>Ga0102953_1001946_pt1 | contig 12730 bp, 7 predicted proteins | sample SalPon2A_C_D2_MG_FD_78509 | JGI IMG/M metagenome (GOLD analysis project Ga0102953, IMG submission 78509) | Soil microbial communities from South San Francisco under conditions of wetland restoration - Salt Pond MetaG R2A_C_D2_MG | ecosystem: Environmental > Terrestrial > Soil > Wetlands | place... | reverse complement strand
CGGTTCAACCACCAACTTCATGTTGCGGTCAAGCAGTTGCAGGTCTTTTGGCTTCAGGGTGAAGTGAACCGTTTTTGTTTCGCCCGGTTTTAGATGAATGCGTTCAAAACCGCGCAGCTCCTTCACAAAACTGATGACCGAACTGACCTCGTCATTGATGTATAGCTGAACGACCTCATCACCTTCCATTTCGCCTGTATTTTTTACGTCCACCGAAACCTCAATATTGCCTTCCGCTTTCTGCTTTTCGGGGCTAATTTTCAGGTTTGAATAGTCAAACGAAGTGAAGCTCAAACCATAGCCAAACGGATAAAGCACGCCGTTGACTGTTGTTTTTGCCGGAGCCTGGGTGTAAGGTTTGTACGGAAAACACATGGGGATTTGCCCCACCGATTTTGGAAAGGTAAAGTTGAGTTTTCCGCCCGGGTTGTAGTCGCCAAACACAATGTCCGCCAGCGCCTCGCCGCCGTATTTCCCGGGGAACCAGGCTTCAATAATGGCGTTACAGGTTTTGTTGGCTTTGTTCACCGTCAGCGGGCGGCCGTTCATCAGCACCACCACCACAGGCGTTCCGGTTTCCCGCACCTTGTCGATCAGCAATTGCTGGTAGCCCGGCAGGTCGAGGCTGGTGCGCGATTTGGATTCGCCAACGATGTCATTGTTTTCGCCCATCACCAAAATGGCCACATCCGCCTTTTTGGCTTTTTCAACAGCATCGTTAATTTCCTGCATTTCATCAGCCGACGGTTCGGAAGGAATGATCTCACTTTCAGGCCAGTTTTTATCTACCATGTCACAACCTTTGGCGTACATCACTTGCACCTCGCTTCCCAACTTGTCACGGAAAGCGCTAACCACGGATTTGTAGCTGATCTGCTTTGGGCCGTAACGCGACAAGGACAACGTGGTATCCATCGCGTTGGGGCCGGCAATCAGGATATTTTTAATTTTTTCTTGTTGAAGTGGCAGGAAATGATCCTGATTCTTCAGCAAGGTCATCGCTTCGTAGGATGCCCGTTTTGAAACCTGGTCGAACTCCGGATTTAGGAACGTTTTCTCCGATGCCGCCGGATCGTCGATGTACGGCTGGTCGAACAGCCCCATCCAATATTTTACGCGCAGCACGTCGCGCACGCGGCTGTCCAGGGTCTCCATCGATACCGAACCTTCCTTCACCAGTTCCCGCAATGGGTTTACAAAAACGGAAGGATCCGTAAACGTTGTCCGAACGTTCATTCCGGCCTCAACAGCCTGCCTGACCGCGTCTTTGTAATCCGGCGCGACCTGGTGTTTCCACCAGATGTATTTCAGGGCATCGCTGTCGGAAACCACATAGCCTTTAAAACCATACTGATTGCGAAGCAGCTCGGTCAGAAAATAATACGATCCGGTGACCGGAACACCGTCATACCCGTTATAGGAACTCATCGTGCCCATGGCATGGCCTTGTTCAAAAGCGGTTCTAAATGGCGGCAACAGCAAGGTGTGCATCTCTCGTTCGGCAATCTGCGGATCGGTGCGGGTCATGCCGTCCCGGCCTCCGATGGGAATACTGTAGGCAGCAAAGTGTTTCACCGTTGAAACCACATGATGTTGCTGGATGGCTTCTACCTGATGCAAACCCATCTGCGCTACGAAATAAGGATCTTCGCCATAACTTTCCACGGTACGCCCCCAGCGAGGATCGCGGGCCACATCCAAAATGGGCGAATACACATTTGAATAGCCATCAGCTTTTGTTTGTATGCCAGTGATGTTCCCGATCTGGGAAACCAGGTCTTTATCCCAACTGGCTCCTACCCCACATTGTGCGGGGAACAAGGTTGCCCCCGTCACACAGGCTCCATAAATTCCTTCGTTGGTAAAATCAACAGGAATCCCCAGGCGGGTGTCTTCCACAAACCAGCGCTGCACCTCGTTGATCGTCTTCACATGGTACGAGACCGGCCATGAGCAAGCCTTCGAGTGATTACCGTTGCAATGTTCGTCAATATTACCAATGCCATCTTTCCAAACTTTATTTTTCCATTCCGGCGTTGGCAAGGTGTCCTGCAAAACCCTTGGGTAGCCATATAAGGTAGCCAACTGGCACGTTTTCTCTTCAAGGGTCATCCGGCTCAACAAATCCGTGATCCGCAACTCGACATCCAGCGCGGGGTTTTCGTAGGGATCCATTTTCCCGTTTTTATTCAGGTCGATCCAGCCCTTGTGATACAAGGCTTTGTTTTTATAGGGTATGTATTTCTTTGCCTGGGAAGGTAAAATAGAAAATAGAAGCAATAGTGATACCAGAAGATAATGAGTCAAGTAGTTCAGGTTATTCATCGTAGTTTGTTTAGAATTATTTGTTACGTCGATTTTCGAAAGACTCCTTTTTATGAATGAATCTAATTTCGAATCTTCAATTAGTAAAAATACATATTAAAAGGCGGTCGCCAAGGCATCCGTTAAATAATGCGGTCCATCCAACGATTTCAATAAAAAAGCCGGTGAAATAAAATTCAACCGGCTCAGCATTTTTTATCACTGTAAGTAATTTTAAAATCCTTTCAATTTTTTGTAGCGCATCATGGCTTCCACGTAGTAGTAGTCAGCGTATGTCAAAGGCACATCTACTTCTGATTTATTTGGCATATTACCAACACCATGTTTCAATAGGAAATTAGCATCTTCTCCAAGTTTGGTCCGGTACTTGCCCGAACTCAACGTTCGTAACTGCGTCTCTGCAACATCCACGTATTCTGTTGATTTTTCCTTCGGCACATATTGACTCAAATCCAACAAAGCAGAACACATGATTGCCCCCGCGGATGCATCTCGTAAAGCATTGGGGATGTTGGGAGCATCAAAGTCCCAATAAGGAATCCCATCTTTCGGCAGGTTGGGATTGTGAATGATGAAATCAGCAATGTTTTCGGCTTGTTTCAAATACTTTTTGTTTCCGGTTTCCCGATACATCATGGTAAAACCGTACAATCCCCAGGTCTGTCCGCGTGCCCAGGCTGAAGCATCAGAATAACCCTGCGCCGTTTGTTTGACGATTGGTTTTCCGGTGATCGTATCATAGGAAACTACGTGATAGCTACTGAAATCATCACGAAAATGATTTTTCATCGTCGTATTAGCATGTGAAATGGCATCGTGGCTATAGGTGGTATCATTAAATGCTTTTGATCCCCACATCAGCATTTCCAGGTTCATCATATTGTCAATAATCACCGGGTATTCCCATTTCGTATTATCCCACGATCGAATACATCCAACTGTTGGGTTGAAACGGGTGATCAAGGAATTACAGGCCGTATGAATGACATTTTTATAAACGGTGTCCTTGGTGATGCGATAAGCATTCCCAAAACTGCAGAAAATCATAAAACCAACATCATGATTACTGGTTGTATATTTCTGATCCTCATCCCTCCATGTGAAGTTTTCGGCCCATTTTTTAACGGCATCATCGTTAGAATTTTCGTACAAATACCAGAGTTCTCCGGGAAAGAAACCACTTGTCCACCACGCTGAGTTGCTGGTTACAAGTTTCCCGTCTTTAGTTATTGTTTGTGGCAGCCGGTCGGGCTGATCTTTCAATGATTCAGCCATCAATAGGCTTTGTTTTTGAGCCAAGGCCAGTGATTCATTCACAATATCATTTAACGGCTTTTGATGTTGTTGTGTTGAACACCCCCACAAAAGGGTCAGGCAGGCCAGTGCAAGCGACAGTTTCTTATTCATTGTTCAAAATTTATAATGCGTGATCAGCTTTTATATCTTCACCATTCCAGATTCTTACCATTGTCCAGGGGGCATCCGGCTTTGCCCAGAATTCAGCATCAGCGGGAAGGCCCAACGCCAGGAAGGCCTCGGAACAGAGGTACAAACTTCCGGTTGAGATGTAGTGTTCACCCAAAGCGTTTTGATGGCCAACCAAACCAATTTGCAGCCAACCGTTGGAATCAAATGTTCCCGGGGCTGACATCAACTTTTGCATGACTGCAGACAAGGCGCAACGAACCTGTTCCGGCTTCACATCGTCTGGCAAACGACCTTGCAGTGCTGCTTGAGACAAATGTTGAAAAGCGCCCATCCGGTAGGTTATGGATCGGCCGATGGCCGGGAAGGTGCCTTCCGGTGAAATCAAACGTTCCTGGATTGCCGCATAGCGGGTGAAACGTTTGGCAATTACATCGATTTCATGCTGACGGATTTTCTTCTTGTCCAACATCACGGTGACAATATCCATCAACATGGGTTGAATGACATAGCTGTTGTAGTAATCCCAGTGAAATTGATTGCCATCACCATATATGCCATCACCCAGGTACCATTCCATGTGTTTTTTCACCGGTAAATCCAATCGCATGATATCAAACGGCAAATCGTTTTTCAGGAAGAAAGCTTCAATCATACCACTGAAAAGCAACCAATTGGAGTAATACGGTTCAACTTCCCGGGTGTACACAAACGCGTCAACCACTTGTTTTTGGGTCTTGCTCCCAAGTGCGCCCCAGAGTTGTTTTGGCGCTCTCAGGAATGCATGTGCCAGGAAGGCTGCATCCACCAACATTTGTGGTTCCATATGATCGAAAAGGTAATCGGGCGATTGTGGATCAACAATTCCGGCAACAGTTTTCACTGCTAACTCCCGGTAGCTGTTTCTTAAGTCAGCTTCTTTTCGATCCCCACCATCCAATTCTAACCAGGGAGACATTCCATCCAATAACCGGCCCACACCTTCCAGGTAGGTTGACGGCTTCGTTTTTTTACCCGTGGTTGTTTCAACGGGCATGGTTTGTTTTAATTTCCGTTTGCTCCCCGCAGTTAACAATGGGTTGGCAACTTGGTCCATTAAGCTTAACCAGTATTCGCGGTGATTTTTAATGGGTTCTTCTGCTTGATTAGTTGCTGCTGATAAATTGGAAGCGAAAAAAGCTCCTGCTCCTATCAGTGGAGCAGCTTTGACAAAATTTCTACGTTTCAAAACACAGTATTTTTTTAAAGGTTAATAGTCATTTATTTAAATAATTGTTGAAAATAAATATTTGAATTCAGAATGCCCACGAAACATTCAACTTTTAATAGCACATTTTCGAAAATAGCAGTTGAATCAAGGCCTTTGAAAGACACACTAATATTCATAAAAAGGGCTGTCCCTGATGAGAAACAGCCCTTAAAATATAATCTATGATCGTATTATCATATTGATTGATTAGTAACCAGAATTTTGTTCCAGGGTTGCATCTTTGTTCAAATCAATTTCGTTTTGAGGAATTGGGAACAAGACGTTATAATCCTGGATTCCGTTGGTTGTTTCAATATTACCATCAGCTAATGGAGCTGTTCCATTCAAGCTTTTCGCCCGGTCAATTAATGTTCCGGTGCGTACGAGTGTTTCTCGACGGTTTTCTTCGCCTACCAACTCACGGGCACGTTCGTCAAGAATAAAATTCATTGTGATTTGACTGGAAGAAACAGTTGCTGCATGAGCGCGATTTCTCAGCACATTGATATCTGCAGCAGCTCCATCCAGGTCATTCTGCTTGAAACGAGCTTCCGCACGTAACAAATATGTTTCGCCCAAACGCATCAGGATAAAATCTTTCCACATTCCGTATCCGAAAGTATCGCGTGGGTCAAATTGGCCCCATTTCAGCGTGTATGGAGCTAATTTATAAACAGTATCAATGGCGAAAATCTTCAACTGACCGTTATCACCACCCAATTCAAATGTTGTGTCTTTTCCGTATGGTACCGGCAAACCACGCACGGCATCGTATTTGGCAGCAGGATCATTAAAATAGTGCTGACGATGAATCGTGAATCTAGAGTTACGCATGTCATTCTTGCCATACAAATCGTACAACACCCAATTGTCCAGACGCATACGTGTTAATCCACGTCCTCCAAGCGAATCACACATGGTCAACCCTTGTATATCATGATAACCAGCTCCCCAAACACGCCGTTGTTGTGGGTAACCAGTACTTCCTCCTGGTACATCTGCCGGGTTTTCTTGTTCGAGTACCCAAATGGCTTCTGTATTTCCCTGTGAACGACGTTGCTTGCCTACCCGGAACATGTCAGAGAATGCATCGCCCGGGAAACTGGTGTCGCCATAGCGCTCTTTAACCAAGCTGAATTTGCCACTGTTGATGATCGCTGTACATTGCTCTTCAGCTTTTGCTGGTTGGTCTGTGCGCAGATAAACTTCTGCTAATTGCTGGCGAGCCATGGATTGATTGGCACGAGCTTCTTTCGCAGCATCTACATCTGGCAGGTTCGACACGGCAAATTGCAGATCACTAATAATTAATGCATTGACATCGCTGGCAGACGCACGTGTAAAATCCGTTTTTGGCTCTGTGAGTGGCTCGGTTACCATGGGCACATCGCCCCAAAAAGTCACTAATTTGTTGTATGCCCAAGCCCTGAAAAAGCTGGCTTCAGCTTTGTAGGCTGCAAGCTCATCTGCATTCATGTCATTTGCCGACGAATTATCAGCATTGTAAATTAAGATGTTGGCATTATTGATCAATTTATACAAATAGTTCCAGTATTTGTCAGCAGCATCGTCGGTTGAGGTCAGCGTCGCATAATCCATATACGGACGAGCGTTCCCATTTGACCGTCCCATCGGGTTCCATGTAATATCAGTACCTAACTGGAACATGCCCAAGATAGTCTGGTCGTTGGTAGTTGTCAACCAAGTACTGAAATGGTTGTAAAGTCCAATAGCAGAAGCTTCAAATCCGAGCTTGTTATCCAATGTCGCAGGTGCATAAGCATCCAGCACTTTCTCATCCAGAAAGGAATTATTACATGCCGTTATTAATGTTAGCAGTAACCAGGAACTAACAATTAATTTGATATATTTTTTCATAATAATTTTCATTTTTAACGTCCAAAGATTAAAGTGTTATGTTTAGTCCAAATGAAATTGTTCTAACGGGAGGATAGTTATTTGTCCAATCGCCAGATCCTCTGGAATCGTAATTCATTTCCGGATCCCAGCCGAACCATTTCGTAAACGTGTACAGATTTCTTCCGGTTACATAAAGAGTCAGATCATCAATTTTGTATTGATTCAGTACAGCTTTTGGAACATTGTAGCTGAATGTAATATCTTTTATGCGCAAATAACTCCAATCTTCAGGGAAACTATAACCCCTGTAGTTTTTGTAAGCGGCCAATCCAGGCCAGTAATTATCTTTATTTTCCGGAGTCCAGTAGTGCCAGTCTGCCGGCAAATTACGACGCCAGGCTTCGTCGGCATATGTCAAGTCCCGATTGGACTTCAATCCACCTTGCGATGTTTGCAGGAAAATGCTTAAATTGAAGTTTTTATAGGAAAATGTGTTGGTCATACCACCGATCCATTTCGGATCTGACTGCCCCAAAATCACACGGTCATCAGCTGTAATTTGATGATCGCCATTCTGGTCTTTGTATTTAAGATCACCCGGCTGGGCGCCGGGGTCGGTTTGTGAAACGTCTTCACCTTCTTGCCAAATACCTGTTTTTTCGTAATTGTACACCACATGGATTGGTTGTCCGATAAACCAACGGTTTCCAATATCATCTTTTCCGTCACCATACAAATCCAGGATTTTATTTTTGTAGGTTGAAAAATTCAGGTCAGTACTCCATTTAAAATCATCGGTGCTGATGTTGACTGTTTTCAAAGTCACATCCAAACCAACGTTTTGCATCTTACCAAGGTTGGCCCAAACGTTTTGATACCCGGTAATGCCCGGAAGATTCCGTTTCAGTAAGATATCTTTGGTTTTTGTTTTATAAACTTCGACAGTACCAGCAACTCGGAAATTAAAGAAACCAAAATCAACGCCCACATTGGAAGCCGTTGTGGTTTCCCAGTTCAGATTGACATTTCCCAACGTATTGTAAAGCACTCCGGTTAACGCCGTTCCTCCAAATGGATATTGTACCGTGGCAGCGGTTGTTTCAGTTTGGTTTGGATCAATAGCCTGGTTACCGGTTTGACCATAAGAAAATCGTAATTTTAACTGGTTAACCTGATCCATTCCTTGCATGAAACTTTCGTTGGCAATGTTCCAACCAAGCGCCATGGATGGAAATAATCCATACTTGTTTGTATTGGCACCAAAAGCAGAATAGCCGTCACGACGTGCAGTCAAAGTTAGCAGGTACCGACTGTCATACGAATAGTTGATCCTTCCCATTTGAGAAACCAGCGTGTAGCCGTTTCCCCTGGTATCGTTTGCCTGCGAAACACCAGCACTCATTTTGTAATAGGACAAGGCATCGTTGATGAAACTTTTTGACTGTGCCCAATTTCTGAAATAGTCAACTTTCTGAGCACTGTACAATCCGGTAAAATCGATGTGGTTTTTGCCAAAATCTTTCGTATAGGAAAGAATATTTTCAATCACCCAGTTGGAGGTGTTGTCATTTGAAACTGTTGCTGTTCCACTTTGATCATTGTCAGCTCTTCCAGTATAACTCGCAGTACGGGCAATGTTCATAATATAAGAAGCATTCAAGCGATACTTCAATCCTTTGGCAAATCCAGGAGTTACCTCGGCATAACCATTTCCGGTTAGGTTTAAGCTTCTGTTCAACTGATCAGTCGTTAATCCAAGTAACGGATTGGAGAATAATTGTTCAGGCGCCATCGGATAAATAATATAGTTCCCATTTTCATCCCTGGGTACTGAATAGGGGCTCATAGCCATTCCGTTTAAGAAATTCGCGTGACCGCCATCTTTGTTATTATTGGTAAAAAAAGCTGATGTTCCAACTTTTAGATAATCATTGATTTTGGCATCAATATTCGAACGGAAGCTTGTCCGTTTGTATTGGTACCCTTTCACAACCCCTTTTTCATCCAGGTAAGATCCGGACACATAATATTGAACATGGTCCGTTCCTCCAGAAATACTCAGGTTATGGTCTTGGATATTTCCCAATTGAGTGGTCTCATCCAGCCAGTCTGTTGTTATTCCGGCATTGTAGTTCTCAATTTCAGAAGCATTGGGCAAAACCGATGTTTGTGCCAAGCCATTTTGAGTGTTGTAATCGGCATATTTTTGGACAAATCGCTCAGGTGACATGGGCTTGAGTTTGTGCTCCATCGTTTCAACACCTACATGACCATTGTAGGTAATTTTTGGAGCTCCCGCAGATTTATTTCCACGTTTTGTCGTGATCAGGATCACACCGTTTGCACCACGTGTACCATAAATCGCAACAGCCGAAGCATCTTTCAAAATTTCAATGGATTCGATATCATTTGGGTTGATATCGTTGGTTTGTCCAAAGAATGGAATACCATCCAAGACGATAAACGGACTGGTGTTCGCATTAATCGAGTTGATCCCGCGAATCTGCATGGTTCCGGAGCTACCAGGAACCGAAGAGTTTTGTGTCACATTCAAACCGGCAGTCGACCCTTCAATGGCATGCATCAGGTTGGTCACAGGCAGTTTTCCTAGCCGTTCTTTTGGTACGGAGGTCACTGAACCGGTAATGTCCGAACGTTTCTGAGAACCGTATCCTACAACAACGACTTCATCAACGCCAACCGCTTCTTCTTTCATTTGAACGTTGATGGTAGATTGTTCGCCAACAGGAATTTCCTGTGATGCCATTCCAATAAACGAGAATACCAGGATATCACTTCCTGAAGCATCAATGGTGTAATTACCACTCACATCGGTGATGGTTCCGCGCGTAGTTCCTTTTACAACCACGGTAACACCGGGCATTGGTTCCCCATTGGAATCGGTCACCGTTCCGCTGATCGTTTGATTTTGATAAGTGTATGTTGGATCGTCCTTTTTAAATAACATGATGTGACGATCAATCACTTTGTACGTGGTATTGGTGCCGGCGAATAACTCGTCCAGCACTTCAGCAACGCTTTTCCCCTGTGCATCCAGATTGACCTTTCGGTTCACATCAACCTGGTTGTTGTCGTACATAAAAGAGAATTGGGTTTGATTTTCAATTTCACCTAAAATCTCCTTGATCTGCTGATCCTGAAATTTCATGTTCAGCTTTGTGCTTTGTGCATAAGTTCCGGCATAAACACTGAAGGTAGCTAGTAGCGTAAAAATGAGTGTCAGTTTCATAGATAACCAGAATTTTTTCGTACAAAGGTTACCTCTGCACGAGTACAATCGTTTTTTTTTCATAGTTTTACAGTACAGTTTATGAATCTCAAATACGGTCATTTGCGTGTCTTGTATTTGCGATTCGATTTAACAATAAACTTGAATGACAGGAAAGGTAGCCGCCTTTCCTGTTTTTTTATTTAACTCTCTCTATTTTTTGATTTAATGAACACATGGTCGCCTTCTATTTTGTAATCGATTGGTGTTATTACAGAAATAAGGTCAAGCACCTCGCGCAAACTTTCGGTTTTTACTTTAAAGGTAAAATGGTGCTTGTTGTATAGTTGAGTATCCAGCTTAATTTTTACCCCGTACCAATTCTCCAGGTAATCAATCACTTCTTCAAAGGGTTGATCTTTAAACACCAGCATACCATTGGTCCAGGCAATCAAAGCTTCCATGTTATTTACTTTGAGCTTCTGATACCGGTTTTGATGAACTTTCAATTGCTCACCCGGATCTAAATAACTTAATGACTGGTTGTTGCTATTGAGTACTTCCACTTTTCCCTCCAGCAAGGTAACTACCGATTGGTCATTTTTGGCATTTTCCTTGACATCGAAGTGAGTCCCATAAACCTTTACATTTACGTCTGATGCATGCACAATGAACGGTTTGTGTTTATTTTTCGTCACCTCAAAATAGCATTCACCCTTGATGAAAACGTTTCGGTCTTTACCACTAAATGAAGCGGGATATTTGATTTTGGAACCTGAATTTAACCACACCTTCGTTTGGTCCGGTAACACCATTTGGGTGCGTTGTCCCGGTGGGGCAATCACTTGTGCATATTCCGCCGTTGCTGCTGATTGGTTCATTTGAGAAGGAGCTGCAAACCAACGGCCAACAAAAAATGCCAGCACAATCGCAGCAGCAACAGCCACATAACGCACCCATGATAATCCGACTACTTTGGGTTTCCGTTGATTTGGAGAAATCCGGTTCATCAACTCTTTCCACAACTGTTCTTTGTTGGGCTGGTAATAAACTGGCTTTTGCCGGGTTAATTGGTGAGTATTGAAAATTTCATTAAAATGGCGGATATTCTCTGGCGATTCCTTCACCCATTCTTTGATGATCGATTCATTTTTCTTATCCGATGTATCATTCAGATAGGTACTAATTGCCTCCCAGGGTATGTTTTGTTGCTCCATAAATTCCGCTTTGTTATTAATACGACGCAGGGAAAAAACTCATCCCTCAATCGAAATGAATATTTTTTTTGAGAAAAATTTGGACCAAAATGGCAATCAGCCAGTTAATGGAATTTTTTAAAACTACAAGAACCGATTAAAAAGGATCCAGAGGATAAAAATCTGTTGGTAATAAGGTTGAAGTGACGTTCTTAATTTACGCAAAGCGATGCCCACGTGGTTCTCGACAGTCTTTGGCGTGATCCCCAATTGATCAGCAATTTCCTTGTGCGACAAATTTTCCTCCCAGGCCATCCGGTAAATCTGACGGCTCTTTTCCGGTAATGCTTCAATGGCTTTGTCGATCAATTCTTTCAGCTCTTTATTTTCCAGGAATTGCTGGGAAGAAACGTCCAGTTCTTGAAGTTCATCTTCAATCCCCAGTTGTTTAAAATGGTGTTGTTTCTCACGTCTAAAAAAGCTGATTGCCCGATTTTTAGCTGATGTGAAGAGGAAGCCTTTCAGCGAACTTTTTATCTCCAGTGATTCCCGCTTCTCCCAAATGTACGTGAAAATTTCAAGCGCAATTTCTTCTGCAAAACTCCGATTATGCAGGTAAAGGTTCAGGAAATTGCATAAGTCGGTGAAATATTCATCGAACAACATGCGATAAGCTGCCAGATCGCCATCAGCGATCTTTTTCACAAGCAACTCATCATCCAGGTATTTTCTATTTTGATTCAAATTCTTCAGCTAAGTACCGATTTCAATTTTTAAGCGCATCCACAAAATTAGATAAATTCATGGTTAGTTGTACAGCCAACCACGGTCAATTGCCAGCCGAGTTGGTCAAACAGATGCGTCATTGTTTCTTCAAAGGTTCAATTCCCTTCAAAGTAGGCTGAACCTGGATAATGTTTCCATCACTATCAAAAGTCAGCTTGTCGATGCAAACCTCTCGATGAAAGCCAGCCGCACGTCCCATCGTGATCCCTTTGGGGCGGGTGAAACGATGATAAACAATATACCAATCATCGGTACCGGGAACTTGCAAAACAGCGTTGTGTCCGGTTCCATAAATGGCTTTGGTCGGATCTTTGGCAATCACCAGGTTATTTTCAGGCACATGTAATTTCCCCAGCGGAGAATTAGCTGTCGCATAGCGAACTCGGTAATCAGTGCTGCGGGTATCGCCTTCTGACCACATGAAATAGTACTTGCCTTTCCGGTAAAAAACATACGTTCCCTCGCGGAAAGTATGATTAGGCGTTAAGTTCATCAAGGTACTTTTTTTGAAGGATGTCATGTCATCATTGAGCTCGGCACCCATCATGTGTCCATTTCCCCAATAGAAATAACTTTTGCCAGTTTTAGGATCGGTAAACACGTCAGGATCGATCTCCTGCCCTCCCCGAACGCCAGCAGGACGTTCGGCTACCAATGGTT
>Ga0102953_1001943_pt1 | contig 12744 bp, 11 predicted proteins | sample SalPon2A_C_D2_MG_FD_78509 | JGI IMG/M metagenome (GOLD analysis project Ga0102953, IMG submission 78509) | Soil microbial communities from South San Francisco under conditions of wetland restoration - Salt Pond MetaG R2A_C_D2_MG | ecosystem: Environmental > Terrestrial > Soil > Wetlands | place... | reverse complement strand
GTTTTTTCAAATAACCATAAATTTCCTGTGTATGATGCATAACTCCTGGTGCTCCGATAATCGAGCCAAAATAGCTGAGCGGGGAGGGGATGCCCGGCTGAAGTGTTATGGTTGTAACCGACGATGGCAGAAATTTGCTGTCGGTGGTGTATTCTGTTATTTTGTTTTGATAAACGGTATCTTTTGTTTGTGCGTTTACTGAAGAAATGGCAAACAAAAATGCAAAAAAAGAAAGAATTCCTTTTAACGAAAAAAAGTTTCTTTTCATAAGTAATATGCTTTGTACATTTAGAAGCCTTAAATATAACAAGATGTTCTGTTTTATGAACAGATTCTTAAGATTAAATATGAGACTAAAATCAGCCCGGGAATATTTTTCCTGAATCACAGATTATAATTTAATCTGATACTATTATTTGTGATTCTACAGGCGTGGCAGAAATTAAGGATTGAAACACCACACAATATCTTTCTGTTAATTTAAGAAGTGTTTTTCTTTTTTCTTCGCCTGCATTGGTGTCCAGTTCAAAAAACAAACGAATGGCTTTAAAACCTACAGGTACATCTTTTGAAACTGCCAAAGTACCTTTAAAATCCAGGTCACCTTCTGCTTTTACAATTCCTTCTGTAATTTTTATACCAATTGAAGTTGCAACCGCACTTAATGTGACCCCTGCACAAACGGCAAGCGCCTCCAGCAATAAATCGCCGGAGCAGGCAAGTGTACCATCACCACCGGTTGCCGGATGCAGCCCGGCTTCTGCCAGGGCCCGGCCCGTTTCTACTTTGCACGATATTCCTTCGCCAATTTTACCCTGGGCTCTGAGTGTAATAATGGCTGATTCAGGTTCTTTCCTGTATTTTTCTTTTAAGGGGGCTTGCAATGCTTTTAATTCTTCACTTTTCATGTGTGCAAATTTTCAATTTTGTTTTATAAATTTTCGTAACCGCAAACGTTTTTTAATCAGCTTTGCTCAGCATGGAATTCGCATGAAAATATTTTCATTCCGATTGGTGTTTTGCAAATCATGATCATTTCATATTATTTAGATTGGAATAATGTAGTTGCTGACTTAACCTGATCGCGTATTTTATACTTTATTAACGTTTAATGCCGTAATTTAAGACAAATTTGTCTTAAATTGTATACGATATGGAACTAATTTAAAATTAAAAAATTAACAAGATGGGATTAGTAGTTGTGCCTGTAGTAAAAGGCAAAGAAGAAGAATGGAAAAGCTGGGCTAAAAAGCTGAAAAGCGATATGAAAAATGATTTTAACGATATGAACAAACGACACGGTCTTACACGTCATGACGTATGGGCTGTGGAAACACCAAATGGATTAATGGCTGCAGTGTTACATGAAGGACCGGGTGCCGACACATTTATGCACGATATCGCCGTTTCTGATAATCCTGTTGATATTGAGATGAGAAAGAAAATTGAAAGTTTTCATGGTATGGATTTGAGCGCTCCGCCTCCGGGACCAATGCCGGTTAAATTGGTTTAATAAGGGTTTAAAAACGACTATTGAAATATTGGAAATAATAATGATTTTTCAGTATTTCAATAGTTTATTACAGGAAGAATTCATTCAATGAATTCCAAACACCACAAACAAAATTTCACCAAGTGCATAAAAAAAGTAACGTCCGAATCTGTTTTCGGGTATAAGGGCATTTCTCATTTTTCGGAAAAAACGGAGCATAGTTATTTCCCTTTTTTAACAGGTAGCAGCACTTTAAAAATGGTTTGTCCCGGCTTTGAAACAAAATCAATTTCACCACCTATGCGATTAATTACTATTCTTCTAACTACATCAAGACCTAAGCCGGTTCCTTCACCAACTTCCTTTGTGGTAAAAAAAGGATCAAAAATCCGATCCCATATCTCTTTTGGAATTCCAATACCTGAATCTTCAATTTCTACTTTTAATTTGTCATTATATGAAAATGTTCGAATTGTAATTTTACCCGCGCCCCTTACTGCAAATATTGCGTTTTCAAGCAGATTGGTCCATACCTGGTTTAACTCGCTCCCAAAGATTTCTATCTTCGGTAAGTCATTTTGAAATTGACGAACAATTTCAATTTCAGGTGTAATGTTATGTGCCAGAATTTTAAGTGTATCATCTATGCCGTCATGTATATCAACATACTGAACCGCTGCCTGATCCATAAATGAATAGGACTTGACAACATTAACAAGATTTGATATGCTGCCGGTACCTTTTTCAATCGCCTCCGAAATATTGGAAACTTCCAAACTTTTGCAAAACAAAATAAATACGGGTTCAATTAACTCAGGGGGATACCATGATGCAATTTTTTCAAGATCTGCCACCCAGGTTCCTTGTTGCACAAATATCGGTGACAATTGCCAACCCTGCTCTATCCCTTTTTTGTTAAACCAATCATTCAGTTTTTCTTCTTCATCACTCAATTCCAAAGGACTCAATAATTCTGTTTGTTCTTTTTTTGCAAGGAATAATTTAAACCAATCTGATATCGTATTCCAGTGTTTGCTGTCAGCATTTATTTTCGCAAGTTCAACGGTTACTTTTTGGAGGTCGCCAATTACTCCCTGCAACTGACTGGCGGCACGCGTGCAGGCAGAGGCCGGATTATTTAATTCATGGGCCAGTCCGGATGACAATTTCCCCAGTGCGACCATCTTTTCAGTTTGCCTTAATTCCTCTTCAATCTTGCGCTGCTGTGTAATGTCGGACATAATTAGGATATAGTTGACCGGATTTAATTCATAATTAAGTATCGGCGAAATATTAATGAGCACCCATAATTCCTTGTTCATTTTGGTTTTTAACCTCAATTCTTCGTTTATGGAATGTTGCTCACTCAATTGTTGTGTCAGGTAATGAGGATCAGAAAATTTTGACTTATTTGAGTATAAATATTCTTTAAAGGGCGCTTTTTTAATTTCTTCGATGCGATATCCCGTCATCATTGTAAAACCCGTATTTATCCAGTCGATATTGCCTGAAATATCAAGAATTACAATTGCATTGGAAGTTTTTGATGCAATTAGTGAAAGTCGCTCCAGTTCTTGCTGAGCGGATTTTACGGAAGTGATATCAGAGGTTTTACCTACAATTTTAAGCGGTTTTGATTCTGTATCGGTTATCAGACTCAAATCGGTTTTGACGTTAAGTGCTTTGGATTTGTCGAAAATAATAAAATGTTCAAATGAATAGTTATTTCTTGTCAGGAAAACAGATTGTATGGCACCGTTTAACTGATCGCTGCACTCACGAGGCAGTTTTTTATAAAAGATTTTCATGTCGGGAGCAACATCCTTTTCAAGGTTTAGCAGCTCGTACATGCCATCGGACCAATAAACTTCACGGTTTTTTAAATTAATCGACCATTCTCCAATTAACGATACTTTTGATTGTTGAAGCTGATCGGCAAGTTCCTTATTTTTCTCTTTAAGCGCTTTAAGATCAGAAGTTAACACATTTATTGTTTCAATAAGTTCAGTGGTTGAAATTTCCGTTTGCATACTAAGGTTTTGAAATGGAAATTAAACTTGCAATAATATCGGCAGGTTCAGCTCTTTTTGTGTAATCGGTATCTGCAAATTTAAAAATGATTTTCCTGTCGGTATTAATAACAAATGTAGCGGGTATCGACAAAGTGTTTTCATCGCTTTCGCCAAAGGCATTGTTAAGCTCCAGTCCCATTGCTATAAACATATTTTCAAGCTCTTCGCTTACTTTATACCTTAGCCCGTAGGAAGCAGCAACTTTGTTGCCAACATCAGATAAAATTGAATACGTGTAATCGGCTGAATCTTTTGCCCCCAGAGAATCAATGGATACAAAAGCCGGTGCAATACCCACCAGTGTAGCATTGTATCTTTTAAATTCATTGTTTGACCGATGCATCGCTTTCATCTCCAACTGGCAGAATTCGCAAAAATTCCCCCTGAAAAAGTTCAGAATAACAGGACCTGTTTTTAGAAGTTCACTAAGGCAAACCCTGCTCCCATCTTCATTAGGCAATGCAAAATCAATTGCTTCATCCCCAACTTCCGGGATAATAACTTCAACCCGATTGTTATTTGCATCATTAATTTGAGTAAGTACTAAAGGTGTATATCCTCCTTCTCTTTCTCTTTCAGTTTCAAGAATACTTTGGAATTTCATATGAGTATTTTAATTGATTTTTTTTCTGTTAAATGAGTGTAAATCAATTTATAATAACTGAATAACAATTAAGAGTGATTTGTGTTTAATTCTATGGATTGTATTTATGAAGTATTAGCCAAACTTCAATTTATCATCCAATTTTAGCGGGGGAATTAGAAGAACTACCATTTTGTTCAAATTAACAAACTTATTCTTAAGCGATACCCCGCTGCACTGCGGTGGGGTAGTTTTTTTTTAAAAGATTTTGTCAATGTTTAGGTAGTACAAATGGTTGATTGATAAGCTTGTTATATTTCACGCAAAGTTCGCAAAAGAAATGCAAAAAACGCAAAGCATTAATTTTTAATGCTTTAAAATTTGCGAACTTTGTACAAAATTTTGCAGTCTTTGCGTGAACCTTTTCATAACGAGGTAATAAAACTACCTAAATAATTACAAGATTTATTTGAATTACATTTCTCCCGGTGCGATTGCTGCAGGTACCACATTTTTAACCGGTTTCAGACTTTTCAGGTAGGCAAAAATTGCACTAACATCATCATCCGTTAAGTTGGAGAAACCTTCCCACGGCATTGGTGGTAAAAGCATCCGGGTCCCGTCCAGTCCTTTGAATTTTCCCTGTGTCACTGCTTTTTTAAATTGCTCCTCCGTCCAGGTGCCAATACCAGTTTGATCGGGTGTTAAATTCCCTGCAAAGGAAACGCCCCAAGGTCCGGCTGCGGCGGTCAGATCAGGATAAAACATACCAAAACCTTGTTTAATCATCGGATTGTCGAATTTTACAATCGGCCGATCCGACGGGTAGCCCGATAATAATAGTTCCGGAATAATTTCCGGTCCGTTGGGCCCCATTTTTTTAGGTGAATGACAGTCGTTGCAACCCATAATCGCCACCAGATATTCTCCTCGTTTAACCATATTTTCATGCGAATCTGCCTGGGTGGTGTTTGCATTGTTTTCACCCGATTTTTGATTGTTTGAGCATGAAGTAGCACATAATACAAAACAAAGCGCGCCAAACGCCAGCATACCAAGATTGAATTTTTTCATCGTTTCAAATTTAAGTTCTAAAATATTTACAATTCCTCACTTCTTTTACTAAAAATGTTTGCTGATTTTTGGTACGGAAAAGACTGATAACTTATCAATCCACATCGGTTGATAATCGAATCAATTTACGCATTATTTAGACTAAATCAAAATAATAAAATACAATTCGTACTTTGTCTTACATTAATCATAGGTTAGTTACACATATTTTTAAAGTAGGTTGCCAAACTGGTTAACCTGTCTGCAACAACCTGGATTTGCTGCTGTGCCAGTTCCCAGTTTCTTTGTTCAACAGCCTCACGTATTCCGGGCATGGTTTTTACGCCGTAGCCGGTATAAAATCCAGGGGCATACAAAACGTGTTTGTACCATTCACGGTTTGGCAATCCGTTATTAATGAGCAATTGCTGTTCAGCTTTGTAAAGCGACCGGTTAAATGTGTCGTCCAATGTATTGTTTGCCAGTTTTTGCTGATAAGTTGTTTGCAGGGAATCGACGCTTCCTTCCAGTTGTTGTACTGCATTCTGAAGCGGTGAAAAATCGAGGTACGGAACTTCCTGTTTAATTTCAGGAATTTTATATCCTTTTGTGGGATCTTCCCCGGATTTATAGGTTCCTGATAAAATCATTTTATTCTCGAAAGCAGTATTTTCACGGCTTTTATCCAGTAGTTCAACCAATTCTTTTGAATATCCTTCAACCGTTTTATACAAATGGGTGAAATCGAACGGGACAATATCTGCTTCTGCCATTCGCAATACTGCATGCCCGGCAGTTTCAGCCAGTGCAACACCATACTGAAATGTTGGATCTTTAAAACGATTATACAGCTCATAAGTGTCATAAATCGTGTGATACTCACCACCATTTCCTTCACCACCAAATCCTAGATTTAAAGATGGAATCCCCAAATGCTGAATAAAAGAAGAATAATCGGAGCCTGAGCCCAGTGCACTTAATTTCAGATTCTTCTGATTCCATATTTTTTCCCTGGCTTCTGTATTTTTTGTGTTAACAATCTCTCCTGCTTTTTGTCGTTCAAAAACACTTACGTGGGTTTGCGGATCCATTTGCTGTTTGACAATTTCATCCATAAAGGGTTCAAGTGCATGTGAGCCCTGTGCAAAAAGAAATCCGCGCCCGTTTCCGTCAGAATTAATATAAACTACTGCTTTTTCTTTCAATTCCTTTGCATGCGTTTCTGTCCATTCGGTTGATCCGAGAAGGCCGGGTTCTTCTCCGTCCCACGCACAATAAACTAAAGTACGTTTTGGATTCCATCCTGTTTTCATCAGCTCTCCAATCGATTTGGCTTCTTCAAGTACAGCAGCCAGCCCACTTACAGGGTCAGCAGCGCCATTTACCCAGGCGTCCTGGTGGTTGCCCCGAATTACCCATTCATCGGGGAATTTTGCTCCTTTAATTCTGGCAATTACATCGTAACAGGGAACAATATCCCAGTTAAATGCTACACTCAAATGTACCTGTGCCTTTCCCGGACCAATGTGATAAGTAAACGGAAGATTGCCCTGCCATTCAACCGGTGCTACCTGTCCGTCAAGCACTTTTAGCAGGGGAGTAGCATCGTGATAACTGATTGGCAGAACCGGAATTTTTAACAGATTCTTAGCCTGTGAACGGTCAAGCCTTTTGGCATTTTTAGTTGCACCTTCGTCAGGTGTGAGTGGATCGCCCGGATAAACCGGCATGTCCATCACTGATCCCCGCTGCACGCCATATTCATTTTTGAAAGCGCCTTTCGGGTAAACGTCGCCCTGCCTGTAACCATCATCGGCCGGATCGCTGTAAATAATACATCCAACAGCACCATGTTCCTGTGCAATTTTGGGTTTAATTCCACGCCAGCTGTGCCCGTATTTGGCAATCACAATTTTTCCTTTTACATCAACTCCCATTTTCTCCAGAACCTCATAATCGTCAGGTATCCCGTAATTTACAAAAACAAGTTCTGCAGTTACATCACCATCGGCACTGTAAGCGTTGTAGGTAGGCAACTGTCCGGACTGACCCGTGGCCGAATCTTCTTTCAGGACAAGCTCTTTTAAAGTAGCTTTATAATCTGTTGGTGAAATCAATTCCAGTAATCTCTTTTTGGGAGTAGGGAAGAGCACATAAAAAGTTTCAATTTGTGCGTTCCAGCCCCACGATTTGAATTGTTGCAAAATGAACTCGGCGTTTTCTTTATCTCTTATTGAACCCAGGTGGTGCGGTTCTGCTGATAAATATTTAATTGTTTTGTCGATGCTTTCCGGACTAAGATTTTTATCAAAACCGGATTCAAGCTTAAATTGCCTCTCAACATTTTGTTTAAAGAATCCGGTAATTGTTTGACTTTGTTGTGCAGCAACCGACTGCCAGATTATAAAAAGTATGACGAAAGAATTAAATTTTTTCATAGCGGGATTTTATGAATTTTTGGATATAAATTTGAATTTATTAATAAACAAACTGATAATACTAAATTTATATTCGGCAATGAAATATAACAGGTAAATTTATTTTTGTTCAATTTCTATACTGATTTAATTTTCATTTCAATTTATCAATCAATTCATTTAAATATTTTTGTTTTACAGGTTCCCTGTATTTTTTTGCAAAGTCAGTATGGTACCGATGATTTTGAAGGAATTTCACCTGCAACATGTCCCATTCTTCGTGGGTGGAGATTTTATTAAAGGCTAATAGTTCGTTGTAAAGTGTTTCCGAAATTTTATAAAATGCATCGGTACCTAAATAATCCAAATCAGAATCACCCATAATTTGTTCCAAAAGGTTGGTAGGTTTTTGCGGTACTTTTGTAGCCCTGATTATTCCACATATTATTTCAATTTCATTTTCTGAGTAATTCCAGTTTGGAAGAATTTCACGTGCAATGCGTATGCTTTCTTCTTCGTGATTATCAAAAGTGTTCATATAACCGGTGTCGTGCATCAGGGCTGCGCTCCGTAAAAGATATGCATTGTGCTCCGGAATGTGCATTCGTTCAATGTACTGTCCGCAAACGTTAAAAACTTCCATGGTATGATGAATACCGTGGTACGTTAATTCAGAGGATAATTCATTTTGTAATTTGCGGGTAATAAATTCTTGAAATTTGTCTGTATTCATTTTTCAGTTTGATTCAATATTCGTTCACTTTTGGTGTTTCTTCAGGAAGCTTCCTTTCACCTCTTTAATGCTTTGTACATAAAAAAAAGCATTGGGATCTATCTTCTCAACTGCCTGCTTGATTCTATGAATTTCCAAACGGGTTACAACAGTTACTATAATATCGCAGTCGTATTTTATGTTAAACGAGCCGGGAAGATACCCCCGTTCACCTTTGTACACTGTAATAGCCTTTCCAAAATCATTCACAATTAATGATTTAATTGATTTATATTCTTTTGAAATTATACTGAGTGAAGTAAACTCTTCGATTCCATCGACCACATAATCTGACGTTTTCATGGCGGTGTAGTAAACCAGGATCGAATACATTGCAGCTTCCAACCCAAACTCAATGGCAGCGCCAAGGATTACCAGCGAATTAAAAAGCATTATTATTTCGCTAGTAGTAAAACCGATTCTCCGTTTTGTATAATGTGCTATTATTTCCAGGCCATCGACAACACCACCACCACGGATTACCAACCCGATTCCAAGTCCCATCAGAAATCCACCAAAAACAGCAATCAGCAGTTTATCTTTCGTAACTACAGGAATTTTTAAAACAACCATCAGTCCTGCCATGATTAAAATGGCCAGTAACGAATGAATGGCAAACGTTTTTCCTATTAACCGGTATCCCATAATTATAAAAGGGATGTTGATAACAATCAGTAAAATGCTAAAGTGAATATGAAAAATGCCCCGGAACAAAATGGATATTGCGGTAACGCCGCCGTCGAGGAAATTGTTTGGTATCATAAATCCCTGCAGCGCTACAACCGAAATAAATACGCCCAGTAAAGTAGTTATTGTTGATTGCAACGAAAAAATCGATTTCCAGTCTACACCTTTTGTTTTGTCCTTTTTATTCTTATTCGATTTTTTTGACATGCCGATGTATTTTTTTTGCCGCGGCAAAGTTCCGTTTTTATTATTTCGAAATTATTCAACCACTTCGTAGGTTACTATTTCATCCGCTTTATTTTTCAAACTTAATGTCCCAATTTTTTCACATTTAAAAAACTCTTTAATTTTTTGATATGAGTTTTCGGTAATTAAAATTTGTCCTTCGCCTGCCGCTGATTGTAAGCGTTGTGCAACATTCACAGTATCGCCAATAACCGTATAATCAAGTCGGCGCAGACTCACCGAGCCGATATTTCCGGAAACCATTTCGCCACAATTAATGCCTATAGAAACATTGGGTTTAAATGTTACATTTTCGGAAACGGAAGGTAATTCGGAAATTTTGTTTCTTACCGCCAGACTGGAATCTATTGCCCTGTCGAGGTGATAATCGCCGCGAAACACAGCCATTATTGCATCGCCTATAAATTTGTCGATAAAGCCGCCTTGTGCAATTATTTCATTTACCATAACATTAAAATAGCTGTTTAATAATTTAACTACGGTATCAGGGGATTCATTCTCGCTTATGGAAGTGAATCCGCAAATATCGATAAATACCACTGTAGCTTCCACCGTTTCGTTAGACATAAGAGAAGATTCAAATTCACGTGTATTCATGAAGTTAAGCACGGTTTCATCGACATACATTTTCAGGATGTTGTTTTCCTTCACAGCCCGCAGCGTGTCTCTCATGAGCTGTACGTTTTTTATGGTTTTTTCGAGTGTCAGTTCCAAATCTTTAAAATCAACCGGTTTGGTAATAAAATCAAAAGCGCCCCGGTTCATGGCTGTGCGTATATTTTCCATGTCTCCGTAAGCCGATATAATCACCGATTTTAAGATAGAATGTTTTTCTGATAGTTTTGTTAACAAGGTAAGACCATCCATTTCAGGCATATTTATGTCGCTTAAAACGATATCGACATCAATATGTTTCTTCAGTTGTTCCAGTGCATGAACGCCGTTCGATGCAAAAACAAATTCATATTCCTGCTCCCTTATTTTTTTTCGAAACTTTTGTTTGACCAGTATTTCCAGATCGGTTTCATCGTCAACTACCAGTATTTTCGTCATCATTACAACGTTTTTATCTTTTCTTTTAATTCAGTAAAATCCACAGGTTTTGTCAGAAAGTCATCTGCCCCGAGTTCCATAGCGCGGTTGTAATTGTCTTTATCTCCGTAAGCCGTGATCATCATTACCAACGGTGGCGGATTATGGTTTTTCTCCTTGATACGTTCCAGCAACTCCAATCCACTCATTCCGGGCATATTGATGTCAGAAAGAATTAACACCGCTTCGTGCATGTATTTTTGTATACATTCCAGCGCTTCTTCTCCTGAATAGGCAAACTCAAATACGATTTCACCTTTTCGTATTTCTCTTCTGAACCGCTGTTCAAACAACGGTTGAATGTCTTTTTCGTCGTCTACTACTAATATCTTTGTCATTATACTATTGGTATTATAATTTTAAATTCAGTTCCTGTTCCTTCTTTGGTTTCCACAATTAACTCACCACCATGTCCTTTTGTAATAATTTCGTAACTCATACTCAATCCCAATCCGGTACCCTGCCCTGCTGGTTTAGTTGTGAAGAAAGGCTGAAAGATTTTTTCTTTTATTTTCGCCGGAATGCCATTACCATTATCAACGACCCGGATTTCAACCTGATCATTCAGTTTTTTCGTGCTCACAAATACAACAGGTTTGTAGTCGTCGGTCTTCCTTTGACTTGCCTTTTCAGCAACTGCAAAAAATGCATTATTGATCAGGTTAATCAACACCCTTCCAATATCTTGCGGAACCACATTCATCCTGGGAAGTTGATCATCTGCTTCTAATTTAAAATCAGCATTAAATGATTTGTCTTTTGCCCGGAGTCCATGGTAAGAAAGACGGAGGAATTCATCAGCCAGGGCATTGAGGTCGGTAAGTTCTTTTTGTCCACTAGTACCACGACTGTGCTGAAGCATCCCTTTTACAATGGATTCAGCCCGTTTCCCATGATGCTTTATTTTCTCTTCATTTCCTTTTATGTCTTTTGCTAAGGCTTTTACTTCTTCGAGATTTCCGTTGTCTACTTCTTCTTCCAGCTCATCGATTAATTCACTATTCACTTCCGAAAAATTATTTACAAAGTTCAGCGGGTTCTGAATTTCATGGGCAATTCCAGCAGTGAGTTCACCCAATGAAGCCATCTTTTCGGCCTGGATGAGCTGAGCCTGGGTAGTTTTAAGTTCTTTATAAGCCTTTTCAATTTCTTTGGCCTGTGCCAATTCACGCTCCTGTGTCTTCTGACGCTCCCGTTGCACAATCCGCCTTCTCATAATTCGGTCGAAACCAAATACAGCAGCAATAAATAATAAGGCATAAATAGCATAAGCCAACCAGGTTCTCCACCACGGTGGATTAATAATTATGGAAACGCTTTTTTCGGCCCATGCGCCGTAACTGTTGACTCCTTTTACCCGAAATGTATATTTCCCGGGAGGAACATTAAAGTAATAGGCCCTGCGCTCTGAATTTGCACTGTGCCAGGAGATGTCGAAATTTTCTAAAAAATAAGATAAACGATTTTGCTCAGGATTGGCGTAATCAACTATTGCCATGTCAATTGAAAAGACATTTTGATTGTATTGCAATATAATTTTTTTCTGTTCATTTAAATTTTCCGTTAAAGGTCCACCATCACCCGGTCTTAATTTTTTATCCGACAAATGCATGCTGGTAAAAACAAGTTCGGGTGCTTTCAAATTTTTAATAAACTCATCAGGGAAAAATGAAAAATAACCGGTTTCATCGCCAAAATAAATTTCACCGTTACGCTTTATATAAGCTGATTGATCGTTGAAGTTATTTTGACCGACTCCGTAATTTTGTCCAAAAAAACTGGTTTCGTTTCGTTCCGGATTAATTCTGACAATTTGTTTATCAGTAGATAACCATAAGTTTTTTTGCTTATCTTCAACCATATTCAACACTTCCGGAATATTGACCACTGATCCATCTATTTTGAACGGTATAAAATCATCAACTTTGGCTTCGTATTTAAAAAGTCCTTGTCCTGTACCTGCCCACAAAATGCCATTTGAATCCTGAAATAATAACAAGACGGAAACACCTTTCAAATAATTTTTAAAATCTTTGCTTTCAGGATTAAACAGGTTAACTCCCATTCTATTTAAGTTGCCAATCCACAAATTGCCCGAATTATCTTCAACAATACTCGATATAACATTACTACCCGCAAAGTCGATGTTTTCGGGATGTGCATAAAACCGGGTAAAAAGACCTGCTTTACGATCCATGAGATTTAATCCATTCGCTGTCCCGATCCAGAAATTTGATTTACTATCCTCGTAAGTGGTAATTATGAAACTATTGCTTATGCTGTTCTTATTATCCGGGTCGTGTTTATAAGCAATAAATTTTTCGGTTTTT
>Ga0102953_1001942_pt1 | contig 12745 bp, 8 predicted proteins | sample SalPon2A_C_D2_MG_FD_78509 | JGI IMG/M metagenome (GOLD analysis project Ga0102953, IMG submission 78509) | Soil microbial communities from South San Francisco under conditions of wetland restoration - Salt Pond MetaG R2A_C_D2_MG | ecosystem: Environmental > Terrestrial > Soil > Wetlands | place... | reverse complement strand
CTGTGTTGGGGTAAACGGGCTTCGTGGAATGATTTTTAATCCGAAAAAAACTAATCCTGATAATTGGGAAAACGATAAAGGCCCGGAGTTAACAAATTTTGTGGATGCAATTATTTATGAAACTCATGTTCGCGATTTTACTATTGCTGAAAATTCGGGCATTCAACAAAAAGGGAAATTTCTCGGTTTTACAGAGGATGGCACTCATACCACCAAAGGCACATCAACAGGGTTGGCACACCTGAAAGAACTGGGTGTTACCCATGTACATTTACTGCCGGTGAACGATTATTTTACAGTTGACGAAGAAAAGCCGGAAGAGAAATACAACTGGGGATACGACCCTCAGCATTACAATGCGTTGGAAGGTTCGTTTGCTACCAATCCAAATGATGGTACAGTACGCATACAGGAATTTAAAAAGCTTTTACAAGCCTTGCATTCAGCTGGAATAGGAGTTATATTGGATGTGGTTTACAACCACACGTATTTTGCCAAAGAATCGGTTTTTAACCAAACGATACCTGGTTATTTTTACCGCCAAAAACCTGATGGTACTTTTTCAAATGCATCGGGTTGTGGTAATGAATTAGCTACAGAGCGTGCAATGGTACGCAAATATATTATCGATTCACTAAAATACTGGGTTGAAGAGTTTCATGTGGATGGATTCCGGTTTGACTTAATGGGAATCTACGATTTGGAAACAATGAAAATCATTCGCAAAGAATTGAATGATTTACGGGCGGGAATAATTTTGTATGGTGAAGCTTGGGCTGCTGATCAGAGTTCTTTGCCGGAAGAACAACGTGCGGTAAAATATAATCTTGTTCAATTACCCGGAATTGGTGGATTTAACGACGATTTCAGGGATGCTTTGAAAGGAAACCACAGTATCAAAAAAAGCAAAGGTTTTGTAAGCGGGCTTGAACTGCGAGAAGAGGCAGTAAAATTTGGTGTTGTTGGAGCAGTGGAACATCCACATATTGTTTACGATTATGTGGAAACTTCGAAAAGAGCATGGGCTTCCGAACCCGGTCAATGTATTAATTATGCTGCTTGTCACGACAATTATACGCTTTGGGATAAGCTGAAATTTAGCCGGCCAAAAGCTACTGACCAGGAAATGCGTAAAATGGTGAAACTGGCCGGTGCTTTAATTTTAACTTCGCAGGGAGTTCCGTTTTTACAGGCAGGGATTGAATTTTGCAGGACAAAAGGTGGAAACGGAAATTCGTATAAATCACCAGATTCGGTTAACCAGTTGGACTGGCACCGTAAAACAGAATACCTCGAGGTAACCGGGTACTACAAACAATTAATCGAATTACGAAAGAAACATCCGGCATTTCGGATTCCTTCTGCTGAAAAAATTCGGAAACATCTCAATTTTTGTACGCAATACAAATTAGGTGTTGTTTCATACTGCATTGAAGGAAAAAAAGTGGGCGATATTTGGGAGCAGTTGATTTTGATTTTCAACGGGAATGATGAAGAAGTAATGGTTCCGCTACCCAAAGGAACGTTTCGGGCCATTGCCATTGGAAGTGAAATTGACGAAAAGGGAATTGGAGAAGTTATTTTCGACGAGGTAAAAGTGGAAGGAATTTCGATGGTGATTTTGGTAATGGCTTAAAAAACAGCCAGCAACAAATCTATATCCTTGGAAGGAATATTAAATAAGCGGCCCACGTCAGGATTGGTTAAGATGCCATGATAAATGTACACTCCCTTTCTAAAACCTTTTGAAACCTTAATATAATTGTCAACACCACCATTAACGCCAATGGCAAGCAAAATAGGTATGAGGATATTGCTAAGTGAAATAGAAGCAGTGCGCGCAACCATGGCTGGCGAATTGGGCACACAGTAATGTACTACGCCATGTTTGGTATAAGTTGGATTTTTAAAATCAGTACATTTCGAAGTTTCAAAACAGCCGCCCTGGCTTACATTCAAGTCGATAATTACAGAGCCTTCTTTCATCTGTTTCACCAGTTCTTCTGACACTTTAAACTTGGGTGTAGTATTAAATGACATGGCCCCAATAACTGCATCGGCTGAAACCAGCGCTTTTTTCAATACTTTCGGATAAAATACAGAGGTAAAAATCCGGCGGCCCAGCTTTTCCTCCAGTTTGCTTAATTCGTAAACCGAAGTATCGAAAACTTTAACAAAAATGCCAAGCCCTAGTGCGGCTCGGGCAGCATATTCGGCTGCTGTGCTGGTGCCAATAATTACAAGTTCAGCAGGAGTAACACCGGTAACTTCGCCAAAAAGGACACCTTTCCCCTTGCGCGAATTGCTTAAATATTCGCTGGCAATAGTAATAGACGTAACCCCTGCAATCTGGCTCATTTGATGAACAAACGGCATAAAACCATCTTCATTCTCTAGGTATTCAAAGGCAATATTAGTCACCTTTTTATTTAGCATTTTTTGAATTGATTCACTGCTATAAGCATAAACCTGCATGCTTGAGATAATTGCCTGGTTGCCCCTAAGTTGGTCGATTTCGTCGCTGTCGAACGGGGAAATCCGAAGGATGATATCGCATTGAAAAGTTTCTTCCTTTTTTTCGACAATGATTGCCCCGGCTTCTCTGTATTGCTTGTCGGTGTAACTGGCAGATTTTCCGGCATTTGTTTCAATTATAATTTCGTGGCCATAAGAAACGAGCAAGTCTATTGCTTGCGGAGTGAGAGGTACCCGGTATTCAACTTTTGAAAAATCGGAAGGAATTCCGATTTTAATTTTTTGCCCTTTTTTTTTCAGTTCAAGCATCTCTTCCTGGGGCATAAGCATGGTTTTCGAAATTAATTCATTTTCTTTCGGGTTTTCTCTGGCTGTCATATTTTGTGGATGATTTTAACGTTTTGTTTTTTATTTTCACTTGTGTAAATTATAGTTAGTGTTTTATATATCAATTAAATATGACACTAATAAAATCTCTATTCTTCGATACCTGTGGAACTCTCATGAACTATTTATTCATGTCCTTGTGTGATAGTAAACCAGGCTCGTTTCAGTGTAACAAGTTACATTCAAATGTGGAATTTTCAAAATGTTGAATTCCAACTCAATTTATCCTGGCTGAAAGATTTCTTGTCTCATCTTCTTCCACTTCAATTTTCACCTCCACCACATTTTCAGGAAGTAGTGGTTCTATCCTTTCGGGCCATTCAATAAAACAGTAATTTCCACTGTAGAAATAGTCTTCATAACCCAGGTCAAAAGCTTCTTCGAGGTCTTTTATGCGGTAAAAATCAAAATGGAAAAGTGAATTATTTTCAGGTGTTTTGTATTCATTTATAAGTGCAAAAGTGGGGCTGGTAATATTGTCGGTAGTCCCTAAATTTCGGCAAATAGATTGTATAAATGTCGTTTTTCCGGCTCCCATTTTTCCGTAGAAAGCAAAAACCCTCTGGTCGGGAAATTCTGAAATCAACTTTTTTGCTGCTTTCTTGAGGCCGTGTAATGAAGTTATTTTTTCAGAAAACATTGTAATTGAATTTTTGCAATTATACAAAATGATTCCCTTTCATTTTTAATTGAACGCAAATTTGCGATATAAATCAGGGAAAGGTTTTTTTTGACTCCCTATCTTTCATTAAAATATATTAAATTTGGCAAAAACTTTATTAAAATATTCTGTTATGAAAATACCTGCTGATTTAAAATACACACAAGATCACGAATGGGTTCGTGTTGAGGGAGACTTGGCAGTTGTGGGAATTACCGATTTTGCTCAGGGCGAATTGGGCGATGTTGTTTTTGTTGAGATTGAAACCGAAGGTGAAACATTGGATAAAGGTGAAATTTTTGGAACAGTAGAGGCAGTAAAAACCGTTTCGGATTTATTTATGCCGGTGGGTGGTGAAGTTGCTGAAATAAATGAAGCGCTGGCAGACGAACCCGAACTGGTAAATAAGGACCCATACGAAGGCGGCTGGATGATTAAAGTGAAAATGAGCGATGCTTCGGAACTCGACAGTTTGCTGGATGCCAATGGTTATCAAAAAATGATTGAAGCGTAAAATCTTATAATTTTCATATTAGAGGCTGTCTCAATTGAGGCGGCCTTTTTTGTTTTTATCGGGTTTATTATGGCCAGTTAGCGGCCGAAAAAGGTTACTTAGGATTTAATTGGGGCATCTTGCGAAAATAGTTTTTGTTAACAGATTGATAATGACTAACTTTGTTCTACCATAATCAATTTAACCACATTCCCATGAATATGATTTTATTAGGTTACGTCGGTCCTCAGGAAATTATTATTATTCTAATAATGTTTTCAATTATTGGCCTTCCAATATTTCTAATTATTCGGGGACTAAGAAAATATAGTAAAAGTCGTACAAAATCGTTTGCAAAAGAATTGGAGAAACAGTTTAATAAATACCAGGATTCACTTTTTACACAAAAGGATATTCGGGATTATTATCCGGTTAAACAGGGGAATAAAATAACGTTAATTCGCTTCGACGAAATTGTTGATTTTTCTGCGGAAAACAATTACATTTTTTTAACTGATGTGAATGGAAATGATTATTTAGTGGATTCAAATTTATCCGATCTTGAAGAAAAATTACCAAAAGAATTTATACGAGTACATAAATCAACCATAATCAATAAGAATTTAATAAGTGAGGTAAAAAAGCTTGGAAACGGGCGATTCAACCTGATTATGAAAAGTGATAAGGAACGTGTTATTTCATGCAGTAAGAGTTATAACGAGAAAATAAAATCGATAATAGATTACTAGCACAAAAAAACCAGGACCGTTTCCAGTCCTGGCTGATTTTTATATGGCAGGTTTTTAATTATCCGCATTTCGACGATCCGCAGGAAAGACAGGTCAAACAACCTTCCTGGTAAACCACTTCGTCCGATCCACATTCGCCGCATTTGGCATCTTCGGCCAATGTTCCATCCGGGATGTACTTTTTCAATGCTCTTGCTACACCTGCTTTCCACGAATTAATTGTTTCATTATCGAGTTGCAAACTTGTAACAAGTTCCACTACTTTATGGATAGGCATTCCGTGGCGTAATGTACCCGATATTAGTTTGGCATAGTTCCAGAATACCGGGTTAAATTTGTGCGAAAGTCCTTCGATAGTGGTTTTATAACCTCTTTTGTTGATGTACTGGAAATCGTAGCGTGAATTCTCATCGTTTTCCCAGCTTTTAATGATATAACCTTTGGTTATGGAACGCGGTAACAAAATTCCGTCTTCGTCATCAGACAAACCAGTGAAAATTTCATAAGGTTTTCCATCCATCAACCCGATAAAAGCAACCCATTTTTCTTTGTTATTTTGAAAACGAACCACGTCGGCATCCAGTTTTTCAGGACGTTTTGTCGGGAATGAACCACTTTTTTTCTTTTCTTTTCCATCGTTCGAAATTAAAACACCCGAACGCGATCCGTCACGATATACGGTAACGCCCTTGCAGCCGTTTTTCCATGCCTGAATGTAGAGATCACCAACAAGTTCTTGCGAAGCATCGGCCGGAAGATTAATGGTTACACTAATAGAATGATCTACCCATTTTTGAACACGGCCTTGCATTCTTACTTTTGCCAGCCAGTCAACATCGTTTGAAGTAGCTTTGTAGTAAGGCGATCTTTTTACCATTTCATCCAGTTCTTCTTCAGAGTATTCCCGGTTCATGTCGTAACCACTAACTTGCATCCAGGTTTTAAATTTGTGATGAAAAACGATAAATTCTTCCCAGTGGTCGCCAACTTCATCCACAAAATCGACCCGTACATCTTTGTCATTTGGATTTACTTTGCGGCGACGTTTGTACACGGGCATAAAAACAGGTTCAATTCCCGACGTAGTTTGCGTCATCAAACTGGTAGTACCTGTAGGTGCTATGGTAAGCAAGGCAATATTTCTTCGTCCGTATTCGGCCATGTTTTCATATAAATCCGGATCTTCCTTCTTAATCCTGTTGATCAAGGGGTTGTTCTTCTCACGTTCGGTATCGTAAATGGTAAAAGCACCACGATCTTTAGCCAGATTAATCGATGAACGGTAAGCTTCCAGTGTAATGGTTTTATGAATCTCTTCAGAAAAGTCAATTGCATTTTCGCTGCCATATCGTAATCCCAAAGCCGCCAGCATATCTCCTTCAGCAGTAATACCAATTCCGGTACGACGACCTTCGTTTGCTTTACGTTTAATATTTTCCCACAAATTCCTTTCGGTGTATTTAATATCTTCACCTTCGGGATCGGAATTTACCTTTTCGAGAATGGCATCGATTTTTTCAAGCTCAAGGTCGATAATATCGTCCATAATGCGCTGGGCGTAATGCACATGTTCTTTAAATAAATTAAAATTGAATTTGGCTTTTTGGGTAAACGGGTTTTCTACATAAGAATATAAATTGATGGCCAGCAGACGGCAACTGTCATAAGGGCAAAGTGGAATTTCGCCACATGGATTGGTTGAAACGGTGCGGAAGCCAAGGTCGGCATAGCAGTCCGGTATCGATTCGTTGATAATAGTATCCCAGAATAAAATTCCCGGTTCAGCCGATTTCCAGGCGTTTTTTACAATTTTGTCCCACAGTTTACTGGCATCAATTTCTTTTTTGTACACGGGTTTGGCAGCGTTTATCGGATATTTTTGCAGATATGGTTTGTTGGCTTCAACCGCTTGCATAAAATCATCCTGAATTTTAACCGAAATATTGGCACCGGTTACTTTCCCCTGTTCAAGCTTGGCATCAATAAAACTTTCCGAGTCGGGGTGTTTTACGGAAACTGATAACATCAGTGCACCACGGCGCCCGTCTTGTGCCACTTCGCGTGTAGAGTTGGAATAGCGCTCCATAAACGGAACAATGCCGGTTGACGTTAGCGCCGAGTTTTTTACAGGAGAGCCTTTCGGGCGAATGTGCGACAAGTCGTGCCCAACGCCACCGCGACGTTTCATCAGCTGCACCTGCTCCTGATCGATTTTCATAATTCCGCCATACGAATCGGAGTTCCCGTCGTTGCCAACCACAAAGCAGTTGGAAAGCGAAGCTACCTGAAAGTTGTTTCCAATGCCTGTCATCGGACCGCCTTGCGGAACAATGTATTTAAACCCTTTAAGTACTTTGTAAATTTCTTCTTCTGTCAGGGGGTTTGGATACTGTTTTTCTATCCTCGCAATTTCTTTTGACAACCTTTTGTGCATGTCATCAGGGGTTAATTCGAAAATATTCCCGAAAGAATCTTTCAAGGCATATTTATTAACCCAGACTCTTGCTGCCAGATCGTCTCCGTTGAAGTACTCCAGTGATGCTTTTACTGCTTCTTCCTGCGAATAAATTTTTTGGCTCACAGGAGCTTTTACAGTTACTTCATTATATGCCATTTTGTTCAGTTATAAGTTTAAAATAAATAGAATTCCTTAAAAAGCGGAACATGTAGTTTCCATATTTGTGATTTTGTGTCTTGCAAGATAAAACACAATCCAAAATATATGAATATTTTTTCAGGAAATTTAATTAAAAGTTATCAACTTTAAAGTGTTAGTACAATGATTGTCAGCATATTAATCACTAAATTACTGAAAAAAGTTTACCAAAAGTAGAATTTTGGTATAGTTGATTCGGTTTTTTTCTATTCAAAAAATTAGCGTATAAATCCTAGTTTTTCAAGGTTGTTTTTTCCGGAAAATATCACAAAAAAATGGTTATTTGTTAAAAACTTTATTTAAAATAAGTCTTGTAGATCCGACATTTTTTGCTACATAATTTCTGCTGATTTCGGAGGTGTTTTTCAGCTTGTGTTTTTCTAATAACAGGGTGGTAAGGGTATTGTCAAAGTTTTCCTGTTCTGATATAGAAAATGCTCCTCCAAGATCAATCAGGTCAACGGCCTCTTTAAACCGTTTGTAATTCGGCCCAAAAATAATGGGTAGGCCAAATGTAGCAGCTTCAAGAATGTTATGAATTCCAATGCCAAATCCACCGCCAATGTACGCGATGTTTCCGTAACGGTACAAAGAGGAAAGTAGCCCTATTGAATCGATAATCAGTACCTGGTAATTCTCAATTTCAGCATTTTCAATTTTGCTGAATGAAATGGCCCGGGTTTTCAACATTTGATGTAATCTGTTAATATTTGCTGCCGAAACCTCGTGTGGAGCAATTATAAATTTCGTGTCCGGATTTTGGTTAATAAATGTTATAAGTAGCTCTTCGTCTGGCTTCCAGGTGCTTCCGGCTATCACAAGTGAAGAATTTCCCTTAAACTTTTCAACAATAGGTAACTTTTTTGAACCGGTGGCAATAGATGCAACCCGGTCGAAACGGGTATCGCCGGCAACTGTAAAATTGTGAACTCCTATCGAGGTTAACAGTTGCGCCGAAGTCTCGTTTTGAACAAAAATGTGTTCAAGCTGAAAAAGCATTTGACAGTACCATTTTCCCCACGCGGAAGTTTTAAAGAAGGGTTGGCTTTCTCGAAAAATGGCTGAAATAATATACAATGGTATGGCTCTTTTCTTAAGTTCGGCAATATAAAAGTACCAGTATTCATATTTAATAAAGAATACTTTTTCAGGGTTTACCAGATTTAGAAAAGCCTGTGCATTTTGTTTGGTGTCGGCTGGCAGGTAGAAAACAACATCAGCTTGTTCGTAGTTTTTTCTTATTTCGTAACCTGAAGGAGAAAAGAAAGTAAGTACTATTTCATACTCCGGATGCTGTTTTTTTATTTCCTCAATTAAAGGCCTTCCCTGCTCAAATTCGCCCAGCGAAGCACAGTGAACCCAAATATAACGCGCATTTTTATCTATCTTTTCTGAAAGCCGTTTTTTCCAGTTTTTTCGTCCTTTAACCCACAATTTTGCCTTTTCGTTGACCAATGAAGCTATATGAACAAAAAGGGTGTAAAGGAATATTCCGGTTTTATATAACAGAATCATAACATGCGAAAATAGATGAAAAGTAGTTCAAATGATTAATAAAATTGTCTTTCTTTCAGGTATTCAAAAATGGTTACATTCATTAAAAAAAGAAGAAAAAAGTAACCTAGATTTTCAATCGGAACATTAATAATACGATTTCCAATAATTTGAGCACTATTATAAATTAAAATTGGTAGTTCAGTTTGAATAACCCTGATGATAAAAAATGGAATTAATGCAATAAAATAAGCCAGGTAAAATTTGATAAAGTAAGGCTTAAACCGGTTTCTGAAAATAGTATATCCAAAATAAATAGTAAGTAGAAAGAAGGTAAAAAACGTAAACAATTTCTGGCGTGAAAACCAGGCGATCAAACCCAAAAGAACAAGTAAAACCAGGCTAAAAGCCAAAAACAGGTTGGCTTGTTCAAACCGGTTAAGTTTTATTTTAAGCGTTTCGTAAATAAGCATTGAAAAATAGGGCACCGCAAAAAAGAACAGCCACTCACCAATCGGGAGATTTAAAATGGTTAAGCCGGTTATAAATTCAGAATTGAAACTCCAAATATTCAGCTGGGTGAAACGGACATCCCAGAGAATAAAAATAGCGCTGGTGAAAATGATGGCAGGCAGCAAATATTTGAGTTTACGAAAAAACTGCACTCGTTTGTTAAAACTGAAAACCACGGGTATAATTAGGGTGATCAGCATGAGCAGAAGGTAAGTAAAACGTTTTAGTTCCATTTGTCTGATTTTGTACCAAAGTTACATTCAATTCACAGAAATCAAAATCAGAAAACGGTGCTGAAAGTCAAATTATTTTATAAGCCACCTAAAGGTGTTAATAATGGATAGGCGGAATTTTTTCAATGACTTCGTTAAAAGGTTCTACATTCCCGTTGGCTACTTCATACATTCTTTGGTGTGTTAACTGTGCGGCTTCGATCAGTTCTTTGTAAGGTTGGTTGCAAATGTCCATAAACCCGATGTTGTAATTTTCGCCGTCGAAACGGCCAAAAACCGGCTGATCGAGCCACTGGAAATAGTGCATTCCAATTAACTCCGGCCGTGCCAGTCCCTGTTCAATATAGTAGCGGTAAGCTTTCCCGCGATCAGCCTGCGACAATACACCTTGTATTCCGGTTGCCGGCAATCCGCGGTCGTTTGCACCAAAATGGAATTCGCCAATCATCACCGGTTTCCCGCTTTTACGTGCAATTTCAGCAGTTTCGGATGGCCCCGGATTTCCGTAACCGTTAATGGAAAATACATCGAAACGCTCGCCGGCTTTGTATAGTAAATCGGAGCTTAACCAGGCATAGCGCATTCCGAGGTTGAGGTGGTTTGGATCTACTTTTTCCACCTCATCGCAAGGGATATTTACATATTTGGCTACCAGTATTTCAGAGAATTTCCAAAAATCTTCCTTGGCTTTTTCCGAAGGATATTCATCAAAAACCTGTTTTGTTATGGCTTCAAAGTCTGGGAGCGCCAGATTCCAGTTTTCATTGAATTCTTTTATTGAAGCATACTTTTGGGAAAGCCATTTAGCAAAAGTATTTTTTGAACTGGATTGCTGGGTGGTGGCAAACATTTCGAATGCAAGGTCGTGTTCGCCGAATGCCCAATTGGGTTCGTTCCGGAGGAAATATCCTATTAAATACGGATCGTTTTTATATTCGTTCAATTGCTGTGCAAACTTCCTGGCATTTTCCCGGTATTCCGGTGCAAAAACATCCGGAAAATCACGGTAAAGATTCACATCGGATGAAGGAAATTGCGACAACGGAAGTACGTAAGGAATTTTAGCTTTCCGTGCATAATCCAAATCCGACCAGTTACCAATGGTATTGATGCCGAACCTGCGAATTTGTCCGGTTGTAATAGTTTCCCAGTTTTTTTGCCAGTTTTCTCCAAAAACACGCATGAGATTGAATTTATAGAAATCAGCAAGTTTGTAGTTGCCGCGGCCTGAATATCCCTGGCTGAACAACTGGTTGGTGGAGTCGGGGAGCCAGGCAAACAGATCTTCCTGCCCGGAAATTACGCCCGAAGCATTGTCGCGGATGCAATCCACTCCCACAGAAACAAAGGCATATCCGTCGGGATCGACCAGCCACCATCGCTTGCCGTCGAATTGGGTGCGAAAGAATCCGGTGGCTTCAAATTTTTTCTCTTTCCAGCCACCGTATTTGCTCCAATTTTCGGGAAAGGTAGCTTTTTGTGCCAATGCCAGTTGATTCTCAAGCAATGTTTTCAGTTCGTTTTTATTTTGAATTTTGCCCGGCCACTGTTTAACGGCCCACTGTCCCAGCGAGTCGACGATTGGTGTTTTTACTGGTGGCAAGGGCTTGGGTACCACTTTGGTAAGGTACACCGATGCAATTTCGAATTTGGGTGTAAAATGTGGTTGCTGCCAGGGACCGAAGCGAATGACAACTTTTGAAATTTCTTCGGGTTTCATCCGGTCGCCGAGAACCGTTCCTTTTAATTGCCTCGGAAAACGTTGCATAAAAATTTCTTGTCCATCGAGGTGTTTCAAAGGGAAAATAACCTGGGTTTTTAATTTAGGCAGCACCCCTATTTTGGCTGACATCCGCGGAGTTTTGGTGTCTTTCACAGCCTCGCTTCCACTTTGGGTTACAATATTCTCGGTACCTTTTTCTTTCCGGTAGAATTCTAAATTAATGACTCCGCTGTAATTATTGTCGTGCCATATTTCGCAAACAAGGTAGTTAGCTTTTTCCCAGGCCTTAGCATCTGTTCCTTCCCAGATAGTAAGGCTTTGGTTGGTGTTGTTGGGAATTATTTTCAACACCTCGCCACTGAAACCAACTCCGGGTTGTAGTGTACTGATTTTACTGTTTTGATTTTGAATATTTTGGAGATTGAAGTCTGCTGATTTTTTTGAACTGCACGAAAAAAGCAGCACCGCGATGCAAAGGCTTAGAATTGATTTCATTGGTAAAAGGTTAAGATTTCGGGCTAATTTATAAAAAAAAACTGCAGAAGTACAAAAGAAAAAAACCTTTGCAGTTCTGCAGCTTTCTGGAAAAATAATTAAAATTTCTCCTTGTCCATTTTTACTGGATCATCTTCTGTCAGCATAGCTTTCATACGGAAAGAATAGCTGTATTCTTTTTTGGTAAGCCGGTACTGGTCATGTGTCCAGGCACCCCAGCTATTGTCGCCGCCAACACCCATTTGTTTGTAGTCGACGTTAACCGAAGTAAGATCGCGTGGTTTTACATCGGTGGTATGACGGTTAACCACATTTACGCCATCCACCTGGCGACCATCGGTGCGTTCCAGCGATTCAAAATCTTCCATAATGTTGTGATGTGCGCTTACAGAAAGTAGCGGCATTCCTTCGAAGAACAGTCCGTTTCCGTCGGTATCAGTAATGGCCAACCAGCGGACATCTGTTTTGTTGCCATTTTCCTGCGGGCGCAGGTAAGCCCAGTACTGGTCGGCAACACTGCCTTTATACAAGCCAACAAAAGCGCTTGTTTTTCTGTCCCAGTAAGATTCCCACGGGCCACGTCCCAACCAGGCCATTTGGTCGAATTTACGCGGCATAACCAGGTTCATTCCCATCCTCACAATTTCGGGCAGGTTGTCTTTTGTCATTTTGAAATGGTTGTTCACAATAATATCGCCCGAACCATAAACCGTGTAAACTGAAGTATATTTTGCAATTGGTTCTTTTTGTTCATCTACCAAATTAAAATTAAGAGTGATTGCTACTTCGTTACCCGCGATTTTCTTTACGGAAACATTCGTAACCTCCCTGTTTTCGCCGGCTTTACGCCACACGCGACTGCGTTT
>Ga0102953_1001940_pt1 | contig 12755 bp, 13 predicted proteins | sample SalPon2A_C_D2_MG_FD_78509 | JGI IMG/M metagenome (GOLD analysis project Ga0102953, IMG submission 78509) | Soil microbial communities from South San Francisco under conditions of wetland restoration - Salt Pond MetaG R2A_C_D2_MG | ecosystem: Environmental > Terrestrial > Soil > Wetlands | place... | reverse complement strand
TGCGATGTGGCGGATCATTTGGCGGTGGAGGTATTCTATCGTCTGGTTGAAGAACGCTACGGGGCAATCGATGTCCTGGTCTCGAATGCCGGCATCCGGAGAGACGCGGTCACCGCCATGATGCGCCAGGATGACTGGCAGCGAGTGATCGACGTCAATCTGACCGGCTCCTTTAATATGGCCAAACAGGCCGTACTTCTGATGCTCAAAAAGAAATACGGGCGGATAATATTTATCACCTCTCCGATGGCCCATCTCGGTTTTGCCGGCCAGGCGAACTACTCGGCCTCGAAAGCGGGTCAGATCGGCATGATGCGTTCCCTCTCCAAAGAGACCGCCAAAAGAAAAATCACCGTGAATTGCGTTTCACCAGGTTTTATCGATACCGAACTGCTGGACGATCTCGACGAAACCATGCTCAAAGAGTATAAAAAGATCGTGCCCATGCGCCGCTTCGGTAGTCCTTCGGAAGTGGCTGACGCCGTGATGTTTCTGGCCTCCGATAAGGCGTCTTACATTACCGGCAGTGTCCTGGATGTAAATGGCGGATTATAAAGAGGAGATATATCGGCGCATTCCGCACCGGCCGCCTTTCCTCTGGGTTGATCGGATTATCGGAGAGACGACCGATATGATCGAAACCGAAAAAAATATTCCGGCCGATCTCGATATTTTTGCCGGCCATTATCCCAACCATCCGCTCATGCCGGGAGTTATCCTTTGTGAGGCCCTCTTTCAATCCGGGGCCTTGCTGATCGGCGGCCTGATAGATCGGAAAGAAGCAGCGGCAGGCCTGGTGCCGGTTCTGACCAGGATCATTTCCGCCAAATTCAAACGGGAAGTAAGACCTGGGGATACCTTTAATATGGTGGTGCAACTGAAAGAAAAGGTCGGATCGGCCTGGTTTATGAAAGGACGTTTGCAGGTGGCCGGTAAAACGGCCGTCAAGGTCGAGTTCGCCTGTTCTCTGGTGGGGGAAGTAGCGTAATAATGGGTTTCTTAAGGCTTGAAGGTAAAACGTTTGTCTTGTTCGGTCTGGCTAATCGCAAGTCGGTGGCCTGTGCCATCGGCAAGGTCCTTGTCGAAGAGGGGGCCGAAGTAATCCATGTGGTCCGTTCCGAAGAGCGGGTTGCCGCCGCCGATAAGCTTTTCCCTGACTCCAGGGTTTTTATCTGTGATGTTGAACAGGAAGAAAATATTATCAAGGTAAGTAAGGAAATCGAGAACAGCCTTGACGGTCGCAAGCTGGCTGGAATCGTCCATTCCATTGCCTTTGCCAACTATTCCGAAGGATTGAAACCTTTTCACGAAACGGTGAAAAGGGATTTTCTTCAGGCCATGGACATCTCCTGCTTCTCTTTCATTTCGATAGCCAATCATTTCAAGGAGCTGTTGGAGAAAGATGCCTCCGTGATCACTATCTCAATTTCCACCACCCGGATGGCTGCCGAAAACTACGGGTACATGGCGCCGGTCAAGGCGGCTCTCGAGTCATCGCTCTGTTTTCTGGCGAAAAGCTTCGCCGCTTTCTCCACCGTGAGATTTAACGCCGTCTGCCCGGGTCTTCTCAAGACCTCGGCCTCGGCCGGTATTCCCGGCTACGTCGACAGTTATCTTTATGCCGAGAAGGCCACTTTGCGCAAGCGGGCTCTTGAAACCGGCGAAGTAGCTGATACGGCCGCTTTCCTGCTTTCCGAACGTTCCTCGGGGATCAATACCCAGACTATCGTCATCGATGCCGGGATGTCGGTCAACTATTTCGATTCCGATATCGTCACTAAAGCTATCGACTGATGAAATTCAAAAACGTCCGTCTCCATAGTTTCGGCTACGAGCTGCCGCCAAGTGTGGTCAGTTCGGAAGAGATTGAAGCGCGTCTGGCGCCGCTATACGAACGCCTCAAACTGCCGCCCGGCCGTCTTGAGATGATGTCCGGGATTGCCGAAAGACGGTTCTGGAACGAGCATACCCGACCCAGCGACGGGGCCGTTATGGCCGGCCGAAAGGCGATTGCGGCATCGGGAATCGACCCAGCCGAACTGGAGTGTCTGTTTTTCACCGGGGTTAGCCGGGATATGATGGAACCGGCCACCGCTACCTTTGTTCACCGCCAGCTGGGCCTGCCCGAGAAATGTCTGGTTTACGATATTTCCAATGCCTGCCTCGGCTTTCTGAACGGGATGATTACCCTGGGCGGCATGATCGAGCTCGGTCTGATCAAGAACGGTCTGATCGTCTCGGGTGAAACGGCGGAAGAACTGGTCGAATCGACCATTGTCGGTCTGCTCAATGATCCGACTTTGACCCGGAAATCTATCAAAAACAGTTTTGCTTCGTTGACCATCGGCTCCGGCGCCGTGGCTTTGGTCATGGGTGACGCCAGGCATCGGGACACAGGCCATAGGCTTATTAATGCTACTTATCGGGCCAATACCTCGTTTAACGATCTTTGCCAGGGCGGCCAGGTTTCGGCATCCGGAACCCTGATGGCCACCGATTCCGAGGAACTCCTTAAACGCGGGGTTGAAACGGCCGCGACAACCTGGCGAGATTTTAAGACCGAATCGGGCTGGGGTGCCGATTCCATCGCTCGGTTTTTCTGTCACCAGGTTGGTTCGGCCCATGCCCGTCTCCTTTTCGATACCTTGGGCCTCGATCAGTCCCGCAACTACGAGACCCTGGCTCGGCTCGGCAATGTCGGCTCTGTATCGGCCCCGATTACCATGGCATTGGGTATTGAGGAAGGTCTGCTTAAAGGTGGAGAAAGGGCGGCGGTCCTCGGGATCGGCAGCGGTATTAACTGTTTGATGCTCGGTATCGAGTGGTAAAGGATATTTTATTGTGGAGACAATGACGATCAAAAGCGTGTATCCCTTTGAAACCCATAAGCTCGATATTGATGGCAATAAGATGTCTTATGTCGATGAAGGGCAGGGCAGGGTGATTGTCATGCTGCACGGCAACCCCACCTGGTCATTTTTTTACCGCAACCTGATCAAGCTGCTTAGGGGCCGCTATAGGGTCATAGTTCCCGACCATATGGGCTGCGGTCTTTCCGATAAACCCCAGGATTATCCCTATCGGCTGGCCGATCATGTCGGTAACCTGGAAAAACTGCTCGATCATCTCAAGATCGACAAACACTCCCTGGTTGTTCACGACTGGGGCGGCGCCATCGGCATGGGGTATGCCGCCGAGCATTCCGAGCGGATCGAGGCGATGGTGGTCATGAACTCCGCCGCCTTCCGCTCCAAGCGGATTCCATGGCGGATTGCGGTCTGCCGCCTCAAATATTTTGGTCCCCTCATGGTTCGCGGCTTAAACCTTTTTGCCGGACTGGCCGTGTTTATGGCGGCAAAGAACCATTTGCCCAAACAGGTCCGCAACGGTTTCCTGGCACCCTACGATAATTGGCAGAACAGAATCGCCATTATGCGTTTTATCGAGGATATTCCTCTCGATATCCATCATCCTTCCTGGGAGTCCTTACTTAAGGCTGAAGGAGGGTTGGACCAATTCAAAGATAACCCGATCCTGATTCTCTGGGGGGGGAAAGACTTCTGTTTCGATGACAGTTTTTTTTCCGAGTGGAAGAGGCGTTTCCCGCAGGCCCGTTCGATCTACCTGGAAAGTGCCGGGCATTATCTTTTAGAAGATGCCAACGGGGAAGTCGACCACCTGATTACCGGGTTCCTGGACGAATATCTAGGATAAATATTTATCTTCATACAACTGCCATAAACAGGACATGGAAGATTTTAATATCGCCCATACGCTCAGCGAGGCGGCCCGGAGTCAGCCGGATCGCGTTGGTCTGATCGAGAAGGCATTCGGCGGCTATCGGAGTTGGACTTTCAAACAGCTCGACGAATATGCCTCGGCCTATGCCCATGGTCTGAAGGCCGCCGGTTTTAACGAACGGGACCGCGTCGCGCTGATGGTCCCGCCTTCCAAAGAGTTTATCTGTCTCACCTATGCTCTGTTCCGGCTCGGCTCGCCGGTGATCCTCATCGATCCCGGCATGGGCTATCGCAACCTGCTGCGTTGCATAAGGTCTGTAAAACCCACCGCTTTTATCGGCATTCGGAAGGCTCATCTGTTCAAGCTGGTCAATTTTCTCGACTTCTATTCGGTTGATAAAAACGTCTGTGTCGGTTTCGGTTTCGGGATTTTCGGCTCCCCTTTAAGAGGTCTGGCCGATTTCGGTGCTGGGTCGTTCCCTTATCGGCAAACGGGAAAGGACGATCCGGCCGCGATCATCTTCACCACCGGCAGTACCGGCCCTCCCAAAGGCGTAGAATATACGCATGGCAACTTCCGGGCCCAGCTTGACTTGATCAGGGATTATTACCGGATTACCCCGGACGATATAGATCAACCGGCTTTTCCTCTGTTCGCCCTGTTCTCAACGGCCCTAGGTGCTTGCGCGGTAGTTCCCGAAATGGATCCGGCCCATCCGGCCAGGGTCAATCCGCAATTGTTCGTCAAATCGATTGTCGAACGTAAGGTTACCTATTCGTTCGGTTCACCGGCAATCTGGAATGTGGTCAGCCGCTATTGCCTCGATAATAATATCCGCTTGGAATCGTTACGGCTGGTCCTGATGGCAGGCGCCCCGGTGCCGGGCGAGTTGATTGAGCGTGTCCGGCGGATCATCTCCGAAGAGGGCGAGATCCAGACTCCGTATGGGGCAACAGAGTCGCTGCCTGTGACTTCGATCAGCGGTTCCGAGATCCTTGCCGAAACCTGGCCGCTTAGCAGGCAGGGGAAAGGGACCTGTGTCGGGCGACCCCTGCCGGGAAACGAGGTTAGGATCATCAGGATGAGCGACGCGCCTGTTGCCGACTGGTCCGAGGTTGATGAAATGCCGGTCGGCGAAGTCGGCGAGATCGTGGTCAAAGGAGGTGTTGTCACCGCCTCTTATTACAACAATTCCGGTGAGAATGAACTGGCTAAGATCAAGGACGGTAGCACCTTCTGGCACCGTCTCGGCGATCTCGGCTATTTCGACGAAAAGGGCCGCCTCTGGTTCTGCGGCCGCAAGGCCCACCGGGTCGAAACCACGGGTGGCGTGATGCTGACCATCCCCTGCGAAGCAATTTTCAACGAGCATCCGCAGGTCTACCGTTCGGCCCTGGTCGGAATTAAAAGGGTAGGCGGCAAGGTCATCCCGGTCATGATCGTTGAACCGGTATCGAACTGTGACCATAATAAACTTATAGAGGAGTTGAAGAAGCTGGCGATGGCCAATGAACTGACCAAGGGAATAGATCATTTCCTGATTAATTATGAATTTCCGGTCGATATCCGCCATAACGCCAAGATCTTCAGAGAGAAGCTTGCAGTTTGGGCCGCCAATGAATTGGGTTGGCAGCAGCCATGAGAAAGGTATTGGTGACCGGTGGCGGCGGTTTTGTCGGCAAGGCCCTGACCCAAGAGTTGTTGGAAAGGGGCGTCGAGGTTGTGGTGGTCGGACGTAACCATTATGCTGACCTCGACCGGCCTAAGGTTACCCAGGCTAAAGGCGATATCCGCGACCGGGGTTTATTGCTATCCGCTTCCCGGGATTGCGACACGGTTTTCCATGTCGCCGCCAAGGCCGGGATATGGGGCAGCCATGACGAGTATTACTCAATCAACGTTCTCGGAACCGAAAACGTTATCGAGGCCTGCAGGACAAACCGGATTCCCCGACTGGTCTATACATCCACCCCCAGCGTGGTCTTCAGGGGCGGCAACCTCTGCGGCGTTAACGAATCGACCCCCTATGCCGAAAAGTTCCTCTGCCATTATGCCGAGACCAAGGTCATGGCCGAGAAAGCGGTATTGGCCGCTAATTCGGTCGATCTCAAGACTACCGCTTTACGTCCTCATTTGATCTGGGGGCCGGGCGATACCAATCTGATTCCCAGATTGGTCGAACGGGGCCGCAAAGGATTACTGAAAAGGGTGGGAGACGGCAAAAATCTAGTCGATATTTCCTATATCGATAATGTCGTAACCGCCCATCTCTTGGCTGCCGAAAGTTTGGAAGAAAATGGGGCCGCTACAGGAAAAACTTATTTCATTTCTCAAGGGGAACCGGTCAAGCTTTGGAATTGGATCGACCATTTCTTCTCGATGATCGGTGTCCCATCAGTCAAAAAAACGGTGAGCTTTCGCAAGGCAAGATTTGCCGGGATGCTTCTGGAGTCTTTTTACAGTATCTTTAAGATCGAACAGGAACCGTTAATGACCCGTTTTCTGGCGGAACAACTCGCCCACTCCCATTGGTTCTCCATCGACGCTGCCCAAAATGATCTTGGTTATAAACCGAGGATCAGCACTCCTGAAGGAATGCGGCGTACGGTTGAGTGGCTGAAAAAGTCTTCATGTCCAGGGATCTTATGAAGTTTTATTTACAGTGCTTTCTCTGTATTTTCTTTATCATTATGTTCCGTGCCAAGCGCTATATATACTAATCAATATTTCCCCGATTCTTATTCGAAATTATTTGAAGATTTTACATGCCTGTATTGTAAAAGGTATAAATTGTAATCGTCCTAGACGATCGTTCTTTGGAATGTTGTCTTACCGTTTTATGTTATTTTGAATGTTTTTTTGGGGGGCACGAGGTAGGTCCTAAGAAACATCTCCTTGCCCTTGTAGGTAAATACAGTTAAATATGAAAAAATAGTCAGAGAGGTCATTGTTTATTGGTTTTTTATGGTATGTGACTGTGAACTTCACTGACAGTAAACTCGAAAAAAGGGATAGGCTTGGACAACAAGAATCTTTATTACAAGTTGAATGTAATTTTCATTCTGACGCTGCTTTTCCCCTGTGTCGGTTTTATTTATTTCGGGATTAAATATAAATTTCTCCAGGACCGCCATATTGAGCTTTTCGCTTCCATCGGGCTGATCTATATTTTTGTTGGTTTCAATCTGCTTAGAAAGCTTTTTGATAGCATAATTTGTATCTCAAAGACTTTTTCAGATAAGATAAATAAGGATGCCTTGGCCGGTGGGGTTGACAACAGTCTGAATGAGATTCAACAGATTGTTGCGTCATTCAATGCCCTTGAACGGCAATTCAAACAGAGTTCCCTCCAACTAGACCGGAAGTCGTCGGAAGTGTTGATCCTCAAGGAACTCTCCGATCTCTGCTATGTGACCTTGGATCCTTGGGAAATAATGCATGTTGCCTTGGAGCGTGCATTACAGCTGGCTAACGCAGATATGGGGTCGATTCTAATTCTCAATAAAGACCAGGAAAAAAAGAGTTTTGTCGTGAAGGCCAGCATCGGTCTTAGCGATTTTATCAGTATCGACGACGTTATTGATTACGAAGACTCCATCGCTAAATATGCGATTATCAACAAAACTCCTTTAATTATCGACGATATCGAGCAGGAGAGCCGCTTCGGCAGGACCAACCGCGTTCATTACGGAACCAAGTCATTCGTGATCATGCCGATCAAAACTATCAAGGACGTTATCGGAGTGTTGACGATTTCCCGTAAAGATGACGATGCAGTCTTCAACCAATCGGAGGTTGAGGCCCTGACTCCTCTATTGAGCAGCGCTGCCTTTACCTATGAAAACATCAGGCTTCTCAATGAACTTTCAAGGGAAGGGAAATACATTTCCGTAATTAAAAGGTTGTTTAAAATCCTTAATTCAAGTCTTCGCGGCAGTGAGTTATTACATACGATTTTAGATGAATCGCAAGAAGTGGTTCCCTTCGATATAGCTGCAGTCATGGTTGAAGGTTATAGGCGAGAGGATAAACTTAGAGTGGCGCATCTTCAGGCTCACGATACCGTGGATATATCCATAGGGGATCATTTTAACTACAAAGGCTCTATCCTTGAAAAAATAATGAGGTCAGAATCAACTACGGTTATTGACGATACAAGCTCCTTTGCCAATGAACACGACGGGAAACTATTTATAAACCACGGACGAAAATCATGCTTTCTAGCTCCGCTAAATACAAGAGGTCAGGTTACAGGTGTTCTTGCTCTCTATGCTGAAGACAGTTCAAGATTTCAGGAAAATTTTGCTTTTTGTGAATTCATAGCGGATGTTATTTCATTTGCCCTTGAGGAGAGTCGTCTGGTTGAGGCGGCCTTAAAGAAAAACCAGGAATTAATGGCCATTCAACAAATAGGCAGTGCTATAGCATCTTCCACTTTTGATATAAATAGAGTGTTGAATTACACCATAAATATGATCAAGAGCCTTATGGATGTGGAGGCCGGGTCGCTGGCTTTGGTTAAGGGTGATGAATTGGAGTTTGTTGTTTCTTTTGGCATTGATTTAGATCAGTTGCAAAAATTGAAAGTGAAATTAGGTGAGGGGATTTCTGGTGCGGTCGCTGCTCGTGGTGAAACAATTAACGAGAATAATGCTCCCGAATCAAAGAGGCTTTATTCTCAAGTTGACCAGATAACAGGTTTTGAAACACGCTCCTTCCTTTGCGTACCTATGATCTCACAAGGAAGGGTGTTAGGGGTCATAGAGGTTTTAAATAAATGTGGCGGTGATTTTAACGATGCAGATAAAGATATCATGCAATCTATTTCGCTATCGGTGAGTATTGCTTTGGAAAATTCCCGTCTCTATAAAGAAACCCTAACCATGGCTGAAAAAGAGCGCGGGATTCGTGGAATGTTCCAGAAATTCGTTCCCAAGGTGATTGTCGATAAAATCATCTATGGCTCAGAGAGTGGAAAGCCGGTTATTGACGAATTAAAGATTATTACTTTGCTAAATCTTGATATACGAGGCTTTTCTAAACTGACCAGGGAGATAGGGCCACAGAAGAGTGTTGCGTTTTTGAACCATTTTTTCTCGGTAATGGGGGGGATTGTCTTCAAGCATGGCGGTATTGTCGATAAGTATCTTGGTGATGGTTTTTTGGCCCTTTTCGGGGCTCCTGTCTCAACCCCCATGGATGCGGAAAATGCTTTGACCGCGGCATTGGAAATGCAACAGGCGATTGATTTGATCAATGAGGAATGTGTAAATAAGATTGACTGTGGACAAGTCAATATAGGGGTCAGTATTTTTACCGGCGAGGTTGTTGTCGGCAATATCGGTTTTGATATGAAGATGGACTATACCGTAATCGGTGATGCCGTGAATAACGTCTTCAGGATGCAGGAGATGACTAAGTTTAAGAATAACAGTATTGTAATCGCCGAAAATACTTCCCGGGCGTCCCAGACTTCTCTTGAGTTGAAAGAACTCGATCAGAAAATCGGCGATATTAAAGTGTATGAGTTGCTGGGCCGGAAAGGTTAACTACTTTTCAAGCGTGGGATTTGTCCGGATTTTTTGGACAAAGCGTGGGGCTAGAATTTTTTCTCGGAGTCCAGGAGAATGGTCACCGGGCCGTCGTTGACCAATTTAACGGACATCATGGCTTGGAATCGGCCTGTAGCCACAGGCAACCCCTGTTTCTCCATAGATTTTACGAAATATTCATAGAGACGCTCCGCGATATCCTGTGGGGCTGCCTCGTTGTAAGAGGGGCGTCTGCCTTTACGGCAGTCTCCGTATAGGGTGAACTGGGAAACCACCAGAATCTCGCCAGCGATTTCTTTGACCGACAAGTTCATCTTGCCATCTGAATCTGGGAAGATCCGTAGATTGGCTACCTTGTCGGCCAGATAATCGGCATTCTTTTCCGAATCTGAAGATCCGACACCGAGCAGAATGAGAAGGCCGTTGCCTATTTTGCCGCAGACCTCATTCCCGACCGTTACCTTGCATTTGCTTACTCTCTGTACAACCGCTCTCATAAGTATTAGTCCAGATTGCCAAGAAAATATTGAAGAATGGCACCGGCCGCGATACTTGCGGTTTCCGCCCGCAGAATTTGTCTGCCGAGAGTGACTGAAAGGAAACCGTGCTCTTTAGCTGAGGCTACCTCTTCATCAGTCAGGCCTCCTTCCGGACCGACAATATAGAATAGCGAGCTAGGAGGGGCTTGCCGAATTCGGCTCTCTATGTCTTTAAGGGTCATGTCGGCTGTTTCCTCCCAGAAAATGATCTTAAGATCGTATCGGGTCGCCCCCTCGAAACACTCTATGATGCTAGTCAACTGCCGGATTTCGGGAGGGGAAGGGCGATTGCACTGTTTACAAGATTCCAAGGCGATGCGCTGCCATCTTTCCAGTTTGTTCGTTGATGGTTCCCGGGTTGAGCAGAAGGCTGAGGTAAATGGGGTAAGGGAGGTGATCCCCAATTCGGTGGCTTTCTGGACGACAAGATCGATCTTTTTGCCGGCGATCAAAGCCTGGCCGAGATGGAGCTTGGGGCGGCTGTCGTCTTCACGGTTTGTCCGGTCGATCTTAACGGTGACCGAAGTCGCGTCCAACCGGTCGATTTTACCCTCATAGGTGGTACCGGTGCCGTCGAAAAGGGTTATCCTGGCGCCTGCTTTGAGGCGAAGAACATCGCGGAGATGATGGGCCTCGCTTCCACGCAAGGTGGCTATTGAGTCTTCTATGTCGTTTGGAGAGACGTTGAAGCGGCGCATTTTAAGTTTTTTTGAAACTCAGGGCAGACCATTCGCCTGAGCTGAGTTCCTCCTGTTTGATCATCCCCTGGTTATCGTATATCTGCGCAATGTTTTCACTTTGCTCACCTTTAAGGATACCGGCCAGGATCAGGATGCCCTTTTCGGCAACAAGTTTGTTCAGCGTTGGAGCCATCTCGACCAAGGTGTTGTGGATAATATTGGCGAGGATTAGATCGTAGGGGCCGGACAAATCCCCCAGGTCAGTGCCGCTGACCTCTATCTTATCGGTCAGCCTGTTGGCTATGACATTCTCCCTGGCGGCGCTGACGGCCTCAGGGTCGTTATCGATTGCCGTGATGTTTCGGCACCCGAACAGGGCGGCGCCGATGGCAAGGATGCCGGTGCCTGTCCCAACATCAAGGATCCTTTCCGGAACGGTCGGCTGTTCGCCGATATGTTTTTCCAGTAATTCCATGGCCAGTCTGGTGCTGGCATGAAGGCCGGTGCCGAAGGCCATGCCGGGGTCTATCTCGATGACCTTTTCTCCGGGGGCAGTGTTGTAGTTTTCCCAGGAAGGCTTGATGACAATGCTCTTCGATAGATGGAAAGGTTTAAAGCTCTCTTTCCATTGTTTATGCCAATCCTGATTGACCAAAGACTCGATTTTTATATTTGGTTCCGGATATTCGGGGAATTGTCGGGCCAGTACGCGGAGATAGTTTCGGATTGCTGCCAGTTTATCTGCGATGGCAGGATCTTCGGTGGCCATATAGCCGATAACCAGGGAACCGCTAGCGGGGGAATTGCCATCGGTTATTTCAACCCCGCTGCCGGTCAGCTCCGTTAAAAATGCGGCGACGGCTTCTTCCATGATGGTGTGGCAGTTGATAAGCAGTTTTTGCCAGGATTTTTCGGTCATGGTATTTGCATTCTAATGTATGAGGATCTTTATCGGGCGATATTATTATCGGCCAAGCCTGTTTGGCATGGTATATATTGAACTAATCGATGTGTGACTTTTTCGATATCGGCTAGAAATAGCATGGCGATTTAATGCTGGCAAGAATAAAAGCCCGGTTCGATAAATCTCCAATATTTATGGTGCAGGATGGATAATAACAAACTTAAAGAATTGCTTGAGAAAGTCAAAAGCGGCGATTGCGGTATTGATGAAGCCCTGGACAGTCTTAAACATATGCCTGCCGAATCCCTTGAATTTGCCTGTGTCGATCATCATCGGCAGCTGAGGACCGGGTTTCCCGAAGTTGTCTTCGGCGAGAATAAAAGCGCTGAACAGATTGGCGCTATTATGGAGAAAATGATGGCCGGGACAAGTGTTGCTATGGCAACCAGGGTTGACTCGGCGAAGGCGGCAACGGTTCTGGCCCGGTTACCCGACCTTACTTATAATGTTGAAGCCAGGATGCTGGTCGGAAATCTGCAGAACTGTGCAGAGGGCGGCCGTGGGACGATAACGGTTGTGGCGGCCGGCACTTCCGACATACCGGTGGCTGAGGAGGCCCTGGTCACAGCCAGGTGTCTCGGCAACGAGGTCGCAAAGTTATATGATGTCGGGGTTGCCGGGATTCATCGGCTTTTTGCACGCCGGGAGGTTCTCGATCGGGCCACGGTGTTGATTGTGGTTGCCGGAATGGAAGGGGCTTTGCCCAGTGTGATCGGCGGATTGGTCGATAAACCGGTCATTGCGGTGCCGACCAGTATTGGATACGGCACCGGTTTAGGGGGAATCGCCGCTCTGCTCGGCATGTTAAACAGCTGCTCACCCGGGCTGGCGGTGGTCAATATAGACAACGGCTTCGGGGCCGGCTGCATGGCGGCTGCCATCAATCGCGGTTGACTTAGATCTGTTTTTAGATTCCCTGTATATGTTTTTCTTCGTAATAATAAGTTGTGCCATCGTGGCTTTTCCGGCGACATCCATATATTTCTCCTGGTTTTATCCATAAAAATTTTTGTAGGTTTAACTTTACGCTTCGATGACCGGATGGATTTGAACCCATGCAACTGCTTAATAAATCGCTTAATTATTCATTCTTTAAAAGGGCATTAATCAGGTAGTTGAAAAAAGCTGAATGATGTGCAAAACTTATTTTAATAAAACAGAAAACAAGTGATTGACAAAAGCTGGAAAGCCTATATATTAGCCCCTCCTTTCGGGGACGTGATTGCGGCTTTAACGGCGGCAGGAACGGAGGCGGCAGGGGAGATTGCTTGAATAAAGC
>Ga0102953_1001939_pt1 | contig 12755 bp, 9 predicted proteins | sample SalPon2A_C_D2_MG_FD_78509 | JGI IMG/M metagenome (GOLD analysis project Ga0102953, IMG submission 78509) | Soil microbial communities from South San Francisco under conditions of wetland restoration - Salt Pond MetaG R2A_C_D2_MG | ecosystem: Environmental > Terrestrial > Soil > Wetlands | place... | reverse complement strand
GGGAGGGCAAAGCGCAAAGTGTCGGTACCGGGACCGCCGTCGAGGTGGAGCGTCCCGCCGGGGCCGGCGCCCGTCGCGCCCCCCTCGATCGTCACCTGGTCGTTCCCGCCGGTGCCCGAACCGTCATTCGAGTCGCCGTACACTGTACCGTCGACCTCGCCGTTGACCACGATCGTGTCGTCGCCGTTGGTAATCGAGCCCGCCGAACCGGTTCCGCAGTCGGTTTCGGTCAGCCCGTCGCCTATGACGTTCCCTCCGACCACGCCGTTGACTGTGATGGTGTCGTTCCCGCCCTCGGCGGTGGAGCTTCCACCGCAGCCGAAGAAACCGGACAGCTCGGAGGTCGCGAAATCTCCGATGACGCTCCCATCAACCTTGCCGTCCACCTGGATCACGTCATCGCCTCCGATTGCCCCGGCAGCGACCGCGATGGAAATCCCATCGAGGTCGTCGCCGTAGAGATCGCCGACGACCTCTCCCGACGCCTTGACCGTAATCGTGTCGAAGCCCCCTACCGCCACTCCCGCCCCGAGAAAACCGATGGAGGTGATGGCGTCGCCGGAGACGTCCTGGTCGACTTTACCCCCGATCGTAATGGTGTCGGCTCCGCCCGAGGCCAATGCCTGGCAGGACGGAAAACCCGAGCCCGAGCCCGGGTCGGCCCGCAGGAGATCTCCAACCACGCCGCCGGTGACCTCTCCCTCGACGTCGATCGAATCGTCGGCGCCGACGGCGAAGGCGACTCCGGTGTAGATTCCGGAGTGGATCGCATCACCCCGAACGCTTCCATCCATCGTGCCGTTGATGTCGATCGTGTCCTTCCCCGCGGTGGGCGACGTACCGGACACGGTGGTGTTGTCCAAGTTGTCTCCGTTGATGTAGCCACCGGTCACCGTGGCGCCCAGGAGAAGGGTGATGAGGTCGTCGCCGCCGAGCCCGTCGACGCCGTCGGGGTCTTGGATCGGGGTGTCCGAGCAGGTGATGGTGTCGTTGCCGCTGGTGCCGTTCGGCTGGCAGTCGGCGAAGGCGGCGAGCCCCGGTCCCGCCAGTACAAGACCCCCAAGGATGATTCGAAGGAACGACGAAGACGCGCTTCTCTTCCGCATTTTGGACTCCCTTGCCTGAGCTCCGACTTGATACCGCTGCAACGCCTCCACTCTCCAGCAGCTTGTTGAGGTTGACACCTCCCCACGGGACGTCGATTGAACAACCGGCCTCCTGGGTGACACTTCCCTTTCTCGCTGCAGGAACCGCGCTAGTTCGGTGGCTCCCTCAGGGTCCTGTTGGCGAGCGAGAGTTTTCTAGCACAAAGGAAGAGAGAGAACAATCGCTAGTTTGCAATCTACGAATGGCTCGTCAGCCGCGCTGCTGGAGCTTGGCCCAGGTGTCGCGCAGGGTGACGGTGCGGTTGAAGACCGGGCGGCCGGGAGCGCCGTCGGGGTCGACCACGAAGTAGCCCTGGCACTCGAACTGGAAGCGCGCGCCGGGCGCGGCGGAGGAGAGCGAGGGCTCCACCTTGGCCGCGACCGTGTTGAGGGATTGCGGATTGAGGTTGGCGAGAAAATCTTCACCTTCTTCGGTCGCGCCGGGGTCGGCCCGGTCGAAGAGCGTCTCGTAGAGGCGAACCTCGGCGTCCAGAGCGTGGCGCGCCGAAACCCAGTGAATCGTCCCCTTGACCTTGCGGCCGTCGGGAGCGCTACCACCCCGGGTCTCGGGATCGTAGGTGCAGCGCAGCTCCATCACCCGGCCGGAGTCATCCTTCACCACGTCGGTGCAGCGAATGAAGTAACCCCAGCGCAAGCGCACCTCGCGCCCGGGAGCAAGGCGGAAGAACTTTCTCGGCGGTTCTTCCATGAAATCGCTCGCCTCGATCCAGAGCTCGCGCGAGAACGGAACCTTGCGCGTCCCCGCCTCCGGGTCCTCCGGGTTGTTGACCGCCTCTAGTTCTTCCTCCTGGTCTTCAGGGTAGTTCTCGAGAACCACCTTGAGGGGATCGACGACCCCCATGACGCGTGGCGAGGTGCGGTTGAGCTCGTCGCGCACGCAATGCTCGAGAACCCCGAGCTCGACGACGCTGTTCTGTTTGGTAACGCCGATGCGATCGCAGAAGTCGCGAATCGCGGCGGGCGGATAACCCCGCCGCCTCATCCCCGAAAGCGTTGGCATTCTGGGGTCGTCCCAGCCGCTGACGTGCCCTTCCTTGACCAGACGCAGGAGCTTGCGCTTGGAGAGAACGGTGTGCGACAGGTTCAAGCGGGCGAACTCGATCTGGCGCGAACGGGTGATGTCGAGCGCATCCTGGAACCATTCATAAAGCGGTCGATGGTCCTCGAACTCGAGGGTGCACAGCGAATGGGTGATCCCTTCGATCGAGTCCGACTGACCGTGCGCCCAGTCGTACATCGGGTAGATGCACCAGGCGTCGCCTGTGCGGTGATGGGTGGCCCGGAGGATCCGGTAGATGACCGGATCGCGCATGTTGACATTGCCCGCCGCCATATCGATCTTGGCGCGCAGGACCTTGCTCCCGTCGGGGAACTCACCCGAGCGCATGCGGCGCAGCAGATCGAGGTTCTCGTCGACCGGGCGATCGCGGTATGGGCTCTCGCGGCCGGGCTCGGTCAGGGTGCCACGGTAGTCGCGAATTTCTTCGGCCGAAAGGTCGTCGACATAGGCTTTGCCGGCCTCGACCAGGCGCTCGGCCCACTCGTAGAGCTGCTCGAAGTAGTCGGAGGCGTAGAGCTCACGCCCATCCCAGTCGAAGCCGAGCCAGCGCACGTCCTCCTTGATCGAGTCGATGTACTCCTGCTCCTCCTTGGTCGGATTGGTGTCGTCGAAACGCAGGTTGCAGGTGCCAGCGTGCTTCTCGGCGAGCCCGAAATTGAGGCAGATCGACTTGGCGTGCCCGACGTGCAGATAGCCGTTGGGCTCAGGGGGAAATCGAGTACGGATCGCGTCGTGCTTACCCGACGCCAGATCCTGCTCGACGATCTCTTCGATGAAGTTCTTGCTCGCCATCAGGAACTCTTCCCGGTCGGCAACCCGCCAGCTTGATCCCTACTCGCGCGCAAGGAGGGCGAGAGCGCGGTCGATTCTCGCAAGGACGCGTTTGCGCCCCAGGAGGGCAAGGATATCGAACATGCCGAAGCCGACGGCCTTGCCCGTCACCGCGACCCGCACCGCGTGGATGATCTGGCCGAGTTTGATCGCGCGCTGTTCGACAAAGCGATGAAACATCTGCTCGAGAGCGTCCGCCTCAAAGCTCCCGGTGGCCGCGAGCTCGCCGCGCATGGCGGCCAAGAGCTCGGCCGCCTCCGGGGGTTTCACCAAACGCTTCTCGAACGCCTTCTCATCGTATGCGAGATCCTGGTCGGGAGTGAAGAGCTCGTCGTAGTCGAGGATGTCGCCCGCCACTTTGATGCGCTCACCCGCGGCTTGGATCAAGCCGCGAAGATATTCGCGCTCTTCCGATGACGCGGGCGTCGCCGTCCAGCCGCGGCTCTCGGCAAAGGGCAGCACCAACGGCAGCTTCTCCTCCGCCGGGAGCTCGGCCATGAAGTGCTCCTCGAAGGCCATGAGCTTTCTAGGATCGAAGCTTGCGGGTGCCCGGTTCACCCTCTCGAGCGAGAAGTTGGCGACCATCGCCTCGCGGCTCAGAAATTCGGTGTGATCGTCGAGCGACCAACCAAGGAGCAGCAGATAGTTGACGATCGCCTCGGGCAGAAATCCCACGCGACGGTAGAAGTCGACGATCACGGGATTGAATGCGTCGTCGGAAACCGTTTCCCCGAGGCGTTCGACGACCGACCTGCCGTGCCGATAGAGCTCGGCGAAGTCGGGGTTCTTCAGGTACTTGGCGAGCTTACGCTTCGAAAGCTTGACCTTCGATCCGGGCTCGGCGACGTAAGGCAGATGAGCAAAGACCGGCGGCGCGGCACCCAGCCCCTCGAAAATGAAGATCTGGCGCGGTGTGTTCGACAGGTGCTCTTCGGCACGAACCACATGGCTGATTTCCATGTCGACATCGTCGACGACGCTCGCCAGGTGATAGAGGCAGGAGCCGTCGGCGCGCTGGATCACGTGGTCCTGCTCACTCGCCCACTCCACCTCGACCTCGCCGCGGATCGCGTCGTGGAACCGGCACGAGCCCTGGCGCGGCATCTTGAGCCGCACCGAGCCTTGCCGCCCCTCGCGCTCGAAGCGAGCACGGTCAGCTTCGCTCTCCGCCATGAAGCGGCGGCTGTAAACGAAGCGGCGCTTAGCACGCTCGGCCTCCTCGCGCTCAGCCTGGATCTCCTCCGTCGTCGCGTAGTCGCGGTAGGCATAGCCGCGCTCGAGCAGCCGTTCTACCGCCAAGCCGTAGCGCTCCCCCCGCTGCGACTGGTAGTACGGTCCGAAGTCGCCTCCGACCTCCGGTCCTTCGTCCCAATCGATCCCCAACCAGCGGAAGCCGTCGAGAATCGGCGTCAGCGCCTCCTCGACGTTGCGCTGCCGGTCCGTATCGTCGATGCGGATGATGAAGGTGCCACTGCGATGGCGGGCGAATAGCCAGTTGAAGAGGGCGGTCCTCACTCCTCCGATATGAAGATAGCCGGTAGGGCTGGGAGCGAAACGAAGGCGAACCGGACGCGTGAGATCGGTTGAAGTCATGGCACTTGCTTCAGGAGACGCCAGCGGTCAACTCCGTTGGCGGCGACAAGCTATCACGGCGGCGCTCGATCCTCAGGAAGGGGCGATCCACACCGTCTTGACGTTGACGAACTCGCGAATGCCGAACGCCGACAGCTCGCGTCCGTAGCCCGACTCCTTGATGCCGCCGAAGGGCAAGCGAGGATCCGATTTGACGATGCCATTGACGAAGACCGCGCCTGCCTGGACTCTCGTCGCGAGCTCGCGCCCCGACTTGGCGTCGCTGGTCCACAGGCTGGCTCCGAGGCCGTAGCTCGTCTCATTCGCCAGCTTCAGCGCCTCCTCGGTCGATGCGGCGTGCACGATTGCCGCAACCGGGCCAAAGGTCTCCTCGTCGAAGGCCGCCATCCCCGGCACCACGCGGTCGAGCACCGTCGGCGCATAGTAGAAACCTTCGCGCTCGAGGACCCTTCCTCCGGTCAAGACCTGGGCCCCGGCGGCAACGCTCTCGTCGACTTGGCGGCTGAGGTTCTCAACCAGATCACGACGCGCGAGCGGACCGACATCGTTATCGCGCTCGAAGGGATCGCCCACCTTCAATCGCTCGATGCGCTCGGTCATCCCGGCGATGAATCTATCGGCTATCTCGTCGACCACGATGAAGCGCTTGGCCGCGATACAACTCTGGCCCGAGTTGATGGTCCGCGCCAGAACCGCGTTCTCCAACGTCGATTCAAGATCGGCGTCAGCGAGAACGATGAAAGGATCGGAGCCACCGAGCTCGAGAACTGTCTTCTTGATCGCACCTCCGGCCTCGGAGGCGACGGCGCGGCCGGCGCGAACGCTTCCGGTCAGGGTCACCGCCGCGACCTCGGGTCGAGCGATGATCTCGGCGACGATCTCGTTCGAGACCTGCAAGTTGGTAAACACGCCCTCCGGGAAGCCGGCGCGCAAGAAGAGATCGGTAATCGCCTGGGCGCAGCCGGGAACGTTCGGGGCATGCTTCAACAAACCGACATTGCCCGCCATGAGCCCCGGAGCCGCGAAGCGAAAGAGCTGCCAAAAGGGAAAATTCCAGGGCATGATGGCGAGCACCGGACCGAGAGGCTCGAAGCGAACGACACTCTCGCCGGCATCGCTCGCGATCGCCTCCTCGGCGAGGAAACCTTCCGCATGCTCGGCGAAGTATTCGCACACCCAGGCGCACTTCTCGGCTTCGGATTCGGCCGCCGCGATGGGCTTCCCCATCTCCTCCGTCATCAGCTGAGCGAGCTCGTCACGCTCGGCGCGCAGAATCTCCGCCGCTCGCTCCATCAACCGGCGCCGTTCGGCAAACGGAGTTTCGCGCCACTGAGCAAATGCCTCCCGCGCCGCGATGAGCCGGGCCAGCGCCTCGTCGCGGCCGAGCTCCTCGACCTCGCGCAAGAGCTTGCCGTTTCCCGGATGGATCACCTTCAAGGTCGCCATAGAACCACCTCCTCCATTCATCGTAGCCCGCGCCGGTTGCGAGGCCAAGTAAGCCGCCTCCAGGGCGGGTGTCGCGGAGAGACTGAAAGTGCGGAAATACTGGCGGAGAGGGGGGGATTCGAACCCCCGGTCCGAGTTACCCCGGACAACTGCTTAGCAGGCAGCCCTGTTCGACCACTCCAGCACCTCTCCGCGGTGCGGCAGGAGTGAGATTCTAGCAGCCGGATCATCAGCTTTGAAAGAACCGTCGAGGTCCCCCTCCACCCGCATGGCTGCGACGTTGGGTATGTTCATGTAGGGGCGACGCCTGCGTCGCCCTCAACCGCAGCCGTGACCGGAACAGGGCGAGGCAGGCCTCGCCCCTACAACGTGATGGCGTAGTCCGTGGGGCGGTCGCGCGGACGACCCTAGTCGCTTCGCCTGGAACAGCGCTTGCATTTGAACATCTCCCAGTCGGCCGATATGCTGAAGGCAACCGCCGCGGGCGGGGGGCCGCCAAACAATTTCTTGAATTTCCTCGGGGACCTATCCTTATGAGTCCTAGCGCTGCTACCGATCTCACCGAAACCACCATCAACACCATCCGCTTCCTTGCCGTCGACATGGTGCAGAAGGCCAACTCGGGTCATCCCGGCACGCCGATGGCCCAAGCGCCGCTCGCGTACCAGCTCTGGAGCCGCCACCTGCGCTTCAATCCCAAGGATCCGGATTGGCCCAATCGTGATCGCTTCGTCCTCTCCTGCGGCCACGCCTCGGCCCTGCTCTACTCGCTTCTTCACCTCTCCGGTTACGATCTGCCGAAGTCCGAGCTCGAGCGCTTCCGCCAGCTCCACTCGCAGACTCCCGGGCATCCGGAGTACGGACTGACCCCCGGGGTCGAAACCACCACGGGCCCGCTTGGTCAGGGAATCTCGACCGCGGTGGGAATGGCCCTCGCCCAGCGCCTCCTGGCGAACCGCTTCAACCGCCCCGAGCTGCCGCTCCTCGACTACCGAATATGGGTGATCGCCAGCGACGGCGACCTGATGGAAGGGATCTCCTCCGAAGCGTCCTCGCTTGCCGCGCACCAGAAGCTCGATCGCCTCACCGTCTTCTACGACGACAACCACATCACCATCGACGGACCCACCACCCTCGCCTTCTCGGAGGATGTCGGCAAGCGTTACGAGGCGTACGGCTGGCACGTCCAACATGTCGCCGACGCCAACGACCTCGAGGCCATCGATGAGGCGATCGTCAATGCCAAGAACGAAACCGAACGCCCCTCGCTCGTCGTCTTCCGAAGCCATATCGGGTTCGGCAGTCCGCACAAGCAGGATACTGCGTCCGCCCACGGCTCGCCGCTCGGCGCCGAGGAGGTCGAGCTCACCAAACGCAATCTCGGCTGGCCCGTGGAGCCAACCTTCCTGATTCCGGAAGAAGCGTATCGGCCCTTCCGCGAAGCGGCCGAGCATGGGGCGCAGGAGGAGGAGAGGTGGCAGGCCATGCTCGAGCGCTATCGACAAGCCGAGCCGGAGCTCGCGGCCGAGCTCGAGCGCCGCTGGTCGCAGGCGCTCCCGAAGGGCTGGGAGAGCCACCTTCCAAGCTTCACTCCCGGCGATGGCCCAATGGCGACCCGCTCCGCTTCCGGCAAGGTGCTCAACGCAATCTGCGACTCCCTGCCGGAGCTCGTAGGCGGATCGGCCGATCTCACTCCCTCAAACGATACCTATCTCAACGAGCGCGGCAACATCGAGGCTGGCGACCCTGGCGGTCGCAACTTCCACTTCGGCATCCGCGAGCATGCGATGGGAGCGGTGCTCTCCGGTCTGGCGCTCGCCAAGGCCTTCATTCCCTATGGCGGCACCTTTCTCATTTTCTCCGACTACATGCGCCCCGCGGTTAGGCTGGCGGCATTGATGAAGCTCCCGGCAATCTATGTCTACACCCACGACTCAATCTTCCTCGGCGAAGACGGACCAACCCACCAGCCGGTCAGCCAACTGCTGTCTCTACGCTCCATACCCAACCTGACCGTGCTGCGCCCCGCCGACGCCAACGAGACCGCCGCCGCTTGGCGCGTGGCGCTGACTCAGCGCGATCGGGGACCCGTCGCGCTGGTGCTGACCAGGCAGAAGCTCCCCGTTCTCGAGGGCACCGCGAAGCTGGCGCAGGAGGGCGTGGAGCGCGGGGCTTACGTACTCTCGGACGAGGGCGAATCGGAGCCCAGAGTGGTACTGATCGCCACCGGCTCCGAGGTCTCCCTGGCGATTGCGGCTCAGAGGCTCCTGGCGGCGGACGGCATCGCGACGAGGGTGGTGAGCATGCCCTCCCAGGAGCTGTTCCTGGCGCAAAGCCCCGAGTACCAGCGCCAGGTCCTGCCCCAGAGCCTCGATCAGCGCGTCGCGATCGAAGCCGCGATCCCCCTTGGATGGGAGCGCTTCGTCGGACGCCAGGGACTGATCATCGGGGTGACTCGATTCGGCGCTTCCGCTCCCTACAAGGAGCTCGCCGAAGAATTCGGATTCACTCCCGAGAAGGTCGTCGAGAAGATCAAGGAACTGCTCGCGGGAAGGCAATGAGGTAATGATCGATCGCCCGCGACGCACCCTGGAGACGCTCATCCTTTCGGTTGCTCTCGCGGCTTTGCCGGCGGTCGCGCTCGAGGCCCAGACGGCAGCGGCGACGAAAACCGCCGATCAAGCCAAGAAACAGCCCAACTGGGACCTCCGGTTGGGGCTCTCCTTCCTCGCCACGGGAGGAAACTCGCGAACTCGTTCGCTGGGCTTCGACGCCACTTATGATCAAGACTGGAGGCGATGGGGCCTCTCCTCGGGAGCCACGGCGATAAACAACAGCGATCAGGGGACGACCTCGGCCGAGCGCTACGCGGCCTTCGTGCGTGGAAAACGAGCGGTCTCGCCCCGCCTCGCCATGACCGCCGGCCTCAAGGGCGAGCGCGATCGCTTCGCAGGCATCGATCTACGCACGGTGACGGACGCATCGCTCGAAGAGAAATGGGTAACGAGCGACCGGCTCACGCTCTCGACCTTGAGCGGCGTGACTTGGACCAGGGAGAGGGCCATCGGCGGGATCGTGCACAATGACCTCGGCGCCCTCCTCTCGGCCCATGGCGAGCTCGACTTCTCCAGTGCCTCCTCCCTGACCCTCGAGCTCACCTACTTCCCCGACTTCACGCGAAGCCGCGCCTACCGGCTCGAGGGCAAGGCCGCGGTCCAGGCCGCGATGAGCTCCCACCTTGCCCTTCGCCTGGGAGCCGGCTACAAATTCAACAACGACCCGCCACCGGGCTTCGGGACCACCGACACGACCGCCACGGCATCGCTCGTGATCCAGCTCGGAAGGGCCAAGAAACCATGATTTACCTTGCAACGGGAGGTCACTCGCGTTAATGTCTCTCCAGTTCTCATGGAGGCGCGTACGCGCCTCCTGGTCGGAGAAGAAAGGAGATTGTGCAATGAGAAATAGGATGCAGTGGCTGGCGCTCGCGGTTCTCGGTTTGAGCCTTCTCGCGGTCGGATGCGCCCAACCGCCGAAGGATCAGATGGACAGCGCCAAACAGGCTATGTCAGCCGCCCAACAGGCTGGCGCTCCGGAGTACGCTCCCGATGCCTGGGACAAGGCACAGAAGGCAATGAACGCCGCCCAGGCGGAGGTGGATGCCCAGAACGCGAAGTTCGCGCTCTTCCGCTCCTACAAGAACGCCAAGGATCTCCTCTCCCAGGCGACCACGGCGGCCAACGACGCCAAGACCGCAGGCGAGACGGCGAAGAAGAAGGCTCAAGCCGACGCGCAGGCCGCTCTCGACGCGGTGAAGGGCAGCATCTCTCAAGCCGAAGACCTCATGGGTCAGCTCGAGAAGTGCCGGCGCAAGCCCAAGGGATTCGCGCAAGACATGGAGCAGCTCTCGGGAACCCTCGACGGCCTCAAGAAGCAAGAGGCTGACGCCGAGAGCGCGATGACCAGTGGTGACTACAATAAGGCCAAGTCGCAAGCTGAGAGCCTCAAGGGACAGGCCGACAGTCTGGTCACCGACCTCACCAACGCCAAGAAAAAGATTCATTGCTGATCCGTAGGCTTTTGATTGGACGACCGGCGGGGGGCTCGATCCAGCGCCGGTCGTCTTTTTTTATTGCCGCGGCGCTCCTCGCGCCGCTCCTCCTCGCCGGATGTTCCCGCCAGCCTCCCGCGGTCAACCTCAAGGCTCTTCGAAGCAACGCTCATCGCGCCATAGACCGCCTGCGAGGGAATCAGCCGAAGCTCGCGGGCAAGCTCGAGGCGCTGCTCAACGAGGCCGAGCGCCAGAGGGCCGTTCGGCGCTCCGCTCCCTTCTGGCGCGCCGACCCTGAGGAAGAGTGGCGGGCCTGGAACCGCCTAGCGGTGGCGAGCGGCTTCGCCCTGACCTCACTCGAGCGCCAGCAGGCTTCGGCGCACGAGCGCTATCTGGTCAATCAGAAGGGAGCCCACGCCGCCCTCGGGGATGCCGCGGCCCTGATGGATCAACCAGGAATGGGACGGCGGGAGGCGGAGGCCTTGGCCCAGGCCCGCGGCGAGCTCCAGCTCGCGGAGAGATTGGCGCAACAGGGCGATTTCGCCGCCGCCGCGGACGCCGCTCGGCGTTCCAAGGGGTTCAGCTTCGCGATCGAGTCGAGCCATCAGGTGGAGATGGGACGCCTGCACGACCGCTCGAACCTGCAGACATGGCGGCAGTGGGCCCTCGAGACCATAACCACGTCGCGCGTGCTCAGCGAGCCGGCGATCATCGTCGATAAGCTACGGCGCAAGATGTATCTCTATTCCGATGGCCGCCGCGAAGCCGTCTTTTCGGTTGAGCTGGGCTCGAATGGCCTGCGACCGAAGCTCCGGGCGGGTGATCGAGCCACGCCGGAGGGGCTCTACCGTGTCGTGGCGCGCAAACAAGGTGAACAGACCGCCTACTACAAAGCCCTCCTCCTCGACTATCCAAACGCGAACGATCGCCGCCGTTTCGAGAGGGCCCGGCGGCGGGGCCTGATCTCTCGCTGGACCCGCATCGGGGGATCGATCGAAATTCACGGCGGAGGAGGTCAGAAGCGGGACTGGACCGACGGCTGCGTTGCTCTCAGCAATCGAGCCATGGACAAGCTCTTTGCCGAAGTCCGCATCGGCACACCGGTAACAATCGTGGGAGCTCTTCCCCGTGGCATCTGAGCCCGGTCTCCCGGCCCTCCCACCCTTGATCGCCGACCTCGAGGCAGCCGCCGAGGCCGAGCGCCGCCGCCATCGCCGACACGGGTGGATCGCGGTCGCCGTCGCAGTCGCCGTAATCGCCGGTGCCATCCTCGCCCTGGCGATGAAGGGACGCGCCTACCGGGCGCTGCCCCTCGATGCGAGGGCGGTGACCAGCTCCTCGTCGCGCTACGCCCTGCGGCGGCTGGCGGCCTACGAGCCACACGGCACCTACATCGTCGTTGACACCTACAGCAACCGTCTGCGTCTCTTCCGTCACGGGAAGCTACAGCGTCAAGCGGTGTGCTCGACCGGCTCGGGCGTGGTGCTGCGCGATCCACGCGACGGGCATATCTGGGTCTTCGACACTCCGACCGGAGAGCGCCGGGTGCAACGCAAGGTCAAGAACCCGGTCTGGAACAAGCCAGACTGGGCCTTCATCGAGGAGGGCCTGAAGCCACCCCACAGGAGCCGCGACCGGGTTGACGATTTCTCGCTCGGCGACTACGCGCTCTATCTGGGGAACGGCTACATCATCCACGGCACCATCTTTCAAACCCTGCTCGGGCGGCCCATCACCCATGGGTGCATTCGCTTGGGCGATAAGGACCTGGACTACGTCTATCACCACACGCCGCTGGGCACTCCCGTTTTTCTCTTCTAGCCTCTGCATCTTGGCCCTGGCCGGTGCGCTCGCCGCTCCGCTCGTGGCGGCGAGCACGCGAGGCACCGCCGAGCTTGAGCTCTCTCTCGCCCGCAAGCCCGATCTCTACATCCTGATCGACCCCGTGGCACGCACCCTGGAGGTCAAGGCGCGCGGTCTCAGCCTCGATACGATCGGCCTCGCCGACATCGCCCTCTTGAGCGAGCAACCCCTCTTCGGACGGAGCAAGAACTCGAGCATCAGGCTTCCCGTCGTCTGGACCATCGCTCATGGCGTCCCGGGACACGGACGCCAGATGATCGCGCCCTCAAAGCTCAGAGCTTACTCGGAGACCAGAGGCGAGGCAGCGACTCCGGAGTCGCTGGCGGCGGCCAGCGCCGAGGCGAAGAAGCATGAGCGCGAGTCGGGCGAGCTACCCACCCGGTTCCACGCCGAGTTCGAGAACGGCTGGTACCTACAAGTTCAGCAGAGCATCGCGGCCTCGAGCTTCTGGCATCGTCTCCAGGCGACGGTATCCGACGGCTGGCATCGCCTCTTCCGTCCCCCTCGAGGGCGGCCACCCGCCCTCGCCTTGGCGATGAGCGCCGACGACGCCCGCTCGATCCAGCATCTGATCCGGCCGGGAATGAAGATCCTGATCGGCCCCGATCCCGCCAACGAAGACGCCGGCGGCCACTAAAGCCTCTCGACTTGCGGGCTCCCGCCTCAGACGCGCCGTGCAGCGTGCGGGCGAGCACGCCCGGCGATCGCGAGGCCAATCCCACCCAGGATCAGAATGGAGGCCAAG
>Ga0102953_1001938_pt1 | contig 12762 bp, 16 predicted proteins | sample SalPon2A_C_D2_MG_FD_78509 | JGI IMG/M metagenome (GOLD analysis project Ga0102953, IMG submission 78509) | Soil microbial communities from South San Francisco under conditions of wetland restoration - Salt Pond MetaG R2A_C_D2_MG | ecosystem: Environmental > Terrestrial > Soil > Wetlands | place... | reverse complement strand
TTGCCCCGGCCTTAAAGGGAGCAGGGAAAAGTCAATTCACTCCCTTCAGGACTTGGGGCAAACGAATTGATTTTCAATACTTCATTCTGCTTTTAGGTATGCATGCGGATACTCATTATTCAGTATATCAAAAAAGTTAAGCTGCTATGAAAAGCATGGTCTTGGGTTTCTTATTCGTTTGCCTGGCTGGTTTAACCGCTTGTTCGCAGCAACTGTCGTTTGAGCAGCGAGCGGAAAAGCTGGGATTGAAATTCGTTGCCGATGTTCCACTACCCGGAGGAACGTCGCGGTTTGATTATCAATCGATCAATGAAACCAACCGACGGCTTTACCTGGCCCATATGGGCTCGGATCGCGTCACTGTATTCGGGCTCGATTCCCAAAAGGTGATCAAAGCGATTCCGGGAACGCCCAATGTTCATGGAGTGATTGCCGTTCCCGGACTGCAACGAGTGTATGCTTCGGCCACCGGGAACAATGAAGTGGCCGTTATTGATGAACAGTCGCTGCAGGTTGTTGCACGGGTCGGCGTTGGTCGATACCCGGATGGTTTGGCATATGCACCGGCACAAAAACGGGTGTTTGTTTCGGATGAGGCGGGGGAAACAGTGTCGGTGATTGATACAAGGACAAACCAACTTTTGAAAAAAATTGCGCTTGGAGGCGAGGTTGGCAACACCCATTATGATTCCATTTCAGGGCTGATCTATTCGGCTGATCAGTCGAACAACCAACTGGTAGCCATTGACCCAGAACGTATGGTGGTTATCCGGCGATATGACCTGCCGACCTGCAGGGGCGCTCATGGGTTCTACATCGACGAACAAACGCACTACGCCTTAATCACCGGCGAAGACAATGCCTCCTTCGTGGCGCTGGACCTTAACTCAGGGAAAATAATTGCAGAGGACAAGGTCGGCCGGAGCCCGGATGTGCTGGCCTTTGACCAGCAAAAGCAGTTGCTTTTTATTGCTTCCGAAAGTGGCACGGTCTCGGTCTTTAAAGTACAAAAAGGTAAGGTCAGGAAAACAGGCGAGAGCTTTTTTTATTCCGGTGCACACTCGGTAAGTACCGATCAAAAAACCCACTTGATCTTTTTCCCGCTAAAAAATGTGAACGGTCAGCCCGTTTTACGAATCATGCATATTTTGTAAATTCAAACAATCATGTACAACTACAATCACACCCAATCTCAGACACCGGCTACCGCCTATCTTTGTGGCCACGGCATACCGTGGCCTTACGATGCAGTACAGTTCCATCGAAAATAATGGTGGTTTCAAGCCAGTTATCGATGTAGGGTCATGATATGTCGTGACCATGAAACTTAACATATCTTAATAGAACATCCAATAAATGAATTCACCCATGTATAAAAGTTCCTCCCTCACCTTTGTCTACAAGTATTTATTCCCAGTCGTTTGGACGGGCATGTTCTTAACGGTAATTGTTTTCGCCTCCAAGCAGGATGATGCATTTGCTCAAAACTGGTCGCGGGGTGCCGCCGTGATGGTCTGCTGGGCGGCCTTCTGGCTGGCCCTGTTGGTGATCCGCCTGCGCCGGGTAGAGGCCGGCTTCGAAAAGCTGGTGATAAAAACCATGCATGGCCCCAAAACAGTGGACTACAAAGATGTTGAATGGGTTTCCCAACCTGCCATGATCAACCCCACGCTCATCTCGCTCAAGTATTTCGACCGCGAATCGGGCACTTCCAAAAAAATCCTGATCATGCCTCCTACCCGCTCACAGCTATTCCGGGTGAATCTGGTGATGGGCGAACTGGAGATGACAGCATATATCCGCCAACGAATTATGGCAGCCAAGCCCCGCTACTCGAAAGAGCTGGAACCATCGCGCTGGCTGCCCGCCGGGTTGATTTTTCTTTCGGGTGTTCCGGTGGCTTTGCTGACCACGCATTTTTTTGGTGCGTTCTGAAAAAACCAGAATGAAAAAAATGAAACCATAAAATATCCCCCAAAATCAAGCATCACAAGAATCAAAAAGATTTCAATGAAAAATTGGTATTTATTTTTTCTCACTGCTTTTCTCCCTTTGGTCTCATTTGGGCAAGGAGAATACTATTCAAATGACAGCTTAACATCTGTAGGAATCAATTTAATCGATGGCGGAGATGTAGCAAATGCAAAATTTTGCCGGGTGAAGGACGGCGATAGCATTTTCACCTTTACTCCTTACGAAGTTGACGAATATGGTTTTAATAAGGGCCCGGTGTATATCGCGAAAGATATTCAAGTTGCAGGCTCTCGCAAGCGTGTATTCCTGGAACGTTTATACCAGGGGGAAACAACGCTATATTATTATCAAAGTGAGAATCTTAAAACCTTTTTCGTTGAGAAGGACAGTACCTTGTTTACAGAGGTGCCAAAGCAAAATAAAGACGGATTATCTTACTCTGAAAAGCTACTAACGCTCACGAACGATTGTCCAAATGTTTCGGAAGCCTGTAAACTTGTCAGATACAGCAAGAACTCATTATCCAAACTGATAGCCAGGTACAATAAATGTGAATTAAAACCTTTTCCACATTTCAAATATGGATTATTAGTTGGCTATGAATTCACAAAACTTGTTCCTGTACCTGACAATAAAAGTATCAATTATTTTGATTATGATTTTGATGGCGGATACACCCTGGGCATATTTATAGATAACCCAATTCTAGTGAGTAATTTTTCTTTTCATGCTGAAATGACCTTTTCTCAACATGGTTTTTCCTATCATTACCAACATGACAATTCTGATATGGATCTGGTCGCCAACATTGCTTCTTTTAAGATTCCCTTACTTATTCGGTACACGGCACCGACAAATAAAATTAGGCCTTTTGTAAATATCGGCGGTATTACGACAATCAACACGAAAAATAAATGCCTGCTATATGAATCAACTATTGATGAGCATACAATTGAAATTAATGACACAAAGTCTGTGTCACTTATTCATAAAGTACAAGCAGGATACGCTGCTGGAGGTGGCATTGAATATAAACTTGACATCCGTCATTCAATCACTTTTGAAATTCGTTATCATCATCAATACGGGTTTCAGGACTCAAAATCGTTGCAAATGTCCGGAATCAACCTAATAACAGGCATAAGCTTCTAATTATGAAAGCAATTAAACTTTTAATGGTCTTCTTCTTCTTTGTTTTACTTTTTGGCTGTGAGAAAGAAGCAATCGTTCAACCGAAATACTATCCTTTTATTCAAATTGAAAAAATTGTTGTAAAAGACAATAAGGGTGTAAATTTATCGGGTACCATTGTACAGCCGGGGATTTCCCCAATCACAGAAGCCGGCTTTGTGATCAGCCTCTCGGGAAGACCAACACTGAATGACCGGAAAGCAGTTGCAGAGAACGATATCAACGGCGACAAAATTTCCTGCCAGGTCTCCAACGACCTGCTTGCCGATACAACCTATTATGTCAGAGCCTACGTAAAAACCGATTCGCTTCTGATTTACAGCGCACAGAGATCATTTTTCAGCAAGGGCTGCCTGCCACCCGAAATAAAAAAAGTAGCGCCCATGAGAGCAACTGCTGGCAGTTCTGTGACAATTATCGGAAACAATTTCGGAGCAACACTCGAAAGCAATACGGTGTATTTCGGAAATCGAAAAGCAAAGGTTGTTAAAGCCACTCAGGACAGCCTTGTTGTCATGTGCCCCGATACAGAAGAGTCTGTTTCTTTGCCAATTTCACTGGAAGTGGCAAACAGCAAAATAAAATATGCTCGGGAATTTGAACTTACTAATCCTTGGATCAGAAATAAGGATTTTGTGTCAAACGACCGAATCTTTTGTTCGTCATGCGTTGTCGGTGATTATGGTTATACAACACTTGGTAAAGTTGATGGTCACGACATTTATTCCGCTAAAACAATGTGGCAATTTTCATCCCAAACGAAAGAATGGGTCATCAAAAAAGAATTTCCGGCACAAGAAAGAGGCCATGCACTAAACGTTACATACAATGGTAAAATCTATTTAGGGATGGGGGTTAATGATGACCTGATAAAAAAGTACAATGATCTTTGGTCGTATAACCCGAAAACGGATGAATGGGAACGGAAAGCTGATTTCCCAGGAGAAACCAACATGATGTGGCCGATCGGTTTTACATTGAACAACAAAGTCTATGTATTTGTCAGACCAATTTTTTCTGAATCTGAAATATGGACTTATGATCCAATTCAAGACCAATGGGAGAAACAGGCTTTCTATCCCAACTGGTCAGTGAAAATGGACGCAAATTTAAAATGGGCAGAAACATACAATGGTAAGGGATATTGTATTTCAAATAACGAGATATGGGAATTTGATCCTTCAGATAATCAATTTGCACTCATTAAAAAATTTAACGACATCTATTATGCAGACGATTTTTTCCATATCGACGGAATCTTTTATATCCACTATGGTAACAAATTAAAAATTTTTGAGCTCAAAACTGGATATACCGGTACAATTTCGTGTCCTCTTGGATCTTTTTCCGATATTCTGTTTCAATTTTCTGATCGGGTTTTTATGTCTGAAACCTATACTAAAACGTTTTGGGAATTTGATCCGGAACAATAAGAAAATCAATTTCTTTAAAAAATTAAAACAAGAGAAAGCTGATTTGGGAGGTTCATAATCAAAAGCCATTAATAATGACTATCAAAGCACTACACGACGATCTTATTGACAATGAATGGACAAGTATTTTGGTCAATAAAGCCAGGACATGGGAAAACTTTGGCCGGGAAACAGGTATTCACATTGAAGGAGATTACAGCAGTTACCACTGTCAGTTTTCTGGTGAAATGAAGTTAAACGGAGGGCTGCTCAAAATAAGTGGCCACCGGAATTTTGTGGATGTCCCCATTGGCCTGGACAAATATGTCGAGGTTTTCACCCTTGAATATACGCAACCTGCAGCCGTTCCAATTTCTTCGAAGAACGTTAAAGTTTACCGAAGAGGTTTGATTGGCGGACTCTTGTTCTCATTCTCCGGCATGAAAAGGCATGACCTTGGTGAAAAACTCCTTTTAGGCTATATGCGTTATGAAGACCTCCAGAAGTTTCATTCAATTGAAATTCACAAATTGAAAAAATTAGAGTCATTAACGATAAAACCTGCATTTCTGAAAGCCCAATACGGCACTTTATTTGACCGAAAAGAAGAGCTTGAACAAATCAAAAGGATCATTGATAATTTAAAAATGCTGTCCGCATGAATACCTTCAAGCAAGATTTGGTGTTGAAAATCAATTCGTTCACCCCATCCCTGAAGGAAGCGAATTCCTGCCGGGCGTCAGACAGGGAATTTCCCTGCTGCCGGACAGTTCATGGCCACGGCATACCGTGGCCTTACGATGCAGCACAATCCCGCAGAAAATACTTATGGTTTTATGCTGGTCGTACTTGTTTGTAAGACGCTGTCCCAAAAGTCTAAGAAGCTAAGAAAATCGTCATTACGATCCGATGAATGAAAAGAACAGCGTGTTGATTCCCGGCGTTCAGTCGGAGATTTTCATCGCCATCATCATGGGCTTTGTTTTTATTGGTATGGGACTTTTTATTCTTTTGAGACATTAAAACCAACGCCCCGTTGGCGCGGATTTCCGGGTTTGGATCATGGGCACGGCATGCCGTGGCCGTACGACGTGGTGCAGTTTCGGCGGAAATTTTTGATGGCTTCAATTCAGCAGTCCTGGTATGGTCACGACTTATCGTGACCATGTGATTTAACCTTAGTTACATGATCGCCTATCAGAACCATTCAGCAAAATGCCCACACTGGCTCGGATTCCGGGGGTGGCTCATGGCCACGGCATACCGTGGCCTTACGATGCAGTACAGTTCCATCGAAAATAATGATGGTTTCAAGCCAGTTATCGATGTAGGGTCACGATAGGTCGTGACCGTGTGATTCGTTCTATCGCAATGGGCTATCTGAACACTCTTCGTAAGATGCAGCGGCTTATTTAAACGACGTCAGCACACTGTACGATTCCAGTTTCCCTTTCTTGTCGTATGTTTCTGTCCGAACCGCGCCGACATCTTTGGCCATCCATTCAATGTTTTTGGTCACCATTCTCAGCATACTTTTGGTCTCTATCGTGGACGAAATCTTGTAGCAGCTGAATGTTCCTGCCGGTGTGGTCATCTTCTCCATCGCGTCCACTTTGCGGTTCGTTTCGGTGATCGATATGGTCATCATGTGGACTCCTGCGTTCGAGACACTGATCGAGATCGTCCCGTCTTTCAGGGTTTGCCCCACCTTCATGTGCGACGGGTAATCCAGATCCGAGGCATTCATGGTCATCTCCATCTTTTGAAAGCTCTCGAGGGTTTTGTCATTGACCAGGTTCTTCATGTCCATCCTGAAAATACCATTTAAGCAACTCATATGCATGTCCCTTGAAAAAACCTCCTTGCCCTTTTTGTCTTTGGATACCACGCCGATCGTCCATTTCGTCGTGTCACCGCTGGTTGTGATTTTTTTGACGGTCTGTGTCATCGTCCCAATAAGCTTGTCTTTGCCGTTGTAACTGGTCATTTCCCTGACGGCGCCCTGCTTTACGGCAAAATACGGCACACAATCCTGAGCCATGACTTGCCCAACCATTAACAGCATCATCAGTATGCTAACAGAAATTGGAATTCTCTTTTTCATACGGATTTGTTTTTAATGAAACTGACTTCGATTATAACTATCGATGTATTAAAAGAACAACAGCCATCAAAAAATGTTAGTATCATGAACCTGATTGACATGAAGAACCTCCGGCAGAATTCGACATCACTATTCAGACTGTCAAAAATAAATGAGTTGTTTTTTGCTGTTTTTTCGAGGTTGAAAAAAGTAAAGTCAGGTCAAATAGGTTTAACCGAAAACTCGAGCTTCCCAGCTCGTATTAGCGCGGAAGTTTTTTTCGTTTTTCGTTTTGGCAATAAGCCCATCACTTCACAAAGCGATTATTATGAACAATCTACAGACTTGATCGGTTAAAATGAATATCCAGTGAATGAAATTAACACACTTTCGAATTGCGATCTCAGTCAATCAATTAGGGACTAACACCATTTTAATCACGATGCAAAATGGAATAATTGTGTTGATACACATTAATGACAGGCACCAGTCTAAAACTTAAAATTGGAAATCATGAACACTCACGCTGACAAATCGCAAGAAAATAAAAACCAAACGGTTGCCAATAAAAGTTCTCAAATGCAAAATGTTGGTGAGTCCACCTTTCAGTTTGTTGATAACCGGGTTGAGGCCGTTGCGCAAAGGAAACTGCAAGGCATGGCGAACAACAGCCCACGAGCACAAAACGCTACGCAACTTCAAACGATTGCAAATAATAATTCAATTCAACAACAACAAGCGATCCCCAAAAATGGTGAAAGTGAGGTTGTTTCAGGACAGGGAAACCAAGTGGCGTCTCAAGCGCTGCATGTAACTCAGTTACACTCTGATACAATTCAAATGGCGGGACATGCAGAGGATTTGTGTTTTGTGGGACGGTGGCTGGTGAAACGTGCTGACAGCACCGAAATAAATCAATACGTGGACGGGGAAACTCCTTCGATAGCGCCGAACTTCAGCGGTCCTTTTTATACTGCTGACGAAGCGATTAGCTTCTTGCAGGACAGTGGCGAAAATGTGGCTCAGGATAAAACGGATAAAATTAATCTAATGGCCCAGACCATGAGTGAAGGAGGCAAAGGATTTATGATACTTGCCAATGCCACATCGGGAATGACAAATCCAGAAATGCGCGACCTGAAGATGGGCAAACATTCGGCCAGTGGAACAGACCAGGAAAGGCACGGCATTACGGGATTAGCGAAAGTGACCAAAATTGTCCGTCATAATGCCATGGACTATTGGAGCAGTTCATCCGAAAGAGGCTATCGGGACGAAGATCGCTGGAAGCTGTCTAAAATGGGTGATAATACCGATGAGTTGCAGCGTATGCTTGACAGGGCAAGTAGACCGGCACTAGCCCAGATCGATCATGACTTAGCTGCTTTTCGGCTTTGGCTGAATGCAACAAATGTTGTTTATGTTGGGATGAGTCTTTTAATCGTTTCAGGAAGCAATACGGGAAAAGCTGTGGCCATCGACTTTGAACATCCTATTCGGGATACCGATCCGTCGTTTAACATACATAAAGATGGGATTGTCGTGGGCGTTGATAATATCAGGGCACTTGTCGCGGATTATGACAATAGCTATGATGATCGAGCTAGAAAAAGAGAGACGGAAAGACGTCAACGAGCTGAAGAGGACCGGATAAGACGGGAGGCGCTTATCAAAGGACGAGGTGGCCAAATCACGGGGACGGGTGAAGGCAACCTGTCCATTGGGAATGACGACTTGTAACCAATCAGACGTCTGACTATCATTCCTGAATTCCAATTGGGGAATGGAAATCAGATTCTCGAATATAATAGCTATTGAAATTGATCTGGTATTGAACACTTTAATTAAGAAGAAATTATGAACTTGCACGCTGACAAAACACAGGAAAATAAAAGCCAGGCTGTCTCTGCCGGCGACTCCGTGATGGAGAGCGGGAACAAGGCTACCTTTCAATTTGTCGACAATCGCCCAGAGGAAGTTGCTCAACGGAAACTAAAAACCTTAGTCAATAATAGTCAGAAAACACGTCAAGCGGCTCAGTTACAAGGTTGGGCGAATAGTTATGCGACTCGCCAACAACATACCATTCAGAAACAAAAGAACAATACCGGGTTACCCGACACGCTCAAATCTGGCGTAGAAAACCTCTCAGGCTATTCCATGGATGATGTAAACGTGCATCGAAACTCTGACAAACCTGCCAAGTTGCAAGCACATGCTTACGCGCAGGGAACAGATATTCATCTTGCTCCCGGCCAGGAAAAACACCTCCCCCATGAAGCTTGGCATGTGGTGCAGCAAAAACAAGGACGCGTGAAGCCAACCATGCAAATGAAAGGAAAGGTGAATGTAAACGATGACGCTGAACTGGAGAAAGAGGCAGATGTGATGGGGGCAAAAGCATTACAGCGAAAAGGAAAAAACAATGAACCCGCAGAACACATGGGAGGGATGACTGGCGTGAGTCCTCAAACTGATAAAAAAGTGAAATCTTCGACGTTAGCATATGCTCCAATTATCCAGGGATATGGGGAACTAAACATTCCAGAGGATGCTCAAGACGATGAAGAGCTATCTTCGAATGAGCAGGTTGAGTTAGCCGATGACGACGATTTTGTGATTATCGCACGCGTTGTTACACCAACACAACGCTTGCCTCAAACAAAAGATGTCAAGGAAGGATTATATGTGTCACTTACAAAAATGTTCGGAGCTGAACTGGAGTCTAACCCTGACACCGAAAAGCCATCAGATGACGCCGTTGCCGAATATGTCGCACAAAGTAAGACAGAAGCAGTTGAGCAGCTCATTGAATTCACCACTGATCTGGTCAAGGTGGGCGGATTCGCAAAAGAAAGTAATCGTGCATACACCATACATATACGTATACAGAAGAAGTACTTAAATAAAAGTGAATCAGCCGAGAGTGGTTGGATGGCCTATCAATCTGCACCTTATGAAATTGTTAAAGGAGAGATGGACGATATACATGCTGAAGTGGAAAATAGAAGAATGTCAGCTGAAGAGTTGCAATCTGCACTCGCTGAAGAGCTCGATGCCAAATTCATGCTTGAAGTACAAAAAAGAGGAGTAAATGAAGTGTTTCAAGAAGACTCCAAAAATCGCGAGAAATACATAAGTATTATGGAAAGGTACCTTAGTGAAAAAAAGACTGAGTAACCAGTTTTGGAAATAAATAGCAAAAGTTAGTAACGCCTATACAAACGCTCACTAGCATGGATCTGTAGCCCTTGCAGCCAAAAATACCACAACAATTAGCAGTTTCCGGATGAATTTTATCTTCGTTACACCCATTGCGCTGATTATTGAACTAGCGCAAAATACTATTATTCCCATTTATTCTGGTATCCCCCGCAATTTTCCGTTTTATCCGACAATGTTGATTAAAAATGTAACTTCGTTTGACCAAAAAATTTCAAATCATGGCATCTGATCAAAACTTTGTGGATTTCGTTATCGAGCAAATCGAAAACGCCGGGGAAATAAGCGCCCGAAAAATGTTCGGAGAATACGGCATTTACGCTGATGGAAAGTTCTTCGGGGTAATTTGTGACAACAAGCTATTCATCAAACCAACAAAATCAGGGCGGAAATTTATTGGCGATGTGGTTGAAGCCCCACCCTACCCGGGAGCAAAACTGAGCTTTCTCATTGAGGACAAGCTAGAGGACCGGGAATGGCTGAGTGAACTCGTCCGGATTTCACTCAAAGAGTTACCCATGCCAAAACCTAAAAAGAAGAAGCAATAAGTTTCCATCCTCGTTGACGCGAATATGCATTTTGTGCCAATCAATACCCAGACTATCGTGAATTCATGATTACCACAGCAATAAAAAAAATGTAAATTTAAATGTGAGTGAATGAGTCAGGGGCAAAAAATAGAATACAATTGCCTATTAATCGCTCTAAATTTAAAATTGATAACCATTATGCCACTAATAAATTGGAGTGAGAAATTAAGTGTGAACATCTTAGAGATTGATAATCAACACAAGAAACTTGTTGGTATGCTGAATAAACTTTTTGATGCAATGCAAATTGGGAGGTCAAACGAGGTTTTACGGCCGTTACTTGTAAATATGGTTGACTATGCCAAACATCACTTTGCAACGGAAGAAAAATACGTTGAAAAGTACAACTACCCGGAAGCAGAAAAGCATATTTCAAAACACAAAGAGTTTATTGCAAAGATCAATCAATTCATCAAGGATTTCAATTCAGGTAAAATAGGCTTGTCTTCTGAAATACTTCATTTTTTAAGGACTTGGATAACTGAACATATTCAAGGAGTAGCCAAGCAATATTCAGATTTCTTTAATCAAAAAGGATTAAGGTAACACTTCAAAATAATGTTAACGGATTGAATAATCATTATTTTCAGGTTTATTGCTTAAAAGTCCCTGCCAGTGGAAAGGTCAGTCTTGAGTAGGCGCCGAACTTTCTGAAATTCGTTCTGTAACAAACACCAACCTTCGCAATATCTTTAAGAAAATTTGCACATTGCGAAAACATGATTATTATAGCTTTCGACATTTAAAGAATCGTACTGAAAAATTAACTACATGGTTCAAACAAAAGTATTTGATCCGTCAAACAAACCGGATACAAGCGAAAAAGAACGTTTAATCGATTTTTTATTCGATAATTTACAAGAATACGGCGATCCCAAGGGCGACATTGAAAAAGCGATTGATTATGCATTCCAGGAAACGACATCATTTGGTGGATTTGTATTAGCGTCTTATTTAAACGATGAGTTGTCAGGCGTTGTCGTTGTGAACCAAACAGGAATGAAAGACTATATTCCGGAAAACATCCTGGTATATATTGCCACTCATAAAAAATACCGGGGAAAAGGGATTGGAAAAGAATTGATGCAAAAAGCAATTGAAACAGCGAACGGCAATATTGCGCTGCACGTTGAACCTGACAACCCGGCAAGGTTATTATATGAAAAACTTGGATTTACCAGCAAATACATTGAAATGCGCTATAAAAAGGAAAGCTAAAAAATCCACTTCACCCCTCGCGGTCCTTGTTTCAAATTAAAATGGAAGTTCGGGCTTTGCTATTCGTTGTATAAATGAATGGGGACAGCGATGGAGTTTTCAAGCAAAAAATGGTAGCTCCCCCTTCTCAAATTTCTCGATCATTTCACCGGCAATACTGATAGTCGACGGATGTTGTGGAAGATTTCCGCGCTTAAACCAAGCAGCTTCAGCGATCTCGTGGTCATCAATAACAATAGGCTGGGTTTCGTCTGCTTCAGCAACAAAGCCAATCATCATGGAGCCTGAGAACGGCCAGGGCTGGCTTTTGTAATAGCGGATGTTTTTAACTGTCACTCCAACTTCTTCCCAAACTTCGCGCTCCAGCGCCTCTTCAAGTGTTTCGCCAACATCGACATAGCCGGCAACTAACGAGAACCAGGCTCCCGGGAAACGGGTGTTTCGGGCAAGCAGAATTTTGTCGTTACTGACAATGGCTACAATGATGGCCGGTGAAATTTTAGGGTACACCACCGTATGACATTCCGGGCATTCAAGTGCCCGCTCATTCAGCTTGTGCTGTGTTTTGGTTCCGCATTTCCCACAATACTGATGTTGGATGTACCAGTTTCTCAAATGGAAGCTAACGAGGCTGGCCCAAGCAATTTCCTGTTGATCGATCAACCGAAAAAAGTTGATTTCCTTGTAAATCATTTTGGAGTGATCGACAAACAACTCATCCCATACTAAAAAACAGGCATGATCATTCAATCGAAATAAAAACGTATGTGCCGTTTGCTTTAAAATCTCCGGGAAATCTTTTCCTTTCGGCAATTCCAATCCATCACCATTGAGTCTCATCAACAATGCATTATCCTGAAAATGCAATACAAAATCCTCGTCGTCAATGGTGGCATCTCCGAGGTACAGGTTGTCAAATTGGTGTGGAAATATTTCCTGAATCATGCGGTATCGAATTAAATTTGAATTTCCATCCGGGTTCGTGCAACGAAAAGCAGATTAATACGCGGGATATCTTTGTTCTTCGACAAATAAACACCCATGGCAAGCCCAGTGTTTATCGTTTTATTCG
>Ga0102953_1001937_pt1 | contig 12765 bp, 13 predicted proteins | sample SalPon2A_C_D2_MG_FD_78509 | JGI IMG/M metagenome (GOLD analysis project Ga0102953, IMG submission 78509) | Soil microbial communities from South San Francisco under conditions of wetland restoration - Salt Pond MetaG R2A_C_D2_MG | ecosystem: Environmental > Terrestrial > Soil > Wetlands | place... | reverse complement strand
TATTATTCTTCATGCTCTGCGCAAGTGTAAGAACTCGCGCTCAGAGGCTGCACGCTATCTGGGCATCGGGCGCAACACGCTCTACGAGAAGATGCAGCGCCTGGGGATCGCGCTCGACAAGGAAGCCAAGGGCTAAGCCGCGCGCGGATAGACTGGCTGCGCAATTTCGAACTGTATACCCGGGTAGACTCGACAGCATCTGGACTTTTATAGCCGGCTATAAACGACCACAACTTGACTTGTATACCCGGGTAGAAAAGCTACTTCGTCTCCACCATCTCCCGCGCCTCCGCCAGCGTCAGCTGCTTGTTGTAGAGGCGATCCTCGGTCTCACTCAGGCCGCGCGCCATGGAGAGCTTCCCCAGGAACAGGGGCCCGAATCCCAACTGCTCGATGAGCCCTCGGGCCACGTCTTCGGCCCGCTTGTTCGAGGCGACGAAAGGCAGCACGCGCCGCTCTTCGAGCGGCTTGCTCGGATCGCCCTGGTCGCGCAGATGCTCCCAGAAGATGGTGTTGAAAACCTTGGCGAGATGGGTGTCGGGGAACAAACGCTGCAGGTACTCGCTCTGGGTGAGTCCCTGAAGGTCGATGGCGCCGTCGCGGGAAGGATAGTAGTTGGAGGCCGTCAGCAGTACCTTGCCCTTGAGCTCCTCGCGCGGCAACTCGCTCACTTTGCCGAAGGGAACGGCCTCGATGACGATCTCTCCCCGCTTGGCGGCTTCGGCGGCTGTCGCGGCGCTGGCTTTCGGTCCCAGGTTCTCGACTTGCTCGCGCAGCGTCTCCGGGCCCCTCGAGTTCGCGAGGATCACTTCGTGTCCGGCTTGGGTCAAAAGACTGGCGAGGGTTCCTCCGATATGGCCTGCTCCGATGATTCCGATCTTCATGGCCTGTTCCTTTCCTCCCTGAGATCGTTCGTTCACGCCTTCAGGATAAAACGGAAACTGGAGAGTCTCCACTCGACCGCATCCGCGAAGCGGCCTGCGCACCACGCGTGTTCGTCGCCATTGCAACTCAGGGCGTGAAGGTCACATCGGAAGAGAACACCGTGGATCGGGGTGGACCGAGATTCCCGTAGAGATTGTTCTCTTTGGGCCGCATGCCGATGTGGTCCTGGCCGGGCGGCAAGTTCGTGAGGTCGAGGGTTAGATCGTAGGAGAAGGTGTCGCCCGGGCTGACCGTGCTCGCTGGCTCTGAGTTGATGGTGACGGCACCCTCGGAGGGGAAATCGTACACATCGGGGTCCGACCAGAGCTGGAACTGTGGCGAGGAGTTGAACACGCAATCATCCGGCACGTTACTGGTGTACGTCACCACGATGTGCGCGTTCGAGAACTTGGAAAGATCGACGTCGGGAGAAGTGACGAACCAATTCGTGGTGGCCGTTATCTTGTAGCTCGTCGGTGTCGTGTTCATCGTGGGCGAAGTCGAGTCGTTGCCACAACCCACTGCCAAAAGGAATAGGATGAATACAGCTAGAAGTGTCCTCTTCACAGTTCTCTCCTTGATGGCCGTTCACCCGATAACGAGATCTGAATACTCGATGAGCTGATCGTCGGACTAAAGAAGCGCGGTGGCCGCGCGCGGGGGAAGGTCGCGATCATATCGGATTGAACACCGATGTCAAATCCGACAAGGCCACCGAGACCGATGATCCCGCTGGCTTCTCCGTCAGAGCGGCTTCGATGAGGACTACCGCCTGTGCTTGGCTTTGCCGTGTCCGTGACTCGGCGATTTGCCGCTGGCATGCTGGCTCTTGCCATGACGCGCGCGGTACTCGTTTGCCATGATCTCGCGCAAGCTGCGCCCGGAGGAGCGCCAGTCCATCGCGACTTCGGCGCTCACTCCGTAATAATCGTGGAGCATGCGCACCGCGACCAGATTGCGCAGGTCTGCATCACTCAGTTGCATCTTGGCCGTATTGTGACCGTGCTTCTTGTAGTAACCGTAGGCCTTGCCGTAGGGCGGACCCGGATCGTGTTGCACTGGGACGAACCATACGTCGGGCTGTACTCCCAGGCGCACACTCACGTCCCACCAGCTGAGACCGCCCTTGTGCATCGCGAAAATGGCATCGGGCCCCTTGCCACAATGACTCGCGATAAAAAGCGCCACCGCCAAATCGTCGGGATTTCGGCATTCCCGATTCCAGCGATCGACATCAGCGCGGTCGCGATCGAAGTAGCGGGTGGAAACCGCGAGATAGACGTCCGTATCGTCCCCGGTGTGGACCGCGGCACCGAGAGAAATGTCGAGGCCGGCCCGTGTGGACTGCGGGACCATCGCCACTACCAGAAGGACCGACAGAGCCAAAGCGCTGCTCATGCTTCCCAAGCGAGTCTTCATGATAAATCCTTTGCGCCATTCCCCACTGCGCAAAGGGCAAGATGTATACCAGCGGTGGAAGCGCCCGCCTACCAGTCGATTCGCTTCCCGTCGCGGAGAAAACTTCCACTGGGTCCGTCGTCGGGAAGCTCGACGGCGAGAACGACGCTGCGCGCACCCTCGGGAACGGGCCGTCCCCCCTCGCCCCCCATGTCGGTGGCGACCCATCCGGGACACACTGCGTTGATGAGTACGCCGGTGTTGCGATACTCCTCTGCCAGACACACGGTGAGAGCATTCAGGGCCGTCTTGGAAATGGCGTAGGCCGGGGTGGACTTGCCCAGGCTTGCAATGGCCCCCACTTCGCTGGAGACGTTCACGATGCGCCCCCAACCTCGCTCGCGCATGGACGGCGCCAGCAACGCCGCGAGTCTCCATGCCCCGAAGAAGTTGGTCTCAAAGGCCTCGCGCACGATCTTCCAGTCCACTGTGCTCGCCGTTTGCCAATCGTCGTAGTGGACACCCGCGTTGTTGATGAGGATGTCGATGCTTCCGTGGCGTTGCAGGATGGCCTGGGTCTGCTCCTCGAGCTTCGGCGCGGCCACGTCGAGCTCGACCACCGTCGGATCGGCCTGGGGAAGAAGCCGCGCGCGCGCCCTTTCACCCTTGTGCGGGTCGCGGCTACCGAGGAGCACCCGATAGCCCTTGGCGCAGAGCTGACGGACGGTTTCCAGACCGATTCCGCGGTTGGCGCCGGTGACCAGGACGGTTCGTTCGCTTTTTTGTGGTGTCAGGTTCATCAATCGTCCCCCCGGAAAGATCGAAGATGGTGAAACTTCACTTCCAAGCGGGTTGATTCCTCGCCACGGGAGTCGATGCGGCGTGTGCATCCGTGAGCACGAGGGTGATCAATGCCAAGAATGCCACAAAGCTCACACGACTCCTCATGCGGAAGTATCTCCTTCATGATACTGGAGGATACCGAGCGCGGCGTGGGTGAGGGTTTCGACGATTTCTTCCTGCGTCATCTCGACTGCGCCCGGTGCAGGCGCGGGCTTCATCACCACCATGTCGCGACACGCTCCGGCCACCACGGCGACGGCCGCGCGCGCGGCACGTTGCGGGTCGGACGCTCCGATCCTTCCGGGATCCAGCGCGATCACGGCCGCCGCGTTCTCGTAAATCGTCTCGAGTCGTTGCGCGAAGGGTCCCCCTATCTCTTGGGGATTCGACCAGTGGTGCAAGAGGAAGCTGCGCAAGATGTGGCGCTCTTTGCTCATCAGACCGACGAGAGTCGTCACCACCGCCCGCACCCGACGAACGAGATCAATTCCCTCCCAACGGCTTGGTTCGAGGGTGCGCGCGCGACGTTCGCTACGACGGGCTTCGTAGCGCGCGTACAAGGATTCGAGCAGGTCCTCTTTCGCCCCAAAGCGCGCATAGAGACCACCGATGGACACGGCGGCCTCGCGGGCGAGGTCGCTCATCGCGATCTCGTCGAAACGTCGCGTCTGCAGCAAGCGCTCGGCGGCGTCGAGAATCTTCCGCTGGGTGGCACGGCTGCGTTCCTGGACTGGAATTGTCATGATATTTTAAGAATACGAATTCTGATTCGTATTTACAAGATTGCATCCGAAGGCCCCTGCCAGCCAGCCACATGATCATTTATTTAAGTTCACTATTGATATTATCAATTAGCCACACTATTATCCTTCTGAAAGGATAGGTACCTATGGATATTTCAAAGGCACGCTGCGCGGAGTGCGAGCAACCCATGCAGGTCGAGAGAATGGTCTGCCCGCGCTGTGAGATGCGCCTGGAGGGGGATTTCGAGATCCCGGCCCTGGCCCGCCTCTCGATGGAGGATCAGGCCTTCGTGGTGGCCTTCCTGCGCCACCACGGCTCCATCAAGAAGATGGAGAACCTGTTCGGGATCAGCTACCCCACCGTCAAGAACCGCCTCAACGCCATCGCCCGTGAACTCGACGAAAGCTTCAACGCCCCCGAGGAAGCCGAAAAGCTGCTGAGCCGGCTGGAGACTCCCGCTTCCAAGACGGCCCTCGCAGCGAGCGAGGCGACAACTCACAAGGATAAAACCGCAGCCTTGAAGTGGCTGCGCGTGGTGATCGACGGCAAGGACAAGCTCAACGTCCGCGTGCCCATCGGGCTCATCCGGACCGGAATCAAGCTGACGACCCTCATGCCACCGCGAGCCAGCGAGCACCTCGCCGAACACGGGATCGACCTCTCGCAGTTGAAGAACCTCAATGGCGAAGAGCTCATGGACGCGTTGCGTGAACTCAGCGTCGATGTCGACTCGGGGAATGGCGACACGGTCCACGTGTTCTGCGAGTAGAGAGCTTTTTGCTTTGATTGGTGCAGAAGAAACCCACAAAACGAATTGGAGAAGCACGTGAGTTCACCGGTCCGGCGCATTCCACTAGAAGACTTCTTCCGTAAACCTGAACGTGCCGGCCTCGAGCTCTCCCCTTCGGGACGCCACCTCGCGTTTCTCGCACCCCACGAACGGCGCTTGAACGTCTGGGTGCGCGATCTCGAAACGGGCAAGGAACAGCGCGTGACCGACGCCACCGAGCGCGACATCGCGGGCTACCTGTGGGCCAGCGACGAGCGCCTGATCTACGTGCAGGACCGCGGCGGCGACGAGAACTACCGACTCTACGGTATCGACCGCGACGGCTCCAATCCGCTGGACCTCACGCCCTACGACGACGTGAAGTGCGCGATCGTCGACGATCTCGAGGAGGTTGACGACGAAATCCTCTTCGAGATGAACCGCCGCAACCCGGAAGTCTTCGACGTCTATCGGCTGAACGTCACCACTGGCGAAATGTCGATCGTCGCCGAGAATCCGGGCAACGTGCAGGGTTGGCTCACCGACCACGCCGGCCGGCTGCGGCTCGCCACCACGACCGATGGCGTGAACACCAGCATCCTCTACCGCGAAACCGAGGAGGCGGCCTGGAACCCGATCGCGACCTACGATTTCAAGGAGGCAGCGAGCCCGCTCTGCTTCACCTTCGACGATCAGGGCCTCTATGTCGCATCGAACGTCGGCCGTGATCACTACGCGATCTTCGAGTACGACCTCGAGAGCGGCAAAGAAGGACGCTTGATCTTCGAGCATCCGAAAGTCGACGTCTCCGCGCTTTTGTATTCCAAGCGCCGCCGAACCATTACCGGCGTACTCTATCACACTGCGAAACCCGCCTACGAGTACTTCGAAACCTACGACGCGAAGCTCCAGCGTTACCTGGACGATCATCTCCGCGGGCGCTTCAACCGCATCGTATCGCACGCCAGGGATGAATCGCGCTATGTGGTGCACTCCCGCAGCGACCGCTCTCTGGGAGACTATCACCTGCTCGACTCGAAACCGGACGGGACACTCACACTGCACAAGCTTTTCGATGTCTCCCCCTGGCTCGAGGAAGACGAGATGGCCCCGCTCGAACCCATCACCTATCGCTCGCGCGATGGACTCGTGATCCAAGGGTACCTCACCCGTCCGCGGGGAACGAGCGACGCCAGAACGCCGATGGTCGTCATCCCCCACGGCGGACCCTGGCACCGTGACACCTGGGGCTTCGACCCCGAGGTGCAGTTCCTCGCCAACCGTGGCTACTCGGTGCTGCGCATGAACTTCCGCGGTTCGACCGGCTACGGCCGCAAGTTCAAGGAAGCCGGCTACGGACAGTGGGGGCTCACGATGCAAAACGACGTGACCGACGGGGTGGCCTGGGCGGTGGAAAGCGGCATCGCCGATCCGGGGCAGATCGCGATCTACGGTGGAAGCTACGGCGGCTACGCCGCCCTCTCTGGCCTGACCCAAACCCCCGAACTCTACGCCTGTGGAGTGAGCTACTGCGGCGTCTCGAACATCTTCACCTGGATCGCCGCCATCCCGGACTACTGGAAGCCCCTGCTGGGGATGATCTACGAGATGGTGGGACACCCCGAACACGACGCGGAGCGACTGAAGGAGACCTCCCCCTTCTTCCATGCCGATCGCATCCGCGCTCCGCTGCTGGTGGCCCAGGGCGCCAACGATCCGCGGGTGCGCAAGGAGGAATCGGACCAGATGGTGAACGCGCTGCGCGAACGTGGCGTCGAGGTGGAATACCTGGTCAAGGATGACGAAGGGCACGGCTTCCACAACGAAGAGAACGTGTTCGATTTCTACCGCGTTTTGGAGAGTTTTCTCGCGCGGCATCTTCATGCGGCGTCCGACACGGAAGCCTGAGCCGGAACCAGCGCCCTGGGTGGGGTGTACATACAGCATGCCCGGGGTGCCCCAGACCCCGGGCCTTCCCCCACCCCAGAGGCATCCGAACTTGAAGAGAGGCCGACTCCTTCTTTGGCTTGGCTTGAGCATCGGCGCATTGTTCTGCAGCGCCGCGGCCTGGGCCGCCCCCCTCACCGGCGCGAAGACCATACTCCAGAGCGATGCTGCCGGACTGCTCAGTCACGAAAATCTGCAGCTCTTCGCCCTGGGGGGAGCGCTCACGATCCTCGGCCATCAGGTGGAAAACGCCCACGACGAAGAGCGTTTCCTGGACACCAAGAGCCTGGATGGCGTGTCCGACACGGGAAACGTCTACGGCAACGGTCTAACCTTCGCGGGTGGCGCCCTGGGTCTGGTGGCCACGGGAGCGCTCGCCCATTCCCCTCGACTCCTCGCGGCCGGCGTTGACCTGGCGCACTCCTTCCTGTTGAGCGGAGCTTTGATCATTGCGATCAAGACGGCGGCGGGACGCACACGGCCCAACGGCGGCAGCTACTCCTTCCCCTCGGGCCACGTGGGGGTAGCCATGTCCGCCGCGCCGGTTCTGGCCTATCACTTCGGGCCGATCGTGGGAGCCTGTGCTTACGCCTTGGTTGGCGCCACCGCCATGGGAAGAATGGAGGACCGCTACCACTACCTCTCGGACGTGGTGTTCGGCGCGACTTTGGGAATGGCCGTGGGACGAACCGTGGTGCACGAACGCGCAAGCTCCTCGTTGCTCTCCCACCTGCGCGTCACTCCCGGTGGCGCGGCGTTTACTTATTCTTTTTGATTCCGTGGAACAGTGACTTGAGCCCGCCGACCGTTTGGTCCTGTACGGGAACGGCGAGCGCATTCAGGCCGCTGTAGATGCGGTAGCTCGTGATGAGTCCCTGGTCGGCGACAGATTCACCGAGAGTGACGCCGATGTCGTCGTAGCCGTCACCGTCGAAATCGTTGACCCGGAACAACCACTTGAACGCTCGCGTGTCCTCTGGAGGAAGGGTGATATAGGCATCTTCTGTGGTATCGAAGGTCGCGCTCCCCAGGAAGATTCGAAGCTGCCCCGAGTTGTCCCTGGTTGCCACGTCGTCCGCACCGTCACCATTGATGTCCCCCAACGCGGTTGCGCTCCTCCCGCCGGCGAGCAATCGGCTCGGTTGCAAAATTCTCGAGGGATAGCCGGGGCGACCGAAGATCGCCCAGGTCTGATCGGCTCCGTCCGCCGTCGAGACGACATCGGAGTAGCCGTCCGCGTTCAGGTCGCAATTCGCCGAAGTCTGAAAGCCGAGTTCGATGAAGTCTTCGTTGCCATGAACGATCAGGGCGCCGCGCAGCCGTTCTGGACCGCCCCAATAGAGAAAAACCTGTCCGCCGTCCGAACACCAGCCCTGCACCGTCTCGTAACGAAGGCAGACACTCGTGGCCAGCGGCGCCCCCGTTACGATGTCTCCATAGCCGTCATTGTTGAAGTCGCCGGCGTAGCAGAAGTGGTATTCCCACAGCGCGAACTTCAGGTACTCGATGCGACCCCAGGATGGCTCTTCGGCGGGGGCCTCTCCACCCTCGTATACATCCACGTAGTTGTAATTGGTCTCCGTCTTGGCAACAGCGAAGTCATCGATCATGTCGTTCGGCATGAATGCGCCGGCACGACAGGCGCTGGCCGCGGTCCAGGAGCCGTGAACGACGTAATCGGGGATGTCGTCCACCGCGGCTCCTCCCCAGTAGCAGTAGATGGGCCCTTCACGCGTGGCGCCGTTGGCCGCCACGATGAGATCATCCTGTCCATCGCCATTGAGATCGATGGGCCCTTGCAGGGGAAATCCGGGGTGCGGACCGCTGGGAGGAGCGATCACGAGATCGGCCAGATCGTCGGCATCGGTTCCCCCGAAGAAGACGTCGATCTCATCCTGTAGCCTGAGAGCGATGTCGGCTGCGCCGTCTCCATTGATGTCGCCCAGGGCAAACCCCACTCCGCCGAAGTTTCCCGCCTCTCCCTTGTTCCACTCGAAGAGAATCTTCTCCTTGGCTGTGGCCGTTCCTGCCATCGTGCAGAAGAGGATCACCAGAATGAGCGTGCCCATGGATTGCGAGCTTCGAAGCTTCCGAGTTCTATACATGTTCTGACCGCCACGTTCTCAATCACGCGTACTTTGAGCTTCCGGCTAGCGAATGAGCGCAAGCCGCTGCGTGAGCTGCTTTCTGTCTGTGATCATCTGTACGAAGTACACTCCGCTCGCCACCGCGCGCCCCGCGTCATCCTGGCCGTTCCAAATGACCGTACCCGCGCCAGCCGGATACTGCTTTTCGGGAAAGCGACGCACCAGACGCCCCGCCGCATCGTAGATGCTGATCGCCGGCGACTGCGCCCGCTCCAAGACGAAGCGAATCTCGGTGCGAGGGTTGAAGGGATTCGGGAAGGCGCCCAGGAGCGCAGTGCGCGACGCAACCGCAGGGGCGGCCACGGGAACGATATCGCACGCGACATCGAATGCGCCCATGCGGCCGCAGGAGTTGTTGGCGGCTGCCGCCAAGGAAGCGGAGCTGATCGTGTAGTCCCTCTCCTGGCGATTGCAGAAGATTGGATCGTCGGCGATGTTGTCATTCGTATGGCTGACGTCGCCAATGCCCCCGCGCCAGGCCGGACCATCGATGTCCCAGGCGTCGTTGCATCTCACGTAAACGCCGGCCGGTGCATCCAGCGCGGGGCCGGGAAGACCCACGAAGATATTGTTATAGACATAACCAGTATCAAACATCCAGATCATGGCAGGAAAGTCGTCCGGGGTGAACTCGTGCCCCGCACAGGGCCCGGATGGATATGTTTGGAAAACGCTGTCGACGAAAGTATTGGAGAAAATCTCGACGACGCCATAGGCTACAATACAGTTGGTCGGTCCAAAGCACTCGGGCTGGAGGTAATCTTGAGCTGTCGTATAGATGAAGCCGGCCACGAGACAACTAAACATCAGCAAAGATTGTTCGGAATAGATCAACTGTGGACCGCAGTCGAGAAACTGTGTGTTCTGCACCGTGACTGGAATGATGGCAACGATGGGGGCCGACTGGTTTTCGAATACGCAGACCCGAATGTCGATACTTCCGTCGAAGGTCGAACCCGCAGGATCGTACGCGATACAGCTGAATCCGATGGGTGAGCTATCCGCGACCGTGTTCCAGAAGTTACCGCTGAAGCTACACCGATCGAAGTCGAGGTTGCTGGTACCGGCGTAGCTGATGGGCGGCCCCGTCGTACTCCACATGTCCTCGAAGCTGCAATTGACGAAAGCAGCATTCGACGAGCGGATAATGACGCGCCCCTCGTCCGAACCATACGGACCAAACTCCGGGAAGCTGAAGAGAAATCCCTCGACGCGGACTGGATCGAGTCCATCCATGAGCATTCCGCTGAGCCGGTTTGCTCCGATCTCCCGAGAGATTAGCGTGATGCTCTGGGACAACTCGGCGATGCCGCCGTCGAGAGTATTGGCCGCCACGCTGATGCTGTCGCCGGATGCCGCGGTGCTCAGGGCCGCCTCGAAGCTATAGTTCTCGGGAACGAGCAGAGTGGTGGCGAAACTCGGGAGGGAAATCGCGCTCGCCAGTGCTACAAGAAGTGCGGCCAGAGCACGGGGGTGTCCAGTCCAATCCATGAAGAACGTGCGCAATGCAGTCATTTCCGCACCTCCAGTGACGAGATGAGGGCGGGAGCTAGGGGTCAGTATAGCACTTATGAGTTGGCACCGGAAGCGGGCTGGGCAGCGCTCAAATCCTCCAGACTCACCTCGGCCACGCTCTCCTGCAATTCCGCATAGAGTTCATTGACCACGTCCCATGGACGCGACGAGCCCTCCGCGCCCTCCAGGGGCATGGCGGTTCGACTCAATTCGAGCACCTCGCGCGCGGAAATCTGGTCCGCGGGACGGGCTAGGGTATAGCCGCTACGCGCACCTTCGCGCACTTCGTGCACCAGAGCGGCCTTTGTCAAGGGTCGCAACAGCCGCAGCACGGCCGAGGGCGGCAAGCGCAGAGAGCGCGAGAGAACTCCGACCGTCGCCAATTGTCCGTTCTTGAAACATTCCGCGATACGCGTGGCCAGAGGAAGCACGAGGGTGCGGTCGATGACGATGAGCTCGCCCTCGAAGAAGCTGCGCCAGGCAAAGCGCCCCTCGCGCATGGCCTGCAGTGCGTAGGCCAACTCCAACCCGAAGAGCACGATGAGCCAGGTGAGCCACAGCCACAGCAAGAAGAGCGGTAGGAGGCCCAGCGCGCCGTAGAGAGTGGAGATGGCGGTGCGCCGCACGTAGAGCGAGAACAGCTGCTCGCCGACCCACCACAGCACCGCCGCCACCGAAGAACCGATGAGCGCCGCCTTCCACTGCACGCGCGTGTTGGGAAGCGAAACATAAATGAAGCAGAAAACGAACCAGATCGTGAGCAGGGGGACTACGACGGCCAATATCGCCATGAGGGACGAGCCGATCCCCAACGCATCGATGTTGTCGAGCATGCGCCGCTGCGCGACCTGGCCGATGAAGATGACCAGCGGGCTCAGAGTGATCACGCTGTAATAGATCGGTAATCGCAAGTAGGGCGGCCGGCCCGGGCCGGCCTTGTATATATGGTTGAACGAACTTTCCACCGTGGCCAACAGGCCCGTGGCGGCCCAGATGAAGATGAGGATGCCGACCAGTCCCACCCCACGGAAGTCGACGGTCTCCAGCTCGGTCAAAATCCGCTCCACCTGATCGCCCAGGGTCTTGCGCACTTCCATGAAGTTTTCGTGACGGCGCAGGCTCTCCCCCTCGACCTTCCAATGCGGGGTGGGGATTCCGGGAATGAGATCGTCTTGCTGCACTGGCTGCAGGATCCAGTTCACGATCCCTTCCTTGAACTCCGCCATTTCGTCGGGCCCCACGAAGGAGTGCATGACCACGAGGCTCAAAACCAGGGTGGGCAAAAGCGAGAAGATGGTGTGGTAGGTGAGAGCGGCCGCCATGGTGGAGGCGCGGTCGCGACGCAGTTCGATGGTGCAATGGCGGGCCAAATCGAGCCACCAGCGCAGCGAGCGCTCTCGATCGGAGAGATCCGCCTCTGGCTTGCGCATGAGGCGCCGGAGCGAGGCAATGATGCGATTGGGTTTCCACATGGTTTTCTGAGGCCTTCATGCTTGGCCGATCCCAGAGTAGCCCATCGGGCCGCTCTGTCCACCAAAGAAGCGAGTTTCGGCGATTGCGTGCCCGCCAGGCCCCCGAGTCCCCTTTTTCGGTGGCGGACTCGTCGGGAGGTCATCATAGTGTGGAGTGCTGTGTCGATGAAGCGCTTGCTTCCCCGTATATTTTTCAGAGGAGCATCATATGATGAGGTACCTAACCACTTTCGCCGCACTCACTCTTCTTCTGATCGCTGGATGTTCACAGGGAGGATCCAAGGATCAGGCCGCGGACAACGCTGCCAGCGGCAACACGACCGCGGACCAGACGCAAATGGCTGAAACTCCCAAGGACGCGATCGATTCCGCGCAGGAAGCCGCGGCCAAGACCGAACTCGCTTCGATGCCCGAGGGCCAGGAAGTCACGATCTCCGGCAAGCTGGGCTGTGGCCACTGCAATTATCACGTGGGTACCAGCTGCAGCGCCGCGGTTCAGACCGCCGACGGCGGGATCTACGTTCTGGACGTGGCAGAGGATTCCGAGTGGTTCCAAAATCGCTATGACGGCCTCGACCTGAAGGTCACCGGCACCGTTCACCACGACGGCGACCTGGTCAAATTGGAGAACCCGCAAGTCACCAAACTCTAGACTGAAATCCGGGGAATGCAGCTCGTAGTCTCCCGCCAGGAGCGTTGAGTTCGTGCCCATTTGCGCTGCGATCGACATTGGCACCAACTCGATGAAGCTTTTCGTGGGAGACACGAACACGCCAGCATCTTCCAGCACGGGGATCCAAGTGATTCCACCCGTGCTGGAAGATCTGGCGATTACCCGGCTCGGCGAAGGACTCGCCGCGACCGGTCTCCTCACCCAAGCTGCCATCTCCCGTAACATCGAACAACTGGATCGCTTCGTCTCGCGCGCGCGCGCCAAAGGTGCTGTCGATTTCGTGGTCGCCGGCACGATGGCTCTGCGGGAAGCGCGCAACGCCGACGAGTTCGT
>Ga0102953_1001936_pt1 | contig 12774 bp, 13 predicted proteins | sample SalPon2A_C_D2_MG_FD_78509 | JGI IMG/M metagenome (GOLD analysis project Ga0102953, IMG submission 78509) | Soil microbial communities from South San Francisco under conditions of wetland restoration - Salt Pond MetaG R2A_C_D2_MG | ecosystem: Environmental > Terrestrial > Soil > Wetlands | place... | reverse complement strand
GCGCTCAGCTCAAACCTTAGCAACGCGTTTGCTGCGCAGGGCGAGGTGTTTTTGCTTCCCTTTATTTTTATCGGCTTATGGAAACTCCGGAGAGATATTCGAACACGGATTGCCATTACCGGGTGGCTCATATTGTTATTGGTTATGACGCTGATATTTCCGTTTGCAGGCTCAAGAGGGAGCTTTTTTCATGCAGGCGCGGCATTCCAATTGTATTGGTGGGCGGCGGCGCCGATGGGTCTCGATATTGTAATTTCCTCTATTCAAAAAAAGGGTTATTTTAGGGACAAATATGCTCCGTACATGTTTCAAGGAATACTTGTCCTGGTGGCATTGATTGCAACTGGATTCACCGTTAATGAACGGGTGATCGAAAATCCGTCGAATGAAGATTACGTCTATGCTGATGTGGAGCAAATGTTTATCGATAACGGAATCAGCCCCAATGTAGGTGTGATCGTCCGCAATCCACCCGGATATTACATCAGTTCAGGACGCCCTGCAATCGCGCTGCCATATGGTGACGAGGCTGTCATCCAGCAGGTTGCAAAGCGTTATGGCGCAGGTCTGCTTGTGTTGGAGTCGAGCGGCACGTTTGATTGGATCCAGAATCTTTACGACAATCCAAACGACACGGATGTTTTTTCTTATTTGGGAGAGGTGGATGGCGCGAAGCTCTATCGCATCAAATAAAACTGTAGATTATCGTTTTACACTTGCCTTTGCCGCATTATTGGGTATTGGCTATTTTTTGGCGGTCAGTGCGCTTACATATCGCGTTGGTTTTCCACTGGATGATGCCTGGATACATCTCACATATGCACGCAACTTTGCTTTGCACGGCGAATGGGCTTTTCGCCTTGGCCAAGGTTCCGCGGGTTCCACTTCTCCATTATGGACGGCATTACTTTCGTTTGGCTATTTGATCCGTCTCTCGCCCTATATTTGGACGTTCTTTCTCGGGTGGGTAGTCCTAAGCGTAATGTCAATTCGGGCAGAACAAATAGCACGCAGAATATTGACATCTTATCGGACGAATATCCCCTGGGTTGGTTTATTTATTGCACTCGCCTGGCATCTGACTTGGTCTGCGACTTCGGGGATGGAAACATTGTTGCATGGATTACTCGTTCTCGTTATATTGGGGATGTTGATGGAAGACTCGCGTCAATACATGACTTTGGGCCTGCTCACTGGACTCAGTGTTTGGGTGCGCCCCGACGGTTTGACTCTGCTGGGCCCGATATTGTTGGTGGCATTTCTTCAGAACAAAACTTATCGATCTCGCGGTTCGGCATTCTTGAAGGTAGCTGTCGGGTTTGGAACGCTGTTTGGTTTCTTTTTGCTTTTCAATCTGGCATTATCAGGCTCTCCAATGCCAAATACGTTTTATGCAAAGCAGGCGGAGTATGCTGAGTATTTGCGCTCGATGACTCTGGCTGTAAGGTTGACTAACTATCTCCTTCCGTTAATTGCCAGTCCTTTTATTGTTTTGTTGCCGGGATTGTTTCTATGGGTTTATAAGATCATCCATGAAAAGAATTGGGGTGCGCTGGCTGGGTTGATTTGGGCTTTTGGGTATATCGGAATCTACTTCATGCGCCTGCCGGCATATCAGCATGGCCGTTATATCATCCCAGCGTTTCCCATTCTTTATTTGTGGGGGATGCTGGGCATGATGGATTATGTCTCATCGCGAAGGGCAAATCAGCGGATCGCGTTTTTGTGGCTGACTTCATTGGTCTTGTTCATCGTGGCGTTTCAGTGGATAGGCGCAAAACAAAATGCAGAAGATGTTGTATTTGTCGAAACCCAAATGGTGCAAACCGCCAGGTGGATAGACGAGAATTTGCCATCGGATGCAGTTTTAGGTGTGCACGATATTGGCGCAATTGGCTATTTCACTCAGAATCCGATTCTCGACCTGGCTGGTTTGATCACTCCGGATGTTGTCCCTTTCATCCGTGATGAAGCTCAACTTGTTGCTTACTTGAATGCATCAGATACGGAATATCTTGTGACTTTTCCTGATTGGTATCCGCAATTGATAATGGGGCAAACCCGAATTTTTGAAGCGGATACCAACCTTTACCCGTACGATGACAAGATGAGTGTTTATCGTTGGGGTAGGTGAAAAATAGTTACAATGATACTGATATTTGTCCCTCGTTTGTTTAATTGCCCTTCAATGGTGACTGTGCTATACTCCAGACAAGACCAATTCAGGATCAGGGAACATGCCTAAAGAAATAACATTACTTGTTGCAGACGATCATCCATTGTTTCGCCAGGGTGTAGTGGAAGCCTTGTCGCTTGAAGAAGATTTTGATGTGATTGCCCAGGCATCAGATGGGGATGAGGCGCTCGAAAAGATCCGTTCCCTTAAACCGATGGTCGCCGTCCTGGATGTAAATATGCCGGGAAAAAATGGGCAACAAGTGACCCACCAGGTTGCGTCTTCTGATCAGGGGGCTACTCGTGTCATTCTTTTGACTGGATATGATGATATAGAACAGGCCATCCATGCGGTTTTGGCTGGTGCTGCAGGATACTGTGCCAAGGAAATCGAGCCAAACGTGCTTGCCCAGACTGTGCGAGCTGTTGCTGAAGGAAAATATGCAATAGCCGGAAATATTTTTACCCGCCGAGAACTTGATGCTTGGATTGATGAAAAAATGGAAGGCGTCCGCAAATCCTATAGCGAACCGGGTTCGCCGTTTCACCCTTTATCTGATCGTGAAATGGAAGTTCTTTCTTGTGTGGTGCGTGGTATGAGTAATAAGGAGATCGCCACCTTATTAGGTATTAGTCACCAAACGGTGAAAAATCATGTTACTTCGATACTGAGAAAATTTAGCGTTGAAGATCGTACCCAGGCGGTTGTATATGCTTTACAGCGCGGTTGGGTTAAGTTGCAGGATACAGAAATAAAATCTCAGGAGTGATGATGGCAACGGAAAACGTATCCGGCGGTGAGTTGGATTTACAAAAGGAACTCGAAGATGCTACGAAGGCTTTACATGAAATCACATTGATGATGGAGCAAAGCCAGGGCGAATTGTCCAAGCTGACACAGCGAAATACGGCCATAACTTCGCATTTACAGCAGGTGCAAGGGCAGATGGATACATTGTCACCCGAGGAAGTACGCAACGCATATGATTCTGCCTTGGATGCCCAGCAGCGTCTTTTTGTAATGCGCGGACAATTGGAGAAGTTGCAAGCTGAGAAAACTCACTTAGAACGCCTTCAAATTATCCTTTCTGGTGTAAGTTCTTCTCCGGTTGGTGCTGACGCGTCCCCGGTATCTGCATCGGGAGGAAAGAGCACTTTGGCAAGTGTCGAGATGCTTGTTAATGCGCAAGAAACAGAACGGCAACGCTTATCCCGCCAAATGCATGATGGGCCGGCACAGGCGTTGTCAAATTTTATCCTCCAAACAGAGATTGCCATGCGATTATTTGATGTTGATGCTGCACAGGCAAAGGATGAGCTTAACAGTCTAAAGGCTTCGGCAATGAGTACATTTCAGAAAGTGCGAAACTTTATATTTGAGCTTCGCCCCATGATGTTGGACGATTTGGGCCTTGTTCCGACAGTCAAAAGATATGCTGATGCCTTCAAAGAGCAAACCTCCCTGGATGTGAACGTAACAGTAACGGGAAACGAAAAACGGCTGGAGAGTTATCTGGAAGTGATGTTGTTCCGTGCTATACAGGAATTGCTTGGAAATGCAGCCCGCCATAGCCAGGCTACGCAAGTGAAGGTGTTGCTGGATGTTGGAGAAGATCGAGTCCGAGTCAATGTGGAAGACAATGGTAAAGGATTCGACCCTGATACTGCTCAACAAGGATCCAGTCTCGGGCTTAAGCTGATCCGTGAGCGGTCAGAAATGTTGGGTGGAAATTTCGAGTTGGATAGCGCTGTTGGTCGAGGTGCACGGATTTCGTTTGGAGTCCCGACACGTTCCTAAATTGTGTAAATGATACACCCTGGAAATTATCGAAATTGTCAGGTGGAAGGGGCGCGCTTTTTCACTCTTTTGTCATTATTGACTTGGGTTTATACTGTATAATGTTTCAAGTAAAAGTTCCGCTGGGATAGATGGCGGATATTTCGAGAGGAGAATTATCCTATGCGTCGTGGAAGAATACTCATACTGCTCGTTCTGATCGTTATCATTGGTTTGGTTGTACTGTATTTGGTGTTCAATCAATTAGGTACGGGTGCCAGCCCGGTGGCTACTGAAGCTGCAACTAGTCAAGTCTATTATGCCGCTCAGAATATTCCACAAGGGACAGTAATCACTAAAGATATGCTTGCAACCTTCTCAATTCCACCGGAAAATGTGGCAGAAGTCATGTTTGAGGTTGGAGAGGAAGGCAACCTGGAAGGGCAGACTGCACGCTTTGCTTTGGACCAAGGAACCTTGATAACAACATCTATGGTTGGGTCTAGCCCTGGTGACCTGCCAGGACCAACTTGGGCAGTTCAAGTACCTGCTGGTATGGTGGCGGTAGGTATTCCTACCAATCGCTTGGCAACATCTGCATATGCTATTAATGATGGAGCACATGTTAATGTAAACGCTTGTATGACGTTTGTGGACATTGACCCTGCCTATCAGACTATATTGCCAAATTATGTGTCTGTTGTGAGTGATATCTTTTTCCCGCAGGATGGGCAGCCGACCATTTCTCTTTCACCTGTAACAGCTGAATTGCCGGCCCGTCAAGGCCGTACAGAGCTTGATCCCACATTCCAAAAACCGATTTACGTAGTTCCTTCAGAAGAACAGAGACCGCGTTTGGTTTGTCAGACAATCTTACAAGATGTTACTGTATTGAACCTTGGGAATTTCCCGTTGCAGACGCAACCTGTGGCGCAAGACTCACAGGACCCCAATGCTGCCCCCGCTACAACTCAGTCTAATCAAGCGCCAGATATTGTCACCTTGATGGTCTCGCCGCAGGATTCGGTTTCCTTGAATTATTTTGTTTACAGTGGTGCGGTTTTATCGATGACTTTGAGAAACCCAAATGATAATTCTCGTATTGATGCCCAGTCTGCAACACTCACGAGTATCTTAACTCAATACAATATTTCGTTGCCATCCAAGCTGCCTTATGCACAGCAGCCTCGTTTGGATTTCTTGGCACCTCCTTTGCTACCTAACGACGTTGTTACTGCTCAACCCCAGCAATAACATACGTATTGAGGAATTAATGTATGTCGGGTGAAAAAATTCGCGTATTAATTGTAGATGATGTTTCTGAAACGAGAGAAAATGTAAAGAAGCTGCTACAATTTGAATCAGATGTAGAAGTCGTTGGGATAGCCCGAACGGGGAAAGAGGCTATTCAGACTTCCCAGGAGTTGAATCCGGATGTAGTTCTTATGGATATCAATATGCCTGATATGGATGGCATTGCGGCAACGGAAGCAATTCGGGCTAATCAGCCATCGATCCAGGTAATTATTCTTTCCGTTCAAAGCGACCAGAACTATATGCGCAGGGCTATGCTGGCTGGTGCTCGCGATTTCCTGACTAAACCGCCAATGGGCGATGAATTAATATCTGCTATTCGGCGTGCGGGCGAAATGGCAATTTCAGAAAAAGAAAAGGCTGCTCGCGTGCAAGCGGCTCCTGTCCCTGGAACCATTGGCGGAGATATTGCTGGATATGGTGGTCCTCGCGGGAAGATCGTTTCAGTATACAGCCCAAAAGGTGGAACTGGATGTACAACTTTAGCAGTGAATTTGGCCTTGGTGCTAAACAGTTCTGGGACTAAGGTTGCATTGGTGGATGGAAATCTTCAATTTGGTGATGTTGCAGTATTTGTAAATGAACAAGGCAAAAATACTGTAGTTGACCTTGCTCCCCGTGCAGATGAACTGGATGCAGAAATAGTTGAAGAGGTAATGGTTAAACATTCTTCCACTGACTTGCATATCCTTGCTGCACCAAGTCGCCCTGAATATGCTGAAAGAGTAACTAGTGGACAGTTTTCGAAAGTGCTTGAGTATCTTACTCATCTTTATGAATATGTGATTGTTGATACATCACCTACTCTTACAGATGTAACCTTAGCTACTATTGATGTAAGTGATATTATTGTGTTAGTAACTACTCAGGATATTCCTTCAATAAAAAATTGTCGACTCTTTTTAGATCTATTAAATAACCTTGGGATTAACCGAGATCGTGTGATGTTTGTCATGAACCGATTTGACAAGAAAACAAATATAACACCAGATCGTGTTTCTGATAACTTGAAGCAGGAAGTAAGTTTGGTAATTCCTGTAGACGATGCGACAGCAGTAAAAGCAGTTAACCGAGGTGTTCCATTTGTGATAGACAACAAAAACCAACCTATTGCACGCGGTATCTTTGCCTTGGCAGATAGTGTTCGCACTCGAAGTGAAGAGAAAGAATCTGTTCCTAAATAATGACATTCAAGGTTCTCTCTATTTAATGTTAATTCAAGGAGTATAGGATATTATGTCTCTACTTAAAAGGATTGAACAGGGGCAGGAAGGTGGTTCGTCGCCTCAAGGTGGGAAGTCATCGGGCGGAGAAGGAGAAGGTTCGCGTCTTTCGTCATTGCAATCACGAAGAGTAAATGCGCCAATTACTTCTCCCCAGGCGGGCTCCTATTTTGATCTGAAGACACGCGTTCAGAACAAACTTCTTTCTGAACTTGATCCATCCATGGATATTACACGGACGGAAGAAGTCCGTCGTACAATTCAAGACCTCTTTGAACAGATACTTGCTGAAGAAAACATAGTCTTGTCTAGGCCGGAACGTGCACGGCTCTTTGAGCAAATTGCTGCTGAAATTTTAGGGTTTGGTCCCTTACAGCCTTTACTAGAGGATGACACAATCACTGAAATTATGGTGAATGGGCCTAAAAACGTCTATATTGAGCGTAAAGGCAGATTGCACCGGGTTCCAATAACGTTTGAAAATAATGATCATGTAATGCGTGTTATTGATCGAATTGTAGCTCCTTTGGGGCGGCGTATTGACGAGTCGAGTCCGTATGTTGATGCCCGGTTGCCTGATGGTTCTCGTGTGAACGCGGTAATTCCTCCAATTTCACTTGTTGGACCAACATTAACTATTCGTAAGTTCTCCAAAAATCCGATTACAGTTGAGCAACTAGTACAATTTGGTTCTATCTCGAATGAAGTTATACAGTTTTTAAAGGCATGTGTGGAAGCACGCCTAAATGTCTTGATATCTGGCGGTACTGGTTCAGGAAAAACAACTCTCTTGAATGTGATGTCTGGTTTTATCCCTGATGATGAACGGATCATAACTATTGAAAATGCTGCGGAGTTGCAGTTGCGTCAGGAGCATGTTGTGACATTGGAGTCACGCCCTCCGAACATTGAAGGCCGAGGCGAAATCACTATTCGTGATCTTGTGATCAATTCCCTTCGAATGCGGCCAGAGAGAATAATCGTTGGTGAATGTCGTGGTGGCGAGACACTAGATATGCTTCAAGCCATGAACACTGGTCATGACGGTTCTATGACTACTGCACATGCGAATACGCCACGGGATGCTCTTTCACGTGTTGAGACCATGTGCCTAATGGCAGGTATGGATTTACCCGTCCGTGCGATACGGGAACAAGTCGCAAGTGCTATAGATGTTATATGTCAACAGGAACGTATGCGAGATGGAACTCGTAAGGTGACAAATGTTTCAGAGGTTAGTGGAATGGAAGGTGATGTTATCACAATGACTGATATCTTTACCTTTGAACATACTGGTATGGATGCCGGGAAAGTTCTTGGCCGTTTGCGAGCGACTGGAATGAGACCGAAATTTATGGAAAAGATTGAGGAAGCAGGTATCAATTTGCCCCCATCTATTTTTGGGGTTGGCGAACGAAGAAGATACTAGTAAAAAGGAATTAATGGATTGAGCTCATGAATCTCATATTAATTGGTGGTGTTCTGATATTGATTCTCTTGATTGTGGGGGTGGTTATTACAATATCTGGAGAGCGTTCTCTTGTGGAGGACCGCCTTGGTCAGTTTTTGGAGGATGAGCAAGCTAAGGAAGCTCAAGAAGAAGCCACCAGGTCTATCGTAACCGATTGGGTTAACCGTAGAGTGGCAAGCTCCTCAATGGGAGATCGAGTTGCTCGTGAGTTGGCTCGTGCTGACTTAAAGTTCAAAGTTGCTGAATATTATGCATTAGTTTTTATTTCCTCTATTGGAGGAGGGGTCATAGCCTTCCTGTTACAAAGTCACCCAGCCTCCTTTGTTATTGGAGCGATTGCTGGTTTTTTTGCGCCGCGTTTTTATGTAAAAAGACAGCAAGCGGTCCGTATCAGAAAATTTGATGATCAATTGGGTGATATGTTGAATTTGATGACAAATGGTCTGCGAGCAGGATATTCAATTAATCAGGCAATGGAAGCTGTTAGCCGTGAATTACCAGCTCCAATTTCTGATGAATTTCGTCGAGTTGTTCAAGAAATGCAGATTGGTATTCCTATGGAAAGTGCGTTGGACAATCTGCTGCGCCGTATTCCAAGTGAGGATTTAGATTTTGTTGTTACGGCAATTAATGTTCAACGCGAGGTTGGTGGTAATCTATCTGAAATTTTGGATACGATCTCTTTTACGATACGTGAACGTGTTCGAATCAAAGGTGAAATTCGAGTTATGACGGCAAATGTAAGGACATCGGGAGCTATTCTTTCATTGATTCCCGTTGGTTTGGCGTTGGCTTTGTGGTTTCTAAGCCCGGAATATATAGGAGAGTTCTTTGCTGAAAATGGCTTTGTTCCCCAGCCCTTGTGTGGTTTCATCGCTGTTGCAGTGATTATAGGATTAATTCTTTCCGGGTATTTTGTAATGATGAAGATCGCAGATATCGAGGTGTAGTATGTCAACAGTTTTTATTATTATTGGTGCATTTGTCTTGATTGCAGCAATCGCTGTTGTTGCTGTAAGTTTGACTCGGAATGCCCAGAACGACGACGATCCTTTGCAGGCTCGATTGGCAGAGTATATACAACGCGGCGATGTTACCTCGCTTGAGGATATCGAACTTTCTCAGCCATTCGCTGAGCGTGTCATTATTCCTATCGTTAATAAGATTGGTGAAATATCGGCGCGATTCACACCACAAAAAGCGATGCAAGATACTGCCAGGAGGATGGAAATGGCAGGTAACCCGTGGCCTATTGATGCGGCTACGTTCCTTGCGATTCGATTTATTTTGGCTGTTGTTTTAGGTGGTTTTGTTATCGCAATGGTGCTTCTTTCTCCATCGGCAAGTCCGAGTGATAATGCAATGTATATTGGTGGGGCTGCATTTGGTGGTTTTTTTCTCCCCCACTTAATGCTTACCAGTCGAATTACAAGTAGACAAACGGAAATTCGTAAGGCCATGCCTGATGCATTAGATCTGTTGACAATATGTGTGGAGGCTGGTTTGGGCTTTGATGCTGCTATGGCAAAGGTAGCAGAAAAATGGGATAACCAATTATCACTTGCATTTGCTCGAACGATAAAAGAAATACAGCTCGGTAAAGTGCGCCGTGAAGCAATGAAAAACATGTCTGACAGGTTGGGAATTGCTGAAATGACCAGTTTTGTTGCGGCGATTATTCAGAGTGAGCAACTTGGTGTAAGTATGGCAAAGGTTTTACGTATTCAGTCGGACCAGATGCGTGTGAAACGTCGTCAACTGGCGGAGGAACAAGCGCACAAAGCACCAGTAAAAATGATTCTCCCAATGGCGTTCTTGATGTTTCCGACGATTATGATTATTATTTTGACACCGGCTGCTATACAGATTATGACCTCACTTTAATGTAAATTAGCTGCCAAATTGCATTGTGACAAGGATTCCTTGGTCTTATCGTATCCATAGATTAATATGGAGCGGGGTTGACCTGCTCTTTCCTCCAACTTGTGGTGGTTGTGGGAAAACGGGAAAGCGATGGTGCCAGGATTGTCAATCGCGCGTTCCTTACATTAATAAGCCCTATTGTCAAAAATGTGGCATTCCAATAAGACAAAAAGAAATTTGTGAAAAATGTAAATCAAATCCGCCGGAGTATCAGATGATGCGATCTTGGGCGGTTTTTGATTCTCCTGTACAGAATGCGCTTCACACGTTGAAATATCGGCGTAATGTAGGGATAGGTGATTCACTTGCGCAACAGTTGGCAGAATTTGTACTTTCATTGGACTGGAATATTGATTTACTTATTCCAGTACCACTTGGAAAAAGACGATTAAAAGAGAGAGGGTATAATCAGGTTGGGCTGGTTGCACAACCTCTTGCCTATGAAGTTGGATTGCAATATGCTCCGAATGCTTTATGGAAATCTCGCGAGACCCGTTCTCAGGTTGGGTTGTCCATTTCGCAGCGGAAGAAAAATGTCCAAAATGTGTATCAAGCCAACTCTGAGATTGTGAAGCGTAAGTCCGTCCTGTTGATGGATGATGTTGCCACAACTGGTTCCACAATTCAATCCTGCACAGGGACTCTCTTGTCTGCAGGGGCGCAGGTGGTTTATGCTCTTACCATTGCGCGGGCACTTTCACATCATGATCTGAATCGTGTTTGACAACCATTCGACTGAATGGTTGATAATCTTTTCAGGAGGTATGTATGGCGAATAATATTGAAATTCAGGCTCGTAATATGCGAATGACCGATAATACGCGTGAGTATGTTGAGAAAAAGGCCGCCAAACTTGAACGTTACCTTCAGGAGATAGATGAGACACGTATCGAGCTTTCGCACAGTAAGGCAGCGCGAAATGCGAATGATCGTCAGGTGGCACAGATCACAATACGTGGAAAAGGTTTCATTCTCCGTACAGAAGAAAGAGCAGATGATTTGCACGCCGCATTTGATTCTGCATTTGATAAGATACAAAGGCAGATCGAGCGGTATAAAGGCAAGCATTATCGTGGCCGCGGAGATGTACGTTCGGCGGCTGAAGTTTTTGAAGAGGAGTGGCCTGTTGATGAGACAGGCGAGTTGCTCCCACTGATCGCTAAACGTAAGAAATTTATTATGATGCCAATGAATGAAGAAGAGGCTGTCGAGCAAATGCGTTTACTAGGGCACAACAATTTCTTTGTGTTCTTCAATGCTGAGAAAAATTCTGTTCAAGTGTTATACCGCAGGCGGAACGGGTCATATGGTTTGATCGAGCCTGTGGTTGGCTAATATTTTGTAACACTTGATTGAGCAAATCAGCCCGGCATTCGTCGGGCTGATTTTACAAAAGATATGGATTATTATAGCAATATGGACGATATACAAAACTCTCAAACGAATGTAAATAAACCCTTGGTCAAGAAGACAGTTCTGCAATTGCTGAAAGCTATTGGAGAAGATCCTGATCGCGAGGGTCTGAAAAACACCCCTGACCGTGTTTCACGCATGTATGTTGAGCTGTTGAGCGGTTATACAGCAGATCCGGAACAAATTATCAACGGCGCGCTGTTCAATATCAGTTACGATGAAATGGTACTTGTCCGCGACATTGAGTTTTACAGTTTGTGTGAGCATCACATGCTGCCTTTCATCGGAAGGGCGCATATCGCTTACATCCCTGCTGGTAAAGTGATCGGGCTCTCCAAGATTCCCAGAATTGTGGATGTGTATTCTAAAAGATTACAGTTACAGGAACGCATGACACGCCAGATTGCTGATTTTTTACAAGAGACCCTCAAACCTCAAGGGGTAGCCGTTGTGGTCGAAGCAATGCATTTGTGCTCAATGATGCGTGGAGTGAGAAAGCATGATGCCCGTATGACGACTTCGGCAATGCATGGTGCATTTCGTGCCAATCTTGCTACTCGGCAGGAGTTTCTGGATAATATCTCACGCGGATCAAAGCCGCTTCAACTCTAGGACTGTGGCCTGTTGGCACTAAATGAACTTAATACTTCGGGACGCATCTTCATCCACACTCCCTCACGGAGACGTATCGCTGTTTGTGAGACATCCTCATTTGTAATTGGATTTTGATAATCAGGATAGATTTCTGCCAGCGGGATTATGACAAACGCAAAATTCCAAAATTTGTGATTGTAAGGCTTATCGTCAAACAGAATGATATCAATATCAATGGTCCGCGGGGTGTATTTATTTTCACTTCTCTGTCGCCCCAATTGTGCTTCTATCGGACGGATAACGGTCTCTTTTAATTCGCTCCGCACAGTTGGGGATATAAATAATAAACAGGCATTCAAATAGTTGGGGCTATCCATGCCTATGGCTTTTGATTCCCATGCGTTCGATACATCTTTAATTTCCCCATAATCATGCAATAACTGAACCGCTTTTACAAGATTAATCTCTGGCTGGATGTTTGAGCCAAGGTTTAGATACGCTTGGTGCATTTTATTCGTCACGGCTTCGTTCGATCTCGACACCCACTGATTCTGCAAAACGGACTGCGCCGGGCTTTTCAACACGGACGGTTACTTTTGACACATTATTTTCTTCAAGACACAGCTTGGCAAGGTCATTGGCAAGTGCCTCCACTGTAAGTCGTTCTGCACTTTCGGCGTGTGCCTGAATTTTTTTGGATATCGTGCTGTAGTCAGCGCAATAGCTTATATTGTCAGTTTCTGCTGCCCGATGGGTATCTGTATACAGAATGATGTTAATAAGAATATCTTGTGCACGTTTCCGTTCCCAATTGCGGATGCCGATGATGCCGCGTACGAGTAGGTTCTTGATGATAACTTTATCCATATTTGAGTTTCCTTATT
>Ga0102953_1001935_pt1 | contig 12774 bp, 14 predicted proteins | sample SalPon2A_C_D2_MG_FD_78509 | JGI IMG/M metagenome (GOLD analysis project Ga0102953, IMG submission 78509) | Soil microbial communities from South San Francisco under conditions of wetland restoration - Salt Pond MetaG R2A_C_D2_MG | ecosystem: Environmental > Terrestrial > Soil > Wetlands | place... | reverse complement strand
CGGGACGGGGCGCTGGCCGCGGAGGACCGGACGACTATGCACGGGATCCCCTGCACCACAGTGGCGCGGACGTTGCTTGATTTCGCTGCTGTTGCGCCGGTATGGGAACTGCGCAAGGCGGTTTCCGAGGCGGAGGTGCGGCGCATCCTCGATCACGACGAGGTGCGGAAGTTGATCAGGCGCAGTGGTGGGCGCCGCGGGGTCGCTCGGCTGCGGATGGTGATGGATGAAATCCATCCCAAGACCAAGTGGACGCGTAGCGACATGGAGGTCGCCTTTCTGGAAATGTGCTGTCGGGCCAGCTTGCCCGTGCCCGAGGTCAACGTGAGTCTCTATCCCGGCGGTCGCAAGACCATGCCGGATTTTCTTTGGCGCGACGCGGGATTGGTCGTCGAAGCCGACAGTCGCGAATTCCACGACACCGGGTCGGCCTTCGAGAGCGACAGGGAGCGCGAGCAGCGCCTGCAACTGGCGGGCTGGCGCGTCTCTCGCTGCACCTGGCGTCAGATCGACCGCGAACCCCGCCGCCTCGCCGAAACCATCCACGGCCTACTCAACCCACCGAATTCTCGGCCGACGGGCCGATAAGTCGAGCTCGACTCGACAAATCGGCCCGTCGGCCGCTAGGCGGTTGGCGATTCGGCCGGGGTGGGGGCCGGCTTCTTCTTTTCCTTCTTTGGCAGCGCTGGGAGTTCGCCGACGTTGTATTCGACCTGCTGGAGGAAGTTGGGGCGGCGCGCCTTGAGGCGCAGCGTGTTGGTCGTGCGCGGGTAGAGGCGCAGGTCGTACGGGTTCTCGCCGGGGCCGAAGCCGTCGTAGTAGACGAACATGCGCACCCGGGGGCGCTTCGCGGTCCAGGCGACGAGCTGCTTGACGAAGCGCGGTTCGTCCTTGCCGTAGACCGCCCACTCGGCGATCGAGAACGGTTTGCCGCGCCAGAATTTGCCGTGGTAGAAGCGGTTGAGGTCCTTCCAGACGGGATACTGCGAGTAGAAGTCGGTGCCGACCCAGTCGACCCAGCGGCGCCCCGGCCAGTAGTTGCCGGGGAAGTTGCCTTTGACCCGCGGCGAGCCGCCCGGCAGCGGGCTCCAGATGAAGCTCACGGGCGGCCCCGGCAGTTCGCTGGGTGGCGGGCCCTTCGTGCGGTTGACGGGCGGCAGCCCGATCCCCGCCAGCGTCCCGTTGATCTCGTCCAGAGTGCCGCCGCCGCGGACGATCGCCACGATCCGGCGGAAGGCCTGCTTGTACCAGTAGGCCGTGTGTTCGCCGCCTTTCTGGCTGCCGTCGCAGTTGACCGCCGACCAGACGTTGAGACAGCGGTTCGGCTCGCCCAGCGGCCGGATGTAGGCGAGCACGCCGTGGGCGAAGAAGAAGTGGTTGAGCTGCAGCAGGTAGTCGTCACCCTGGCCCAGCGCGATCTGCTCCGGCGTGATCAGCTCGGCCAGCGTCTGGTCGTCGGCGGTGGAGATGTGGAGGATCGGCCGCGTTGACGTTTCGCGCCAGCGTTCGTAGGCCTTGTTGACGCTGTTGCCCCAGGGGTGGAAGGTCTCCAGCAGCGCCGGGTGCTTGTTCAGCAGGGTCGAGAATTCTTCGTAGTCGGCGGTCGTCCCCTTGTCGCTGACGCCGAAGAGGACGTTCGGCTTCGGCGGCACCAGGCTGAGTGCCGTCGCCTGCGCCGCGCTCAGCGCCGCCAGGGCGAGGGTGACGGCTATCGCCGCGCCGAATCTGCCGCTAAGCCTCCGCAAGAACATCTTCCATCCTTCTCGGGTCCACGCCTAGCTCCTGCGCGTCGGCGCTGCCGCGTTCGCTGGTCATCGAAACCTCCATCAGCTCTGCCTCCTCCCAGGTTGCGAACACGGCCTCGCCGAAGACGTTGCGGAGCGCGATCAGTCCTGCGCGGATCATCGGCAGGGGCAGGTGGACGAGCGGGCGGGGCCGGCCGGCGACGCGGCCGACCAGGTCCGACATCTCGTCGTAGCTGAGTGTCTCCGGGCCAGCCAGCTCGTAGCGCTCGCGCCGGCCGGCCCCCTCGCGCGCCAGCGCCGCGACCACGCAGCGCGCCGCGTCGGCCGCCCAGATCGGCTGGAAGCGCGCCCGCCCGGCGCCGGAGACGGGCACAACCGGCAGGAAGGAGAAGCGGCGCAGCAGCGTCACCCAGGGGTCGCTGCGGTCGTAGACGATCGATGGCGCGAAGACCGTCGTCTCCAGCGGCGAGGAAGCGATCGCCCGCTCGGCCAGCCACTTGGCGCGGAAGAAGCGGGTGCGCTGCGCGGCGGACGCGTCGAGCGCGCTGAAGAAAGCGAAGCGCCGCGCGCCGCTGCGCTCGGCGGCGCGCAGCAGCCGCACCGTCGCCAGCCCGTTCAGCTCCTCGATCCGGTGCGGCGGCTGGTCGCGGATCGTCGCCGCGAGGTGGACGACGGTGTCGACGCCGCGCAGCGCCTGCCGCACCAGGTAGGGGTCCGACATCTCGCCGAGGTCGCCGAGCGCGATCTGCACATCGACCCGGTGCGCCCCGAGGCGCCGCGGCTCGCGCACCAGGCAGCGCACATCCTCGCCGCGCTCGAGCAGCAGCGGCAGTAGTCGCGACCCGATGCTTCCCGTGGCTCCCGTCAGCAGCAGCATCGTTCAAACCCTAGAGACAGCGGCGCCCGCGCCCATCTCGCCGCACCGGCTCGCGTAATCCCTAAAATGTCCGCTCGCGCTTGGCGGGGGCCGAAAACCCGCCGCAACGCAAACGACCGACCCCCAGGAGAAAGCTTCGAATGACCTACGTCATCGCCGATCCGTGCATTGGCCAGAAGGACAACTCGTGCGTCGAGGTCTGTCCGGTGGACTGCATCCATCCGACCCCGGACGAGCCCGACTACGACTCGGTAGAGATGCTCTACATCGACCCCGACGAGTGCATCGACTGCGATGCCTGCGTCGAGGCCTGCCCGGTCGACGCCTGCTTCGCCGAGGACCAGCTGCCCAGCGAGTGGGCGAAATACGCCCAGATCAACGCCGACTACTACAAGTCGAAGAGCGCGGCCTGAGCCGCGCCGGCTACTGAACGACCGGCAGCGGGGTGCCGCCCACGGGCGGCGCTTCCGCCGGGGCTGGGGTCGCCTGCAGGACGGGTAGCTCCTGCGGCGTCGCGGCGACGATGCCGCGGGCGGCTTGGCGGATCGCCTGCGAGGCGGGAGAGTCGGGCTCGGCGGTGACCAGCGGCGAACCGTTGTCGGCGTGCTCGCGCAGCGGCTCCGAGAGCGGCACCTTGCCGAGCAGCGGGATGTCGAGCTCGTCGGCGAGCAGCTGGCCGCCGCCCTCGCCGAAGATCGTGAAGCGCTCGCCGTCGGGCGTGGTGAAGCCGGACATGTTCTCGATCGCGCCGAGCAGCTCGAGGTCGAACTTCTGCGCCATGTCGGCGGCCCGCTTGGCGACCGTCTGCGCCGCCGGCTGCGGCGTCGTGACGAGCACGAACTTGGCCTGCGGCAGGAGCTGGGAGAGCGTCATCGCGACGTCGCCGGTTCCCGGCGGCAGGTCGAGCAGCAGGTACTCCAGCTCGCCCCAGGCGACGTCCTCGAGGAACTGCTGGATCGCCTTGTGCAGCATCGGGCCGCGCCAGACGACGGCGGAGTTCTCCTCGACGAAGAAGCCGATCGACATCACCTTGACGCCGCTCGGCGCCTCCAGCGGCAGGATCTTGCGCTCCGCGTTGACCTCGGGTTTGCGGTTGACGCCGAGCATGCGCGGGATCGAGTAGCCGTAGACGTCGCAGTCCAGGGCGCCGGCGGCGTGGCCTTCGGCGGTCAGCGCCGCGGCCAGGTTGGCGGTCATCGTCGACTTGCCGACGCCGCCCTTGCCCGAGGCGACGCAGATCACGTTCTTCACCTGGGCGAGCGCGCCCTCCGGCAGCTTGCCGCGGCCGAGCGTCTGCTGCAGCTGGCCTTTCTCGTCGTCTGAGAGGACGTCGAAGCCGACCGCGACCTCGGTCACGCCGTCGAGCTCGGAGACCTGCCCGGCGACCGCCTGTTCGAAGTGCGAGCGGATCGGGCAGCCCGCCGTGGTCAGGGAGACGACGACCTCGACCCGGCCGCTCTCCTTGATCTCGATCGAGCGGACCATCCCCAGCTCGACGATCGAGCGGCGCAGCTCGGGGTCGATGACGGCGCGCAGCTTCTCGGTGACTTGATCCTGGCTCGGTAGTGGCATGCGGCCATTTTCGCAGAGCGCGGGTGCGGCCGACACCGCGGTAGAGGTTTGAACCGCTATGCGGCGCAAACCTCGACCGCGCCCGGTTTTTGGGGCGAGCCGGACATCCGTCCGCAGGGGGGAGAGATCGCGGCGCTGCGCCCTTGGACCCCCGTCTGCAAGCGAGCGAAGGAGGACCGATGTCGGGGACGCGTGGGGGAATCGCACGGATCGTCGCGATGGGGGTGGCGCTCGCGCTGGCCCTGCTGCTGCTGGCGGCGCGGGAGGCGACCGCCGGCAACTACCGGGTCGCGCAGTGCGGCTGGAACGTCGACATCGACGCCAACTGGGCCGATGACACCGGCGGCGCCAAGTTCCGCCCGGAGTCCGGCTGCGCCTTCGGCTCCGAGCACCTGAAGAGCTTCACCCAGGGCGGCTCGACCGTCTCCGGCACGCGCTTCGCCCGCTGGCGCTGGGAGGCGCCGGCCGGCACCGGGATCAGCCGCGTCTGGGGGATCTGGTGGCACGCGCTGCACGACGGCATGGAGCAGCGCTTCGGCGCCGGCAACGGCGACGGCGGCTTCGACGCGACGCTGACCGCGAGCGCGACCGACACGACGCAGCGCGACTTCTTCACCGAATTCGGCATCCCGGCGCCGGCGGTCGAGGACCGGCTGCTCTGCGCCCGCACCGCCGACAGGTGGTGCTCGCTCGATTCCGGTTCGTGGTCGGCGGTCCGCTCGCTGACGATCGACGTATTCGACGGCCACGCGCCGGTGCCCGGCAACGCCGGCGCCGACCTTGCGGCAGGTGGCTGGCGGCGCGGCGCGCAGCGGGTCAACTACTGGGACAGCGACACCGGCGGCGGCGTGCGGTTCAGCGAAACGCTGCTCGACGGCAACCGCGTCGGCCTCACCGAGTACCCCTGCGCGAAGGCGATGATCGACGGCGAGTGGCGGGCGACGCGCATGCAGCCCTGCCCGACCGGCGCCGCCGACGAGGTCACCGTGCAGACGACGAACTTCAGCGACGGCCCGCACGCGCTGAGCCGCTGCGCCACCGACTTCGCCGGCAACAGCGCCTGCATCTTCCCGACCACGGTGCTGATCGACAACAACCCGCCCGCGCACCCGCGCAGCCTGACGCTCGCCGGCGGCGAGGGCTGGCACCGGGTCGACGACTTCGACGTCTCCTGGGTCGACCCCGACCAGGGACCGGCGAGCCCGATCGGCGGCGCCTACTGGCGGATCACGGGACCGTCCGGCTACGACACGGGGGTCCAGTACGCCGCCGGCCGCGGGATCGCCGCGCTTGCGAATCGCAGGCTGCCGCGCCCCGGCGTCTACTCGTTCCGCATCTGGCTGCGCGACGAGGCCGGCAACGCCGACTCCGGGACGGCGATCGAGCTGCCGCTGCGGCTCGACGATGTGCCGCCCGGCGTCGCCTTCGAGCCGCTCGACGGACAGGCGGCGGGCGAGCTGCCGCAGGCGGTCAGCGCCGAGGTGCGCGACCAGCACTCCGGCCCCGCCGGCGGCACGGTCTCCTACCGGCGCGTCAACGCCGAACACTGGACCGATTTGCCGACGCGGATGGAAGGGGCACCCGGCGGGAAGCGCCTCGTCGCGTCCGTTCCCGACGACCTCGGTCCCGGCACCTACGTCTTCCGCGCCGAGGCGAGCGACGTCGCCGGCAACTCCGCGACGACGACGCGGCGCGCCGACGGCGCCGAGATGGCGCTGCGCAAGCTGCCGCCGCCACTGGCGCCGAGCCGGCCGGCGACGGGACAGCAGGGCGGTCGCGACCGGCCGGGAGCTTCGTCGTCCCCGCTGGGGCCGCGCGTCAAGGCGAAGACCCGTCTGTTCGCCAAGCTGCGCTGGCGCCACCGCCGCGGGCAGCGGGTGACCGTTCCGTTCGGCGCCGGCGCGGCGCTCTCCGGCCGCCTGCTCAAGGCCGATGGCGCCGGCCTGGCGGGCCGCCGCCTGCGCGTCGTCTCGCGCCCCTCGCACGGGGCGCTGATGCGGCGCCGGGTGGCGACCGTGCGCACCGGCCGCCACGGCGGCTTCCGCCTGGCGCTGCCGGCCGGGCCCTCGCGCCGCGTCACCGTCGTCTACCGGGGCGAGCCGGGACTGGCCCGCGCCCGCCGCCCGGCGCTGGCGCTGCGCGTGCGCGGCTCCGCCACGCTGGGCGCGGCACCGCGCAGCCTGCGCACCGGCCAGGCGCTGCATCTGTGGGGACGGGTGCGGGCGCGCGGCGCGCCGCTGCCGCGCCGCGGCAAGCTGGTCGCGATCCAGTACTACGAGAACGAGGCCCGCGTCTGGCGGCCGGTCCTCGTCACCCGCAGCGACCACAGTGGCCGCTTCCACGCCCGCTACCGCTTCCGCTACATCACCGGCAGCGCCCGGATACGCCTGCGCGCCGTCGCCCTCGCCGAGGAGCGCTGGCCCTACGCCCCTGGAGCGTCGCGCCCCGTGCTCGTACGGGTGAGTGGGTAGGGTGGCCCCGGTTGTGCCAGTTTTCTTTAGGAACAACTAGGGTGTCGCGCTTGACTTGGTGGGAGAGGCTTCAAGCGGTCAGGGGGTTCGTGTGGCACAATCTCGACGCGTTGGCTGTGATCGCCGTTGGCTTCGGCGTCATCGGCCTGCAGAGGCGAGAAGGTGATCTACTCACTCGACGAGGAGCACTGCCGAGGGGACATGCTCGAATGGTGTGTCGAGCGTGATGCGGTCGACCGGTTCCCCGGCGCCCACGAGACGGCTTCGCTGGAGGCCAAGGCGAAATCTGACCACCGAAGGATCATGCGCGTGACTTGGCCGGCCGATGCAGCCCCCTCGCATGTCGAGATCAAATTCAAAGGGGCGCCAGCGAGAACGCTCGCAACCAGGCGCAAGGACGGAAGGCCCTACGTCGAAGAGAAGATCGCGCATCTTGCGATCGGCGAGGTCGTGGAGATCGCATGGACCTGGTGAACTCTTTGCAAACTTTGACTATTGATTCTTGGGCGGCTGCCGATAAGCTGCTCAGTGGACGGGTACGAGAAGCCCGAAAGGAGGCTCTCATGAAGCTCGACGACAAAACGGGCGATTAGCATTCTGCCTCTCCCCTCCGTGGCGATCCCTGCCGTCACCGGAGCGGTGGGTGTGAGGTCGTCAAGGATCATCTAGGGTGGCGGCCATGTCACAGGCCACGCTGCACACCAATGCCGGGGAGATCGTGATCGAACTGCACGACTCCGACGCCCCGAAGACGGTCGAGAACTTCCGCAAACTCGCCGCCGACGGCTTCTATGACGGGCTGATCTTCCACCGGGTGATCGCCGACTTCATGATCCAGGGCGGCTGCCCGGAGGGCACCGGCCGCGGCGGCCCCGGCTACACCTTCGAGGACGAGATCAACGACCACAAGATCGTCCGCGGGGCGCTGGCGATGGCCAACGCCGGTCCCAACACCAACGGCTCGCAGTTCTTCATCGTCACCACCGAGGCGGCGTCGTGGCTCGACGGCAAGCACACTGTCTTCGGCGCCGTCAGCTCGGGGATGGAGACGGTTGACGCGATCGAGAAGACCGAGACCGGCGCCGGCGATCGCCCGGTCGAGGACCAGAAGATCGAACGCGTCGAGCTGGCTGGCTAGCGCGCAGAGCCCGCCAGTGGCCGCTCCGCGGCCTTCTCATCCGGGTCGCGCGGCAACCCGCCGCCGGGCGCCCCGTGCCCGAAGTGGACGCGGGGCAGGATGCGGTCGAGCCAGGCGGGCAGGTACCAGGCGGCGCCCCCGGCCAGCCGCAGGAAGACCGGCAGCAGGGTCAGCCGCACGAGGAAGGCGTCGAGCAGCACGGCGACCCCGAGGATCACGCCCATCTCCTTCGGCGGCAGCGGCCCCGAGAGGGCGAAGGTGAAGAAGACGGCGACCATCACCGCGCCCGCGGCGAGGATCACCCGGCCGGAGTGGGCGAGGCCGCCGATCATCGCCGTGCGCGCGTCGCCCGACTCTTCCCAGTGCTCGCGCGCCGAGGAGAGCAGGAAGACGGTGTAGTCCATCGCGATCGCGAAGATCATCGCGAAGAAGAAGATCGGCCCCCAGGCGTCGAGGAAGCCCTGCGATTCGAAGCCGAGCAGGCCGCTCAGGTGGCCGTCCTGGAAGATCAGCGTCGCGACGCCGAAGGCGGCGCCCGTCGCCAGCAGGTTGGTCAGCACCCCGATCGCCGCGATCAGCGGCGCCTGGAAGGCGACCAGCAGCAGCAGGAAGCCGAGCGCCAGGACGACGCCGATCGCCAGCGGCGTCTTCCCTTCCAGCGCCGCTTCGAGGTCGTGGTTTTCCGCCGCCGGGCCGCCGAGGAGGGCGCCCGCCGGCAGCGCCGCGCGCAGCCGGTCGATCGTCGCGCCGAAGGCCGGGGTCGAGGGGCCGGCCTTGGGGATCGCCTCGGTCAGGGCGACGCCTTGGCGCGGGTTCGCCCGCGCCGGCAGGGTCGCGGCGATGCCGGGGTCGCTCGCCAGCACGGCCGCCACGCGGCGTGCTTCGCCCGCCGCCGAGACGACCTGGAGCTGCCCGGGCGCCCCCGGCCCGAAGGCGCCCACGACCTGCTCGTAGCCGCGCCGCGAGTGATCGCCGCTGGGGACGACCTTGATCGACGGCATGCCGGTCTTCAGCCCGAGCACCGGCAGCGCCAGCAGGACGAGGATCAGAGCGGCGCCGCCGCCGTAGAGGTAGGGCCGCCGCCAGAGTCGTTCGCCCCAGCGGGTGAAGCGCGGCGAGCGGTGGTCGCCGCTGTGCGCCCAGGGCAGGCTGAGCTTGTCGACCCGCGGCCCGAGCTTCGCCAGCACCGCCGGCAGCAGCGTCAGCGTCGCCGCCAGGACGAAGAGCACCGAGATCATGATTCCCAGCGCCATCGAGCGGAACGCCGGGCTGGGGACGAGCATCACCGCGGAGAGCGAGATCAGCACCGTCAGACCCGAGAAGAGCACCGCCTTGCCGGCCGTGTCCATCGTCACCCCGACCGCCTCCACGGGGTCGGCTTGCTGGCCGAAGAGCGCGTTGCGGAAGCGCATCACGATGAACAGGGCGTAGTCGATGCCCAGCGCCAGGGCGAACATCAGGGCGAAGTTCATCGCCCAGATCGAGACCGGGGCGATCAGCGTCGCCAGGAAGAGCACGCCGGCGGAGGCGACGAGGCCGGCGATCGTCAGCATCAGCGGCAGGCCGGCGGCGACCAGCGAGCCGAAGGCGAGCACGAGGATCGCCAGCGTGACCGGCCAGGAGATGACCTCCGACTTCAGCATCGCGTTTTTGTTCGCTTCGTTGAAGTCCGACCACATGCCGGCGGCGCCGGTCAGGTTGGTTTCGACGGCGGGCGCGGCGCTGTCGCCGAGCGGTCCCTTGAGGTCGGTGGCGGCGGCGACCATTTCGTTCGGGTCCTTGGCGGCGCCGGCGCGGATCACCGCCGTGTGGCCGCCGGCGGAGATCGAGACGCCGGGTCGCGGCGGGATCACGCGGCTCACCGCCGAGTCCGCGGCGAGCAGCCGTTCGGCGCGCCGCACGCTGCGGCGGAAGGCCGGGTCGGCGACGGTCAGTTCCTCGGAGTGGACGGCGACCTGGAGCGCGTAGGCGCCGCCGCCGGCGAAGGCGCGGTCGACCTGTTCGCGCACGGCGACCGACTCGGAGCCGTTGGCCTGCCAGCCGGCGCCGGAAAGCGCCGTCTCGACCCGGGGCGCGAGCGCCCCGAGCCCGACGGCTATCGCCACCCAGGCGACGAACACCCAGCGGGGCTGGGAAGCGGCGAAGCGGCCGAGGCGGCCGACCGGCCCGAGGGGCGTCATCGGTCGCACCCCGCCCTGACCCCGAGCCGGCGCAGCACGAGTGAGCTCGGGCAGTTGCCGAAGGCGACGTAGGCGAGCTGGTTGGCGGCGACGAAGCCCGTCAGCAGCAGGAACCAGGGGCTGACCAGGGCCGCGAGCACGGCGCTGAGGCCGGTCATCGTTCCGGCCATGAGGAAGAGGATCCGCTCGAGCGGCCAGCGCGCCGGCTCCTGGGAGGTGGAGCCGGTGCGCTGGCCGGAGCGCTGCTTGGGGGCTGGTCTGGACGGGGCAGCAGTCGGCATCGCTATCCTCTTTCTCACGGTCTACAAGTTAACAACTTAACAATTGTAAATAGGTACGATAGCAGAGAATCGAGGTGCGTGGAAGATGGCGATGAAGAGCCCCCTTGAGAGCGACGCGGCCGAGCTGATCGCACGGCGCTTCCGCGCGCTCTCCGATCCGACCCGACTGCGCATCCTCGACCTGCTGCGCCAGGGCGAGGAGGCCTCGGTCGGCGAGGTCACCGAGGCGCTGGGCGGCTCGCAGCAGAACGTCTCCAAGCACCTCGCCGCGCTGCACGCCGAGGGCTTCGTCAGCCGCCGCAAGCAGGGGACGAGCTCGCTCTACCGGATCTCCGACCCGGGCGTGCTCGAGCTCTGCGACCGGGTTTGCGCGGGGATCGAGTCGCAGCTCGCCGAGCTCGAGTCGCTGCTCAGCGGCTGAGCTCGGGGTCCTCGCCGGAGCGCTTGGCGCGCCTGCGGAGCAGGCCCTCGCCGGGCTTCCAGAGGCTGACCAGCCCCGCCACCAGCGTCACCAGGAAGATCTGGCCGATCATCATCTCCAGGCCGGAGAGCATGCGGCCGACCTGCCCGGCGGGGACCAGGTCGCCGTAGCCGGTGGTGGTCAGCGTCGTGTAGCTGAAGAAGAGGAAGTCGCTGCCCTGGATGCCGGTCGCCTGGCCGAAGAAGCCGCCGCCTTCGACTCGGTCGATCAGCCCGTAGGCCCAGGTGAAGAGGATGCCGAGCGATGCGTAGACGCTGATCGCGCCGAGGATCGTGCGCGAGGAGACGTTGCCCGAGGTGACGACTCGGCGCAGCACGGCGCCCATCGCCGCAGCGAGCAGGCAGATGTTGATGAAGTTGGCGGCGTTGAGCCACTGGCGCCCGCCGCTGAGCGCCGAGATCGCCGCGAGGACGACGGCGAGGGCAGCGAGCCAGAGGGCGCGCCGGACGAACAGCGGTCGCGCGTGGGAGCTGGTCAGCGCGACCACCGAGGTGGCGCCCATCACCGCGGTCAGCAGCACCGCCGGCCAGGCCCGGTTGGAGATCACCGAGGCGAGCACATAGATCAGCAGGACGAGCAGCAGCACCAGCCCGAAGGCGTCGCTGGCCCGCTGCGCACGCTGCCGCCACCGCTCACGGTTCATCCGGTCTATTTCGGCCGCCCCTGCGGCGATCCTGCCGACGCTTATGTCAGGAGCGCTCGGGGATCAGCACGAAGCCGTGCTTGTCCGCCGCTTCGTTCAGTTCGTGGTCCCAGCACATGAAGGCGATCTCCTCGCCTTCGGCGAAGGCGAGGGCGCCCGCGAGGTGGACAGCATCGTATGCGCGCAACGTATGGTCGCGAGCTGTCCTGGCGGCCGTTTTGACCAGCGTGTCCGTCACTTCGAGGACGTCGAGAGCTGCCCAGATCGTGTCCAGCTCGTCCAGGGCAGTTCGGAGTTCTGCCGCCGAGAGTCGCTTGCCCTTCCGCATTCGCGTCACCGCCGAGGTCGCCTCGACATAGGCGATGGCGGTCGTGCGCGGGCCGTCGGCGTCGGCGTACGTCGAGCGGGCCAGGTCGCTGCCGTCCTCATCGACGAGCAGTTTGACCAGGGCACTCGTATCGAGGTAGATGCTCAGCGACGCCCCTCGGAGACGTATTCGGAGGCGCTTTTACCGCTCCCGCGCCCCTTGACCGGCTTCGGAACGTAACGGGTGCCGTTGCCGGGCCTGACTTCGCCTCGGGCGATCATCGCCGCCAGGTGCGGGGGCGTCTCCGTCGAGACGATCCGGGCCACCGGCTTGCCTCGCCGAGTGACCGTGATCGGCTCACCGGCCTCGACCCGATGAATGATCTCGCTGGTGCCGTTCTTCAACTCGCGTATTCCGACCGTCTCGCTCATGTAGCTACATCCTAGCCCTAGGTTGCTACCAGTCAAGGCTCGGGCGCCAGTCGCGCACGAATGGCATGGGCGGCCGATCTCAAGCCGGATCGGCATCGCTCGTTGCGGCGTCGATGAAGGCCGATAGCGCTGCTTCTTCGGCGGCGGTGCGGTGCGCATGTTGTTGTCATCATTTCCAAAACACGGCCCCTAGCCTGTGTCCGAAAGCTCACGCGCCGCTGGCGGACTTGATGTCGGCCGGCTTCCATGTCCGCATCTCATCGAGATCGTCTGCACCTGGACTGATTGCGGCGTCGGGGCTGCGGAAGATCGCTTTGAAGTGACGAACCGATCGCTGCTTTCGGGGCGGCGGGGGAAGGGGGCCCGTGCCACCCTCGTGCCACCCTCCGCCACCCAAACAACCGGAATCAGCCGGATCGGGCCGGAACTCTCAGCGGCCCTCCACTGGTCTTCGGGAATCGCTCTAGCAAGCCGAATCCGGCTCGAAAAGCGGAGGGGGTGGGATTCGAACCCACGAGACGCCTTACGACGCCTAACGGCTTTCAAGGCCGCCGCATTCAACCGCTCTGCCACCCCTCCGGGGAGTCAGACGATATGTCGATGCTACCTGTCGGTTTATGGACGAAAAGGCATGGAGTAAAAAGAGCT
>Ga0102953_1001934_pt1 | contig 12801 bp, 14 predicted proteins | sample SalPon2A_C_D2_MG_FD_78509 | JGI IMG/M metagenome (GOLD analysis project Ga0102953, IMG submission 78509) | Soil microbial communities from South San Francisco under conditions of wetland restoration - Salt Pond MetaG R2A_C_D2_MG | ecosystem: Environmental > Terrestrial > Soil > Wetlands | place... | reverse complement strand
GGCGGCGTCGGGGCCGGCGATCGGCCGGGGCCGCTCGGCGGCGACCCCGGCCGTGCTCGGCGCCGCGACCACCCAGGGCGCGCCCGTAACCGCCACCTCTCCCGCTCCCGAGCGGGAGATCGGGACGGCGAGATAGACGGTGCGCCCGTCGCGGAGCTCGCAGGCGACGGTGAGGATCTCCCGGCCGCCGCTAAGTCTTTGGGTCGCGCTCACCTCGGCCTGGGCGACGCCCGAAGCGACGCCCGCCCCTTGGCGTCCACCGCCGACCCTCGCGCCTTCGGCGAGGAGCGGCGCCAGCGCCCCTGGCGAGGGGTCCTCGACGTAGGTACGCGCGAAGCGGACCGCGAGCGCGGCGCTCGCCTGATCGGCAGCCGTGCTCGCGACGTCGCCGACGGCGGCACTCTTCTGCGGCTGCGCCAGAACCGCGCCGATCCCCCGCACCAACAGCAGCGCGAGGACGATCCAGATCGCCACCCGGCCCACCGATCGCAGCAGCGACCTGACGTTGGAGTCCGCTGACCTTGCCTTCCTGTTACCTACCTCCGTACTCACCTTGCATATCCCCCCTTGGGATTGCCGGGGCGTGACTGTCACCTCCCGCCACGCCCCGGCATGTCGTTTGCGTGTGTGAGTAAGGAGTAGCGGGACAGTGTCGCCCCGTCTACAAACGTTCAAACGATCGTTTTAACGTTTGTAGATAGACGGCAGCTGTGTGCTATGGGCGTGCGTGGAGGTGTCAGTTGAGCCTGGATCTGGCGGGACTGAAAGGGCGACATGTCAGCGCTCGACGGCGAACGCCGACCGTCACAGATCGGCCGTGATCGCCGCGTGACTACTCGGCGCAGGCCTGGACGCTCTCGGCCGAAGAGGAGCGCATCGAGCCGGCGATCTGCCCCACCACCCACCAGGCGCTCCAGTCCTCGATCGCGTACAGGTAGGCCTTTCCCAGCCTGCGGCGAGTGAGGATTCCGGCCTGTCGAAGCAAGATCAGGTGGTGAGAGGTGTTCTGGTACGGGATGCCGACCCGCTCGGCGAGTTCCTGCACGCCCGCTTCGCCTTCGCTCAGCGCCTCAAGCAGAGCGATCCGGTTGGGCTCGGCGACGACTCGCAGCCGCTCCGCGGTCAGCTCGACGATCTCCGGCGTCAGCGGCTCACGAGCGGGCGAGGCTCCCGGTGCCGGGCTGTCCGGGTCCCGATCGGACTTCATCGCCCCGCCCGCCTCCGCTTCCTAGAGCCCGAACTCCGTCGATTCGGTGGCGCCGTCGCGCAGGCCCGGTCCTTCCTCCGGCGCGCTCGGAGCGGCGGGCGTGGGCATGGGCGCGCTCGGCTCGGGTGCCGGTGTCTGCGACGCAGCGCCGTATGCAGGGGGTTGGTTCGGGGCTTCCGTTGACCGCTCCACGGGAGGGCGGGTCTTGGGGCGCGGGTGGGCGTGGCGCCCGGCGTGCGGGGGTGCGTGCCCGTGGCGCCTGTACCGTGACCGCGGACTCCCGCCGGTTTCCTCCGCCCGCCGGGCCCGGCTCGACCGTCGCCTGCCCGCCTCCCGCCCCTTCGCATGCGTCTCTCCGGATCGAGCGCGCGGTCGACGCTCAGGGCCTCCCCCCACCAGCGCCACGACGACCATCGCCGCCGACGCCATGGCGACAACACCCAAGGCCCCCGCGACGCGGAGCCGCGCACGGAGTGAGAAGACAGGCCGCCGCCGATCCTTATCGTTGGCGGCCGATACGACCTGTGACGATGTGGACTCCTCCCCTTCGACAGCGGTACCGCCCGCGCGGCCTTCCAGCTCACGCCACTCCCCCTCGGGCGAAGCCCCGGTGGTGTGTCCTCCGGACGTGGTGAATTCTTCGGCTGACATTCGCGATCCTCCCTTGACCGAACCAGGTTCGAGTCCGGCTCGAAATGCTCTCCTACCCCTTACACGTATGAGAGCGCCGCCGCGCCACCCCCTTGCCCGGAAACATTCCGTCGAGCGCAGACGCGACGACCTCCACCGTGAGTCGGATATGCCCCTTCAGTACATATCCGAGCGAGCGGGCCCCGGCGCCACCCCCCAAATCGGCAATTGACCGTGATTTGGCCGAATGTATGACAGTCGGAAACGGCGGGAACTACACCTAGAGCCCGAACTCCTCGCCGACCTGCGAACCGCTGCTTCTCGCGTGTTCGCCTCCGCCCTGGGAGGCGCCGGCCGATTCCGGCGAGGAGAAGGACGGAGCGGGCGTGCCGGTGCCTTCGGCCTCCGCCCCGAACTCGGCGCCGGTCTGGGCCCCCGAGATCGTGGGACGGCTCGCGCGAGGCGGTTCGCTCGAAGAGGCAGCGCGGGCGCTTTCCCTCCTGGCACGGGCGCGTCTTTCGGCCGTGGCCTCATTGCGGTGCGAGCTACGGGAGCCGGATTCGGGCACGGGAGAGACGACCGGAGGCGGCGGCGCGACCTGCGTCGCCGCCCGCGGGGTCCCGCGCGCCGGCTTCGCCGGGGGACGCCCGGCGCGCTGATTGGCTGAGAGACCCAGGCCCCCGACCCCCGGCACGACGCCGGCCGCGAGGCAGGCGGCGGCCGTCGCCGCGGTGGCGCATGCGGTGAGCGCCTTGGCTCCTGAGATCCCCACGACCTGGCCGGCCGCGCTCTCCCCGCCTGACCCCGGCAGACCGCCTGCCAGCCGCAGCGCCAGCTCGCGCAGGCGCTCGCGGCCGAGGCCGAACAGCGCCGGCAGACCGGCGGCGAGGCCGTGCAGGCCGCCGCGCATCCGCGCCGCCTCGAAGCGGCACGCGGGACAGCGACGCAGATGGGTCCGCACCTCGCGCGACTCGGCCTCGCCGGCCTCCCGGTCCACATAGCGGCGCAGGCGCTCGCCTCGCATCTCGGCGCAGCGCATGCCGCCCGCGATCTGCACGAAGGCCTCGCGCGTCCGCGAGCGGGCGCGCTGCAGGAGCTTGCGATAGGTGCGCGGGCTGAGGCCGGGATTGCGGTACAGCACCTCCTCGGGCGAGAGGTCGAGATGGTGGCGCTGCAGGAAGACCCTGCGGTCGCGCGCGGGGATGCCCGAGAGCGCCTCGCGGGCGATCTCGACCTCCTCGCGCCTCTCGGCCTCCCCTGCGGGGCTCGTCGCCGGGTCGGCGCGCGAGGCGGCCTCCTCGAGCGGTACCAGCTTCAGCACGTCGCGGTGGCGACGCTCGTCGGTCAGCTTCTGCCGGCACGCGCGCTTCAGCAGCGCCACCGTCTGCGCCACCGAGAAGCCTTCGCGCGGCGGGTCGCGGCGGCGCATGATGCGCTCGAAGGTGGCTGCGAAGATCTCCTCGGCTTCCTCCTCTGTGCATCCGGCGCGGCGGAGGTCGGACAGGCACCCCGCCCGCGCCGCGCCGTAGACGCGGGCGAAGTGATGGGCGGCCTCGACGCTCAGCCTGCCGTCCAGCATGTTGCCTCCCTCGCCGGTCCTCGCGATCCTTCTAGCGCCCGCTCCTCCGCGTCGGCATGACGACCAGCCGCAGCGGCCTCGACGTCCCCTGCAGGTAGGGATAGCCGCGCTGGGCGCGGACCTGCGCCCGCATCAGGTAGAGCGTCGGGCGGGTCGTGCGGTTGAAGCGATAGCCGACCGTGAAGCAGCCGCCCTTGCGGGTCCGGTAGCGCCGGAAGACGAGCCAGCCCTTGCCGCGCTTGACCTGCAGCACAACCACCACGCCTTCGTTTTGCGGGCCGGGGATGCAGCCGACGAAACGGGCGAAGCGCGTGTTGCGCACGACCTTCTTGCGCACCCGGAAGGCGGGCTTCACGCGGGTGGCGATCTGCGTCGCGCTCGTCACTTCCCGCTGTCCGGCGCGGTAGGCGACCGTGAGCTCACGCGAGGGCCCGACCGGCAGGGCGTAGCGGTACTTGCCGTCCGTTCCCGAGAGCACGAGACCGACGAACTGCGGCGGCGAGGAGTCAGTCGCCACCCGGCTGAACACGCAGAGCGGGGCGTTCTCGACTCCCCGCCCTCCACCGTCGAGCAGCCTCCCGCGCAGCACGGCGCCCTGGCCCTGGCCCAGGACGCGCCGCTGCTTGCCGTGGCGGACGATCGTGCTGGTCAGCGCGCTGGCGCCCGCGGCGTCGGAGCGCACGCACTCGTAGGAGAGCGGCACGGTGACCGGCGCGCCGACGTTGCCCTCGGCGTCGGAGAGCCAGAGGCGCAGCGAGTAGCCGCCGCGGTCGCGCGGCGTGTTCAGCTCGGCGATCGAGTCGATGCCGTCACCGGAGACGGTCGTCTCCGGGACGGCCGCCTTGCCCGCCCCGTTCAGCACTTCGTAGTGGGCCTCCTCGACGGGCGAGCCGTCGTCGGCGACGTTGCGCCAGCGCACGTCGAAGCCCGCGCTTGCGCGAGAGGCCCCCGGAGGGGTGACCGAGAGATCCTGCGGCGCGGCGGGCGGCGTCGTGTCGCGCGGCAGCGGCACGCTGGCCGCCGAGCCGACGTTGCCTTCCCCGTCGGTGAGCCAAACCCGCACCGCGCAGGCGCACCGCTGGGCGGGCGTCTGGATGCCGTCGATCGCCGCCACGTTTTCGCCGCTGAGGGCGTGGGTGTCGCCGACCGGATTCCCCGAGGCGTCGAGCACCTGGTAGTGCTCAGCGTCGATGGGCGAGCCGTTGTCGGCGACGTTTCGCCAACGCAGGCTCACCTGATCCATCCAGTGCGAGGCCGCTCCGGCGATGCGCAGATCCTGCGGCGCGGCCGGCGGCGTCGTGTCGCGCGGCAACGACATCGTCGCGGGGGCGCCGACGTTGCCCTCGGCGTCGGTGAGCCAGACGCGAACCGAGCAGGCGCAGCGTTGCGCGGGCGTCTGTAGCCCGTCGATCGCCTGAATCCCGGTGCCGCTGAGGGCGTGCGTACCGTCGAGGACTTCATCCGAGGGGCCGAGCAGCTGGTAGTGCGCGAGGTCGACCGGCGAGCCGTTGTCGGCCATGTCCTGCCAGCGCAGGTCGAGCTTGTCGACCCACTGCGCGGGCGTCCCTGCGGCGTGCAGTTCCTGCGGTGCGGCCGGCGGCGTCGTGTCGTGCGGGATCGGCGCGTCGGCAGCCGGTCCGGTGAAGCCGACCGAGTCCTCAAGCCAGACGCGCAGGGTATAGGCGCCGGGGGCGGATGGCCCTTCGACGTTCGCGAGCGAGGTCGGGTTCGTCGCTGAGATCGTCTTCTCGGGGACGAGGACTTCGCCCTTGGCGCCGAGGACCTCGTAGTGGACCTTGGCGATCGGCGATCCCGGGTCTGGCGGGAGCGAGAAGCTCGCGCCGAAGTGGTCGAGGTAGCGCTCGGGGTTGGCGCTCGTCACCTTTAACTCTGCGGGCTTCCCCGGCGCGCTGTTGTCGGTGTGGATCGTGCGCGTGTCGCACGATTCCGAAGCCGATTCGCCGAGGTGCTGGTACTGCGCGAAGTCCTGCACGCAGGTCGAGAGCTGGTGCTGGCCGTCATTGAAGTTCCTCGTTTCGAGGCCGTAGTAGCGCAGATAGGGACCCGCGGTGCACGGGGTGAAGTCGCGGGCGAACTCGCCGTTGGCGTCGGAGTGCCCCGTGCGGCAGCCGCCGCCTGCCTGGTAGTCGATCGTGCCGTCTGACAGCGTCGCGCCGTCTACCTTCAGGCGCGAGAAGCGCAGGCCCGAGCCGACATCGGATTCGCGCCAGGCGATCGTGTTGTTGGCGCGCACCCAATCGCCGGCGAGGACGTGCGAGTCGCCTTCCCAGTTGACGTGGGCCGGTTCCTTGTCGTTCAGGGTGATCGCGATCGAGTTCGCGTCGGCGGCGTTCCAGCCTTCGCGCGAGCAGCCCGCCGGGCGATAGCAGGTCATCGCAAAGACGAGGCGCTTGTAGTCGCCGTAGCTGCCGAAGGGCCAGGCGTGGTAGTTGAAGTTGCTGGTCGCGGGCGCGTTGATGCCTTCGTAGGCGACCCCCGATCCCTGCATCAGGATGTTGTATTCGCCTCCGTCATAGCCTTCGCCCCAGAAGCGGGAGCGCCAGCCCGAGTTGAAGTAGCCGGGGACGCGGGTGTAGGCGGAGACGGCGGCGATCGAGGTGCCGGCGGGCGGCCACCAGGAGTAGCTCGCCTCGTCGGTGTTGCCGGCCATGCCGGTCGTGTTCTCCTCGAGACGCAGGAAGCCGCCGGTGCCGGCGGGGTCGCCGTAGGCGGTGCCGCAGTCGTCGGTGAAGTCGAAGAAGCCCGGGCGGGCTCCCTTGGCCGGATTGCCGGAGCCGTCCGCCGCTCCGCAGTAGAGGGTCTTGTAGTAGGCGGCGTGGGCGCTCGCGGCCCCGAGGGCCGCCACCCCGACCGCCAACAGAAGGCCGACGATCACGACGGCGGCCGGCCGGTTGCCTTGGCACTTGACTGAGTTGAACATCCTCCGCTCCCTTGTCACGGTTTCGATTCGGACGAGGGTCGAGATGGACCCTCTACCTCCTATCCGGATGAGCGGAACTCCGCGCCACCCCCCCAAGCGGAAGATCGAGGTCTGTCCGTGTTTGACCAAACGCGTAAACAAGGCGGTATTCAGTTCGGAGCGGGATGATCGCCCGTACATTCGTTGAGTATTGGGCACCGCGCTAAAGGATCAGCAAAGCGCCTAACACTTATAGGCGGAAGAATCGCCGCCTCCACCGACGGACGTAGCGGGTCAGCCCCTGCCCCAACAGCGGCCGTCAGTTTCCCTTGGGGGGAGTCGAAGAGGTGCGCGCGGGGCGGGTGGGTCGGGGCTAGAAATAGAGCACGTTGAAGCGCAGCGCGGCCCGTGTGGGGACGATCTTTCCATCCCTCTCGCTGAGTAGCTGAACCTCCTTGAGGCTAGCCACTGCGCGCGCGACGGTCTCCATTTCCTCGTCTCGCCTTTGAAGGTCTTTCGCCACCATCTTCTGCGTCAACCCGGCGACGCTCAGATGTTCGGGGTCCAATTCGAGAACGAGAAAGAGAAGCCGGCTTCGACCGGCTCGGCGGAACGGGCCACCTCATTCATCTTCTCGCGACACGATCTTGATCCGTCCCTCGTTCGTCGTAGGCAACTCCCAGGTGATGCCGTCGAGCAGGTCGGTTGGCGAAACCGAGACAGCCGTGGCGACCCTGACGAGCGTGTCGATGCGCGGCGTGCGCCGGCCGCGCTCCAGCAGTCCGATCTCCGTGCGATGAACGGACGCGAGAAAGGCGACATCTTCTTGGGTGAGCCCCGCCGCCCTTCGATGGAGTCGCAGGTTTGCGCCGAACCGCGAGGCGACATCGTCAGACTCCGGAACGCTAGCCATTCTCGCTCGCGCCTCGCCCGATCAGCCGATAGGGCACGTCGAGGCGAGCCTCCTCGGTTGCCCCCCTGGCGGGGTCGCTCGGAGATGGCTCGACCACGCCCAGCATCTCCAAGTCCCGCATGTGGCGCTCGGCCTCCCACATGCTCACCTCTCCATCGAGTACATCGACCATCGCTCTCGCTGAGAGCGGCTCGCCGATTCGCCAAAGGGCTTCGACCAAGAGCACGTTTGTCGGATGATGCGCCTCACCGGGAAGGACTGACCAGAAGCCAGTCTGATCGCGGCTCATGAGCGTCGGGGTCGAACTGCTCGGCGTGAACCCGACGGATTCGGCTGTCGGCGGAACGCCCTGGGCAAAGTGGCGAGTTCCTGCCCAGGACGTTCCAAGTACCCCCCGCTGGCTTGCATGGGAGCAGAAGCTATCCGCCGCAAGGGATTCCGATCAATTCATCTGAGCGCCTGCAAAAAGCTGACAGCCACTACATTCCGCGGGGCCGGATGTCGCAGTTCAAGCTGGCACCGATGCGGCGGGGTGGACGATCGCTCGTCCACCCCGCCGTCAATCCGGCCGGAAGCTGTGACTCTCGACGGGTCATGGGAGTGAACCCGCCGTGGGCCACGGATTCGCTTCCAGCCGGCGCCACAATCCTATGGCGGCAGCCGGGTCGTTCACTTCATCTAGCCGCAGCCAAAGAGGCGTCTGGATGAGGTGGCTCAGTGCTCTTTAGGCGGCTTCGGAGTATCGAAGGCACCGAGCGCCACGGCCATCTCAATCGGCTCCTCGCCGGACTTCTCCAAGCGGGCTGCGGCGCGCTCCTGCTCCTCGGTGACGAAGGCTTGAAGCTCTTCCAGCGACGCGACCACCCTTTCCCACCCCGGCTCGTCGAGATAAAGAATCGACCACGCCAAGCAGGTCTCCTCGTTGCGAGTGACGGTGCCGTCCACCATCGCGGCTTTGGCCCACTCCGACAGCCGCTCGAAGGTCTGCCAATCGGCGGATTCCGCCAACGAGTCCGGGAGATTGGCCCACGGCCCGTTTTCGTGTTCGTCATACAGCGCCGGCCCGGTCGCGCGATAGAAGTTCTCGGTTGCGCCCCGGCGGCGTCCGCCCGTCTTGTGACCGACGACCTTCAGCCAGCCATACTTGAGCAGCTTCTCGAAGCGACGGCGGATGGCGTCCTTGCTCAAGCCAAAGCGCTTTCCGTACTTCTTGTAGAACAGCGGAACGCTGATCTCACGATGGTTCGACTCGTCCAGAATCTGAAGACAGACCTCATCCTCAAGGACTTTGGAGACGCGAACGGGGAAGGGCACCATCAGGTAGCTGCCTTCTGCGAGTCCGAACTGAAGCCCCTGCCCGCCCGGCAGTTCGAATGCGACCAGCATCGAGCCCGCCCGGAAAAGCTTCTCGGTCGCATGGCCCACGCGTCGGCGAGCATCCTCTTGCTCCTCCTCCTGATTGGCGAACGTCTCGCCAAATCTGTTGGAGATCCGAGCCCAGCCCTCGCGATCGACCAGGAGACGGGTGGCCGTCAGGCTCGGACGTGCCTGAGCCGGGGCCGTGAGCACTTCCAATGCCGCCCGCAGTTGCTCCGCGATCTCCCTGACGGTGTTCCAAGCGAATCCGATTTTGAGCGAAGGAGGCAGGGCCGCAAACGTCGCCCGATCGCAGAATGCAAGCTCGGTGGCCCGATAGAAGCTCTCCGCCCGACCGCGTCGCTTCCCGCCAGGCCCCTCTACGTGGACGAGCCTCAGCCAGCCCATTTTTTCGAGCCGTTCAAAGTGCTGAGCCACGCGAGACAGTGAGCCTCCGCCGAATTCCTCGAAGAATTCCTTCGGGCTCATCTCCCGCCTGTAGAGCTCGTTGACGATCCTGAGGCGAATGGGGACGGCGAAGACCACGGCTAGGCGCCGTAGGTGCTCGACCTCGTCCCTGACCCCGATCCACAGCTTTCTCAATGGGTTCTCTCTGAGCGCTCGCGATTGATCGAACGCCGAAAGTCTAGGGCGATTTCTAAAACGAATCGCTCTCGTCCCTAAATATTTCCTCCGCTAGCTTTGAACGGGAAGTTCTTAGCAAGTCGAAAGGAGGTGATCAGGGATGAAGATCGTTTCCACGCGACCGGCCGCTCCGACCGTGTCGATCCTCAAGGCAGGCTGATGTAGAGCCAAAATGGGAGGCGGGGGCCGGAACCCGAAAAGTAAGGGTCTCCGGCACCGTCTGCCAGCACCACACAACTGTCACTCGCGGGCACTAGGGTCGGATTGCTAACCGAATGCGAACCAAAAGCGACAATGATCGGCAGCGTAGTCCGTCAAAGTTCTGCACGACTTGCGTTGGTCAAAGGGCTACGACAGCCATGGATTTCTTAACAGCTTCCTTCGTCGCGCGCCCAGCACCCGCTCTCAACCTGGCCTCGCCTGGGGCTCAAGCTAGCTTCGGAGGTTCCACCTCGAACTCGACCTCGTATCCGGGGTCGCGTTGAAGCTCGACGATGCCGGGAGTCCACCTCACCCCCGCGAGGAGCTCGCCGAGCGTGACCGACAGCGATCCGGCGAGACGCACGTAGGTGTCAACGGGCCCGACGACGTCGCCACGCTCGATCTTGCCGATCCGGTCGATGGAGACCATCGCCCGCTCGCCGAGCGCTTCCTGCGAGTAGTCGGCACGCCTGCGTAAGACGAACAAATTGTCGGCGATCCGTGCCCTGGCTTCATAGGAAAGCCTCCGGCTCTCTATCGGACGGCTCACCGGCGACGCCTCCGGGTAGGGCGCACTTCGCGTAGCGCAGCGGCCCGCGCGGCAAGCTCCGGATCGCTCGGAACCTCGAAGTCGCCCGGGCGCACGACCGCTTCGCCCGGCGTCCAGAGGATCCCGGCGCTCAGCTCGTCGGCCGTGACCTCCAGGGCGCCGGCCAGGCGGATGAAGGTTTCGATCCGTGGAAGCGTCTGCCCCAGCTCCAGCGGCGAGATCGCGTGGGGATGGGTTTCGGCGCGGAAGCCGAGCTCGTGCTGGCTGATACCGAGCGCTTGGCGGTGCTCTCGCACGTTCTGCCCGAGCCGCCTTTGCAGCTCAGCGGAAGATGGCAAGGGGTCAGACCTCTTGCGCGGCATCAGCGCTCCACCCTCTCGGTGTCGGAGGCTGGGCCCTCCTCGACGTAGAACCCGCCCTCGACGTAGTGGAAGTGTCCGGGTCTCCAGCGCAGGCCCGCGAGCAGATCGCAGGTCGTCGCTTCCACGCCCGCCGCCAGTTTCACGATCGTGTCCAGGCGGGGCACTCGCTGCCCGCGCTCGATCGCGCTGATGTCCATGTGCCCGAGCTGGGTCAGCTCGGCGAGTTCCTTTTGGCTCAGCTCGGCCAGCCGGCGCCTGCGGCGGAGGCTTTGCCCGAACCGAGCCGCCGGCATCGAGCTCGTCATGCCCGCTCCACTTCCTCGATGACCTCGACCTCGAACCCGGGCCGCAAGATGTAGGCGCCCGGGCGCCTGCGAGTGTCGGCGAGCTGCCAGGTCATCCCGCTCAACAGCTCGCAGGGCTCTGCCTCAAAGGCGCCGGCCAGCTTGACGATCGTGTCCAAGAGCGGCAGGCGCAGGCCGCGCTCGAGCAGGCTGATGTGGCTGATGTGCAGGTCGGCCCGCTCGGCGGCCATCGTCTGCGAAAGGCCGGCACGGTCGCGGAGCGCGATCGCGTTCTCGGCGAAGCGCAGGCGCAGGCCGGCGCTCGCCTCGGTCTTCGGGATCGCCATCGCCGATCCCTCAGGGCGCGACAGACATCCCGGGCGGCGGGGCGGGCGGCTCATCGGTGTTTGGGCCACCGTGTAGCTGGGCGGCGAGGATCACCGGATGCCTGCTCGACCGCCCATCTTCGTCGGCGAGTCGTTCGCTGATCTGCCCGGCCACCAGCACGGGAGTTCCCTCGCACAGCTTTTCGAGGTCGCGACCTCCGACTTCGCCTGGCACTTCGACGTCGTAGGTCGCATAGGCCCAGAGGTAGCGCGGGTGTTCGGGATTGGCGACCGGGAACTCGACTTCCAGAAAGGTCACCGGGTCCCCGGAAGGCCCCCTGCCCGGCCGGGGGTCGCTCAACAGCTTGCCGGTCACGACCGCATAGTTCAGCGGTGGCGGGGTCGACTCGGGGAGGAGCGCGCGTCCCCCGCGCTGGCCCCACTGGCGGTCTCGGCGCCCGCACATCATGCCGACCCTCCCTCTGGGCCGAGACCGACGAGCACTTCCTCGCATGCGTCCAGGCCGTGCTGGGAGCGGGCCTCGGTCTCGGCGTCATCCTTGCGATATGCGCGCTCGTCGGACTCGGTGAGCACGGCCGCAGCCTCGTCGTGCAGGCGGTTCAGGGCTCGCATCAGCTCCGGTGGCGGCATCGTCAGCTCGAACGTCTCGCGCTCGTCCCGCTCGGCCCAGCCGATGTCCTGCAAGAGCCGGAAGTCTTCGGCGAACTCCAGGCCCAGGCGCTCCGCCTTGGCGAAGTCCCTGGTGCGCTCCAGCGCTACGAAGAAGTCCTCGATGCTGCCGAGGTGGTTGCGGATCAGCTCGTAGAGCCCTTCGCGCTGAGCGCGGTCGATGGTCGTAGTGGTGTCGGGCACGGTGCCCTCCTCTCGATAGAGGCACCGAGGACGAGCCGGCGACGCTGTCCAGAACGGCCTGCGTCGGTACGGTCTCTCTCGCATCGAAGGCTCGTCCTTCGGTGCCGGGCCCCGGGGCGTTCTAGCGCCGCCGGGGCCGTTTATTTCTGCGTTTCTCGTGGGCGAAAGTAGGTGGAGCGGGGGCGCCGCGCAAGGCCTGGATCGACCTCACTTTGACCTCGTGTTGCCCCAGGCGTTGCCCCAGGGCCGATTTTGCACCCTCCTGTCTGCACCTCAGAAAGACGAAAACCCTGCGATTTGCAGGGCCTTCGTGAAATAGCGGGGGCAGGATTCGAACCTGCGACCTTCGGGTTATGAGCCCGACGAGCTACCTGGCTGCTCCACCCCGCGGCGGTCCTCTCATGCTAGCAACGCTGGGCTTCTCTCTAAAGTGCCCCGCCCTTGGTGGCAGAACCTGTTCAACGAGTGGCGGTTATCGACGTGGGCAGCAACTCGACGCGGTTGCTGGTCGCGGATGTCGGCGAGGGCATCGATGTGCTCGAGCGGCAGAGCCGGGTTACGCGGCTGGGCCGGGGCGTCGACCTCTCCGGGCAGCTCGCCGACGAGGCGATCGAGGCGGCCTGCGCGGCGATCGGCGACTACATCGGGATCTGCCGCGACCTCGGGGCCGGGGACGTCGCCGCGATCGCGACCAGCGCCGTGCGCGACGCCTCCAACGGCGCCGCCTTCGTCGCCGAGCTGCGTGAGCGCTTCGCCCTCTCGGCCCGCGTGCTGGGCGGCGAGGAGGAGGCGCGCCTCACCTACCGCGGCGCCACCGCCGAGCACCCCCCCACCACGCCGACGCTGGTGATCGACATCGGCGGCGGCTCGACCGAGATCGTCGTCGGCAGCGGCGCCGAGGTCGGCTTCCACGCCTCCCTGCAGGCCGGCGTCGTCCGCCACACCGAGCGCCACG
>Ga0102953_1001932_pt1 | contig 12804 bp, 11 predicted proteins | sample SalPon2A_C_D2_MG_FD_78509 | JGI IMG/M metagenome (GOLD analysis project Ga0102953, IMG submission 78509) | Soil microbial communities from South San Francisco under conditions of wetland restoration - Salt Pond MetaG R2A_C_D2_MG | ecosystem: Environmental > Terrestrial > Soil > Wetlands | place... | reverse complement strand
GAACTACGAGGTTATAGTAAATCAGCAGCCTGATTTGGTGATGGTTTACGGTGTAGGCGGTGAAGTTACAGGGTATACACAAAAGTTGGAGGAGCTGGGAATTCCGGTAATTATGAATGCCGAATATTTGGAAGAAACACCCCTGGGAAAAGTGGAATGGGTGAAATTTATGGGAGCTTTTTTTGAAAAGGAAAATGAGGCAGAGCAATATTTCAAAAAGGTGAAAAATAATTACATTTCGCTTGAAAAATTGGTGGTTGACAAAAAGAATCGTCCAAAAGTAATGGTGGGCTCGCCCTACAAAGATTCGTGGTGGGTTCCGGGTGGAAATTCGTACCTGGCCAACCTGATTCATGATGCCGGAGGCGATTATCTCGGTAAAGCCAATCCGTCGCACGAAAGTTACGTTATTTCTTTTGAGAATGCTTTAACCTGGGGCAACCAGGCCGATGTGTGGATTAACATGGGCAACCTGTCCTCGAAAAAAGATATTCTTGCTACCGACAGCCGCTTTAAAAATTTCAGGGTGTTTACCAACGGAAAAATTTTCAACAACAACAAAAGGCTAAGTAAACAGGGTGGAAACGATTTTTGGGAAAGCGGAACTGTTCATCCCGATTTAATTTTGCGTGATTTAATTGCTGTATTTTATCCCGGATTAATTTCGGAAGAAATGGTATATTACCAGCAAATTCAATGAAACAAACAAACGAACATACCCATCGACCGGTGCGGCTGGCGTTTATTATACTCAGCCTGGCGTTCCTGTTGCTCTTGATTGCCGATTTGTTGCTGGGTTCGGTGATTGTTCCGTTGAAACAAATTTTTCTGGCCTTCTTCCCATCGGCCGAAACACAGGATACTTTTCGAACCATCGTACTTGATTTCAGGTTACCCAAAGCAATAACAGCCATTTTAACCGGAGCTGCACTTTCAGTAAGCGGATTACAAATGCAGACGGTTTTTCGGAATCCGCTGGCTGGCCCTTTTGTTTTGGGCATCAGCGCCGGAGCCAGTTTGGGTGTGGCATTGTTTGTACTTGGTTTTTCATCGGTAGTAACATTCGGCGTGGTAACTGCCACGGGTGCCTGGCCGCTGGCGATGGTAGCCTGGCTGGGAGCTTTCCTGGTGATGTTACTGGTGTTGTATGTCTCTACCCGGGTAAACGATATTATGACCATTTTAATCCTCGGAATCCTTTTTACCAGCGCAGTAACAGCAGTGGTAAGCATCCTGCAGTATTTCAGTAACGAATCGATGTTAAAGGCTTTCATCATTTGGACCATGGGAAGCCTGGGAAGTGTAACCAACGAGCAACTTTCAGTAATGGCGCCGGCCATCTTTTTAGGCATTGCTCTGGCTTTTCTGAAAATTAAAGATCTCAATGCTTTTTTGCTTGGCGAAAATTATGCCCGTTCACTGGGTGTGCGAATTGTAAGAAGCCGCATTTTTATCTTCCTGAGCACCAGTTTGCTTGCCGGTACAATTACTGCTTTTTGCGGTCCTATTGGTTTTATCGGTATTGCCGTGCCACACATTTGCCGGGTGGTTTTTAAAACTTCCAATCATCTGGTATTGGTTCCGGCAGTAATATTAACGGGCGGCATTGTAATGCTTTTCAGCGATATTGTTTCACAGTTGCCGGGCATGCAAACCACGTTGCCCATCAATTCAGTTACGGCCATAATCGGCATCCCGGTAATTATGTGGATGATCATTAAAAACAAAAAATTCGCTTCTGTTTCATGATGAAATCCGGATTCAATATTGAGTTGAAGAATGTTTCTGTAGGCTACGAACAGACCGGTGGCACTCCTTTGGAAATTTTGAAGGGCATAAATTACGATGCTGCACCCGGCGAAATGGTAGCTTTAATCGGGAGTAACGGAATTGGAAAAAGTACATTGCTGCGTACTATGGTCGGTTTTCAGAAGTATTTCGCAGGAGAAGTGAAAGTAAATGGATCTGAACTTAGTGAGATAGGTGTTAAAGAATTGGCCCGGATAATGAGTTTTGTTTCAACTGAAAATATTCGGGTTGCCAACATGACGGTTTTCGATCTGGTTGCTTTCGGCCGGTTTCCCTACACCAATTGGATGGGCAAATTAACCGAAACCGACCGGCATAAAGTTGATGAAGCGATTGATAAAGTTGGGCTTCAGGGATTTAAAAATCGACAAATTATGCAAGTGAGCGACGGCGAGCGGCAGCGTGCCATGATTGCCCGGGCTGTGGCACAGGATACTCCGGTAATTATTCTCGACGAACCTACCGCTTTTCTGGATGTAAGTAATAAATACGAAATTTTTCATTTATTGCAGGTGCTTGCAAAAGAGCGTGGAAAAACCATTGTGCTCTCTACCCATGACCTGAATATTGCATTACGCGAAGTGGATAAACTTTGGATAGTTACTGATGAAGGTATTTTCCAGGGAGCGCCTGAAGATGCTGTGTTAGGTGGTTGGTTAAACAAATTGTTCAAAAATGAAAATATAGGTTTCGATTTGCAGGAGGGAGAATATTTCTTCAAAAAAGAATTTAAAGCAAAAGTTAAAGTGGAAGGAGAGGGGCTGCCACTTATCTGGACATTGCGCGCGTTAAACCGGGTTGGTTACCAGATTGTGGTGAAAGCTGAACCCGATTTTCATGTGCTGGTGAATGATAATTTATGGACGCTGAAATCAAGAAATGAAACCAATACTTTCCAATCTATATACCAGTTGCTTGCATCGCTGGAATAAAAAAATTCCTTCTTTAAGGGAAGGAATTTTTTCTGATAGTCTCTCTAAACATTAAGTTTCTTCTTCTCCAATTTCTTCAGATGAGGTCGTAATCCATTTTCTTCCAGTGGTTTCAACATAATAGATTGGTTTTTCATTACGTAACATATCGGCTAAATAAACCACATCTTCTTTTGCTGGAAACCAGTTTTGATTTTTCCAGCTTCCATCTACTTTGTAATGAAAAATTACCCATGGTTTGTTGTTTGTCATGTCGTACCTCAGTACGTAATTTTCGATTTTGTAAACTGCCATAACTTTTTTGATTTAATGTTGGTAACTGAAATAAAAGTTACGAAAAATTATTTCTTTTTGAAAATCTGGACAAAAAGTAAGAGGTTGAGCGCCTAAAAAGTTAATGAGTTTTGGATTTTAGCTGTTTTTATCTGTCATTTTTCAGCTAAATCTATTTTATTAAGTCGAGTAACCCATTAATAATTGTAAGCGGGTGTGGAGGATTACCCGGAATAAACAGATCGGCCTTAACAGCGTTAAGGATGCTGCGGTTGAGAGCGGCACTGTTAGCAAAAATTCCTCCGCTAATTGCATCCACACCACATAAAATAAAAAGTTTTGGTGAAGGAATTGCATCGTAGGTGATTTGTAATGCTTCTGCCATATTTTCTGTAATTGGACCCGTAACCAAAACACCATCGGCGTGGCGGGGTGAGGCAACAAATTCAATTCCGTAACGTCCCATGTCGAAATTGGCATTTCCACAGGCATTCAGTTCCATTTCGCATGAATTGTCCCCTCCTGCCGAAACTTGCCGCAGCTTTAACGACCTTCCAAAGGTGCTTTTAATCTTTTTTGAAATACTTTTTTGATCAACTTTAATGGGGCGATCTTCGCCTTCAAGAATAATTAAATTTTCTATTTTATTGGTTGCAAGACGATGGTCACGGGTGAATTTTATTTTATCAGGAAACCGTAATGCACATTCACCGCAGAAGTTACATTTGGCCAGGTTAATTTTTACCGGACTTGCAGAAATTGCCATAAGAGGACAGCAATTTACCAATTCTGTTTCATCCACTTTTTCCGGGCCAATAACCGGTCTTCCTCTAAAAGGTGCAGCAAGCGTTGCGTTCCTTAAATCAGGAATAAATTGTTTTCCGTTATGTTTTATAATTTTTATTTCCTGTAACATATTTTAGGATTTTATAGGTCGAACCCACAATAACTTAAATCGTAACTTTTATTGTTAATCGGGAAATCCGAAATTTCCAGGTTGCGCAGTGAAAGTTCAAGCGCTTTCCAGTTGTGCATGGAAGGATCTTTTATTTTGTAATGAATAAGATTTCCATTTTCATCGGTAACTGCGGCATGGCAAATTTCGCCTCGCCAGCCTTCGGTTAATGAAATACAAAAAGCCGATGGTTTCAAATTTAGTTGTGTTTTGGGTGCCCCCGAGTCTATTATAAGATCTTCGGCGTTCAGCACATCGCGAAGCCATGCAATAGATTGCCTGATTTCTTTTCGTCGTAATAAAAAACGAGAGAAAACATCGCCTTTTGGCAACACAACGGGCTGGTAAATATATTTCTGAAATCCATAGGTGGGGTGCGAGTTACGTATGTCGCGATTGACATTTGCCATGCGAGCAACCATTCCTACTGCACCAATTTTCATGGCTTGTTGTTGAGTTACCGTTCCTATTTCATCGAAACGGTTTTCGATACTTGGTAACTTAAAAGTGAGGTGTGCCAGCCTGATAAATTGTTCCTCGTATTCAGCCAACACTTTTAGTAGTTTGTTCCTCAACTCGTTGTTGAAAGGATGGTTTGTTCCGCCAACCCGAATTAAGCCTTTCCCAATCCGGTTACCACACCACGACTGGGTAAAATTGATAATTGCGGTACGCAGAATTCCAAAAATATTGGCTCCCAAACTGTAAGCAACATCAGTACAAAGTGCCGAAATATCGGCGGTGTGAACTGCAATTCGCTCTAATTCGAGGGCGACAGCACGCTCCACTTCCAGTTGCGGATTGGTTTTTATTCCGGCCAGCGACTCCATTAAATTGGCAAAAGCGGTACTGTGTCCAATGGTAGTATCTCCTGCAATCGACTCGGAGACCATGGTTCGCTGAAGTAAGGTTGATTTGTCGAGCATGGTTTGTTCCACTCCGCGATGTTGCCACCCGTGCTGAATTTCGAGGTGTAAAACCTCCTCGCCGTTGCAGATAAACCTAAAATGCCCGGGTTCAATAATCCCGGCATGTACAGGGCCAACACCAACTTCGTGTAATTCTTCGCTTTCAATTTTATAAAAAGGATAATCGTTTATTTTTAGATTTTTATTGGCACGGTTATGTGCAAAACGTACCGGTTTTAACCAGGGATGCCCAGAGAAATAAACACTAAAATTCTCGTGGATCTCGCGCTCGAAAATATGAAGTGCAGTAACTTTTGTTGTTAATGATTCCAATTCCTGTTTTTCACTTTTCAATAAGAAATGAGAAAAAATATAAATTTGGTGGCTCGAATCGTTGGCAACTGCCGCAATAAATTTCAATCCCTCGTTTTGATAAAAGGCAAAATAGGTAACACAATGGTTATCGGTGTTATCTAATAGTTTAACTATTGTTGTGCTGAAATCGGAATAATGCAACACCGGAATCTTTTTAATATCAACTGATTGATTGTTTTTTACTGTGTAGTATGCTTTGTCCTTTGAATTCATTTCGCACTAATTTAACAGGTTAATTGTTGCATGAATCAAATTAGTTAAGACCGCCGGCGGATTAAAACCAAGGTAAGTTACAAGTCCAAAAAGCAAAAATTGAGAAATGGGTTCAAACTTGTTTGCGATTACTTTGTCAGGATTAAAATTTGCCGGTAATTCGGCATACAATAAGTGCATGGTTTTTTTTAGAATAACATAAATAATTACCGTTAACATAGTTAGAACTGTAATTGCAGTAATAAAGGCCCCCCTTGCGAAAAGTGCTTTAAAAATAAGAAATTCGCTGACGAACATACCCGAAGGAGGAATGGCAGTTATCGACAAAATTCCAACTATAAATGCTAATGCAGCAATCCCATTTAATTTAAAATATGAGCCAGAGTCTTTTATCCAGCCGCTATGAAAATAAGCTCTTATTTGCCCAAATTGAAAAAATAAACCTCCTTTTATGAGGGTATGAAAGGCCAGGTGTAAAAGTGCTGCGTAATATCCTAATTTTCCAACAGAAAGAGCAATTAGTATAAGTGAAACGTGTTCCATACTCGAAAAGGCAAACATCCTTTTAAAGCGTTTTATTCTGAATAATTGAATGGTTGCCAGTGCCAGACTGATTAACCCTGTTAGTAAAAAAATGTGTTGCGCCCACGAATTTAATGCGGTTTGGTTAATTATGGAATAAACCCGGAAAATGGCTACAAACCCTGCGTTTACAAGTGCTGTTGAGATAATCGCATTTACGGGTGATGGCGCTACCGTTTTTGCGTCGATAGTGGCTGCAAAAAGAGGAAACACATTGAGTTTAACACTGTATCCGGTTAGGATCAATACAAATGCCATTTTCAGGAAAAACGGATCCATTTGTGCAGCTGCCGATGAAAGATAACTTATGGAGAGGTCGGCTCCTTCAGCAGAAGTTGCCTGGGAGGCCAGAATCAGAATTCCAAGAAATGCAATTGCAATTCCAAACGACGAAAGAAACAGGTATTTCCACGATGCTTCGAGCGGTGTGTCGTACCGTGTGTGGTAAATTAAAAACGAAACGGCAAGCGTGGTGATTTCGATACTAACCCACATTACAACAATGTTTTCGGCAAAATAGACCGACGAAATTGCTGTTGAAAGTAGTATCATTACTCCGGCAAAAAACGATTCTTTTTTTGGATTGTTTACATGGCGCTGCAAATAAAGTTTTGCGTGATACGTAACAGGAATTAAAAGTAAACTCAAAAGGCCATTCAACAATACTGCCAGACTGTCGAACTTGAAATATGCCGTATCCCATAAATCCAGGTTTTCATAGGAATATACCGTTAATAAGAGGTGAGCGAGCACATATAATATGCTGGCTGATGCAATAATAATTCTTTTTGGAAAGATAAAAATCAATAAACTCAAAATCAGCGCAATTCCAAAAAACAGAAGAATCATCTTTTTAATCTTTTAATTTATTCAACTTACTCACCGAAATATCGTCGAAAGTATCCTGTACTTTATTCATAAAAATACCGATTACCAAAACGGCAATCAGCACGTCGAGTAGTACTGCCAAACTTACCATAAACGGCATCTCACTACCCACGGCCAGCGACAGCAGAAATGTTCCATTCTCGATAATCAAAAAACCAACAAGATGGCTAAAAATATTTTTATGAATGATAATGAAATACATGCCGCCAATCACAGTCGCCAACGCCACTGTAAAATATCGGAGTTGAATAACCTGGTTATCAATGTTGTAACTAATCAGAAAACAGATAATCAAAATAGCCGTAATAATAAGGAGTGAGTAAAATACAGGAATCTGGCTCTCGTGTACCCTTTTTAAACGGTTTTGATGTTGTAACCGGTGAAGAAATCCCGGAATGATTATGGCTTTAACAATCAATGTTTCGAGAAGGATTAAAATTAGTCCGAAAATTTGAGTATGGATAAGGTTTAATAAGGCAATTCCAAATAGCAGCACACCCTGAATGGACAGAAGCCAGACAAATTTTGCCACTCTTTCTGAAAGGAAGAAGTAAACCAGTGTCGCGGCAAATAAAATAATTAAAACTATTATCATATCAATTGATTAAAATAATTTTCCCGGTAATTATTAAAACGGCTAAAAAACCAACAATAGCAAGTGCCGAAAGCGACATAATCCATTGCGGATTTTTGGCCATTTTATTTCGTGCCCTAAAAGATTCCAGTGTTCCAACTGAAATGGCAAACAGAAATTCGACAATAAAAAGGACAAATAACTGGGCTGCAAAATAGTTTTGCATGGGTAAAATAAAATTAAATATCAGCGCTCCGTAAATGCTGAATTTTATTCCGTTGGTCAGTTGAATTAAAGCCAGATCGAAGCCGCTGTAGTCGAGTACCATTACTTCGTGTATCATGGTTAGTTCGAGATGGGTTTTGGGATCGTCAACGGGAAGGCGGCTGTTTTCTGCCATTGCAATCCACAAAAATATGTAAACGGCAAGAATTGCAATAAGGTACGAAAGTTCCGACTCTAAATGCAGGTTATTAAATAATTCGTAAAATGATGTGTGGTTGGTAAGTAAGGCCATTGAAGCAATTACAATAAAAAATGCAGGTTCAACCAGCATTGAATAAAATGTCTCCCGGTTGGCGCCCATTCCTTCGAAACCACTGCCAGTGTCCATTGCGGCGAGAATCATCATAAATTTACCAAGAGCAAGTAAATAGGCAAAAAGCACAAAATCGCCCTCGAAAGATAGTACCGCCGCTTTGCTCCCAACAGGAATAAAAAACAATGCCACAAAAATGGTTGAAAAATAAATGATTGGTGCAACCTGAAAAATCCAGCTTGTTGTAGTGCTAAAAACACTTCCTTTTTTAAATAAGCGGATGTTGTCGAAAAACGGCTGCCATATCGATGTACCTTTTGTGCCAACAATTTTTGCTTTGGTGAGTGAAATAACGCCCGGAAAAATAAGGCTGATTATGAGTATTACAAAAATATTTATCACCATTTTAAAGAATATTTAAAAGGGTTAAAATCAAAATCAGAGCCATAAATACAATGGCATAAAGTAAATAGTGTTGAATATTTCCCGTTTGAAAAACAGCAATTTTTTCTAAAAACTGGAGTAATTTATAGGAAGGTTTTGAAATAATCCAATCCTCAAAAACATCCGACGAATGAGTTTCAAAACTACGCGGTTCCGGGAAAATTTCATCTTTTTCAATTTTTTTGAAATGTTTTTTCCCCTGTGTAATGTATTTAGCCAGGCCACTAATATATTCGGCATACGAAGTGGCAGTGTACTGGTGAATTGCCGGTTTGGCTCCGGTGTAGCCACATCCCCAGGTTGGGCCTGCCTCTGTAATTTTGTTTTTTGTAACCAGTTTACGCACCAACCACAAGCTAACGATAATAAACACAAGTATCCCCAGCGAAACAGAAATTCCCTGTGCTGAAGGTGCGATGGCAGTCAATATCGATATATCGGGAGTAAAAAGTTGTACGATGCTGCCCAGCGGTTTTAATAAAATTACAGGCAGTACGCCAATTCCTACAATGAAAATGGCAATAATGTATTTTGGGAGAAGCATACTTCCTGCCACTTCACTGGCATGTAGTGGTTTGTTGCTTCGAGGGTTTCCTAAAAAAACAATGCTAAATACTTTTGTAAAACAGTAAAAAGCTAACCCCCCAATGAGTACCAGGCCGACAATTCCGCCCAGCAGTAATAAGCTTAATACGAGGTCACCTGTATGCAATTCTTTAAACATTCCTAGGTAAATTAAAAATTCGGATATAAAACCGTTAAAAGGCGGCAGACCAGAGATTGCAATGGCACCAAGTAAAAAGAAAATAGCTGTTTGGGGCATTCTTTTTATTAATCCACCCAGTTGTTCAATATTGCGTGTGTGCGTTTTTTGATACACATTTCCGGCAGCGTAAAACAAAAGTGATTTAAACAGAGAGTGATTTAGAATATGAAGAAATCCGCCAGCCAGCCCTAAAACTGCCAACGTTGAATTATGAATTGCCAATCCAATTACTCCAATACCCATACCAATCCCGATAATTCCAATGTTTTCGATACTGTGGTAGGCGAGTAGTTTTTTTAGGTCGTGTTGGACAATGGCTAGGGTAACTCCGAAAACTCCTGAGATGAATGAGATGATTAAAAGGAAAATTCCAATCTCAAGTAAATCGGTATGAATAAAAGTGAGTACCCTGATTATGCCATAAATTCCCATTTTTATCATTACACCGCTCATTACCCCCGACACATGCGAGGGAGCAGCAGGATGGGCGTGTGGCAGCCACGAGTGTAGCGGGATAAAACCGGCCTTAATTCCGAACCCAACAAAAAAGAGTAAGAATAAAGGGAATGCAGCATGGTTGCTGAAATAAGTTTCCAAAGAACCAAATCCTATTGTTTGACCTGAAAGGGTTCCGGAAATTAAAAATGCTACAACCAAAAATGCCATTCCAATGTGCATTTGGATCAGGTATTTTATTCCTGTTTTTATGGTATCTTTTTTCTCCGACTCAAAAATGACAAGGAAAAACGATGAGAGCGACATGAGTTCCCAAACGATGAGGAAACTAAGCCCGTCACGCAGTGTGCACACCAGTAGCATTGAAATATGAAGCCAAATAAAACTAAAATAATGCAGAGCCATTTCAGTTTTCGATTTCAGGTTTTCATATGGTTTTAAGTAACCTTTGGCATACAAAATTCCAGTGAGCATAGTTAGGTTAATCACCAAAATGAAAAAGGCCGAAATACGATCGATTTCCAGATAAATTGGGTTGCCCATCAGGTTAAAGAAAAATAGTTGAAGGACTTCTGTCCCCGAAAATGCCTGTATTGCCCAACTACTGAAAATACCGGTTATTGCCATTTGAATTCCCAGTGTAACATAAAACAATTGTTTGTGCGAAACCGCGAATAAGCAAAAGCTTAAAAGCAATAAAATGTAAAAACAAGTCATACCTGGTTGGAATATAGAATGTTGCGAAAAACGCTGATTGTTTCTTATCGCAAATGTAGAATTAAATGGAATGCAAAGTAAATATCATCCCAAAAATTATTTTTTGTTGTTTGAAAGTAAACTTTGAGTTAAGCTGGTGGGATAGGTAAATAGTGACATTGCTTATGAATATACCCGGGCGACTTAAATAGAATTGTAGGGCATCGACGAATGATGCAGGTTAATTTTTAAGGAGCCATCTTTTGAACGGTAAAATCCAAACGTATATTCAACTTTTGTTTCATCACCATTCATATCAACAAAAAAATAGTTACCCATGGCAATGGCGAAAGACTCTTTTAAAATAAATCCTGAATTTTCGAAACGCACATCCTTCCAGGGGGTGAGGGCAAAACCACGGTCATTGGGAAATTCAGGATTTTCCCCAATAAAATAGGAAAGTCCACTTTCGAAAGTTTTCCTGAATTGTTTGTTATTTGCCATCGTTGGTTTGAACAGAACTGTTCCCTCCCTGTAACCATAAAATTTTTCAATATGTTGTTTTGCAAATGCTTTGTAATCTTTTTTTTCAAGGTATAATTTGCCAATTTCCACAAGGCTTTTCCCCCATTCCTTTTGAATTTTTTCAATTTCTTCCACACTGATAGTTTGTTCCATTTTATACTAAAATTTTTCTGTTCAGATTAAAATTTACTAATTACCTGTTAACTGTTGAAAATAAACATTTCTTAATCAAAATGGTTTTTTAATTTCCAAAAAAGATCAGATGCTGTTGTCTTTTTTCTGGTGTGAAAATTAAAATTTTATTTTACAGATCAGAAATGAAATGTGTAGCATAAAGTACTCTTCTACAGTTCAAAGGTTTGGTACATGAAGAATTTTCAGCACAGTATTTATTCTAATTCAGATGATGTTCAAAAAAAGTATCGAGTTGCTCAACCGTCATTTTTTTGGCTACAATTTTTTTGTTTTGGTCTAATACATAAACACCCGGCGTTGTGCGTGCATCATAAAGAATTTTAAACCGGGAAACATCATTTTTGTCCCACACATTTATCCAGTCGTAAAGGTTATGTTTGGTCAGGAAATCAACCCATTCTTTTCGGTTATCCATGGAATAAATGGTGTAAACAACCAGTCCTTTATCTTTGTATTTTTCGTAAACTTTATCGTGAAATGCAGGAACAAAAACTTTACAATGTGAACAGTTGGGCTCGAAAATCAGCACCATGGTATATTCCGTTTGAATACTGTGCAGGCTGATAAAATCGCCGTCAACACTTTCAAGATTGAGTTCCGGGGCGGTCATCCCAATCAGGTTATTTTCAGCAAAAAGGAGGTTTTCTTTTATTTTATCCATCGATTCATCGGTTACCCAAAATGCTTCGCCCGACATGTAATATTTTTTAGCCAAATCGACAAAAAGTGCGTCCATTCCCATAATATGACTATTCACACTGCTGTTTAAAAACCACGATGCAACAAATTGGAAAATACGTTTGTGTGGCCTGGTTTTTTCTATAAAATTGATTACATAAGGTTTTACTGAATCGTAATCCTGGTAAAGTACTTTTGTGAACCATTCTTCCAATTTTGGCTTAAACAGTGGAGTGTAAAGAAATCTTTCATCGGTGTAATCAAAGTAATCCCAATAATGTTCTTTTTGAAAATTGAACCTGGCAACCAACAACAGTGAATCGTTATCCTGAATTTTTTTCGGGAGTGTGGAAATGTCCAGCTCCGGGATGTAGTTAGCCATCAAAAAACTGGCAAGGAATGTATTGGGATATTTTTGCGAAACATTTTTCCAGTAGTCATGTAATTCGGGTGTTAATTTCGACATTTCAGCACTTAACTGTTCCTTTTCTGCCGCACCGGCCGTTTTCATTTTTTCCCGAATCTCTGCGCTTTTATCTTTTAGCCCCTGCAAAAAAATCACATATTTTTCAAACTCTTCCGTTTCTGTTGCGCCACTTACTTTCATATCCAATGCATTAAAAGAGGTATTGGTAAGTTTAAAATCCTGGTCGGCACCCAGCAGGAAATCAAAATGATTTTTTTCATTCATATATATTTTATATAATCCCTGTGGCAGTAAACTGTCACCTTTGAAAAAGCCGTGACCCGTGTTGTCGAGTTGTATAGTATCGTTGATATAAACGTTGCCCAAATAATAGTGTGCCAGTTCAATTTTCACTCCGGCAGCAGGTTTCAGTTGAATTTCGATGTTGTATTTTTGTCCAAAAGTAAGGGTTGAAACAAACAAGAAAAGTAAAATGAAATATTTAGTCATTACAACAAAAATTAATTTTTAAAAGTAAAATATTTTATTCAAAATGTAGTTTTTTACAAAAATAGTTTTTGAAAAATGATT
>Ga0102953_1001931_pt1 | contig 12808 bp, 7 predicted proteins | sample SalPon2A_C_D2_MG_FD_78509 | JGI IMG/M metagenome (GOLD analysis project Ga0102953, IMG submission 78509) | Soil microbial communities from South San Francisco under conditions of wetland restoration - Salt Pond MetaG R2A_C_D2_MG | ecosystem: Environmental > Terrestrial > Soil > Wetlands | place... | reverse complement strand
CGAGCGGGTGCGGGCCGTGACCCGCTCCTCGCGAGGCCGAGCCTACGCGCTCTCGCTGGTGACCGGGCTGGCCGCGCTGCTGGCGTTGACGGCCTGCGGCCCGTCGCAGCCGATCGCCCCCGTGTCGATCTCCGATCCTCTGGGGCTGGCGAGCAACGCCGTCACCGTCTCGCTGAGCTACGACTCGGGCGTCCACCGCTTCCTCGGCACCACGCCCTCGCAGACCTTCCCGGACCTGCAGGCGTCGCTGCTCCCTCCGTTCAGCCTGTCGAGCTACACGCTGACCCTGTCGATCGGGGGCGCCACCGTGACGGGGCCCACCGCGCCCCCTGCCACGTTCGCGCTGGACGCCCCCGGGGCGAGCGTGACGCTCTCGGACCCCACCATCTCCGGGCTGCAGCTGGACAGCACGGGGAGCGCCGGCCCGTGGACCTTCCAGCAGACGTCGGGCGGGAGCTACGACCCCGCCGGCAACGCCACGCTGTCGATGACCGTGACGGATGCGTCGACGCTCTCGCAGCTGGTGCAGCTGCTGACCGCCGGCGGCGACAACACCGCCGTGATCGCGTTCGGTGCGGCCTCCTCGGGCGTGCCGACCGGCGACACGCTGGTGCTCCAGTTCGGGGCCGGCAGCGAGGTCTTCAGCTACTGAGGCGGGAGCCGCCGGGTCCGCAGGGACCGGCGGTCAGCTGGGCGGCGACCCCTCGCCGCGACCGTACGGCCCCGCGAAGCGGAGGTCGATGGCCTCTACGGTTCGAGCCGGGTCGTGCGCGCCGGGATGCTGGCGGATCTCGGCGAGCGTCAACGCCACCTCGGCGACGGCCGTGTGCGCGCGCGACTCCAGCTCGATGCCCGTCGCCGCCGGCAGCACCACAGCGAAGTCGAAGTCGGCGGTCAGGGGGAGCACGATGTCCTCCCCGACCTGAGCGGCCTGCGCGACGTCGCAGAGCACCAGCGTGAGGCGCGTGCCGATCACCCTGATGCGCAGCGGCGCGGCGTCGCCCTGGAGGCCGATGCCCAGAGGGTTGTGAGCCAGGGCGTTCCCCCGCAAGCGCAAGACCAGCGGGCCCGGCGGCAGCGCCCAGACGCAGCGCCCGGTGTCGCGTACGCCCGCCGTTCTCCACCAGCGGACGGTGGCGCCGTCCACCTGCACGCCCGGCCCCCTCACGCCTTCGAGCGAGGGGAGCCCGAGCGGCACGGTATCCACCGCGACGGTCGGGAGCGGCCGGACGGGCAGGGCGCGCTGCAACGCGGCCGCCAGGGCGGCCCTGCGCCACCCCGCCACCCGCCCCAGCAGGTCCTCGGCATCGATCGCCTCTCCCAGCTGGAGCCGGTGGTACGCCGCCGCCAGCGCGAACCTCGTCGCGTCGAGCACCTGAACGGCCTCACGGTGGAACTCGTGGCGCTGGCCCGGCGGGAGGCTCTGGTACACCACCTGCTGGGCCGTCGAGGAGTTGACGGCCCAGGCGTCGCGGTACACCAGCCAGTTGTGCTGCTCCAGCTCGTAGAGCGCCTTGCCGGGCGCGACGTGTCGCACCAGGGTGTCGGGCAGGTCGCCGGGGTGCACCGAGAGACGCTTCAGCGCGAGCTGGGCATCCGGGCTCAGGTTCCGCATGTACAGCTCGTACGCGGCCCGGACGCGGTGCGGGACCGGGCTTCCCGGGCTCCTGCCACCAGGTTCCGTCATGCTCAGGAGCTCCTGCAGGTAACGCGGCTCACCGCAGCTCTCCAGGTAGATCGCGGCGGCTCCCTCGAAGCCGAACGCGTCGAGGAGGCCGACGCGCGCCTCCGGCCAGGTGACCGACGGCAGCTCGACGTACCGCACCCGGTCCGCCGGGTAGCGGCTGCGGACCTCGAGCAGCAGCCTGGGGTCCTCGCCGTACAGGGGCCGCTCCAGCACCAGCAGGCTGTTGTTGTGCTCGATGGCGGCGAGCAGCTCGCGCCGGTCCACGTTGGCGTAGTCCTGCAGGAACCTCACGGCACGCTCGTTGCCCGTCAGGCCCTCGACGAAGGGAAGGTCCATGCGTCGCGCGAGCTCCTGCGCCAGGTGGGCACTATGGCCAGCAGGCGGCGTCTGCAGGACCAGCACCGACGGGACGCCCAGCTCGCCGGCGAGCCGCTCGACGAGGGTCTCGAGGAGCGGCACCTGCGGAGCGCGGCGCCTGAGCTCGGTCCGGGCCGCTTCCAACCAGGTCTGGAAGTCCGGGGAGAGCCCGTCCAGGCCCTCCAGCGGCGGGCCCCGGCGCGAGGCCGCGTCGGTCTCGATGATCTCCGGCAGGCTGACGGGGTCCATCGCGTCGGGGAACACGACGTAGCCGAGCGACTCCAGCGTTCGACGCAGCGTGTGCAGGTTGACCCGGAGGTTCTGACGCGAGGCGCCGCCGCCCCACAGCAGGGCCGCGAGGTCCTCGCGGTAGGCGGGGCCGTGCAGCGCCAGGTAGTAGAGCGCCGCGAGCGCCTTGACGCGCGTCGTCACCGGCTCACCGTTGTGCTCGAGCCTGGCGAGCCCGTACAGGGGCAGGCGCAGGCCCTTCGTCGCCACGACAGGAGACCGCGCCGGCGGTTCCGCGGATCGCTCTCGCACGCTATGACGCCTCCCTCCTGCACCAGCGCGCCGGTCCCTGCGCGGCGTTCGCGCCGCCGGATGCGGCACCGAGCAGCACGCGGCCGCCGCCTGTGGGCGCGCTCCCGGCGAGCCGCCCGCCGCCTCGCCGGGAGCGCGCCGGGAGCGCGCCGTCGACGAGAGCGTGACCTCAGGATGACCTTCCCATCATAGGCTCCAGAGTGACGCAGCGTGCAGGGAAAGCGCGCCAGGCACGCGGCTCTCGCGGGAACGAGCGTTATGTGCTCCGGAACGAGTCTTCCTCGCGTCCAAGGTCCTTCCGGCCTGTGCGTTACTATGGATCGGGTCCGCAGAACGGGGTGCAACGCTTGAGTAACGCCTTGAATCACGCCAGCCTCCGGCTCGTGCTCCGCGATGAAGTGCGCCTCGAACAGGAGGGCAAGCCGCTCAAGCTGAGACGCAAGGGACTTGCCATCCTGGCCTACCTGGCCGTCATGGGCCACGGGTCGAGGGAGCGCCTCGCGAGCTTGCTGTGGGAGAACGGCAGGGGCCGGGCGAACCTGCGGGTCGAGCTGCACGGGCTCTTGCGGGCGGTGGAACGTCCGCTGTTCGTGGCCGGCGAGGATCCGTTGCGGCTCCCGGACTGGCTGGAGGTCGATCTGCGCGCCGGCGGACGCGAGCAGATCGGCGGACTCGACGACATCACCCCCGCGTTCGACGACTGGCTGGAGAGCGTGCGGTCCCAGTCGCAGCGTGTCGGGTTGCGCAACCGCGGTGTGGAGGAGGTGGCGCAGCGGCTGGCGAGCGGGCTCGCGCCCCCCTTCCTGGTGGTGGTGCGCGCCCGCCCGGGCGACGGCCCTCGCGAGTTCGTCGCGGCGCTGGGCGCGGCGCTCCGCATGCCGGTCATCGGCGGCTACGAGGCTCCCGGACGGGTGCTGAGGCTGGTCGCGCCGCCGTACCCGGAGAGGGTCGTGAGCGCCGTGTTGGCCGGCCGCGACGGCGGGTTCGTGCTGGAGGCCCCCGCCTACGGCGAGGACCCGCGTGAGATCCTGCAGCTCCGCAACGCGCTCGATCCGGCGCGCGTGCGGTACGTGGAGCTGCCCGCCCTGTCCTGGGAGGACGCGCGGCTCGGGTTGCTGAGAGACCTGCCCTTCGATCTGGCGGGGCGGGCCTACCTGGTCACGGCCGGCAACCCGGGGTACCTCCGCGAGCTGTCCAGGATGGGCTGGCCGAACGTTGCCAGCGGCGACGTCCCGGTGATCCCGCGGCGCATCCGCGCCGCGTACCAGCTCGAGATGCGCTACGCGAGCCTCGAGGCCCGCATGGCGCTCGAGCGCCTGTCGGTGAACCCCGGGAGCATGTCGGAGGGGCTCATCGGCGCCTTCGATGCCCGGGGCGTGGTCGACGAGCTCGAGCGCCGCGGCTGGCTGGTCTACGACGGCGCCTGGCGCTTCCGCGAGCCCGAGTCGAGGACGGTGCTGTACGGGTCGCTCCAGCCCGGCCGCCGGGCCGCCTACCACCGTGACGCCGCGCGGCAGATGGCCGTCGAAGGCAACTGGCTGGGGGAGGCGTACCACCTGCTGGCCGCCGGGCTCGAGCCCGACTGGTCGGCGGCCCACGCTCCGCGCGGCCTCAACCGGCTGGCCGTGGACGCGTGGCGCACGGGCGTCGTGGACGGAGACCCTGCCCCAGGCGAGTACGTCCTGCGCGGCCCGGCGCTGGCGCTCCTCGAGGACAAGCGAGAGGGCCCCGGGGTCAGCGGCGAGGGCAGCCGCTGGCGGTTCGTCCGCAACCCGGGCGACGGCGCCTCGTCCGTAACGTTCGAGCTGCCCGAGCAGCCGTGCCTGTTGCGCATCGTGGGCAAGGCGTGCGTGGGCTCGCCGCTGGGCGTGGGCATCGAAGGCGATGCCTTCCCCTTGGTCCTCGACGTGCCGGGAGGCGGCAGGGTGGTGTTCCTCGAGGGCCTGCGGGCGCCGGTGCGCAAGTGTGGCGCCCTGCTGTTGCCGTGCGGAACCGATCTCGCCTGCGGCGTGCTGCTGCCCGCGGGCGGCTCCGTGCGGCTGGCGTGCCGTGCCGACGCCGCCGTCGTGGACCTCGAGATCGATGCGAGCGCGTGGCAGCCCGCCGACGGAGCGGGGGCCCTGCGGGCGCCGACGCCGATGGCCGGCCGTCCCGCGAGCGGGGCGTCAGAGCCTGGACGCTCGCTTGACCTGACGCGGGCGTGGCGCCGGGTCGGTCAGTAGCCGAAGACGGCCGAGCCGGACGCGAAGGCGAGCTGCAAGGTGCCGCCGTTCTGGAAGACCTGATCCGTGCTGCCGGCGTGGAAGGTGATCTGCGCGGTGTTCTCTCCGCCGGTCGTGAGCAGGTCCACGAAGGTGGCCAGCGCGTTGGGGTCGGTGAGGGTCAGGGTGAGGGCGAGCGGCGCCGACGGCCGGTACGTCGAGCTCGCCGGCGCGCTCTGCAGGAAGCTCCAGGCGCTCGGCGTGCCCGTCAGCGCGAACGGGACCGGACCGCCGGAGGGGGCGTCCTCGAGCCACAGCGTGGCGTGGACGCCGGAAAGATCGAGTCTGGTCGGTAGCGCCCCAGCGGAGGACAGCACCCCGCTCGAGACCGGGACCTCGAGCGTCACCGACGCGGGATCGAAGACGAGATAGCCCGGGTCGATGTCGGGCGACGTGTGTGGGACGTCGTCCAGCTGACCTATGACCTCGTCCGGCGTGACGGTGGACATCGCGATCGTCAGCGTGGCCCCGGCCAGGCTCAGCGGGTCCGGCACGGTGGTGTCGGGGACCGACTGACGGCAACCGGCCAGGAGCGCGCCGAGCACGGCCGGGAGCAGCAGGGCGGCGGCGAGCGACCGGCGTGCGCGGCCCCGCCGGCTGCGGCGCCGCGCCGCCTGCCTCGGTCGCGCGCTCACCGGCACGGGACACCCGTCCTCGCCGCTCGCGTGCCGCCGTGGACGAACCGGGACCCGGTACAAGGCGCCATCATCCACCGCCTTCCGACACGCTCACACGGATCGTGCCCAGGTCGCGACCGTCGGCGATCACGTGCGCTTCGGTGTCTCCGGCCTGCGTCAGCGTCACGGTGCCTTGCCACAGGTAGCCGTCCTCGCTGGTGAGGGGATACGCGCCGTCTCCGATCCTCAGCTCGACGTGGGACGCCCGGAACAGCACGCGGACCGCGACCGCGCCGGGCGAGCCGGCCACGGCGGCGAACGGTTGCGCCTGGAAGAGCCTGCCGTGCGTCACCTCCACCTGGACGGTGGTCTGCGCACTGTGCGCCTGGCCGGGGTTGGCGACGAGCCGGCCTCCGGTGAGCCCGGCCGCGGCGTCCTCGGGGACGTGGACGGTGGCCTGCCAGGCGCTGCCGCCGCCGGTCATCGCGGTGGTCGTGCCGAAGAGCTGGACCGTCACCGCGGACACCGGACCGGTGGTCTGTGCCTTCACCGTCACGTCGGCCCCGGCGGGGACGAGGCCGCTGCCGACGGCTCCGAAGATGGAGACGTCGCCCGCCTGGAAGGTGGTGACCACCGCCTTCGGCGGCCTGGCCGCGCCGACGGCGACGGCCGGCGGGAGCGCCGGCGGGGCGAGGTCCACCGCTACCGGATCCGACGTGGGCCGGTAGCCGGGCGGCAGGAACCGCCCGTCCGGCGAGACGCTGTAGTGGCCCGCAGGCAGGCCGGAGATGACGGCGTTGCCGCTGCCGTCGGCGCGCATCTGCTTCACGACCGGACCCGAGACGCTCACGCCGGCGTAGGGGATGCCTTCTTCGTCCGCGTCCTTGCGCCCGTTCTGGTTCTTGTCGTCGAAGACGGCGACGCTCAGGTTCACGACGGGCTGGAAGACCAGGTCGCGCCGGACCTGCTGGTCGAGGACGATGGTCGCCCGCGGGTCGCCCTCCAACCCAAGCGTCGCCGGCAGGCCGGCGGGGAAGCTCAGGTCGTAGACGCCGGGAGCGACGCGGAGCTCGTAAGAGCCGTCCTGACCGGTGACCGTCTGCTGGTCTCCGAGAGCGATGGTGACCCCGACGAGCGGCCGCTCCGAGCCGCCGCGGCGCGCCAGCGCGCGCCCGTAGAGGAGCCCGCTCTTGCGTCCCCCGAAGAGCGCCACGATCGACGGCGGGGTCTGGAACGGGACGCGCACGCCGTAGCCGAGCCCCAGCGAGAAGGTGTGGCTGTAGGGCTGGTCGAAGACGAGCAGGCCGATGTCGCTGCCGATGGCGTAACCGACGTCGAGGTCGAGGCCGGGCAGCAGGAAGTTGGAGAAGGAGATCGTGGCCGCGAGCGACTCGGGCTGGCTCGGAGGCAGCCCGGCCACGAAGTCCCAGGTGCGCTCGTAATCGAGCCGCGAGCTGACGCCCCAGCCCCACGCCTGGTCCCACCAGACGCCGTAGCCGTGCTTCTGCTCCGGGTCCGGCAGGAGCACGTCCGTGTAGGTGTAGCTCGCCGACAGCGTGGTGGTCGCGAGTGGCGTCACGACCACGGCTCCGCCGGCCCGCAGCGACTGGTGGGCGGGTTGCTGCGCGGTTGCGCCCTGCGAGCCGTAGCCGGCGTTTAACTGCGCGTGCACCGGCGCGACGGTGCCGCCCACCGCGATCTCCGCGTCGTCGGCGGCGCTGCTCGAGCCCCATAGGGGCATGGTGTGCGCGTACGAGGCCGAGATCCCGCCGCTGCCCCCCGTCAGGGGGAAGCCCGTAGACGCCTGGACGGCGCCCGTCAGGGTGCCGTACTCGTCGGTCCCGCTCACCTCGTTGAAGCGGAGGTTGCCGCTCAGGCCCGTGCTGGGCAGGGGGAAGCCGAAGACGGTGGCGGAGGCGTTGGCGTGATGGCCCCCGGGCGACAGCGTTCCCTTGGCCGAAACCACGAAACCGAGCGGGCCCGCGAAGGTCGAGGACAGATCGGCCGAGGCGATGTGCTGGCCGAAGGTGGGCAGGGTGGTGTAGCTGGCGCGCGTCGCGATCGCGGGACCGCGGTAGCTGCCGTCGACCGTGAAGGACGGGACCGCATAGTAGGCGCTTCCCAGCGTGTGGATGCCGTACACGTCCGCGCCGCCTCCGAGGCTCAGGTCCGGGGAGAAGTGGTACGTGTAGCGCACCCCGAACCGTTCGTGATGGACGCCCGAGGCGATGAAGAAGTCGCCGGTGAGCCCCAGGTCCGGCGCGGCCACGAGGTTCTGCAAGCCCGCCGACCCCGACACCGCCAGCCGCCCCCCGCCGAACGACAGGGACGAGCCCATCGAGACCTGCCAGTCGCCGACGTCCACGTCGCCGGAGAGCCCGACGCTGTTCGCGCTGACGCTCAGCCCGGCACTCCAGCTGTCCGCCTGCAAGGTCACCCGTCCCGAGCTGGGCGGTACCAGCGGCCCGGCCTCGCTGCCGTGGATGGGGGTCGTCGAGGCGTCGCCCTGGATGTAGTCGGACAGCGCGCCGGTGAGGGAAGGCCGCACCGAGTACTGGTACTTCACCGACCACGTTCCGGCATCCAGGACGGCGCTCGCCAGCCCGCTCGCGCTCACGCCGAAGACGAGCGCCAGGCCTCCCGCCTTGCGGATCGCTTCCTGCTGCGGGTCGAGGAAGGTGATGATCGCCTGGGCCCTAGCGACCTTCGAAGGGTCGCTCGTCGAGGTCGCGACCAGCCGCACGAGGTAGCGGTAGCCCGAGGAGACGTCGCTGCCCGGCACCACGGTGACGACCACCGGCGCGTTCTCGCCCGGCGCCAGGTCGACGGCCCGTGGCGAGACGCTGATGGGCCAGGGCGAGTCCTGCGGGGCGAGGGTCACGCGGTCGGCAGCGTTGCCGGCGTTGGTGACGTAGCCGCGCACCTGGGCCAGCTCGCCCACGATGGCACGAGTGCCGCCGTCCAGGGCGACCTGCGGCGCCACCACCGAGGCGACCTCGATGGCGGACTCGCTTTGCGCCACGACCTGGCCCTCGCTCTTGGCCTGCAGCCGCACCGTGATGTGGGTGCCCGCGCGCGCGTCGTCCGGGACGTGGACCGTTGCGAAGAGGCCGCTCGTGCCGGTCAGGCTCAGATGGCGCGTCGGCGCCAGCACGGTGGCGCCGTAGTCGGCGGAGAACGCGACGTCGATCTCGCCCTCGCCGGACAGATGGAAGACCAGGGTGACGTAGTCGCCGGGAGCTCCGGGCTTGCCCGCCGGCGCGGTCACCGCGACCGACGCCGCCGCTGCCGTGCCGGCGAGCACGAGCAGGAGGGCGAGGAGGCGGCGCATCGGGGGCGCGCTAAGGCTGGCGCATGCCCGATACCACCGCGTTGGTGATGAAGCTGCCAGCGTGCTCGTTGCCGTCGAGCTCGAGCATGAAGTGGATGGCGAGGCTCACGTAACCGTCGGTGGGGCCCGTCCCGAAGTACAGCGGGTTGGTCGTGGCGCTCACCCGTTGCCACGCGCCGGTCCCGATCTGGAACCAGATCCTGTCCGCAGGCAGGCGGTACATGCCGGTGGCATCGGTCAGGTCCGAGACGTCGAGGAGCAACGACCAGCCTCCGCGGAGGTTCGAGAACACCTCCAGCGGCAGCACGCCCCCGCGCAGCGCGATCGGGTAGCAGGCGGGGAAGGCGAGCGGCGGATAGGTCGACGACAGCGGGCAGCTGGCGGGCGCCGACAGGCCGGACAGGCTCTCGCCGTCCGGCAGGCCCTGGCCGGGCGCGAACGCGAGCACCGTCGTCGGCACGCGGATGGTGAGCATGTCGGGGATCACGACCTGCGTGCTCCAGGTGGCCTGGCCGTGTGCCACGGCCAGGACCGCGAGGCCGAGCACGGCGGCTACGGCGGCGACGCGACGGTGGATGAAGGCCCTGGTCATGGCGGTCCCCCGTTCGCGGCGCCCGCACCGCTCTCCGCGGCGCCGCTCGTGCCGCTCGCGCCGTTCTTGCCGGCCGTGGCGGGAGGCGCAGGGGGCGCCGACAGCGCGTGGTCGAGGTGGAAGGGGTACTCGCCCGCGACCTCCTCGTTCATGTTGTTGGGCTCGAGGATCACCAGCGCGTCGTAGTCGCCGGCCGGCAGCGGACCGACCATGTTGGCGTTCAGGAGCCTGACGCTGCCCGGCAACGCCACCTCGCGACTGATGGGGATGGACACGACGGTGTCCCCGTCGCTGTTCCGCACGTCCACCCGGCCGTTGAGGAGGCTCACGAGATTGCCTGAGTTCAGATACTGGATGGCGAACTGGTACTGGATATCGCCCTTCGCGCCGGCGCCCACGATGCCCGCGATCTTGCCGGCCGCCGAGCCCTTGCCGACGTCGACGTAGAGGACACAGCCGATCCGGACCTTGAAGGTGGCCAGCGTGTCACCGGCCGTCGGCGGGTTGGCCGTCCCCGTCTCGAAGAACACCACCGCCCAGTGGGTGCCGGGCTCGGCGTCCGCCGGGATGTCGACGCTGTAGCGGATGCGCTCGTTGCCGCGCGCGCTGACGGTGGAGGACGCCGGGTTCACCGTGACCCAGCTCGCCGCGCTGCCGGCGACGCTCCCGGCAGGGTGGAAGGTCAGCTCGCCGGCGCTGTCGTACGAGAAGTCCTGGATGGACGTTGTGACGGCCGCGTCGTCGGACGTGGGGTTGTCGAGGCGGAGGGTGCCGTTCAGGGTCTGACCCGCGTCCCCCTGGAGCAACACGCCGGCGGGGCTGACGGCCACCGTGTTCTGGGCCCCGGCCTTCGGCAGCAGGGTGCCTGCCAACGCGACCACGACGATGAGCCCCAGGAGCGGGACGGGCAGTCGGTGGGCGGGCCGGTGGGATAGGGAGTCCATCACCATGATTGTGCGCTTCCTCGTCGCCGTCGCGCGCTCTGGAGGGGCTGTGTACTCGAATGGGACACGAGGCATTCGCCCTCCGCGGGAAGACCGGGGAGAGGGACGGCACCGTCCCTCTCCCCAAGGATCGGCTAATTCACTGAGGTGCAGTGAACGCCGCGTCGGCCGACACCATGGTGTAGGTCAACGTGGTCGACGAGTTACCGAAGTGCTCGCCGTCGATCTTCACGGCCACCACGATGAGGTTGTCCAGCCAGCTCTTGGTGCCGGGCTGGTTGCATTGCTCGGCCACGGCGCCGGTCGGTCCGCTCCCCCACCTCACGGGGATCAGGTGAGCGGCGGGGCCGCCGTCGGTCGGCAGGGAGAAGAAGCCGGTGGCGTCATCGCTGGAGTTCGCCGAGCAGTAGGTGTTGCCCTGGATGTAGATGGGCTCGGGGTACGCCTGAACGTCCGTCGTCCCGTCCCGGGTCACCTGCAGGTCGTAGCTGCTGAAGTTGCTGAAGGTCTGCATGAGGAAGGTGCGGTAGCAGACGAAGTACGCCTTGCTGGCGTTGGTCACGACGCCGTCGGCCAGGGTCGCCGGCGGGTACTGGGTGATCTGCTGCGCGCCGTGGATGGCAACGGCGGGCCAGGTCGCGATGCTGTAGTACGTCCCCATGGGCAGGACCTGCGACTGGTTGTAGTAGTCCGAGCCCAGCCCGGTCATCACGTAGTCGCCGGTGGCGGGGTCGAAGGTGCCGTAGGTCGGTGAGGCCGCGCCTTGCACACAGTACCAGGTGCCGTCCTGGTTGCCGATCTGCGAGATGTCGAACGTGAGCGAGCCGGCGGTGCTGTGGAGCGCCGTGGCCGGCGGCACGTTGACGTTGACCTGCTGCGTGACCTGCGCGGTGTCCCCGCCGCTCCCGACGTTGATGTCCAGCTGCTGGTTGCTGTCGGACGTGGGCGTGATCACCTGCGCGTTGACGGCTGCGAAGCCGAACGCGAGCGCGAGGAAGCCGACGAACATGAGCTTTCTGAGCATGTGTTTCCCCCTCCATCTGAGACGATGAGATCCGGTGTGGTGGTTCTCCTGTCGAGTGGTGGCCGCGGCGCGGCGCACTGTCGACAGCGCGCGCAACTCGCGGCTGACGTGCCTTCCGGGCGATCACCTCCTACCCAGCCAATGAGTCATGGAAACCATAGGCTCGCTGCCGTTGCCCGGCCGCGACCGCGATGATGAACGTCCCTGGCCCGCCGTTGCCGGGTCCGTTACGCTAAGGCGTCGATTCGATGACGGGGGCAACGCATGCGTAACGGGACCGGAAATGGCGGAGCCCCCCTCCGCTTCGTATTGCAGGGGGAAACGAGGTTCGAGCGTGGGGGGTGGCCCGTCCGCGTGAGGCGCCGCGGGCTCGCGATGCTGGCGTACGTCGCGGTGACGGGCCCGGTGTCGCGCGATCACCTCGCGGACCTGCTGTGGCCGTCCGGCAAGGCGCGGTCGAACCTGCGCGTGGAGCTGCACCGCTTGAACGATTCCGCCGGCACGGCGCTGTTCGAGGCCGGCGCCGACCCGTTGCGCTTCCCGGCCGTGGTGGAGCTCGTCAGCGAGGCCGGCGAAGGGGAGCTCTTCGAGGGCCTGGAGGGCATCTCCGGCGCGTTCGACGCGTGGATCGAGTCGCAGAGGGCGGTGCGCCACCGCCGGACGCTGCAGAACGCCGGTGTGGAGGATCTCGCCCGGTCGCTGGCGGTCGCCCTGACCCCGCCGTTCCTGGTGCTGACCCGGGCCAAGCCGGGCGAGGACGTGAGCGGCTTCGCCCGTCGACTGGGCGACGCCTTGCGCCTTCCGGTGATGGAAGGCAACGGCACGGCGGTCAAGGCTATCCACCTCATCGCCGGGCGCTACCCCGACAAGCTCGCCGAGACCGTCCTCGCCAGCCACCAGGGTGGCTGGGTCGTACGCGTGCCCGCCTACGGAGAGGATCCCGGGCCGGTCCTGGAGTTGCGCAACCTCTACGATCCCGCCAGGTTGCGGTACGTCGAGCTGCCTCCGGTGTCGTGGCAGGACGCTCGGGCCAGCAGGTTGGCGCTGTTGCCGTTCGATATCGCGGCCGAGGCGTACCTGTGGTCGGGCGGCAACGAAGGCCTGCTGCGGGAGCTGGCCGACATGCGCCTGGCGCGGACCGACGACGGCCGCCTGGCCGTGCCCCAGCGGGTGCGGGCGGCGTACGAGATCGAGCTGCGCCACGCCAGCATGAAAGCCCGCCTGGCCCTCGAGCGCCTGTCGGTGCACCCCGGCCGGCTCAGCAACGGGCTCGTCGACATGTTCGAGGCGCGGCACGCGGTCGACGAGCTGGAACGGCGCGGATGGCTGACGTACGACGGCGGCTGGCGCTTCCGCGACAGCGAGGCGAGGAACGTCCTCTACGACACGTTGCAGCCCGGCAGGCGGGCGGAGTACCACCGCGTCGCGGCCCGGCAGATGGATGTCGAGGGACGG
>Ga0102953_1001930_pt1 | contig 12810 bp, 13 predicted proteins | sample SalPon2A_C_D2_MG_FD_78509 | JGI IMG/M metagenome (GOLD analysis project Ga0102953, IMG submission 78509) | Soil microbial communities from South San Francisco under conditions of wetland restoration - Salt Pond MetaG R2A_C_D2_MG | ecosystem: Environmental > Terrestrial > Soil > Wetlands | place... | reverse complement strand
GACGTCGACACACAGATTGATTTCATGGACCCGCGCGGCAGCCTCTATGTGAAAGGTGCGCAGGAAATCAGGTCCAGGCTGCAGCAGTTGATGAACTATGCGCAGGCGCATCACATCCCCGTTCTTTCCTCAGGGGACGCCCACCCGCCGGACGATCCTTCATTCGCCCGGTGGCCGCCGCATTGTGTTGTCGGCACCCCGGGGCAGCAGCGCATCCCGGAAACCCGCCTCCCAAATCCTTACGTTATTCCCAATCGGCCCGGCGCATTTGAACCCCCGAGCGAATGGCCCGCCCAGGTCATCATTGAAAAGCAGGAATACGACGCTTCAACCAATGCCAACTTCGACGCCATTCTCAAAGCGCTTGGCAAGCGCCGCTTTGTTGTCTTTGGAGTCGCGACGGACTATTGTGTCCGCGGCACGGCACTTTCACTACTGAAAAAAGGGTTCTCCGTCCAACTGGTCACAGATGCCATCAAGGCCATCAACGAGGAAGACGGCCACAACGCTATCGATGAAATGACCACCGGCGGCGCCGAACTGGTCATCACGAGCGACGTGTGCAAGTAAATCCGCGAACCACGTGCTTTCCAAATTCATCGGAGTAAAATAGGAACAGAAAAGAACCCACATTTCGCGGCCAGCCAGTCGGTCCGCGCACCGCTGGTCCGGCCAGGGAGAAAGGGGTCCTTCCGATGGTTAACGCGTCAGACCTGCGCGCAGGCATGGTGATCAAGATTGATGACGAGCCGTATTATGTGGCCGCGGCGGATTACCACATCGGCCAGGGCAAAATGCCCGGCAGCGTCCACGCCAGGCTGCGGGACATACTGAAAGGGACGACGAAGGAACTCCGATTCCGCCCGGAAGAACGCCTGGAAGAAACCGCGCTCGAAAAGCAGCAGATGGAATTTCTATACCGCGACGCCGACTCCGCAACCTTTATGAACCCGCTGAATTTTGAGCAGGTCGCGATTCCGCTTGAAACCATCGGCCCTGGCCAAACCTTTCTGAAAACCGAGATGGAAGTGCCCATCGAGTTCTATAACGGGCGGCCCGTCAGCGTGCTGCTGCCCGAAACCGTCGAACTCACTGTCGAGACTACCATCCCGCCCGTCCACCAGCAGCAAGACAACGTTTTCAAATCCGCCACGCTTGATAACGGCATGGAAGTAATGGTGCCGCAGTTCATCTCGCCGGGCGAAGTGGTACGCATTGAAGTCGCCACCGGAAAGTACGTTGAGCGGCTGAGGAAGGATACCCGGAAGTATTAGCGTTCCCCCGCGCCCCCCCAGCGCTTCCAGGCGTAATAGAGCGGCACGCCCGCCAGGATGATCGCCAGTCCCAGGATGGATTCGACAGGCTTGCTCACCAGAGTGTTGGCCACGATGGCCAGCGCCGCAATGATGAAGGCGATGGGTAGCCACGGATAGCCCCACACGCGGTAAGGCCGGGGCAAATCCGGCAGCCGCCGGCGCAAAATAATCACACCCGCAATTGCCGCCGCGGAAAAAATCCACATGGCAAAAATGACGTAGGTGTAAAGCTCCTCAAACGATCCGCTGACGGCCAGAACGGTCGACCACCCTCCCAGCACCAGAAGTGCCACCGCGGGCGTTTGAAACTTAGGATGAATGCGCGAGACAATCCTGAAGAACACGCCATCTTTTGCCATGGCGTAATAAACGCGCGGAGAAGTCAGGATAGTGCCGTTCAGAGCGCCAAAAATCGAGCAGAGGATGAGGGCGGAAACAAACCTTGCGCCGCGCGGCCCAATCAGGAACTGCATGGCCGTTGCCGCCACACGCTGATGTTCCGCCATCACCGGCAACGGCAGCACGTGCAGGTAGGCGGCATTAGCAGCCAGGTAGACGGCAACGATGATGGAAGTGCCCAGGAAAAATCCAATGGGGAGCACTTTCGACGGATTCTTAACTTCGCCTGCCGTGTAGGAAAGCTGGTGCCAGCCCTGGTAGGCCCACAACACCCCCACCAAAGCCACGCCAAAAGTGCTGAGCGTGGTGTGAGGCGTGGGCAGCGGATGGGCCGCGGCGGCAGGCGCGAGCGGCGGCAGAAAAATCGCGCACCCGATAATGATGGCGAGCCCGGCAAGCTTGGCGATGGTGAAGATGGTCTGCACCGCCGTACCCTTTTTCACGCCCAGAATGTTGATGAAAGTCAGCACCGCAATCACCAGCCCGGCCAGCACCTTCTGCTCAATTGGAGTCAGGGGAACGAAACCCGCAGCGTAGATACCGAAAGCGACGCCCAGCGTAGCGGCCGAACCGGCGTCAATCACCAGCAGCGATCCCCAGCCGTACAGGAAAGCAACCAGCTTGCCGTAGGATTCGCGCAGGTAAACGTAGATGCCGCCGGCTTCCGGCATGGCCGCGCCCAGTTCCGCCAGTGACAGCGCGCCGGCCAGCGCCAAAGCCCCGCCCACAATCCACACCAGGTAGAGGCTCGAGACACTGCCCACCTGCGTCGCGACGTTGTGCGGCACCAGAAAAATTCCCGAGCCGATAATGGTGCCCACCACAATCGCCGTAGCGCCCAGGATGCCGATTTCCCGTGGCAGCGTCCGGACTTCGGTCTGTTGAGGTACCCCACTGATTTTTGAATCCATTCCATCCGCCCCTTGCTGCGCAGCATTCAGAGTGGCATGAGAGTTTCGCCCATGGTCCCGCTTTGCAGGATTGCAGCCTCGCCGCCTCAACGCAAAACCTTTACGGCTGCGTGGCGGGCCATTATACTGGGAGTCTGCCTCAGGAACCTAATAAAGTTTTTACCGGGCTGTCTCAAACCGGACAAGGGAGTTACGAATAACGATGAAAACAATACCCGACCGCTTCAGCGGCCAATGCGCCTTGGTCGTGGGAGGGGCCCAAGGAATCGGCAAAGGCATTGCGCTGCGACTGGCGCGCGAAGGCGCCCACGTGATGATCGGCGATATCGATCGCGACATGATGGCGCGCACGGAGCGCGAGATCACCGAAGCAGGCGGCTCCGTCCGTACCGTCGCGTGCGACGTCCGGCGCAAGCGCGACGTACAACGCATGGTGGCGCAGACCATCCGCTGGCATAAGCGCATTGACGTGCTGATGTACGTGGCCGGAGTCGGCAAGCTGGTTCCTTTTACAAAAACCGACGAAAAGCACTGGGATACAACGCTGGACATCAACCTGAAGGGTGCCTACCTCGTGGCGCGTGAAGTCGCCCCTCACATGATCCGCCGCCACAGAGGCAAAATGGTTTTTATGGCATCCACCAACAGTTGGGACGCGGAAGCCGAACTGGCTCCCTACAACGCCTCGAAGGCCGGCCTTTTCCTGCTGGCCAAAACGCTGGCCCGCGAGCTGGGACATTACGGCATCAACTCCAACGCCATCGGCCCAGGCTTGATCCGCACGCGCCTCACGGCTCCCGTGTTGAAAGACAAGAAATTTATGAGCAAGTACAAGGATTTGATTCCCGTCGGGCGGCTCGGCGAGCCGGAAGACGTTGCCGGACCGGCCGCGTTTCTGGCATCGTCAGACGCCGATTACGTAAACGGAATTCTGATGTTTGTTGACGGCGGTCAGCTGGCCTGACGCGCCGTCCCGTGAATTTGCAGATTTTAGCAGGTTGCACAAAGCACGTAGGCGGAGGCCTGAAGCGGCGCGTTTACCTCGCCACATGGCGGCATGAAGCCGCCGCTACAGTCTCTTGAAAATTCGGTGAAAGCCGTAATCTCTATCAACAGGAGTCCCCATGCGCAAAGTGGTCAAAAGCAAGAAGGCACCCCAACCTCGCGGTCCCTATTCTCCGGCTATTGTGTCGGGCGGTTTTGTATTCGTCGCCGGCCAGGCGGCCGTTAATCCCAAGACAAATGAGCTTGAACTGGGAAGCATCCAGGCTGAAACCCGGCGCACGCTCGACAACATCAAAGCGATTCTCGAGGCTGCCGGAAGCTCCATGAAGGACGTGGTCCGCTGCGGAGTCTTTCTTTCCGACATGAAGAATTTCGCCGCCATGAACAAAGTCTATGCGGAGTACTTCCCCAAGAACCCGCCGGCCCGCACCACCGTCGGTGCCACCCTGCCGAAGATTAAAGTGGAAATCGACTGCATCGCGGCGGTCAGCAAGTCGCGCAAAAAGAAGCGATAGAAAGCGAATTATGAACTATCAGGAACTGCCAACACCCGCTCTCACCATTGACCTGGACATCGTGGAGGGCAATCTCCAGCGGATGGCCGGCTACTGCCACCAGCACGGCCTCGGATTGCGGCCCCATACCAAGACCCACAAGACCCCGGAAGTGGGCCGCATGCAGATGGAACACGGGGCCGTGGGGCTCACCGTCGCCAAGGTGGGCGAGGCGGAGGTGATGGCGGCGGCAGGCCTGGATGATATCCTGATCGCCTATCCCATCTGGGGCGAGGAGAAACTCCGCCGCATCGCCAGCCTCGCGCGCGAGCACACCATACTGCTATCACTCGACAACGAAGCCACGGCAGAAGGACTCTCGCGGGCGGCAAGCGCCGCCGGTGCCACCGTCGGCGTGCTGGTGGAGTTTGACGTCGGAATGCGCCGCTGCGGCGTGGAACCAGGCCCGGACGCTCTGGAACTGGCTCGGAAAATCGAAAAGATGCCGGGGCTCAATTTCCGGGGCCTGATGACGTTTCCCGGCAATATCTGGGGCTCGGAAGCCGATCGCGAAAAGGGCGCAAAGCAGGTGGCCGAACTCGTTGATCAGACGCTCGAACCGTTCCGCAAGGCCGCCATGGACGTAGCGATCGTTTCCGCCGGATCCACGCCGTCGGCTTTTCTTTCGCACAAAATTCCCGGCGTCACGGAAATCCGCCCGGGCACCTATGTCTACAACGATCTGAACACTTATTACCAGGGCGCATGCCGCCTGGAAGACTGCGCGGCCCGGGTGGTCTCGACGGTGGTTTCAACGGCGGTCCCCGGACGCGCCATGATCGATGCCGGATCAAAATCACTTTCATCCGACGCCTTGGGATCAGGGCCCGCCAAAGGCCATGGCTACGTGGTGGAAGCCCCGGATGCGCCCGTCATCAAGCTGAATGAAGAACACGGCCATCTGGACATTACGAATTCCACGCATAAATTTTATGTCGGCGAAGTGGTCAGCGTGATACCCAACCACGTGTGCACCTGCGTCAATATGCACGACGAGGTTTTCCTGGTTCGCAACGGGCAGGTTGAGGGCACATGGAAAGTGGCCGCCCGAGGCAAAGTGCGTTAGTATATTTTGCCTGCGGCCCCGCACGCGCGCTATAAAGAAAGCTTGCGACGCGAGACTGAGTTCTGTAGCATGGTATTGGGTGACTATCCAATTTGCCGGGTAATCGCCCGCCGCTGCCTGGCGCAGACCGTTCAATCAGCGCATTCTGAACGCAAGACTTAACAGGGCAGATATCTTTCCATCTTCAATAAGTGGGGACCAATGACATCCAAGGCCAAGCACGAGGACCGTCTCGGACCCGTGAATCCCTTTACGGTCGGAAGCGTCTTTGTCGAAACCGCGAAGAAGCTGGAGTGGATCGTGGAAGACACGACTGAGCGCCACAAGCAATACTTCATCACCCCCAAAGGGTTTGAAGAAATGTCCAAGCTGGGCATGAACATTGAGCGCGTTTTGCTCTACCGGCAGCCGCCGGAAGAGCATCAACAGAGGCAGCAGCAGCAACAGAGGCAGCAGCGACAGCAACAGCAACAACGCTCCCAAGGACGCGCCCACCACCGATCCGGCGACCGCCGGCGCCACTGATCTCGAAACCAGTCTGAAGGACAGCCGACATTCAAAGCTTTTTATTTCCAGGAAGAATATCCCTTGCCAGCAGGCGCGTTCTTCTGTACCCTCTTCGGCATGATACTTGATGCTTATGCCGCTCCACGGCGCTCGGAGCGCAAACCGGTCAGAAAGGCCATTGTCCTGATGGTGGAGTCTGACGATCAGGAAACCCTTCACGAAGGGACAACGGTTGACCTGTCTGAGTATGGGGCCAGAGTTGAAACTGAAACAGCATTGGCTCCCGGCCAGACCCTCACCCTTTTCCAGCCGGACGATCCCGCGCACTCTTATCGATGTATGGTGGTCTGGTCAGGAAACGTTGGCTCTGACGGACACGACCAGATTGGGCTGGAATTTCTCAATTCCGTTCCGGCAGGGCCCGAGAACTGAGAAACATTTTGGGACATGCCCGCTTATTCCCCCAAGGCATCCACAAAGGGCATTTCCGCCAGGCCGTCTTCATCATTTCACTCACCCCCGGCGCCAGGGCCGGATGCAGGTTGAACAATCAACTCGCGGCCGACAGGTTTGAAGAAGCGGTCGAATAGCTGTTGTAAACAACCGACCCGATCGTCCGAAGGATCGCCACAGCAACCAGCGAGATCAACACCAGAATCAATGCATATTCCGTCAGGTCCTGTCCATCCTCGTCGTACCACAACGTCCGCCAGAATTTCCCCATGCCATTCCTCCCCATGCTGGCAACAGCCCCCCAGGCATTGCAAGCGTCCTCTGAAGATATCGGCTGCAGCGTGGCCGGAGATGAGGATGTTCGAGCAAAGGTACAAGCTGAAAGCTTTTTCGTTGAGTTGAAGACACTACTCCTGCGCGGCCACGAAGGATCACGGTTTCGTTCAGGCTGAGTTGATTTTCAGAAAAACAGCCTTACGTTGTCCCATGTTCGGCTGGGTTTGGAGTCCTTGGCAGCCCTGGGCCCGGGGGGGGTAAAATGCGGACCGACGGCCAGCCGCACCGTCTATCGGTTGACGGCACGGCCCTCGTCTCACAACAGTTTGGAAAATTTTGAATGAAAGGAACGAAAGCCCGAACATCGTCCCTTCCTATCTGGTCGCCGCGTTGCGATCTCGCAAAGGATATCCGTCAGGACGCCTTGCGCAAAGCCTCCTGGCCGGACGCATCACTGCTCTGTCCACTCATATCAAATGGAGGCAGATGGTCCGCTTCAAACTTCAGGGTCGAAGGTCTAACATAATCGTTCACCAGTTCGCGGACTTCAGCCGTCGTGAGGGGTTTCTGGACGTACTCATGGGCGCCGGCATCCAGCGCTTCGAGGCAACAATCAACATCAACCGTTCGGGTCAGCACCAGGACGGGTACGTGGCGGTCTGCCTCTACTGCACGGCTCAACACCGACCGGCCTTCAAAATTCGTGCTTCCCTGGTCCACAATCACCAGGTCAAACCGTTCGCGGTCGAGAGTGGCGGCGGCCCTGGAATAGGAATTCATCGGCTGAACATCATAACCCAGGTAACGCAGGACCTCCGTGTAGTAGTCGAGATCATAGGCATTTTCATCGACAAGCAGCAGCCTCAGATCCTTTCCCTCCACATTGCCTTCCCTGATGTTGCTCTCAAATTTTCTTTTCGCCATCGCTACCTCCCGCACTGCAAAATTTGATTAACACGCCCGCGTAGATCAGGCCGTCCAACTATCTCCGTTTGGGGGTATCCCGCGTCCTGCCTATAAAAGATCTTTTCCCTCCGCAGGCAGCCTGCTGGAGGATCACACATGCGCCGCCACATTCTATTCGGGAAGCGTGGCGGGCCACCTCACTCACAGCAGTCTGCCGGGGCGCTGGATCTCAAGTCGTTCACCGGAAGGGTCGCCGGTTTGCCTTGCTACCCAGAAGTTTTTCATTCTAGAAATTGACTTCTGGTACGACTCGTTTTGCCCCGCACACAAAAACTTAGATGCCCCGAACTGCAAGAAGGAAACGCTTCATTTCAATTTTGTCAAGTCCTTCGTGCGCCATACCGCGACTGGAAGAACCGCCTCATACCATGTCAGGCTTCTCGATTGCCGCACTGCCCGTCTTACCCCTACGTCAAAGACCTCCTTAAGCACGAGATTGGTTCATCCTTTCTCGTGCAACAACGACTTCTCCAGAAGGCCCGGATAGCTCACAACGTTGCAATTCGGCGACCAAAACATAAATCCCCGCTAATTCCTTCTAGATGTGTTCCTGTGGAATCAACCCAAGAGGTGTGACTATGTAAAAATGACAGCATTCCGCCAATAAGACGGTATATCGCCATCCCATCCAAACACGGCTGGCGTATTTTTCTTAAGTTTGGTGTGCTGGATGTACAGGGGCGCGGGTTAACGCGCCCCAGGAAGCAACGCTCCCGCCTGGCTACCGGGCAGGAGGCAGTGTATTTAGTTATCGGAAAGGAATGAGCGGAGCCTTCCGCCGCGCCACGGCGAACGCAGGCTGCGCAGGGCCTTGCCTTCAATCTGGCGGATGCGTTCCCGCGTGAGCGAGAGGCAGTTGCCCACTTCCTCCAGCGTCCTCGCGTTGTCATCCTCCAGGCCGAATCGCAATCTCAGCACCTGCTCTTCGCGCGGCGTCAGGGTCTTCAGCATGGAAGCCGTCTGCTCGCGCAGGTTGACGTGGACGGCCTGGTCCGAAGGGGAAGGTGTATGCTTGTCTTCCAGAAAGTCGCTCAACTGCGATTCGCCATCGTCGCCGATGGGCGTATGCAGCGAAAGCGGCTGCTGGGCGATCTTCATCACCTGGCGCGCCTTGGCCACGGAAATCTGCGCCCTCCGCGCGACTTCGGCAATGGTGGGATCGCGGCCCAGTTCGCGGGTGAGTTCGCCGCGCGCGCGGGCCAGCTTGTTGATGGTGTCATTGGCGTGTACCGGCACGCGGATGGTACGGGCCTTGTCGGCGATGCCGCGGGTAATGGCCTGCCGGATCCACCACGTCGCATAAGTCGAAAATTTGTAACCGCGGCGCCAGTCAAACTTTTCCACGGCCTTCATCAGTCCCAGGTTTCCTTCCTGGATCAGGTCCAGAAGGTGCAGCCCACGCTTGATGTACTTTTTGGCGATGGAAACCACCAGCCGCAGGTTGGCCTCGGTCAGTTCCTTCCGGGCCTGCTCGGCGTGGAGCTGTGCCAGTTGGATTTTGTCCCACGTGCGCTTCATCTCCAGGGCGCTGGCGCCACACTCAGTCTCCAGCGCCTTCAGCCGCTGCTGGTGCAATCGCAGTTCGCTCCGGAGCCCTGCAGGCTTCCGTCCCTTGGCTGAAGAGCGAGCCTTCAGGCCGTCGATCTGGTGGCGAAGTTCCTGCATGTGCTGGCTGGCATGGGCCACCAGGCCCGTCAGCCGTTCGATTTCATCCGCTCTCAACTCAAGCACCATCACCAGTCTGGACATGTGCACGCGCGTCCGCGCAAGGCGATATCGCGCCTTCAAAACTGTCTTCTTCCGATTTTTCGGGGCGCGTTCCAGTGCCGACGCCTGTCTCGCGGCCGTGCGATACAACTTGGCGAGTTGGTCCAACTGCTTCAGGAAGGAGCGCGTCCGTGCCGCAACCTGTCTGGGCTCGGCCAGTCCATCAGCGTCAAAATGCACAAGCTCCCTGATGGAGCGATTGCCGGCACGCAGGGCCTTGCCCGTGGCCAGCAGGTCTTTCAACACCAGTGGCGAACGAGACATGGCGCGCTGAGCTACACGCTGGCCCCGCTCAATCCGCTGTGCCAGACGCACTTCGCCAGCGCGGTTCAAAAGCGGCACCCGGCCCATGTCCCGCAGGTAGGTTCGAACCGGATCGATAGAACCTTCCAGCGGCCCCGGAGTCAGGTCAATTTCGGTTTCGTCTTCTTCAGATGCTTCCCACTCTTCCCCGCCGGTCGCTTCCAGTTCAGACTCTTCTTCCGGAAGCAAATCGCGTTCCTCGTCGTCCACTGAATCCGCGTGCCGAGTGTCGTGGAAATCTGGTTTAACGTCCAACATAACGTCTATCCTCTCAGGGTCGCAAACTCAGGAAACCGCCGTGGATTCAAACTTCCCAACGACCGCCCCCATAAACCTCTAAAGAAGTGGTGGAATTTAAATGCTGCAGAAGGTCAGTACCCTGTCAAAAATTTAGCCCGGAACCTGCCGGGCTCCTTGCTCACTATATGAGATGCAAAGAAAAGGCAAATGGATTCGTGTCAGTTACGAAAATTTGCAAGTGGTCTCTTCGTCTTCCGACCTGAATGGATGCGCAGTCCTCACCCTTAAAGTAGGTATTTTACTAAATACACTTAGTAAATTCAACAGTTTAAGATATTTTTAAAAATCGACCTCCGGCCCCGGCCATTTCCAGGCTAACCAGACTCCGAATGGCCGCCTACTTTCAAGCACTTGCGGGACTGCCGGGTCGTCAATCATAGCTGCCCCGGCCCCAGCTCAGACCACCATCTGAGTGCTCTGCAGCCCTTGAACCTGGAAGAAAGACGGCCCTTTCTTCATAAAGATCGCAAAAAACATTCCCTGCCCGGCTTCCCGTTTTCAACTTCCTCTATTTCCAGTACCACGGTGCTATTGGTGCATTTCGCTCCCTCGACTACGATCGCTTAGTGAAGGGGCTACGGCCATTCTCCAGCGGCACCGTGGCCAGTTGTGTGCTGGGGCTGATCAGGCCACGGAAAGAGGTGCTATGTTGCGATTGTGGAAGAGACTGTGGAATGAAGACCGAGGCCAGAACTTGTCGGAAGTTGCTTTGCTTCTGCTACTGGTCAGCCTGTTTGCGGCTTCAATAGCCGGAACCTACGGGATAACCGTCAGCGGCGCCTATTCGAAGGTATACGTAGCGGTCACCAACGTATCATCCTCAGGATCGGGCAGTAGCGCCACAGCAGATAACAGCACCAGCTCGAACAGCCGCGCCGGCTTAAGCGGTGGGTCCGGGGCCAGCAACACCTCCAGTTCCGGCAACGGCCACTGGAACAGCAATCGTCATGGACAGGGTCTCGCGCTTGGACATAACTAGAGGCAGCAGAGAGGCCATTCCACGAGTCAGGCGGCTGGCGTTCGATGGCGCCAAAAGGCCCACCCACGGGAGGGGCGCCGGCCGCCGCACGGGGGCACGGCCGTCAAAAACCTGCACAGGCTGAGGGAAATCGCATGAACTAATCGTCCAGCCCTTTTCCATCCAGAATCTGCGGGATATATTTCTCAACCCTTGCCGCGCGTGTTTTGGATTGTTTGGCTTGCGAAAAATAAAAAAGGTAGGCGCGCTGCCGTCCCGGCGTCAACGCTTTAAAGGCGGTATTTAAGGCGGGGATTTTATTTAGCTTGTTTTGGAATTCTCCAGGAACCTTATAGTCTGAAGTCTTCTTAAGCTTCACTTTCAAACCGGTTTTTTCCACTTCAACAGCTTCAAAAACATACTGCTTCAAGGTGCGTTCCAGCTTCGCAATTTCCCGAACATTGGTGAAGCGGATCTGGCGCGCCGACTGAACATTGGGCGTTTGCTGGATCAAAATGCCCCTGGAATCTTTTAACAGGGCGCCTTTGAAAAACAGCAGCGCGCAGTATTCCTTGAAACCATGGATGACAACCACGTTTTTCCCTTCAAACGTGTAACAAGGATGCATCCACTTAAAGTCTTCGGCGAGCCCGCACCCCAGAACAATCGCTCGCAATTTCTCGAATTCTTTCTGCCACTTCTTAGCTTTGCTTAAGAATACATCGACCTCGGGATTTGTCACTTGCAATCGCTTATTTGCCATTCCATGCCTCAAGGAAGAACCGCGGACCGCAACTTCGGCGGTCCACGCCACTCGGTGGCTGGCAGCCGTCAGGCAACGTATCCCTTGATCCGGACTTCTCCCTTTGCCACGTCAACCGTTCCGGGGGCCCAGACCTGGAGGGTGTTCACCCACGCATACTCGGGGTGGTTGGTGGTCAGTGTCGCGTTTTCCCGAAGCTGGTAGATCGGCGAGCCTGGCTCCGGAATCGCTACGCCATCAGCAGCCAGCGCGATCTTCTTTCCATCAGCGGTTGTGATTTCTGCATGAATGTGGAGTTGGCCGCGGCCATCGGCACGCAAGTGCAGGTAATCCACGCCTTTGACCGTTCCCTGCATCTTCGGCCCGGTGATAGGCCCCTCGAAATGGACGTCGAACCGCGCTCCCTCAGGTGGCGGCGGTGTCTGGCCTGAAAAGATGGCGTCCGGCGCGATGCCGTATTCCACCACCTGCGTAAACTGCACCGTGTACTCGTAGATCAATTCTCCCGGAGTCCCTTTGTATTCGTTCATCCTGTTCCTCCTGCCGGTGTGCACTCGCGTAAAATGGACAGCCCGCCTCCCGAGGCCGTCAGCCAGCGTGGCACATTATGAAACCAATCCCCGAGGGCCGCAACCCGGAAATTCCAATTCAGGTTTTCGTGCACTGCATCGAATTCGAAGTTAGTTTTCTGGCCCCTGGCGGTCAGGAGTATACAGTGGTTATTCTCGAACCGGGAATTGGGCTGCGGAGTGGTCCTGCAAGGTGGTTCCACTCTACGCTGCCTTTGATGTTCACCACTTCGGCGCTTCAACACCGAACTGTTTTGCATATTCCGCATTCAACCGCTGCCAGCCGCCGAACTTCATGGCGTCGGCGCCGGCGATGCGGCCGATGGGAGTTCCGCTGAGATAGCGGTCGAGAACGTCGAGACCGATGTGCCACCCGGCTGCGCCCATGGAGATAAAACGGCGGTCAATGTTGTGCCACAGCGTCAAACGCGTGCCGTCGTCCGTGGCTTCCAGTTCCCACCGCGTATCGCCGTACTCGAGCACATGGGGAGCGTCAGCCCGCGTCACTTTTGTTTCTATCGCCTGCGGCGACCCCACCCAGGTCAGGTTCACCGTTCCAATCGCTCCCAGGCTGCCATCCACATCAAAGGGAGCCCACTCGCGCAGATGCACCGGATCCGTCAGCGCTTGCCACACTTTTTCCGGTGAGTGGTGAAGCTCTCTCACCAGAATGAGCGTCCACTTCTCACCTTTCTTC
>Ga0102953_1001929_pt1 | contig 12816 bp, 27 predicted proteins | sample SalPon2A_C_D2_MG_FD_78509 | JGI IMG/M metagenome (GOLD analysis project Ga0102953, IMG submission 78509) | Soil microbial communities from South San Francisco under conditions of wetland restoration - Salt Pond MetaG R2A_C_D2_MG | ecosystem: Environmental > Terrestrial > Soil > Wetlands | place... | reverse complement strand
GTTGTAGTAGAAGCGCAGCTTCTGCTTCTCGCGCAGCCGCACCCCGTAGTCGCTGATCTTGCGGCGCCGGCGCTGGCCGTGCTGGCCCGGAGGGTAGGGGTGCCGCTCCATGTAGCGCTGCACCTTCGGCGACTCCACCAGGTTCACACCTTCGCGGCGGCAGATCTTGACGATCGGTCCTCTGTATCGGCCCATGGTTCTCCTTACCCTCTCGCCCGGGCGCTCACATGCGCTTCCGCTTGCGCGGGCGGCAGCCGTTGTGCGGCGACGGCGTGTCATCGATGATGGTCCGGACGTTGACGCCCGTGCCCTGGATGGAGCGGATGGCCTGCTCCCGGCCGGAACCGGTGCCCCGGATGATGATGTCGAGCTGCGAGACGCCCATGTTCTGGGCCTTGCGGGTCGCGTCCGCGGCAGCCAGCTGGGCGGCGTAGGGCGTGCCCTTCTTGGAGCCCTTGTAGCCGATCGATCCCGACGAGGACCACGTGACGGTGTTGCCGTCCATGTCGGTGATGGTGACGATGGTGTTGTTGTAGCTGGCGTGGATGAACGCCTTGCCCTCGGTGAGGCTGCGGCGCACGCGCCGCTTGCTCTTGGTCGGCTTGGCCATCGTTTGCCCCTACTTCCTCGGCGCCCGCTTCTTGCCGGCGACGGTGCGCCGCGGGCCCTTGCGGGTGCGGGCGTTGGTCTTGGTCGACTGCCCGCGGACCGGGAGGCCGCGCCGGTGGCGGAGGCCCCGGTAGCAGCCGATGTCCATCAGGCGCTTGATGTTGAGCTGGACCTCGCGGCGCAGGTCGCCTTCGACCTTGTAGCCGCGGTCCACGGCCTCACGCAGGCGCCCGACCTCGGCCTCGGTGAGGTCCTTGACGCGGGTGTCGGGGTCGACCCCGACACTCTCGAGGATGTGGCGAGAGCGGCTCTCACCGATGCCGTAGATGTACGGCAGCGCAGCCTCGATGCGCTTCTCGCGCGGAAGATCGATGCCAGCGATTCGGGCCATGCCTCACCCCTGCCTTTGCTTGTGCTTGGGATTGGACGAGCAGATCACGTAGACCTTCCCGTGCCTGCGGATGATCTTGCACTTGTCGCACATGGGTTTCACGGACGCTCTGACCTTCATGCTCCTACTCCTCTGACCGCCCCCGCTACTTGCGGTAGACGATGCGGCCCTTCTCCGGGTCGTACGTGCTGATTTCGACCACGACACGATCGCCTGGGAGGATACGGATGTAGTGCCGGCGCATCTTCCCCCCGACATGGGCAAGGATCTCGGGACCGGCGTCCAGCTGGACGAGGAACGTCGTGTTGGGACGAGCCTCGAGCACCACCCCTTCGGTGCGGATGCTGTCCTGCGTCGTCTCGTCTTCCCGTGCCGTACGCGGCTTGCCTCTGCCACCGCGCCTTCCGGGCCGGCCTCCTCCTCGCCTACGCGCCATGCACACCTCCTCCGGTGCCTTGCTTCGCTGTCAACACGCGTGGCCCGTTCTCGGTGATGGCCACGGTGTGCTCGAAATGTGCCGCCAGGCTCCCGTCTGCGGTGGAAGCCGTCCAGCCGTCGTCCGCGATGCCTACCGTCGTCTTCCGGGTGGAGACCATCGGCTCGATCGCGAGGACCAGACCTGGACGGAGCACGGGCCCCGTGCCGGCACGTCCGTAATTGGGCACCTCCGGCCCCTCGTGGAACTCCCGGCCGATGCCGTGTCCCACGAACTCCCGGATCACCCAGAAACCCGCAGCCTCGACGACGCCCTGAATGGCCGCGGAAACGTCGCCAAGCCGCCTTCCTGCGATCGCCGCCTCGATGCCGGCGGTCAGGGACCGCTCGGTGGCCTCGAGGAGGCGCCGTGCTTCGACCGAGACCTCGCCAACCGCGAAGGTAGCGGCCTGGTCGGCCGCATAGCCTCGGTAGAAGGTTCCGATGTCTATCGACACGATATCACCCTCCGACAAGCGCAGGTCGGCCGGGATGCCGTGCACGACCACTTCGTTGACGGAGGTGCAAAGTGTCGCCGGGAAGCCCCGATAGCCCTTGAAAGCGGGCTTCCCACCACGCGAAACGATAGCATCCTCTGCGACGGCGTTCAACTCGAGGGTTGACACGCCCGGACGCACCGCGGCCGCGACGGCCTCCAGGGCCTCGCGGTTGATGACGGCCGCCTCGGCCATCACGGCGATCTCGCTGGCGCGCTTGAGGATCAAGGCAGCACCCCGAGAATGCAATCGAAGACGTCCTCGACGGAGCCCATGCCGCTCACGCGGCGGAGCTTGCCCCGCTCGTCGTAGTAGTCGAGCAAGGGTTGCGTCTGCCGTTGGTAGACCTGCATCCGGTTGCGGACGGTCGCTTCGTTGTCGTCGCTGCGGCCCTCCTGGCGCGCGCGCCCTTCGAGCCTGCGGACGAGCTCGTCCTCGTCCACGTCAAGCGCCACGGCCGCGGTGAGCTCCGCGCCCTCCTCGCCCAGGAGCTGGTCGAGGGCGGCCGCCTGCCCGGGGGTGCGTGGGAAGCCGTCGAGCAGGGCGCGTACCGGGTCCATGTCCCCCAGCTCGCTCTGGACCATGGCCACGATGAGCTCGTCGGGGACGAGCTCGCCGGCGTCCATGACGTGCTTCGCCCGGACGCCCAGGTCGGTGCCCCGCTCCACGTGGCCGCGGAGCATGTCCCCGGTGGAGAGCTTGCGCAGGCCGCGCGCCTCGGAGAGGAGAGCCGCTTGCGTGCCCTTGCCGGCTCCCGGCGGCCCCATCAGCAGCACCACCTCGGGTGCGTCATACCCGGCGGCCACCTAGAAACGCCTCCCGCGCCCGCGGATGCGGCCCTTGCTCACGAACCCCTCGTAGTGCCGCATCATCAGCTGCGACTCGAGCTGCCGCAAGGTGTCCAGCGCCACGCCCACCATGATCAGCAGGCCGGTACCGGAGAACACGAAGCTGAGCTGGCCGGTGCCGGTAAGCCAGGCGAAGACCTGCGGCAGGGCGTTCACCGCCCCTAGGAAGAGGGCGCCCCACAGCGTGATGCGGTTGGTGATGCGCGTGAGGTGGTCGGTGGTCGGCTGCCCCGGGCGCACCCCCGGAACGAAGCCGCCGTACTCGCGGAGGTTGTCGCTGATGCGCCGCGGGTCGAACGTGATCTGGGTGTAGAAGTACGTGAACCCTACGATCAGCAGCGTGCTGATGAGCAGCCCCTGCCAGTGCGAGGGGTTGAACCAGGAGCCGATCGCCTGCAGCCAACCGATGTTGGGGAACGCCCCGATGAGGGTCTGCGGCAGGATGAGGATCGCCACGGCGAAGATGATGGGGATCACGCCGGCGGCGTTCAGGCGCAGCGGGATGTAGGTGGTCTGCCCGCCCATCACCTTGCGGCCGACCACCTTCCTCGCGTACTGCACAGGTATTCGCCGCTCCGCCTGTTGCACCAGCACCATGCCCGCGATGGCCACGATGAGCAGCGCCAGGTAGAAGATGAGGCCGAACACATTGGCCTGCCCCTTGCCGATGAGCGTGAACTCCTGCGCCAGGGCGTTCGGGAAGGCCGCCACGATGCCGGCATAGATGATGAGCGAGATGCCGTTGCCGACGCCGTACTCGGTGATCTTCTCACCGAGCCACATCACCACGGAGATGCCGGCGACCTGAGTCACCAACACCACGAACCAGAAGAACGGTCCGTTCGCCCACCCGATGCGCAACGCTCCGCTGGGCCCCAGCAGGGCGATCGCGAGGAACAACGCCTGGATGGCGCCGAGGGCGGTGGCGCCGTAGCGCGTGTACTGCGTGATCTTGCGCCGCCCCTCCTCGCCCTCCTTGCTGAGCTTCTCCAGAGGCGGGTAGGTCGACTGGAGCAGCTGGATGATGATGCTCGCCGTGATGTACGGGATGACCCCGAGCGCCGCGATCGAGAACACCTTGAAGTTGCCGCCGGAGATGAAGTTCAGCAGCCCGAAGATGGAGCCTTGCCCGAAGCTGCTGGCCTTCAACCGGGCGATGTCGATCCCCGGGGTGGGGATGAACACCAGCAGGCGGTAGACCGTCAGCAGCCCGATGGTGACGAGCAGCTTGGCCCGCAGGTCCGCAATGACCATGGCATTGCGAAAGGCCTGTAGCATGCTTAGCTCTCCTCGGCAGCGTCGCCGGCAGCGTCGCCGACGGCGTCACCGTCCGGCGCGCCGGACGCGCCGGCTGCCTCCGCGCTCTGCGTGCTGTCGGTACGCACGGCGATCGTGCCGCCCGAAGCTTCCACGGCGGCGGCCGCCGACCGCGATGCGGCGTCGACCTCGACCTTCAGCTTCCGGACCTCGAGCGCACCGTTACCCAGTAGCTTGATGGGCGCGTTCGCGCGCCGGACGAGTCCCCGGGCCCGGAGGCTGTCGCCGTTCACGGTGTCGCCCTCGGCGAAGCCGTTGAGGTCGGCGAGGTTGATCACCTGGTACGGGTCCTTCTCACGGTTGAAGCCGCGCTTGGGCAGGCGCATGATCAGGCGCGAACGGCCGCCTTCCCAGCCGGCTCCGCCGCTGAAACCGCTGCGGCTCTTCTGCCCCTTCTGGCCCCGGCCCGCGGTCTTGCCGCGGCCGCTGCCCAGGCCGCGTCCCACGCGGCGCCTGGTCTTCTTCGAGCCGGGCGCGGGCTTGAGTTCGTTCAGCTTCACTTGGTCGACTCCCGTCCCTCGATCTCGAGCAGGTACGCCACCTTGGCGACCATGCCCTCGATGCTGGCGTTGTCCGTAACCTCGCGGACGTCGCCGGTCTTGCGCAGGCCGAGGGCGCGCACGGTGGCGCGCTGACGCTTGGGCACGCCGATGAGGCTGCGCTTCAAGCGGAGCTTCATTCGGCGGCCTCCCGCTCCTGCTTCGACTCCGCGAAGGTCTTGAGTTGCCTCAATCCCTCCATCACCGCGTAGGCGACGTTGGTCTGGTTCCGCGAGCCGAGCTCCTTGGTGAGCAGGTTCCGGTATCCGGCCAGCTCAACGATGGCGCGCGGCACGCTGCCGGCGATCACGCCGGTGCCGGCGCCGGCCGGCTTGAGCATGACGCGGCTGGTGCCGTGCTGGCCGAGCACCTCGTGCGGGATGGTGCCGGGCTCCTCGATGGGCACGTCGACGAGGTTACGGCGTGCCACGTACTGGCCCTTCTGGACCGCCAGCGGCACCTCCTTGGCCTTGCCCAGGCCGACGCCCACGCGGCCATGACGATCGCCGACCACGACCATGGCGCCGAACCGGAAGCGGCGGCCACCCTTGTAGGTCTTGGCCGTGCGGCGGATGAAGATCACCTTGTCTTCGAAATCGCTGTCTGCCATCAGGACACGTGGCCTTTCACGTTGAGAGCGGTCGGGGCGGACATCAGAAGTCCAGCCCTTCCTCGCGCGCGCCTTCGGCCAGCGCCTTGACGCGTCCGTGGTACTTGTACGGGCCCCGATCGAACACGACACGCTTCACGCCGGCCGCCAGGGCGCGCTCGGCGAGCGCCTTGCCCACGGCCTTGGCCTGTTCGGTCTTGTTGCCCTTCGGGGCGAGGCTCTTGCTGTTCGCCTCCGCGACGCTCACGCCGCGCTTGTCGTCGATCACCTGCGCGTAGATGTGGCGAGCGCTGCGGAACACCGACAGGCGCAGCCTGCCGGTATCCACCGGCCGCTTGATGCTGCGGCGGGTCCGGAACGCGCGGCGCTCGGTCTGGGTAAGTCTATTCATCTCTCAAGCACCCTCATCCCACCGCCGGCTAGCGAGCCGCTGCCTTGCCGGCCTTGAGCCTGACTTGTTCGCCTTCGTAACGCACGCCCTTGCCGTGATAGTGGTCCGGCGGGCGTACGGCGCGGATGTTGGCGGCGACCTGGCCGACCGCCTGCTTGTCGATGCCGCTCACGGTGATCCGGGTCGGCTCGGGCGCCTGGACGGTCACGCCCTCCAGGGGCGTGATGACGACCGGGTGGGAGTACCCCACCGTGAGCTCCAGGTCGCTCCCCTTCATCTGGCAACGGAAGCCCACGCCTTGGATCTGCAGGTTCCGCTGGAACCCCGTGGTCACGCCGGTCACGGCGTTCGCCAGAAGGCTGCGGGCCAGCCCGTGCTGCGCCCGATCGTTGCGGTGGTCGGTGGGGCGTTCCAGCGTGACCACGCCCTCGTCCACCGATACGGTGATGCGCGGATTGACGGGCACGGTGAGCTGCCCCTTGGGACCCTTCACCGTCACCTGCTCCTTGGCCAGCGTCAGCTCCACGCCTGCGGGCAGGGTGATGGGCGCGCGACCTATGCGGGACATCTCACCACACCTCGCAGACGATCTCGCCGCCGACGTTCTTGCGCCGGGCTTCGGTGTCGATCATGAGGCCCTGCGACGTCGAGACCACGGCCAGCCCCAGGCCGCCGCGGACCACCGGTACGTGCTTGGCCTTGACGTAGGCCCGCCGGCCCGGGGTCGACACGCGGGAGATGGCGTGGATGACCGGGGCGCGCTTGGGGCCGTACTTGAGGCCCAGGCGCAGCACCGGCTTGCCTTCGACGTCGGCGTCCTCCGCCGACTTGAGGTAGCCCTCCCGGACCAGCACGCCCGCGAGCGCCTTCTTGAACTTGCTCGCCGGCACATCCACGCTCGCCATGTGAACGGCCTGCGCGTTGCGGATGCGGGTGAGCATGTCAGCAATGGGATCGGTATGCATCGTTTATGGATTCCTCCGTGGGGCCGGTTTCAGCGCAAAACGCGCTGACCTTCGCCCCTGAGCTATGACTTCTCGCTTGTGTTCTCGCGCCTCACCAGCTCGCCTTGACGACGCCCGGCAGATAGCCCTTGTGCGCCATCTCCCGGACGCAGATCCGGCACAGGCCGAAGTCGCGCAGATAGGCGCGAGAGCGGCCACACCGGCTGCAGCGGCTGACGCCGCGGGTCGTGAACTTCGACGTCCTCTTGGACTTCGCGATCTGGGCCTTGGTTGCCACGGTTCCTCCTTACTTCCTGAACGGCATGCCGAGGAGCTCGAGCAAGCTCTTGGCTTCCTCGTCGCTGCCCGCGGTGGTCACGACGGTGATGTCCATGCCGCGGGAGGCGTCGACCTGGTCGTAGCTGATCTCCGGGAACACCAGCTGCTCGCGCAGCCCGAGGCTGTAGTTGCCTCGGCCGTCGAAGCTGTTGGGGCTCACCCCGCGGAAGTCGCGCACCCGCGGCAGCGCAACGTTGATGAGCTTGTCCAGGAAGGCCCACATGCGCACACCGCGCAGGGTGACCTTCAGGCCGATGGGCATGCCCGCGCGCACCTTGAAGTTGGACACCGACTTCTTGGCTCGGGTGACGACGGGACGCTGCAACGCGATCTGGCTGAGCTCCTTGGACGCGCGCTCGAGCACCTTCGAGTCGTCTCGCGCCTCGCCCACGCCCATGTTGATGACGACCTTCTCGATGCGCGGGACGGCCATCGGGTTCTCGTAGCCGTGGCGCTCGACCAGCTGCGGCTTGATCCGCTGGTAGCGCGCCTTGATGGGTAGGTTCACGGTCTCCATGCTCATCCTACTCGTCCAACCGGATCCCGGACTTGCGCGCCACACGGTGCTTGTGGCCGCCCTCGTCACGTTCGAAAGCGATGCGCGTCAACTCGCCGCTCTGGGGGTCGAGGAGCTGCACGTTGCTGATGTGGATGGGCGCCTCCTGCTCGAGGAAGCCGCCGCGCGGGTTGTCCTGCGTGGGCCGCTGCGCCTTCTTTATGACGTTGACGTTCTTCACCAGCACGCGGCCGGTGTCGCGCAGCACGGTGAGCACCTCGCCCTCCGCGCCCTTGTGCTTTCCGGCGATCACGCGCACGCGGTCGCCGCGACGGATGCGGATCTTCGGCCTCGACATGTCAGAGCACCTCCGGCGCCAACGACACGATGCGCATGAACCGCTTCTCGCGGAGCTCTCGCGCCACGGGGCCGAACACGCGCGTGCCGCGCGGCTCGTTCTGGTTGTTGATGATGACGGCGGCGTTGCTGTCGAAACGGATGGAGGAGCCGTCCTTGCGGTTGATCTCCTTCTTGGTCCGCACGATGACGGCCTTCACCACGTCGCCCTTCTTGATCTGCGCGTGGGGGATGGCGTCCTTGACCGCCGCCACGACCACGTCGCCGACCGAGCCGACGAACTGCTGCCCGGTGCCCAGGACGCGGATGCATTGGATCCGCCGGGCGCCGGAGTTGTCGGCGACATCGAGGAAGGTCTCCTGCTGGATCATGACGGTTCCTGTGCCCTTCCCTTAGCCGCGAGCCTTCTCCAGCAGACGCGACACGACGAACCGCTTGCGCCGGCTGATGGGGCGGCTGGAGGTCAACTCCACGAGGTCACCTACCTTGTACTCGTTGTTCTCGTCGTGCGCCATGTAGCGCTTCGACTTGGTGACGACCTTGCCGTAGAGCGGGTGCTTGAGGCGCCGCTCCACGTTCACCATCACCGTCTTGTCGGCTCCGTCGCTCACGACGCGCCCCTGCACCTTTCTCTTCATCGCTTCTGCTCCTCGCTCTTCTCACCCGCGATGGTCATGTACCGCGCGATATCCCGCTTGGCGGTGCGGATGCGCCTCGGGTTGGAAGCGTGGCCCACCGCCGCCTGGATGCGCAGGTCGAGCAGCTCCTGGCGGAGCTTCTCCACCTCGAGGTGGATCTCGTCCATCGTCAGATTGCGGATCTCATTGGGCTTCATCGTAGATCTCCCGCTCGACCATCCGCACCTTGATGGGGAGCTTGTGGCTGGCGAGGCGGAACGCCTCCTTGGCCTGCTGCTCCGTTACGTTGGCCACCTCGAAGAGGATGCGCCCCGGCTTGACCACCGCGACCCAGTACTCCACGGCGCCCTTGCCCTTGCCCATGCGGACTTCCTGGGGCTTCTTGGTGACCGGCTTGTCTGGGAAGATACGGATGTAGATCTTGCCGCCGCGCTTGAAATAGCGGCTCATGGTCACGCGGCAGGCCTCGATCTGGTTGGACTTGATCCACGCCGGCTCCATGGCCACCAGGGCAAAGTCGCCGAAGGCGACGTAATCGCCGCCCTTGGTGGCACCCTGCATGCGGCCCCGCATCTGCTTGCGGTACTTGACGCGCTTGGGTAGCAGCATGGCTCAGGACCTGTCCTTCTTCACACGGGCCCGGCCCTCGCGCTGGCCGTCGCGGCGACGCGCCTGCGGGCGACGCCGGCGGCGCTTGTCCTCTTCCTGACGGGGGCGCGGCAGCACCGCGGCGCGCCGCGTCTTCTCGCCGACGATCTCGCCGTGGAAGACCCACGCCTTCACGCCGATGATGCCGTAGGTGGTGCGCGCCTCGGCGGTGCCGTAGTCGATGTCGGCCCGGAGGGTCTGCAGCGGCACGCGGCCGTCGGAGTACCACTCGGGGCGGGCCTGCTCGGAGCCGCCCAGGCGGCCGGAGCAGCGGATCTTCACGCCGCGCGCGCCGGACTCCATGGTGCGCTGCACGGCCTGCTTCATGGCGCGCCGGAAGGCGAAACGCCGCTCGAGCTGCTCGGAGATGCGCTTCGCCACCAGCGCGGCGTTGGTGTTGGGGTTGGCGACCTCCTGCACGTTGACCGCGATGGTGCCGGGGATGGAGCGATCGAGGCGGGCCCGGAGGGCCTTGATCGACTCGCCGCCGCGCCCGATCACCACACCCGGCTTGGCCGTGTGGATGGTGATGTTGATGTTGTGCGCGGCCCGCTCGATGTCGATACGGGAGATGCCGGCGTGGCCGACGCCCTGGAAGATGGCCCGGCGGATCTCCTCGTCCTCGGTCAGGAGCCGCGGATAGTTCTTGGTATCGGCGTACCAGTGGGCGGACGGTTCCTTGTTGACGCCCAGCCGGAAGCCGACGGGATTGATCTTGTTACCCACTGCGTTCCTCCAACGTGATCGTGACGTGGCAGGTGCGCTTCCGCATCAGATCGGCGCGGCCCCGCGCCCGCGGCATGTAGCGCTTGTAGGTGGGCCCGTCCCCGACCTGGATCTCCTTGACGAACAGGCTGTCCTCGAACATGTCGTGGTTGTTGACGGCGTTCGCCCGGGCGCTCTTGAGCAGCTTGAGGATCGGCTTGGCGGAGCGCTTGTTGGTGAAGCGCAGGATGTCCTCCGCGCGCGTCACATCCTGGCCGCGGATCAGGTCCGCCACCAGACGTGTCTTCTGGGGGGTGACGCGCAGCATGCGAAGCGAAGCCTTGGCCTGCATCGTCACTCCTTCCGGTTCCCGCCGTGGCCGCGGAACGTACGGGTGGGCGCGAACTCGCCCAGCTTGTGACCGACCATGTTCTCCTGCACGAACACCGGCACGTGCTGACGGCCGTTGTAGACACCGATGGTGTGCCCGACCATCTCGGGCACGACGGTGCTACGCCGGCTCCAGGTCCTGATCACGCGCCGCTCGCCGGAGGCGTTGGCGGCGTCGATCTTCTTGAGCAGGTGGTCGTCGACGAACGGCCCCTTCTTGAGGCTTCGAGCCATGGTCTACTTCCCCTTCCGCCGGCGCACGATGAAGCGGCTCGACACCTTGCGCTTGCTGCGCGTCTTCAAGCCCTTCGCCTGCTGGCCCCAGGGGCTGACGGGCGGCCGGCCGCCCGTCGAACGCCCTTCACCGCCGCCGTGCGGGTGGTCGACGGGGTTCATGGCGCGACCGCGCTGGTGGGGCTTCCGCCCGAGCCAGCGCTTACGGCCCGCCTTGCCGAAAACGATGTTCTTGTGCTCGCTGTTGCCGACCGTGCCGACGGTGGCATAGCACTCCCCGTGGACGCGGCGGAGCTCGCCGGATGGCAGCCGGACGGTCACGTAGTTTCCGTCGCGACCCTGGATCTGGACGCTGGTGCCGGCCGCCCGCGCGAGCTGCGCGCCCTTCCCGGGCACCAGCTCGACGTTGTGGACCACCGCGCCGACCGGCACGAAGCGCAGCGGCAGAGCATTGCCCACCACCGGCTCGGCGTCGGGACCACACACGATGCGGCTGCCCACCGCCAGGCGCTCGGGCGCCAGGATGTAGCGCTTCTCGCCGTCGAGGTAGTGCAGCAGCGCGATGCGGGCGCTGCGGTTGGGATCGTACTCGACGCTGGCGACCTTCGCCGGCACGCCTTCCTTGTCGCGGCGGCGGAAGTCGATCACGCGGTAGCGGCGCTTGTGCCCCCCGCCGCGGAAGCGCGACGTGATACGGCCGTGTGCGTTGCGCCCACCGCGCTTGGGCATGGGGCCCAGCAGCGACTTCTCGGGCTTGTCGGTCGTCACCTCCGCGAACCCGGACGTCGTCATCGTCCGGCGGGAGGGCGTGTACGGTCTATAGCGTTTCATCGGCATGCGTTCCCTCCCTTCCTCAGGTCAGGCCTTCGAGCTGCTGGATGCGCTGCCCGGGCCTGAGCGTGACGATGACCTTCTTGCGCAGCGGCGAGCGGCCGACGTAACGGCCCTGCGTCTTGACCTTGCCGCGCACCTTCTGCACGTTGATCTTCAGGACGTCGACCTTGAAGACGGTCTCGATGGCGTCCTTCACCTGCACGCGGTTGGCACCCGGGTGCACGTAGAAGGCGTACTTGCCGGCCTCGATGCCGGAGATCGCCTTCTCGCTGAGCACCGGCGCCAGGATAACGTCGTGCGGGTTCATGATGCCGCCTCCGAAGCGTCGAAGATCTTGGCGTCCGCGATGACGTGGTCGCTGCGGAGGATGTCGTAGGCGTTCAGGCCGCGCGCCACGAGGACGTCCACCCAGGGCACGTTGCGCGCCGCGCGCCGCGCGAGCTCGTCATCGGTGACGAGCAGCACGCGCTCCGTGCCGTCGAAGCCGTGATCCTTCGCCCAGCTCACGAACTGCCGGGTCTTGCCGTCCAAGCCGAAGCTCTCGACGAGCGTGAGCTTGCCGGCGTTCGCCCGTGCGGCGAGCGCCATCTGCAGCCCCAACCGGCGCACGCGTTTGGGCAGCGTGTAGCCGTAGTTGCGTGGCTGCGGGCCGAAGACCGTTCCGCCGCCCACGAAGATGGGGGCCTTGCGGTCCCCGTGGCGGGCGCGTCCCGTGCCCTTCTGCGAGTAGATCTTCGCCGTCGAGCCGGTCATCATCCCGCGCGTCTTGGTCGCGGCGGTGCCGCGGCGGCGCTTGGCGAGCTGCCACGCGACCACCTCGTGGAGCACCGACTCCTTGGGCTCGGGCAGGTCGAGCGTGAGCTTGCGCCCGCTCCCGACGACGTCCAGGGTAACCGCCATTTAACCCGCCCTCCTGTTCGACTGCCGCACGACCACCAGCGAGCCGTTGGCACCCGGGAGTGCGCCCTTGATGAGTAGGAGATTGTCGTCCGTGCGGACGTCCACCACCCTCAGGCCGACGGTGGTGACCGGCGCGGCACCGTAGCGGCCCGCCATGCGCTTGCCCTTGTAGACGCGGCCGGGCGACTTCCGGTTGCCGATGGAGCCGCCGTGCCGGTGCTTCTTCTTCGTACCGTGCGTGGCGGGCATGCCTGCGAAACCCCAGCGCTTCACCACGCCGGCGGTTCCCCGCCCCTTGGTGGTGCCGGTCACGTCGACCGTCTCGCCGGGCGCGAAGATCTCCACCGTGACCGCGTCCTCGTCCGGGTCGTAGTCCCGGAACTCGACCAGGTGGCGCTGCGGCGCCACGCCGGCCTTGCGGAAATGCCCGAGCTTCGGCTTGTTGGCGAGCTTCTCGCGCTGCTCGACCCAGCCGAGCTGCACGGCCGCGTAGCCGTCGCGCTCCGGCGTCTTGCGCTGCACCACGGGGCAGGGCCCGGCCAGGACGACGGTCACCGGCACCAGCCGGTCGTCCTCCCATACCTGGGTCATGCCCACCTTGGTGCCGAGAATGCCTTTCACGCTCATCGTCCTCCGACGGTCTTGATCTCGATGT
>Ga0102953_1001928_pt1 | contig 12818 bp, 12 predicted proteins | sample SalPon2A_C_D2_MG_FD_78509 | JGI IMG/M metagenome (GOLD analysis project Ga0102953, IMG submission 78509) | Soil microbial communities from South San Francisco under conditions of wetland restoration - Salt Pond MetaG R2A_C_D2_MG | ecosystem: Environmental > Terrestrial > Soil > Wetlands | place... | reverse complement strand
CAGCACTGCAAAATTTCCCGTTTCTATCGAATTTTAAAGAGGATGACGGGGTCCGATTTGGTTCTATTTTTCTTCATTTTGATGGTGACGAACAGGTTCGTAAGTCCCCGGTTTGCTGCGGAAACTGATGGCAAGACGGTTCCAGCCGTTGATAGCGACAACTGCCATAGTAAGGGCAATCAGTTCATCTTGATCTTCATATCACGAATTATCTCGTCTATTTCGGATTCGGAGATGTGATAGTGTTCATTACAATAATGGCAGACCAGTTCCTGGCCTTCTCCTGAAATAGCCTTGAGATCTTCATAGCCCAGACTGGCGAGAGCATCAAGGAAGCGATCCCTGTTGCAACGGCAGAAGAAATGAACCGGGTACCGTGATAATTCCTTGACTTCAAAAGGAGCAACAGCGCGTTTCATCAAATCATCGATGTATTCCCCCTTGGATAAAAGTGTACCTACAGGCGGGAGCGTTTTCAGGTGATCTTCAATCTTGATTCGCTGCTTTTCCTCTGAGGATGGCATAGCCTGGATCAATATGCCACCAGCATCCGATACATTACCTTCCGGGCCGATCTGAACATCAAGAACCACACCCGAACGAACCTGCTCGGATTGCATGAGGTAGTGGGCCAGATCATCACTTATGTTTCCGGACTGGAGGGTAACGATTCCTGTTAAAGGCTTGGCTTCGTTATAGAGTATTTTTGAAAAGGTAAGGACACCGATACCAAGACCTTCTCCCAGATTTATCTCTTTATTTAAGTAATCCAGTTCTGCATCCGGATTTGCCACATAACCTCTGATTTCTCCGACACTGTTTGCTTCTGCGATGAGCATTTCGATCGGACCATTGCCTTGAATGCGCAATTGTATACGCTCTTCACCTTTTAGTTCGGATGCCATCAGCATGACACCGGTAAGAGCCCGGCCCAGGATTACGGTGTTCAGCAGAGACAAATTATGGCGCCGCTGCGCATCTTTAACGACCTCCGTAGTTTTGACAACCGATATTTTGAAATTCCCGTCGCCTGTGATGCCTTTGATAATTCTGTCTTTGCGTAAAAAATCTTCTTTTGAAATCATGTCTGATTTATCAGTTTTTTAACGACACATTATGTGTAAACTGCTCCCCCTTCTTTTTATTCAAGAAGGGTGTGAATATTCTTTATTTAAAGTTTAGCCCATCGGATTTATAACGAAATATAATTGCCGAACGTACCTTCAATGACCAGTAGTGACAGCTGGTTATCTTTTCCATACCTTTACCCGCGTAAGACATCATTGTTCTCTAATATTCAAGAGTATTAATCACCCGTTTAGCAATCAATAATGATTTACGAATTTCTTAACCATTCACCACAATTTGATGATTCAAACTTTATTGCCCCGAGTGCAGATCTTATTGGAAACGTCAAGCTCGGCAAAGAGGCAAGTGTTTGGTTCAATACAACCGTTCGGGCCGATGTAAATAAAATCATCATTGGAGCCAGAAGCAATATTCAGGATAATACGTGTATCCATGTGATGCATCACACGGGACCCACCATTATTGGGGATGATGTTACCGTCGGACATAGCGTCACAATTCACGGCTGCACGATTCATGATCGTGTGCTCATTGGTATTCGGACAATTATCCTGGATAAGGCTGTGATCGAGCCGGAATGCATTGTTGCCGCGGGTAGTCTCGTTGCTCCCGGCAAGGTGATGCCGTCAGGTTATCTTTGTATGGGAACGCCCGCGAAACCGGTTCGTAAATTGACTAACGAGGAATTGCAGTCCATTTTGGAGCATTCCCGGAATTACGTCCGCTATTCAAGGGCATATCAAATGAAAGACAAACACGATACGAATCCTTTTTACAGCGCCGATTAGATCCGGGAACAAATTTTACTGCGTTTTAATCAGCCCCTGTCGTATTCTTTGGCTTTAGGAATCTTGATGTCGGCAATGCTGTCGTAGATATGTGATGGCAAATAAGGATACATGACAAGGTCCTCGCGTTGGCTCACGCCAGTCAAGACGAGGATGGTGTCCATACCTGCCTGTATACCGGCGAGGATATCGGTGCTCATGTTGTCGCCGATGATCATTGTGTCTTCGGAATGGGCTTTCATATAGTTCAAAGCCGCCCGCATCATCCATGCATTCGGTTTTCCTATGAAGAAAGGTTCCCGGCCGGTAATTTTCTGGATGGGGGCACACAGGGCGCCACATGAAGGTTTTCCCTTCGGACCCGCGACATCCGGATTGGTGGCAATAAACCGGGCTCCCTGATTTATGAGATGGGACGCCTTCTGGATCATCTCCATGTTATACGACTGCGACTCACCCACGATCACGTAGTCCGGATTCGTATCCGTGATCATGAACCCGATATTGTACAGTTCGTGTGTCAATCCACCTTCACCGATTACATAGGCGCGCCGGCCCTCCTGTTTTTCAAGGAATGCCGCCGTTGCCATGGCTGAGGTGTAAAAGAGCTCTTGTGGAACATCAAGACCTGCTATTGAGAGGCGGCTCTTGAGATCAATCGGGGTTTGTGATGAATAATTCGTCAGGAATAGAAGCTTGTAACCATTATTGAGCACATGATCAACAAACCGGTTGGCACCTTCGATCAGCTCGTTGTCCCGCATGATTACGCCGTCGAGATCACAAATAATATTTTTTTTCATAACCAATAATAAATCGTTGTTCCTTATAAATGTTATCGATACAACCGCAAGGAGGCTTAACCCTTAATAAAGGCAACCTTCAGATCACTCCATGTAAAAGTACTGCCGGTCCCGATATCAGTCCAGGACGTGATGTACCATAACCCATAAGAATCCGCCCTGATAATGAAGATCAGCCGGCCGCTTGCAACGGTCGGTATGCCGCTGCTGCTCCTGTTGTGAACTACTGTTAAGGTATAATCGGCACTGAATTGATCCATGTTGGGCGACTGAACACTGCGCGGATTGCTCAACTGCAGTTGATCGCCTGTAAGGTTTTGAGCAGCTGTACTCAGGTTATTAAAATAAATTTGTTCAGAAGCTTTGTTCCAATTGTCCCAAAGGCCTGGATTTGACTGCTTTGAAGCTGTTGTGGCATCAAAAGTGAAGGTACTGTCAGAGAAACAACGCAGATAGTTTTGTGTGTTCAGGGATTTGATGGCATTCTGCAGATTGGTGATGACGATATCAGGCTGATCGGGCTGAATAAATGTAGAACCGTCGCCGGCCTGGGGCGGCTGAGCCTTCCTCGTCTCAAACACACCACAAGCCTGGACGAATAAAATCGTCAGCAGGGACAGGAATCCTAAGGTTTTAATGGTATGAAGCGAGGTGCGTGGCATTAAGTCAGGGTCGGTTTCGTTTCAGATAGACCAGATTCTATAGTAAAGTACGGATTTAATTGATAGTCAAGACCCAGATCCGGAATGCTCAGTCTTACGTGCCTCAGGCTGATAGCAGAGCGTTGCGGCGCATGGTACGGCTCAGTAAAATCGCGTGAATACAATGGGTCGTCGATGACCGGGTGTCCCCAGAACTGCAGATGAAGGCGAAGCTGGTGGGTTCTTCCCGTTACTGGCGTACATGATACGAGGGTTCTGTCATGTAATCTTCTGATGACCCTGAACCTGCTTATAGCCTGTTTACCCGCGATATGATCATGATGCCATTCAAACACATGCCCCGATTTCCGTCTGATTGGTTGATTGATTTCGACTTCATCATCAGCAGGAACGCCACGAACGATGGCAATGTATTTTTTTTTGATGTTTCCTTGTGAGAATAAATAGGTAACCCGGTGGGCAAAATCGGGTGTTTTTGCCAGTAAAAGGATTCCTGAGGTAACGGCATCCAGGCGATGTACGATTTTCAGAGAGCTGTATCCTTGTTCCTCAAGAAGCCGGATGAGTGAATTTTTATTGTATCTCCCGCCGGGATGAACAGGCATGGGAGCGGGTTTATCCACAATGAGATATTCGGGTTGATCATCAACGATTTTGATTTTATCCGGGACAGCCGGCTCAACAACATGTGGATTGGTCAAGGTGACGTTATCACCGGGATGCAATGGCTGCTTATTATGTCCTGTCGATCCATTGACCTGGATCAAGCCGGCAGCTATTCGTTCGTCCCACTGTGAATGGTCCCGAAATGGAAATCGTTTTACTAACCACTCCAATAGCAAATACCCGGATTCTTTGTCAGAGATCCTGACAGTATGCCGACTGGTATAGGGAGCAACAATATGAATGGGGACAGATGATCCGGTCACGAATCGACATGCCTTTCTTTAAATTCCGTACCAAAGTAATGATACCACTTACGAAACGGTGCATATATATCATCTGGATTAAATGGCCGTTTATAGGGGCTTTTTTTACATTCTTCGCTGCAACAACCATCCATTAGCCTGGCACCCTCCTCCGAGCAAATAAACAGTCTGTTGCACTCCATATTGGCACAGTTGATATAAGTATCACAAGGCGTTCCGGTTATTTCACATTTGGTAAGAGGATCACTGTCTTCCGGATTTACAGGAACCGTTAACCGGTCGTCAAATACAAAACATTTTCCTTTGAAATGTGCTCCATTCTGCTCGTGCTTATAATTTAAGATTCCACCGTGCAATTGATATACATCAGCGTAGCCTTTGTTACGCATAAGGATAGAAAATTTTTCGCAACGAATGCCACCTGTGCAATACATCAGTATTTTCTTGTTTTTGTCAATGCCAAAATCATCAATCCATTTTGGAAAATCATAGAAATTATCGAGATCAGGAGTTAGTGCACCTTCAAAATGGCCAACCTGCGATTCATAATTGTTGCGTACATCAATCATAACGAAATCTTCATCTGATTCAATCATTTTGCGCCATTCGTGTGGCTCCAAATATCCTTGGCCGTCTTTAGACGGATCAATTGGTATGTCAGATTTCAATGCTACAATTTCCTGGCGAATCTTCACTTTAAGTTTCTCAAAAGGGATGCTTTTTGTTTTTTCTTGCTTAAAAGAGATGTCCTCGAAGCCCGGTTCCTGCCGTAATTTTGTCTTATAAAGTTCTATCTGCGTCTCTGCTGCTGCCACCGTTCCATTCAGCCCTTCGTGCGAAATATAGATGCGGCCCAGGATTCCCAATTCCCGGCAAAGTGATATATGCTTTTCCCGAAATGCTTGAGGCTCTTCTATGTGAGTGAATTTATAATACAAGATAGTGCTATACATGGATTCCTAACTTTAAATGCGATATTAACAAATTATAATCTTGTAACTCTCTAACGTTACTGGACTTAGATTGCATATAGAGTTCAATTTACGTTAAATTGATTTTAGTTAAACAGAGGCTGTCAAGTTTCCAGGGGTAAGAAGACAGTCTCTGGGGTTTGGATACAGGTGAGTTATATGAGCCTACGCATTAATCATATTAAAATTATCATTCTACTAATCATTGGCGCTGTTGTCCCTTTAGCTACCCATGCTCAGGTGACGGCTCCATCTGATTATGCACCACAACCGTATTCGTCCGTTGCCCTCCGGATCGATCAGGATCTTCAGCAAAATAAAATCAGCCATCAAGATGCGTTGTTATATCAATTTTATAGTGAATTCGACCCTTCGAGATTACCGGCGAGCTATCAAAAGGTGCAGAGTTCACAATCGCAACCTGTAAAGTGTTTCACCCCGGCAGTTGTAGAATATGAGTTGTCCCGCAAAACACTCTCTAAAAATACGCAAAATATCATTAATCATTACCTTACTTCTGCCGGATCCGGGGATAACCAAATATATATGTCTCCTTCCGGGAAATTCAAGTTGTATTATACAACGGATCCCAGTAGTCCGGATGCAGTTCCGACCGCCGATGCCAACAACGACGGCATTCCCGATTATGTTGAATGGGCGGGGCAGTATGCCGACTCAGTCTACGACACGGAAGTGAAAATTATGGGTTTTAGCGATCCGATACCGGCTTCAACGCCATTTGTAATCCGTTTTGCGAGACTTGGAAACGATAATAGCCCGACTTACGGCTATACCTATATTAACAGCCAGGGAAACCCCGAGATGAAGGTTCACTGTGACTTTGCACTTAGCGGTTTTCCCCCCAATACCGATCCTGATGGTAAGGTAAAGGGCGACCTGAAAGTCACGATCGCGCATGAATTCAAGCATGCCATTCAATATATAGATGACGGATGGTCAGGAGAGAGCGCCCGCTGGCTTGAGATGGATGCGGTTATGATGGAAGAGGCAGTCTTTGATACGGTAAACGATTATTACAACTATCTCAAAAGCCCAAGTTCGATATTTAATAATCCACAGTACTCCATCTATCCGGGAAGTTATTATCAGGTCACATTTGCTTTATACTATTTACAGAAGTATGGCATTGGCTTCTGGCGAAAAGTATGGGCATATATCTCCAGGACGAATGACAGTTATATCAATAGTATGACATATGTCCTGGAAAACGATTATAACGCAACGTTTCCCAAGACCTTTGTGGAATCCGAATTGTGGCACTATGCATCGGGGCATCGGTCGCCGGCTGCTTATGGCTTTCAGGAACGGATGAACTATCCGACCTCCCGTGTCATCCATGAATATGACCAGCCTCCTTCCGGGTTCAGTTTGCGGCTTTATTCCAACAGACTCTCGGCCAATTATCAGGAAATAATACCCGGATCGAGCACAGGACCCGTTATGATTAGCTTGTACTCATCGTCAAACCAGATGGATATTGGCCTGCTGGCAACGTTTAAGGACGGCTCGACGAAAGAGATCATTCAAACAACTCACCCGGAGGCCGGTCAGATTCATATACAAACACCCTGGAGTTGGCAGAATCTTTCAGATCTTGGTATTGTGACGGCGAACGTATCCTCATCAACCACTGCAACCGGTCGTCTGCTGGTAGGCGACAACGATGTGCTTTACGGGGACTACAATGAGGATGGATTCTTAGATAAGACAGACGTAAATGATATTCTTTCGAATATTGCCATAAATGGTGATACATATATTGATCAACTCGTTGGGTCCGACTTGTCAGGCGACGGCACGATATCGAGTTATGATGCTTCATTGATCATGAGGCACTTGGACGGATCGGATAAATATTTTGCGAAAGATAGTAATCACGACAATTATGGTCCGGAAACGGATGTTTATTCGGCCGCTAAGAGTGTGACAGGAGCCCCTGCAACCAGCCCGGCAGATCCGGTTGATCTGCAGCTAGACAAAGGTGATACCACAGCTTCAGGTGACAATCCCCTGGTTTTAAAGCTCAATAACCAGAGCGGCCACCATTTCTCGTCCTTTGTCATCCGGCTTGTATTGCCAGCGGGGGTTATTAACTCTGTCACCTTCGACACGACGGGTAGTGTTTGGCATAATGCACAGTACCAGACTTATTATGATCAGAACGTTTTTAATCTGGCAATTGCCGAAGCAGATAGTTTTTCGACCGGTACATTGGGAACGTTCCATATCAGCGCTTCTAAGGAAGCTGATGTCGTTATCTCGGTTGCCGGCGTCAGTCTTGACGAATATTCAGGCAGGATTTCGGTGAATTCTCTTAACTATCACATAATGCCAAAAACTACGGTGGCAATAGAGAAGCCGGTCTCAAACATACCGGATAAAACGGAACTTTCGGCAAACTACCCGAATCCTTTTAATCCGACTACCAATATTAATTACAGCTTAAGCAGCAGATCCAAAGTAACTGTTGAAATCTATAATATTCTCGGGCAGAGAGTGGCTCAGTTGGTTAATTCTGAACAAGCGGCAGGGACCTATCATTATGAGTGGAACGCCGCCTCCTACTCAAGCGGGACTTATCTATATCGCATAGTAGCACATTCTTCCAACGGACATGTGTTTGTGCAAACGCGGAAGATGTTATTAATAAAATAGTGGATAAACAATTAATTATTTTGGCTTAGGCTTAAAACCGTATGCAGATATTATGTTAGTTTCGCAGCAGATTGAATTATCAAAATATGGTAAAGAGAGCTATATGCTCCATAATGGAAGCAACAGGTACTTTGTTATCAACGAGGATTCGTATGCACTGATAAGTATCTTGAAAGAAGCAAAGGACTTTGAAGAGGCCTTTCTTCTGTATAATGTTTCCAATGCTGATATTGATTCAGCAAGCGAGTTTGAGGAGCACGTACGGGAAATTTTCAATGGCAAGCAAATTTTGCTGGATGGAGATGAGGTAGTCCATAAGCAAAAAAAGCATGTGCGTTTGCGGCTCACGTTAATACCGGAAAGATTAGCTGGTAGCCTGTCGCGACTCATATCCCCTCTATATCACAGGGAACTGTTTCCCGTTGTATTCTTATTGGCCATAGTCAGTTCGGGTTACATATTTTTTCATTATGGATACATAGACCTGGCCTATGCTCTGACACCAAGTCAATTCTGGTATATGATCGGATTTTTTATGTTCTCGGTCGTGGCACATGAATTAGGGCATATCAGCGCCTGCAAACGATATGGTGGCAGACATGGTGGGGTCGGTTTTGGAATGTACCTGATCTTTCCGGTCTTTTGGGCTGATATTCATGGAATTTGGATGCTTCCCAAAAAAGAACGCCTCTACATTAACATGGCGGGTATTTATATTCAGTTAATCATAGGACTCTTCCTTGCAGCTATATATCTGGTAACAAAGAATCTTATGTTTCTCGAAAGCTGTTTTGTAATCTGCTCAGCGGCCTTGTTTCAACTATGGCCCTTTGTTTACCTGGATGGATACTGGTTGATGAGCGATTGGCTGGACACTCCAAATTTGAACAAGACCTCCACAGCCACCATAAAGAAGATATTTACCTATTATCTTTCAGAATCGGACAAAGATCAGGCGATGGGTTTTTCAAAAAAAGATCTAATGTTACTGATCTATGCTTGTTTCAACTATGCCCTTTTGCTTTTGTTTGCTCTTTATTTGGTTGTAATCGTATATCGGTTCATTTTTTGAGATATGTTGAGCAACGACAGACATTTATAAAAATCTAACAACAGGACAGTCAAAAAAAACTTATCATGCTATCGGGATTAAAATTAGAATCAAAGGTTAGGGCAATGAATAAACACAAAAAAATAGATACGAAATTCGAGATTGAGGAAGTTGAGAGCCGAGTTGAGTTTTTCTTTCTCAGCGGAGTGATTAACCAAATTATTGGTGCAACACCATATCACCATGGTGGTTCAGATTATGGAGATAATTTCTTGAATTATTGTCAACCACCAAAGACTGCATGTGGTAGCAGCGGCAGCTATAGCGGCGGGTCAGATTTCGGGGGATTTCAGTGGTGGCACTGGTGACTAAATGGAAAGGTAGACTTGTAAGTCATCTGATTTTTATCGCCATCTCCAGTATTGAGATGGCTTTTTTATTTATTGTCCCTTCATTACCATACAAGAGTCGTTTCTTTTCTGGATTATTATAACAATACAAGGGTTGGATAAACGGTATATTAAAATCAAGAAGAATATTAGGAGGCTTTGCAAAGCCTCCTAATAGAGATACGAAAGTTTTTGAATAATTTTATTGTATGTTTTAATCCGGCATGGATGGTTTTTTGAGGAATGATTCTTTCATCAAACATAGAGATTTCCAAATATGATGATGACAAATATATCCTTCATAATGGCAAGAAGAGATATTTTGTCATTAATGAGGAACTTTATCAGTTAGTGGGGGTGCTAAAAGACGCAAACACCTTAGAGGATGCTTACAAGAAGTACGTTTACCAAACCGGCATCGCTCAAACTTTTGACGATTTCCAAGACGATATTAATGTATTTCTTAAGGGAAAGGAAATCCTGACAAGTGATGACGCTGAACAAGAAAGGATCAGGAAACGGCATAAATCCGTCCGCGTTCGTATTACGCTGATTCCGTCGAAAATTGCAGGGATCATCTCTCAAGCGTTTGAACCACTCTTCAACCAATCCGGTTTCTTTGTAATATTTACTATCTCCTTGATTGGGACCATTATTTTTTTAGCGATATCTGATAAGTCAGTGCTTGAGAATTCGGTCAGTAGTCGTGAATTACTGTATGTCTTCATTCTTTTTGTTTTATCAGCTCTATTACATGAATTGGGGCATATCAGTGCCTGTAAGAAATTTGGGGGAAAATATGGCGGAGTTGGTATTGGTCTATACCTCATACTCCCGGTATTCTGGGCTGATATTCATGGCATCTGGATGCTGCCCAGGAAAGAACGTATAATTGCAAACCTGGCAGGCATTTACATACAGATAATAATGAGTTTTTTACTTATTGGTATTTACTTATTGAGCAGACATATGTATCTGTTGTACGGCGCTTATCTGATTAGTTCTGCCGCCCTATTCCAACTCTGGCCATTCATCCGACTCGATGGTTACTGGTGCGTGAGTGACCTCACAAACACGCCCAAACTTACTAAGACGGCTATGGGAGAATTAAAACTATTTTTTAAAGTCATTGTCTCACAAAGGAGAATGGATTATTTGAGGTCGCTAAACTCAGAAAGGATAGTACTTCTCGGTTATTCCGCATCCTTTTTTCTAATAATCATAGGCTTGATATTCTATTTAATACTGAGTTTTTAAAGTGGCTTTCGTGTCTCAAATAATTTTAAAAATTTAATAACTACTTGCATTCGATAGATCCTATATTGCAGTAACAATGGTAATTAAATACCAAAAAAGAGGGGATCATGAGAGGTGAAACAACACACAATTATCATATAGAGGAACTTGATGACAGAGTCGAGTTTTTCTTTTGGGGATTCATGGATTTTTTGAAATCATGGACATCTAATTTTTCAGATTGGTTCAATGAATTTACCACCTATTTAAAGACAACCGTGCCCAAGGTTTATGATCATCTCAAAGGTTGGATACATGCAATGGAGAGTTATTTTAAACCTGAAGCGTGCTAGTCATTTAAATCATTCGTATACAAAAAAGCCAGTTTTTAAAACTGGCTTTTTTGTTTTGTCAATCTCTAATTCCATTTATTATTCCCAAAAACTGATCAAAAATTATTTCTTTAAACTTGATCCTATTTCTCTCAAATCTGAGAACTATCAGAAGTGGAAAAAAGTCATAATTATATGTATTACAGCAACTTAAGTGTAGCATAAGGATGGGCATCAGGAAAATGGAATAATATTTATAGCTGGTTAAGTGCAAACGCTCCCACTTTAATTAAAATGACGATCCGGAATCAGGCCAATACTTGCCTGCAAATTGCCAACGAGTAGTAGAAACCGCAGGGATCGCAGAGAATGACACGGAGTACACAGCAAGTTCAGCGTTATTTCTCTGTGAACATATCGTCTCCTCTGTGATCACGGTGGTTCCCCCGGAATTCCGACTGAAAACCCCAGGTTATTGATCTTTGCAGACACGATTATTCTGTGTAAATACAAGAATAAAACTATCTTCTATTATATGCTTTTAATTTGCTTATGGTTGCACCGATGTGGATACTATGAGGAACAGTTATTATCTAATACATCCGGCTATGCTTGTTAGCAGAACATGGCAGAATTATCGGCAAACGATCACCAGGGCTATACTTGAGAGGAGGATTCAAAAGCTATTAACATCTCATGACGCTCAGAAGCAATTTTTATATCATCGCAAGCTTATCTATCTGATAGCAGAATTGTACGGTAATTTTGATCCGGCATTGGTCGAATCTATCGCCATAATTCATTTTCTACAATTTCAGTATTTGTATTTCATGGTTAACTACAAAACACTGCCAATGACCATTAATAATACTGCTGAAGCCAGGAAGGTGTTAGGATCAATCGAGGAAAAGACGAAACAAATTGCATCCTGTTTAACTGCTGAACGGTCAGTTGCAAACAAACTTCTAGTAGATTCATATACGTTTCTGAACGCTCACATTGATGTTTACCAAGCTGCATGCTCATTAAAGGTTGAGATAGATCAGGAGCTCTTCGAAGAACTGGTAAAGCCGTTTGCGGCTGTATTTAACCTGCCGGCAGAAGTTTTTTCGGCGATATCTGGAAATGATAAGGAAAAAACAAAGTTACAGTCTGGATTAGAATATTACTTCCTTGGGAAAAAGATCGTTACAGATATTATTGATTTTAAGTATGATGTAGCTGGAGATTCCTGGAATTATGTCCAATCCTCCTTCTCAAGAAGGATGCGGAGTGAGGGTATTCGAATCGATCAGATGAATACAGAGAAACGGGTTAAGTATTTCTTTGTCAGTGAAGCCGCAACCCAACTTTACCAGGAGGCCATCACATATTTTGAGAAGAGTGTGAATTGCTGGGATGCATTACCATCTGATAATTTGGCTAAGTTTCCGCAACAGGATATCAAACAAATCGGTCAAATTATTTTGACGATCAATCAACTGCTGGAAAAAGCCGTTAACAAAGCTGGAACATTTACCGCATGATCCCATCAGATTACATATCATTTAGGGACTCCATTCATATAAGTCAATATGATTCCAGCCGGCGTGTTCTTCATAATGGAGAAGGAAAATATTTTTTAATTAATGATAAGACCCAGAAGCTGGTTACCATTCTCAAAAATTCACAAAGCTGGCGGGAGGCGTACGATCAGTTTACAGATGAGGTAAGCCCGGAGCTTACACTGGATGGATTCATCCAATTTATCTATTCAGTGCTTCATATTAGTACAAAAGACGATGCGCCTACCAGAAAATCATATCTGAGATTGCGTCTTACTCTTCTTAAAAAAGACATGGCTGGTTCCCTCGGGGACGTATTTACATTTCTATACCATAAAGAGTCATTTT
>Ga0102953_1001927_pt1 | contig 12819 bp, 6 predicted proteins | sample SalPon2A_C_D2_MG_FD_78509 | JGI IMG/M metagenome (GOLD analysis project Ga0102953, IMG submission 78509) | Soil microbial communities from South San Francisco under conditions of wetland restoration - Salt Pond MetaG R2A_C_D2_MG | ecosystem: Environmental > Terrestrial > Soil > Wetlands | place... | reverse complement strand
CCAGATAGCCACTTTATGCGATGTTGGGAAAATCACCATTAATTATAAATAGATACGACTTGATTATTGCATTAAAATACAGTTAATATCTTCTTCGCCTGCTTGTTATAGCGGGACTCATTTTTTCTAAAAATATATAGATCTCTCCGATCAGGGCAAACCTGTAGTAATGCAGGGACGCAATGCCGAGGGTCCGTGAAGACGGATGGCCTGGCTGCCGAAGAGTGTTTGATTTCGGTCTGTTAGGAGGGAGTTTAGGCTAAACCCACCTTGACTGTCGAAGGTGGGTTTTTCGGTTTGACGGCAAAGTCTTCTAGGTTGGCACAACCTGATACAAATGATTTCATAACAGAGGTCAGCCAGTAAATGGTACAGGCAACATGTAGCCTGTCCACATATTTATTTGAGGTTCATGATTAGCTGGGGGGGCGATGAAGCGAACTGTCCTGTTTTTAATGCTTGTGGTGGTTTTCGGGCTAAGGGCTCAGGCGGAGGCGAGCCCGTCGAATGTCAACCTCTATGCATCTCCAGATGGAACGGGTGACGGGTTCTCCGCGGACTTCCCGACCGATATCCAGTCGGTAAAATCTCTCGCCCGCCTCTATAACGTCGTCGACAACGTGACCATCTATCTGCGCGGCGGCACCTACGACATGATCACAGCCGGGCCACTGCTGTTCACCTCCGCAGACTCCGGCCAGAATGGGTACCAGGTGGTCTGGCGGGCCTACCCCGGCGATGCCCCGCCTATCCTCTCGGGAGGGGTGCGGGTTACCGGGTGGGCCCTCCACGATGCCGCGAAGAACATCTGGAGAGCTCCCGTTCCAGCTGGATACAAGGCCCGCCAATTCTGGGTGAATGGCCAGAGGGCCGAGCGGACTAGGTGGGTCAGTGAATCTTTCTTCAGGACCACCAGGACTCAAAGCAGTCCCTACTGGAAGGAGGCATTGGATGATCCAGACTTCCCTGACTTGTCCTTTCCAGCTGACGTAGAGCTTGTCCAAAGGGCTGACTCGGTGCCTTTTATGGCCGATTGGAGGCATCTGATTTGGGGAGTTACGTCCGTTTCGAGAGTGGGGGATGTTACCACTTTCTCGATTCCCCAGGCCATCAAGACCATCGATGACGATTGGATGTACAACGACAATATGTTTCTGGGCAGCGTTTTCAGTTCGGTGGAAAATGCTTATGATTTTTTAGCTAGTACGGCCAAAGGACAATGGTTCCTACCGAGTAGTGAAAACTTCATCTACTATGTTCCCCGTGACGGGGAGGAGATGACCACTGCGGAGTGCTGGCTTCCGCATAGCGAAGTCCTGTTAATGAGCTCTTCAGGTCTTGCGAATGTCACCTTCCTGGGTATTTCCTTCCGCTACACGGGATGGCTCAAACCGACCACCCAGAAAAGTTTCATCGAGGTACAGGCAAATAACTACCTCGATTCAGGCTCTGGCTACCGGCATTGGAACCAGTCCACCAATCCGGTGGGCCCCTTCCCCCAGGCGGCAGTGGAAATCTACGCCGCCGACAACATTAAATTCATCCAGTGTGAATTTACCCATCTAGGCGGAACAGGACTTTACCTGGGTCTCGGTTGCCAAGACAGTTCCGTTTCTGGAAACCTTTTTGCCGACATCTCATCCAATGCCCTCAACATTGGGAGCATCGTGTGGCCGGATGCCGACGATGGAAGCTCGGGGAATCCGCTAGCGGTTAAAACGGAAAATATTCTGGTCCAGTCCAACCACATCTATGATGTTGCGAGCCAGTACAATGGCGGGGTAGGTATTTTCCTCGGGTACACTGAGAATGTTAAGGTGCTCGACAACCATATCCACGATGTACCCTACACAGGCATCAGTGTCGGTTGGGGCTGGACGTGGATGACTGAAGACTGGTATCTCAACCCGTCTTGGGGGCTGGGTATCCGGGACTATTCCGGCGGCAATGAAGTCGCCTTCAACAGCATTAATGATACGATGCAAGTGCTGTTCGACGGCGGGGCCGTCTACTCTCTGGCAGAACAGCCTGGCTCAACCATCCATGACAACTACATTACGAATTGTGGAAGTAGCAATCCGCAATACGGTCTCAATCCAATTTACTACGATGAAGGTTCGCGGTATGGAGAAGCTTACAATAACATCATTCTCAAAAACATCGCCAATGGGCCAATGTTTGCCATTGATGCTAATGTGGACCTGTCAAGAGGGGACCTGTCTGCCCATAATAATTACTTTACCACGCCATACTTTTTGTATTGGTATGGGGAGTATCCTGTCCCTGGAGGCGGAACGTTGGGAAATACAACTGGTAACACCCGGCTTATAACCGATGACCCGTCTGAGTGGCCAACCGCGGCCCAAACCATCGCTGCTGCGGCAGGGCTTGATCTGGTTCTGCACAGCGACATCGTCGAGGGCTCTGCAATTATTTTCGGCTGGAAGTATGTTGATACGGTACTCTCCATCGACCCGGATAACTACTATTCGGTCAGCGACTACGAGGAGTTCGACACGGGAATGTGGCGGGCCAATGTCTCCGGGATTACAGACAATCTCGCAGCACTGGTAGTCAGCATGGATACGGCTCCGGTCATCACCGGCCCGCTGGTGACAGAACTTGACCCTGACCGGGCAGTGATCGAGTGGACCACCAATGTAGCCTCATCGACGACCGTCAACTACGGAACCTCCTCCGGGGTGCTGGACCAATCCCGGTCCGTTGCCGGCAGCGATATCGATCACCAGGTCACGCTCACGGGACTGTTTCCGGCAACAACCTATTACTATCGGGTGCTGTCTACCGATGGTTCCGGTCACACCGCCACCAGCGACGAGGCGACCTTTACGACGACCTCTAGCCCGCCGCCGATTGCTGCGCCGGCCTCGATGTGCGTGCCGACGAGCTCCGCGACCGGCAGCTTCGAGGTAGCCTGGACGCCTTCCGCAACTGCGGACCCAGCAGAAACCTACGTTGTCGAAGAGTACAGCGATGCGAACTTTACGACACTCACCCACAGCTATACGAACGCGGTCTCACCGCTGGCAATTAGCGGCAAAACTACCGGTACCTGGTATTACCGCGTCAAGGCCGTCAACGCGCCGAACCCGGACAGTGACTGGACGCTCGGCGCCAACGGATGCCAGATTCTTTACGGTATTGCCACCACAACCTTGACCAACGGCCAGGTCGGTGCGGATTACCATGACGGTGCCGGGTTACAGCTCACCGCGATCGGCGGAACGGCACCATACACCTGGTCGGCTTTCGGTCTTCCCGACGGCCTGACCCTCTCGGCAGACGGGCTCATCAGCGGTATCCCGACCGCCTCGAACGTAAGGTCAGGCAGCGCTTATGCGACCTTCCCAGTCAGTCTTTACAACGTCGATAGCGCCGGCAGCTATACCGCCCGGGCGATGTTCCTCACGGTCTACCCTTAAGCGGCCATGGGTTGAGTTGTTGTGATTTGGTGTGCCCGTGGAGAGGATATTCTGAAAAACAAAGAGGTTAGCAGATTTTTTCTAAGTACTTGTTTTTACGAGGATGCCCTAATTCGAATAAAGAAATAACCTAGGTGTGATAAGAGTATGGTGAAGAACGAATGTCATACGGTTTAACTTGCTAATACTGATTGGGCTGTCGATGAACAAAGAAAAAGTGCCGTACGTGGAAGTTCGCCCCGACCGGCTGGTCGAGGCGAACTTTAGAGAGCAAAACGCCAGTGGGGTTCAGTTCGTTAAACGAACAAAACCTTCGTTGCCATTATAACCGACGACCAGATTATTGTTATTGATAGAATATGCCTGGCTTTCAGCGGAGAATAGGTCTGTTCCGAGCAAGGAACTGGAATCCCAGACTGCGGCATTTGGTATCGGTCCATTCCAACCGGCTATCCGACCGGCATCATTAATGCCGGCAGCACCGCCATCCGTTGATAAATCAGTGCGGTTGAATTCACCTGTGCCATCGTCGGCCCATAACGCCGGAACGAAACTGCCAGTCAAGACTTCCGATTCACCAACAACCTGGTTCTGGCTATTGATTCCCTGGGCGACACTGTTGACCTCACCTCCGGTACGAAGATCAGTCATCGTCGAATAGCCGCCACCAACATCCGGTTGCCAGACCACAGCATGAAACTGGAATCCGTTATCTTCAACTTCGCCGACCACCCAGCCTGCATCGTTAACGGCGTAGGCAGCTGAAAAAGCACCCGGCAGGTCCGGCAGTGCAAAGACCTCCGGCAGGACAACCGGGGCCCCAACGGTTCCGGCGACCACAGGCCAGACGACTGCTCTGGTCGTGAAGGAGGCATCTTCAGCCTCGCCGACGATCAAGTTGCCATCCGGATTGATCCCATAAGCGGCACTGAAGCCGCCAGCCACCAATTCAGGCAATGCTGCGGGCGTCGTTGAGCCCGTTGGCCAGATAACGGCAACCTGAGCCAGTCCGTTATCCGCCACCCCAACTACGTTGCCGGCTGTGTCTACAGAAAATCCGGAGCTGAAACTCCCCCCTGGTAGTGCGTCAAGCGCCGTAGGAGCAGATGCCGTTTCCCCGAGGGAATTGACGGTCCAGACGGCTGCTGTAAATGGGGAACCAGCGGCGGTTTCAGCAAACCCGACGACCTGGTTGGCATCATTAATGGCAACGGCTTGCGAGAAGGTTGCAGTTACACCGGCCGGCTCCAAGGGTGTTGTGCCGCCTACAGCCGGTGCTGCGGGAACAACAGGAGCTGCTGGACCGCTACCGCCGCTACCGCACCCAGCCAGGGTCAGCAGGCTGGCACAAAGCAGAAGGTTGGCGAGGGAAATCCAAAGATTGATCTTTTTCATGATTCAGTCCTCCTTTCCTAGCGAATTCGTAGCGATTGATTGAGCAGCGTTGCACCGGATGAAGAGACGACCGAAATACTGGTCACTCCCGGGTTGCTAGTTGCCCTGGTTCTGAGCTGCCAATTGCCGCCATTTACTAACGCGGTGCCTATGACCGGGCCTGCAGCTGTCTGACCGGCATGAACGGTTATGGTCAGGCCGTCGATATTGTCGGTCCCACGAATTTCCCACTGCAGCCTCCGGCGGTCAAACTGGGCCCTTGTGACGGCGATGGTTTCTACCGGTGTGACAGTGACAGTGGCGGTCGCGGTGTTCGAAGTTAGCCCACCGGCGTTGTCCGTTACCGTGTAGGCGAAGCTGTCGGTCCCGGCAAAACCCGGAGTGGTTGAGGTATAGGTGACCGTGCCATCTTGGTTCAATTGCACGGAACCGTCCACCGGAACTGTGGTTGTTGACAAGGTGACGGTTGAATCAGCCGGAACAATGGGCACTCCGGCGAGGGTGTCGTTCGCCAGAATATCTACGATAACCGAGCCTCCCGATTCGACAGTGGCAGCATCATCCTGAGCGACCGGGGCGCCGACGTCAGGAACAATAGCGAAGGTCGCCGGATCATAAATTCGCCCGGAGATGTTGAACAGACTTGTGGTGACGTCAATTCCACCAGGCCCCTGGACCCGAAAGAGATTATTTCCGGTCGGACTACCGACGACAGCGTGAGGAACGGTCGGGTCACCGATGTAGTAGACCGGGGTTGGATCGTTGGCGCTGAAAGGCTTGATCAGGGCAGCGTCAGTCAAACCAGAGTCGTTGTTGTAGGTGTCCCATTTGAGGAAGTTGGGCCCGATATCTCCAAGCAGGGCACCGACAAAGGCTGGATCTGGATTGTTACGGTCGATGAGCATGATGTCACGGGTAATGTTGATAGCCCTGGGGCCAGCCTCAACGTTTTCAAACACCTCGGTGCCATAGGGATGAGTCACGGTATATAGCCCAGCCAGAGGAGTATCAATTCGGATTCTGATTCGGGCAAACCCCATTTGGTCTCCTTCCAAGGGCGGGCCGCCGGCAAAGGCTCCTTCTAAGGCCAGCACCAAGATAGCGTCAAGCCCCTGCGGATCCGGAACATCTTCCGTCCGGTCGTTGATAAACGCTTCACCGGTCCACCAGAAGGCCTCTTCCCCAACGTTGAGGGCCACCGATTCAGGGTCTGACGGGTCAACCGGGGCCGAGAGACACATCGGATCGACCGCTTGACAAATCGTTAACTGTACACCGCCCGTATCGGTGCCGTTGGGCGGATTAGGGTCTAGAATTCTCTCTTGGTACCAGACCGGGAAACCGATCGGGTAGCCGTCGACTTGAGTCGCGAGACGAATACCATCCGGCTGCAGCAGTGGATCGCCAGCCGCCAGAGGACCGGAGCGATTGACCGGTCCGACCGCGAAAAGGGTCGGTTCCGGGGGAGGCGGGAAGGTAAATGCCACCGGGTTGACCGTGTTGTTGACCTTGCCCATAACGGTAAACAGGTCAGTCTCGCTGATCAGATCGCTTCCTTCCGGACCTTCGACGCGGAAATAGTTTTGGAAGCCGCTTAGATGGGTCGCATCGACGATAGGACTGCCCGTAACGACGTGCGGAACGCCTGGGTCTCCGACATACTGGGTCAGCACCGTGACACCGTCGACATCAAGAACCTGTAAGGTTGGGTCAAGTTCGTAGTCAGGCCAAGTCAGAAAAGGGCCAACCTGGGCATCTAGAGCACCTTCAAAACCGAGAGCCGGATCAAGAACGTTTATGGCGCCGATATCGATGGTACTGTTGATACCGTCAGCCACGGTGACGTTTTCAAAGACCTCGGTGCCGAAGGGATGGGTGACCGTGTAGGTGCCCGGTACCGGCACATCGACCCGGATACGGATCCGACCGAAGGTCATCTGATCGCCATTCTTTGCATCGCCGCCAGCAAATGCCGCTTCCAGGGCCATGACCAGGACAGCCTTGCCCCCTGCCACCAGCGGTCGAGTCGAAGCTTCGGACAGCCAATAGAAGCTCTCCCCTCCGACCTGAAGCGCGACTGAGTCAGCGTTGGCAGGATCTATTGGATCAAAGAAACACAAACCATTGACTCCATCACCATCGAGACAGAGCATTAACTCAACCCCATTGTCATCCCGATAATGTTCCGGGAATCCATGCGGTTCGATCGGTGCTCCCAGCTGGTTGAAACCGGCGAATGCTGGCGAAAGCATCAGAACGATCAATGTCCATGCCAGCGCCAATCTGGTTAACAGCCTTGTATTCATAATCTCCTCCACACTGATGTGAGTTGTATTCACCTGAATTGGGGATCAATCCAGGGAGTTCAATCTCTGTTACTGTGGCGCCACAATAATTGCTTGGTTCCCGGAAACTCCGACGGCCACTAAGGATTCATTGACTTGGTAAATTTGACTGAAAGCCGGTAGGACATTCTTTTGGTCATTGAGGGCCAGGCCATTCCAGATGCTGGCACTGTCTATGCCACTGGCGGAATCGGTATACCCTACAATCCACCCGATATTATTGATGCCAGCTGCGCTGGTGGAGACGCCGAGATCCTCCGGACCGCTGACAACCCCTGCCGCGTCGACGGTCCAGACCACACCGTGAACAGTGCCGTCAGCAGCTTCAGATTCACCGACGACTTTGCCGGCGGCATTGATGTCAGTTGCCAAACCGGCAACGTGGTTGGTCGGTGCGGGGAGGAGGATCGGTGGATTAAAGCCACCGGTGCCGTCCGGTAACCAGGCAACTGCTTGCATGGCTCCGGTGTCAACCAGCGATTCGCCGACCACGACCCCGTTATCTCCGATGGCGTAGGCGGCACTGTAGGCGTTGGATAGGGTCCCGAGGTTGTCAAGAATCAGCGGATTGGTGAGGCCATCGAGCCAGTAGATGGCGACAGTGTTTCCAGCGGCGTCGTTGACTGCCTCGCCGACAATTTCACCGAGGTCATTGATGTCATACGCGGTACTTGCGGCGCCTGCGTCAAGGCCGACTGTCGAGAGTGCGGTCGGGGTGGCCGTCGCCGCTGGCCAGAAGACCGCTATTGACGTGACACCGCTTTCCGATTCGCCGACGCTGATTCCGGCGCTGTTGATGCCGTAGGCGGCACTGTATGAGTTACCGGCCAGTGGGGCGAGGAGCGTGGCCACTGGTGGAGTTGCTCCGCTATCCCAGATAACCCCCTGAACCGCCGAGCCGTTGTCAGCCAGGCCGACAGCGAAGCCGCTGTCATTAATGTCAACCCCGGCATTAAATGCTCCGGTCAACAGCGCACCCAGTGTGGTGGCGGTAAAGTTGCTGCCGGCCACGGTCGGATTGCTCTCGCCACCGCCACCACCGCCACCACAGGCAGCCAGGACGACGGCGAAGACGGTCAACAAAACCAGTTTCGCCATTCTTAAACCATTCATGAGTCAACTCCTTTACTGGTTACAGATGTTCATGCCTAACGGCGAACAGTAAATCAGTGCTGATAGTGATAATTGTCGAGCTCTGCTCCGGACAGGTCGTCGGCGAGGAACGGTTTCAGCGGCCCAAGTCCTTCAGCTTGGCGTCCGTTACGGCCGACGGACGGATGCTCGATCAAGCGGTCGGCCAAGGACCGACTCCGTTTGGGGTGGCCGTCGAGGCGGTTCTCGTGGCCATCAGCGACAAACAGCTGGGGGTGGTCGAAAGGTTCCTGTTCCCAGCGGACCCGCTCGTCGGTCAGGGCGAGGAGAAAATTGACCAGATCCCTGCGTGACGCTTCGGTGGAGGGGCCTTTCAAACCGCTGATGTCGCCGATAAAGGGATCGAGATCATCAATGTTTGCCTCCCGAAAATTCCCGCCGCGGATGTAGAAATCGACCACCTGCATCAGGGTCGCCATGCTGCCGTTATGCATATAAGGTCCGGTCAGCTCAATATTGCGCAGGCCTGGTGTTTTGAAATTGCCGGCGACGGCGGTTCTGGCGATCGAATTCAGGTCCGGCGGGCAGATCAATGGCGGATCGACGCGCAGATCGGGGATGCAGCCGGGAGCAGGGACAAACGCGGGATCAAAGGTCAGCAGGCCGTCGACCGTGTCGGCGGGCTCGAAGCCGTTGATGATCGCTCGCTGGCGGCTGAAGGAGAGCGGGTTGCCGAAGGGGTCGTCGGCGCCGCGGCCGAGATCGGCCGCAGTGGGAACAACGCCGATATTGTAGAAACCGATATCATAGGTCGCCAGACCGCCGTTACCCATGTTCATTGTTTCCAGCAACCCCGGTTCCAATGGATCGTTGGCGTTGCTGATGCTGTGGGCTGTCATTTCAGCGCCGACATGACAACCAAAACAGTTGGTGGCCCCCGAATTGAAGATGTTCATTCCCCGTTGAGCCGATTCGGACAGCGCAGTCGTGTCGCCTTCGAGGAACCGGTCGACGGGGGAGTCGTCAGCGACCAGGGTTGCCTCGTAAAGCTGCACGGCAAGGCCGAAGAATAGCGAGAAGTTGATTTCCATCTGACTGTAGCCGTCAATGTCGGTGGTTCCGTTCCAGAGGTTGGCCTGGAACGCTTGCCGGACCAGGTCCGCATAGGTGGTGTTCAGACCTTTGCCGCCCAGGTGGCGTAAGGGAGCGAGGACGCTGTCATTCGGATGGACCTCCTGCAGCGCCAGGGGACGTTTCGACAACAGTTTGCGGCCGAGGTCGGGGAAGGTCCGCCCCAGCCACGACATCTCGACATCGGAGAGGGGAGGACCTACCGCCTGAGAGGCCAGGCTGGAATTGTTCAACTGATTGTCCGCCAGGCTCAGATCAAGCTGGGCAAATGAGCCACTGTTGTTGATCCAGACCCGGGCATTGACATCCTGCGGGCCGAAGGGATTGATACCGTTGAAAAAATGATTGGCGCGGCCATCCCAGAAATTGGAGTAATTGAAGACGGCGTTGATCACCGTCGGAGCGTTACGGCCGGTGATCTGACGGACGTTATGTCCATGGCTCTGCATATCACTCTGTTCGCGGATGATGCGACCTGCATCGACGGCCTGGCCATTCTGCGTGCCGAAAAAGCGGGTTCTGACCACGCCCTGGGCGCCGACCCGGTCATCGAGACTCTGGAGTACCGCCGGATCGTTGGAGTTGACCCCGCCCGTCCCCCGGTTTTCCGGATCGCTCAGTTTGTGAAATGGGAACATCCCTAGGTTAAGATCCCCGTTGGTCTTGCCGGTAGCGTCTGGGCTCTGGTTCGGACCGCCGGCCAGGGTGTTGCGCGTGCGGTTGTCGGTTCCGGCATGAAAGTGGCAGCTGGCGCAGGCAGTCTTGCCGTCGCTGCCGACCTGCATATCCCAGAAGAGGGCCTTGCCGAGTTGGATCGCTACATTTTTGTCGGCGACGTACTGGCTTAGGTTGGCCGGCTCGGGGACGGGGATTATTTTCAGCGTGTTCAGCTCTGCAGCGGCAGCTGTAAAGGCCGAACCCAGCAGCAGTCCGAGCAGGCTGAGCCGAACCAGGCATGGGCCGAAGTGTTTGGCGGGTGATTCGGGTAACCTGAAATTCATGGAGCAGACTCCTTTGCTTGGAACCGACAGATCGCAACCGGGTGGCTAGCGAAGCTGGACCGGAATCCCAGGGGAAACAATAGCGTTGGCCGAAGTGAGATTGATGCTTGGCAGCACCCCTGCGGGGAGCGCCTTGGCGCGCCCCCGGATCGACCAGCTGCCGTCCGGCTGCACAATGGCGCTGCCGATCGGGGTGCTGATCAGCTGCCCGCGCATCTCTCCGGCAGGGTTGTCGGCCGTAATGACCGCGACGTAGGTGTTGCCTGCGAGAATCGCTTGTACGGCGTCACTGAAACTGGAAATACCCGCAGCCGCCTGGAGGACAATGTTGGCCGGGGTCAAGCTGTCACTTATCGGTCCATCGAGAGGCGGATCGAAGAGGCTGTCGTAAAGGGAGAAAATGACCGGCCCGGTGCTAGAGGCATCGCCGACGTTGATAGTGACCTGGTCGATTTCGCTGGCCGGCAGGGTGGTAATTTCCGCCTGGTAGGCAATGCTTTCGGTGCCGACCCGCAGCGCCAAGGTTGCATCGGCAGACGTGACGACCGGGGTCGGCAGGACCGCGGCACCGTGCAGGTAGGCCTTAGGACCGACGCTGGCGGTGATGGTGTTGGCGCTGGCATCGGAACTCGTTCCGGAGATAGTCCACTTGCCGGTTTTCGGTCTGAAGTCCGCTTTGGTCGTCTGGATATCTTCGACTGTTACCGATACCGTGGTCGGCGTGGAAAGAAGCCCCCCGGTGTCCTGGATGACGTATTGAAAACTGTCCTCGCCGGCAAAGCTGTCGGGCGGCGTATAGAAAAAGAACGATTTTCCGTTCGGGACATCGGTCACCCGCCGCACCGTGGCTCCGTTGGCGGTGGTATGCGTTGCCGTGATCAGGATGTCGGTGCCATCGATCAAACCAATGGCCTGGTCGTTCAGTCCATGCACGTTGAGGGCGCTGCCGCTGGTCGGGTTGGCAGGATCGAGGTCGGAGACATCGCTGTCGTTCGGCTGGACATCGATGATGATGCCGACTCCGGGAGAGGTGGCGGCGGAATCGGGCAGGGCAACGGGAGCCACGTTGTTCCCCTCGTTGAAGATCTTGCCCGAAATGGCAAAGCTGTTGAGGATCACCGTCTGGCTGTTATCCGCAGCGTTGAGGAAATAGCCATTGATGTCGCCGCCGGGGCCCGGAATCGAACCGTCGGCCAGATTGAGCAATTCGACGCTGAAGAAATCGACGCCGCCAACGCCAGGTTCAACCGGGTTGAGGACCGGGTTCAACTCCAGGCCGACTTCCGCCAGGTACCTGTTGCCATTGGTGTCGATCAGCGGCGCTGCGCCGACCGGACCAAGAAAGGTGGTGATGCTCTGTCCGGTGGTGCTGATGATCCCTTCGTTGACAGCCGGATCCACAGGTGGGGCGGAGGGAACCGGACCGTCCGCGAGGGCTGTGGTGAAGTCGACCGGAACGATGAAATCGCCGATGTCCTGGGTCTGGTTGATCCCCCGCACTCCGGCGCCGCCGACCGGGACGACATAGTCGAAGCTGCCCAGCGGGTGGGTGACCCGATAGGTACCGGCTATCGGCGTCGATATGCGGATGCGCACCCGGTTAAAGACCGTCTGGGTGCCGTCAAATATCAAGCCGTTAGTGAAGCCGGCTTCCAGCCCCATGACCAGCAGCAGACTGCCCAGGGTGCCGTTGCTGTCGGTAAAGGTGTCGGCGGTCTCCAGCAGGTAATAGAAACCCTCGGAGCCAAAGTTGGTCGGGAAACTGATCGGCCGGGTGAGGACCGGTTCAGCGGTCAGGCAGGGACGGAAGGGGGTGACGCCATCCGCCTGAGAGATGACCTCCTGCTCCTGACACAGTTCCAGCTTGTTGCCCCCATCATCGTACCAGAGCGGGAAGCCGTTCGCGAGGTTGAACAGTGTTGCACCACCCCCAGCTGTGGAGATGGCGGTCAATGCGCTTAAGACCGGCGCTGGAATCAACAGCAGAAAAATCAACAATAGCGACGAAATCGGTCTTGATTTCAAAGGCGACATTCCCTTCTCCTCCTTAGCTCTGGTGCCACTCAGGGCCAATGGATGTTGAACAGTTCTGGGGTGTTGGGTTTCCGTTACGAAGTCCTAAATGACGGACCCTTCAATAGGCTACGCTTCCGAATTAGTCCCCAGATCGTAACCATAAAATTCAGATAACGGCTTTGTACAGAACAGACTGCTGTCGGGTGTTTGTGGCCGTTAGTGTGCTTAACAGCATGAATCATCTGTGCATTGCCACGCTATAGGTGTTGCCCCTACTTCGCACGTAGGGGCGGCCTATAATTGTTTCGTCCGCTTGTTCTTATGGCACTGGTGAAAGTGCTGCCGAGATGGCACTGATTTCCTCGGGGGTCAGGGAAATAAATGACATCGTCGGAT
>Ga0102953_1001925_pt1 | contig 12843 bp, 23 predicted proteins | sample SalPon2A_C_D2_MG_FD_78509 | JGI IMG/M metagenome (GOLD analysis project Ga0102953, IMG submission 78509) | Soil microbial communities from South San Francisco under conditions of wetland restoration - Salt Pond MetaG R2A_C_D2_MG | ecosystem: Environmental > Terrestrial > Soil > Wetlands | place... | reverse complement strand
GCTGTTCTACGGGGGCCTTTACGGGTTCGCGCGTTTGTGCTGGTTCTTTGCCCACGACAAGGTAATCCCTTGCGATGTCTAAGCCCTCGATAACTGCCAAGGTCCATAAGGCGCTTAATATCCATAGCAACTAAACGTCTTCGGTCACCCTCAACTTCACAGGTGCTCTCAATTGCTTTTCGAATTTCAGCAACCTGGTTGTCATCAATATCATCACTATTTGTTCTGTAATCCATATTGACAATATCAAGAATTTTCCGTGCTGTAGTTGTGCCAATTCCATGGATATAAGTCAGCGCAATTTCCATATGTTTGTTTTTGGGTAAATCTACACCAGCTATACGTGCCAAGTTAATACTCCCTGTTCTTTATAATTTATAATTGCAGTTACAAACGAATGCTTACGACAAAAAAGCACAACACTCTCGCTATTATCCCTGTCGCTGTTTATGTTTTTTTACTTTACATGAAACTCGGATAACGCCACTTCTCTTAAACACTTTACAGTCACTGCACATTTTTTTTACTGAAGATCGTACTTTCATAATGATTCCCTGTATATTTATTCTAAATAATAACTATTTACCCTTTCCACGAAATATGATTCTTCCACGGGTCAAGTCATAAGGAGACAATTCAATCGTAACTTTGTCTCCAGGCAGAATTTTTATAAAATGCATTCTCATTTTCCCTGAAATATGAGCCAGAACTTTATGCCCATTTTCTAATTCTACCCTAAACATCGCATTTGGCAGAGGCTCCAAAATTGTACCCTCTACTTGAATTGCCTCTTCTTTTGCCATACTTTTCCTACCTAAATTTTAATCTCCGGCAAATAACTTTTGCTCGGATACTGATGTTGTGTCTATAACCCAAAATGACCCATTGTAACCGATGAGCCCAAGACAAATACTAGCAGGCCCGATAATTAAGAAAAATCCTGTTCACTAATCACACCACTTAAAATAACCGGGTCACAATCCGTAACAAGCACGGAATGTTCAAAGTGGGCTGAATCAGTTTTATCAGCCGTCACAACTGTCCAACCATCCTTTAGCACCTTAACATCAGATGTCCCGACATTCACCATCGGTTCTATGGCTAAAACCATACCGGGCAAGAGTCTTGGACTCCGCCCCCCCCTTTTATAGTTGGGCACTTCCGGAGGTTCATGAAGTTGCGTGCCTATGCCATGTCCCACAAACTGCTTTACAACGAAAAAGCCGTTCTTTTCGACATAAGACTGTATTGCTTCAGAAATATCAGAGACTCGATTACCTGGCCTGACTTGATCTATTCCCAGAAGCAACGATTGCCTGGTCACATCAAGTAATTGTCGGCGTCTCTTGGCAACTTTGCCAACAGGTATAGTGATCGCCGCATCACCAAAATAGCCTTTATAGTTAACGCCAAAATCAATACTTACAATATCACCATCTCGTATCACAACTTTTGGAGACGGTATTCCATGGACAACTTGGTCATTAATTGAGACACATAAAGAAGCCGGGTACCCTCTATATCCTTTAAATGCAGGAATTGCACCATTTTTTTTTGTGTTGTCTTCCGCAATTTTATCCAAAGCACGTGTCGTCAGCCCCGGACAAATTGCCTTTTGTAGTATGTTAAGTGTCGACCCAACAATATCATTGGCCGTCTGCATTAAAATGATTTCTTCAGACGATCTGATGTTTATTCCGCCACTCATCCAAACAGCTCGACTATCGTCCCTTTATTGCCCCGGTTTTCAAAAAACCATCGTAGTTTCTCATAACAGTATACGATTCAATTTGTGAAATTGTATCAATGGCAACACCAACGACAATCAATAAAGCCGTACCTCCAAAGTAAAACGGTACATTCAATCGAGTCACGAGTATTGTCGGCAACACACAAACTACGGATATATATATAGCGCCTATAACAGTAAGCCGAACCATAATTTTATCAATGAATTCAGCTGTTTTTTTCCCTGGTCGGATGCCAGGCACAAAGCCACCATTCTTTTTGAGATTCTCGGCAACATCAACTGGGTTAAAGGTGACAGCCGTATAGAAAAAACAGAAGAAGACTATCATAATAACATAGAGAACCGTGTGCCAAAAACTCCCCCAAGTTAAAGCAGAAGTTATACGCTGTACCCAGTCTATCTGAATAAACCCACCGACAGTTGCCGGAAACATCATAATCGACGATGCAAATATTGGCGGTATAACGCCGGACATATTAATTTTTAAAGGAAGGTGGGAACGTTGCCCCCCATACATTTGTCGCCCAACCATTCTTTTAGCATACTGTATTGGAATACGTCTTTGGGCAGTTTCAAAATAGATAATCACCGCAATAACAACACCCATCATAGCCAATAGAATTGGTATAAGAATAATAGCAATTTCACCGGCAGTTGCCATTTTTATAGTATTGACGATGGCAGCAGGCATTCGTGCAACAATACCAGCAAAAATTATCAGTGATATTCCATTTCCTATACCACGCTCAGTCATCTGTTCACCAAGCCACATAATGAAAGCAGTGCCTGATGTGAGGGTGATAATCGTCATAATTCTAAACGCCCATCCGGGATGAATAACAATCATCGCACTCCCGGATGGTCCAGCCATCCCCTCAAGACCAATGCTGATAAAAAGACCTTGGACAACACTGATAACCACTGTTGCATAACGGGTATATTGAGTAATCTTTCTACGACCAGATGCACCTTCTTTTGAAAGGGCCTCAATATGGGGCACAACAACCTGCAAAAGCTGAAATATAATGGAGGCACTGATATAGGGCATAATACCCAGAGCAAAAATAGAGAAATTCTGCAGTGCTCCCCCAGAAAACATATTGAACATGCCGAAAATCGTACTGGCGTTTCGTGCAAAAAAGTCAGCCAACGCCTCTCCGTTAATCCCAGGAGTCGGAATCTGGACCCCCATGCGATAAACGGCAAGCATGATTAGCGTGAAAGAAATGCGTCTTTTAAGCTCAGGAATATTTGCCGCTCCTTGCAGACCTCCAGCCATCAATTATTCCTCAACCGTTCCGCCAGCACCAGCAATTTTCTGTCGGGCTGCCTCACTGATCTTATCAACTTTAACTGTAACTTTTTTAGAAAGATCTCCGTTTCCTAAAATTTTGACCATACTATATTTTCTACCAACCAGCCCCTTGGCAATCAGGCTTTCGAGAGTAACCACCTCTCCATCTTCAAAGACATCAAGGTCCTGAACATTAACAATCCCAATCTCCTTTTTAAAGATATTCGTGAAACCGCGCTTAGGGATCCGTCTTTGAAGAGGCATCTGCCCGCCCTCAAAACCTGGCTTAATGCCGCTGCCAGACCGTGCTTTAAATCCTTTATGACCACGGCCAGAAGTTTTTCCATGCCCGGAGCCATGACCCCGGCCAAGGCGTTTTCGTTGTTTGGTCGATCCTGGATAAGGTGACAAATTACTTAAGTCCAGCATTATTATTCCTCCACCTTGACAAGATGCTGCACTTTAGAGAGCATCCCCTGAATCTCAGGTGTATTTTTTCTTGTGACAGTTTTATTGGTCTTAGTTAAACCAAGTCCGGTAAGTGTCGCCCGTATTTTTCTATTACTGCCAATGCAACTCTTAACTAATGTTACTGTAACCTGCTCACTCATTTCTAAACCCTTATAGGTGTTACGACCTAAGCATACCGCCTCTGATCTAGGATAGCCGTTTACTTAATTTTATTTACCAACAATTTCTTCTACTGTTTTATTCCGTATTGATGCAATCTGCTCTACAGTCCGAAGACTACGCAAACCATTCAAAGTCGCTTTAACAAGGTTGTGAGGATTGTGAGAGCCCAGACATTTAGTCAGGATATTGTGAACCCCTGCAGCCTCAAGAACCGCACGTACAGCACCGCCTGCAATAACCCCTGTACCTGGGGAGGCAGGTTTAAGCATTACTTTGCCGGCACCATATTTCCCATGGATCTCATGGGGGATACTGGTGGCAGTGATGGAAACATCACGCATGTCCTTTTTTGCTTTCTCAATGCCCTTCCGTATAGCTTCAGGAACCTGATTGGCCTTACCAAGGCCATAACCAACCTTTCCTTCACCGTCACCGACAACTACAATCGCACTAAAGCTGAAACGACGTCCACCTTTTACTACCTTTGCTACTCGATTGATATAGACAATTTTTTCAATGAATTGATCGTCTTTTTCGTTAAACTGTGCCAAGTTTACCCTCCTGTTACATACAACCTGCGTTCAATTTCAACTAGAATACCAAGCCGCCTTCACGTGCTCCGTCAGAAAGGGCCTTAACTCTGCCATGATAAATGAAACCTCCCCGATCAAAAACAACCTTCTCAATGCCTTTTTCTTTTGCTTTTTCAGCAATGAAGAGTCCAACTTTATTGGCTTGAGCGGTTTTTCCTTTCAGTTCAGCTCCAGAAACTTCACTTTGTAGCGTCGATGATGCGGCAAGGGTATTTCCCGTTGTATCATCAATAATCTGTGCGTAAATATGCCGAGAACTTTTGAAAACTCTCAAACGCGGCCGTTCTGAAGTTCCAAAAATATTCTTACGTATACGTTTGACTCGTTTTTGCCGTGCAACTGTTTTTATGTCTGTCCTAGCCATTAGTTTATTCCTAATTATTTACCTGCAGATTTACCAACTTTTCTGACAATATGTTCATTTTCATACCTAATCCCCTTACCTTTATAGGGCTCAGGCCTGCGAAGATCTCTAATTTTTGCAGCGACCAATCCTAGCTCTTCTTTATTAATGGACTGAAGAACAAGTTCATTATTATTTGCACTGGCACTTACTGACTTTGGCAGATGAAAATCAACAGGGTTTGAATAGCCAATATTTAAAGTGATTTTACTCCCTGCCACATTAACACGATAGCCGACACCTTCAACAATAAGCTTCTTTTCAAAACCCTTATCAGTACCAACAACCATGTTATTGATCAACGACCTGGTCATCCCTGTAAATGCGTTAGTCCTCTTACTTTCATCTTTACCCTTAACGAGAAGAGTCTCACCCTCCAATACTACATCAATCTCTGGTCGAGTGCTTCGTTCAAGAGTACCTTTGGGACCTTTTACCGTAACCAAATTATCTGATATTGTAACCTTTACACCCTTAGGAAGGGTTACAGGCTGATTGCCAATTCTGGACATTAGTCATCTCCAACAAACAATTAATTATTATAATCCGCAGATCTCTGAGGTCTTTATTACCAAACATCACAGATTATTTCGCCACCAACCCGTTGAGCCCTGGCCTGAACATCTGTCAGCATGCCGCTTGATGTTGAAATGAGTGACACTCCTAAACCAGTCATGACCTTAGGTATTTCATTATGGCGGGCATAGATTCGACGCCCGGGCTTACTCACCCGCTTTAAACCTGTAATAACTTGTTTGCCGGACTTGTCATACTTTAAATCAATTCGCAGGGTATTCTGTGGGCCCTTCTCTTCAATAACATGATATCCATCAATATAGCCTTCTTCTTTAAGAAGACGAGCAATCTGCCCCTTCATCTGAGAATAAGGCATATCAACTGTATTAAATTTTACCATGCATGCATTTCGTATTCTGGTCAGCATATCTGCCAGAGGGTCATTCATCGACATCGAAAACACTCCTTATCAAGGGTCAAATTATTCCTTTAGCCGCTTGCATCTTAAGTCCCTAATTCTTCACAACTTTGTAACTACCAACTTGATTTGGTCACTCCGGTAATTTCGCCACGGTTCGCCATCTGTCGAAAACATATTCGACAAATACCAAACTTACGTATAAATGCACGTGGTCTTCCACAAATTGGGCATCGGTTATAAGCACGCACTTTAAATTTGGGCTTATCTTGACTCTTAGCGATTAATGATTTTTTAGCCACTGCTGTTTACCTCAAACTTGCAAATTTAATTCCTGAAAGGCATTCCCATTGCTTTAAGCAGAAAACGTCCCTCTTCGTCAGTCTTGGCACTAGTGCCAATAACAATGTTAAGCCCTTTAATCTTATCGATCTTGTCGTAGTCGATTTCAGGGAAAATAATCTGTTCTTTAACGCCCATGGCATAATTGCCACGACCATCAAAAGATTTGGCAGAAACACCTCGAAAGTCCCGAACACGTGGTAGAGCAATATTGACAAGTTTTGCAAAAAAATCATCCATCATGTCTTTACGCAGCGTTACGCGACAACCAATTGGCATGCCCTCGCGGAGCTTAAAAGTTGCAATTGACTTTTTCGCACGCGTTATTACTGCCTTCTGCCCTGCAATCCGAGTCAACTCTTCAACTGCGCCATCAAGTATCTTTGGATTTTGCACTGCCTCTCCTAAACCCATATTAAGAACAATTTTGGTTAGTTTAGGCACTTCCATTATTGACTTATATCCAAACTCCTTCATGAGTTGTGGAACACATTCATTCTTATATTTTTCACTGAAATTCGACATTATGCTCTCCTTAAAGATAGCGCCAATTATTTGCTGTCGACTGTTTCGCCGCACTTTTTACAGACACGAACCTTACTGCCATCATCAAGAACCTTTTTACCAACCCGGACAGTTTTTGAACACTTCGGACAAATCAATTTCAAATTGGACATATCAACAAGAGCCTCTTTTTCGATAATTCCACCTTGCTGATTTGATGGGTTTGGTTTGGTATGGCGTTTTATGATATTTACTTTTTCAACTATAGCCTTGTCAGTTTTACGATCTACCCGCAAAAGTTTACCGACTCTTCCTTTGTCTTTTCCAGCCAGGATTTCAACCTGATCATCTTTTTTTACATGAGTTGCACACTGCATTCTTTCTGCCTCAAAGTCGTCTAATGGTATCGTAAATATACGACGAATGTACCCTGCCCGCTTCTTATAGTACTTCAGGAGCGAGAGAGATAATTTTCATAAAACCTTTAGCCCTTAGCTCACGAGCCACTGGGCCAAATATACGTGTTCCGACAGGATCACCGCTTGAACTCAATAATACTGCTGAATTGTCATCAAACTTAACATACGTATCTTCAGGCCGACGAATCGCCTTGGCTGTACGTACAATGACAGCTCGCATAACTTCGCCTTTCTTAACTTTAGAGTTAGGAATAGCCTCCTGAACAGCAACAGTTATAATATCACCAACACTTGCATAACGTCTTTTTGATCCGCCAAGAACTTTGATGCAAAGTACCTTCTTGGCGCCTGAATTGTCAGCTACTTTTAATACAGTTTCAGTTTGTATCATGATCCTAAACCAGGTAAATATCTAAAGTGTCAGCCAGATTGTATTCAAAACGACCTAACACTTAAATTAAAAAACACTGCCGCAAAGCACAGGCAGTGTTTGCCTATATTGTATTCCCAAAAAAAAACTTCCTTAGAAAATGCTGGTTAGTTACACAGCCTTCTCAACAATTTGCCGCAGGCGCCAGCGTTTCTTGCGGCTCAACGGTCGACACTCTTCAATTAAAACTTTATCCCCAATTGAACACGTGTTCGCAGGGTCATCAGCCATATATTTTTTATGAAGCCTAATCATCTTTCCATAAAAAGGATGTTTTACCTTTCTTTCAGTATTCACAACAATACTGTTGGTCATTTTGTCACTGACAACAATACCGGCAAGTGTTCTTCGTATTTTTCGTTGGTCACTCATTATTCTTCCTATAGCAATAGCTGTTGCTTATACACGGGTTGGTTATGCATTAAGCTTCTTTTCATTAATGACTGTTTTTATCCGAGCAATGTCTTTGCGCAAAGACTTCAGCACAGACGTATCTTCAAGCTGTCTAATGCCATGTTTAAACTTAAGTTTAAACATGTCCTCACGTAAATCGATAATTTTTGAGTTCAACTCTATCTCATTTAATTTTCTAATTTCTGAAGTCTTCATAAGGATTCACTCTTAGCTATAACTTTTGTAGGAAAAGGGAATTTATTGCCAGCAAGTGCCAGCGCTTCCCTGGCAAGAGTCTCCTCAACACCATCTATTTCATACAAGACTTTACCTGGTCTGACGATTGCAATCCAGCCTTCCGGGGCACCTTTACCTTTTCCCATTCTGGTTTCAGCAGGTTTTTTGGTATACGGTTTGGCCGGAAAAATACGAATCCACATCTTCCCGCCTCGTTTAATTTTTCTGTTTATTGCAATACGGCCGGCTTCTATCATCTGAGAAGTTAGCTTTCCACACTCGACAGCTTTTAAGGCGTAATCACCAAAGGCTATCGTACTGCCACGCAGAGCTTCACCCTTCATTCTGCCTTTAAATTGCTTTCTATGTTTTACCTTTTTAGGACTTAGCATGTTAATATCCTACATGTATAAATTGTTACAAGGTTCTCTCGTTTTCGGAAAGAACTTCACCTTTAAATATCCAAACTTTAACACCAATTATGCCATAGGTTGTAAGTGATTCAGCGAGACCATAATCGATATCAGCGCGGAGAGTATGAAGCGGAACCCTGCCTTCGCGGGACCACTCCTGTCTTGCCATTTCGGCGCCTCCCAGGCGACCAGAACAAGATACTTTAATACCTTTTGCTCCAAATTTCAAGGCCATATTCACAGCCTTTTTCATCACTCGTCGGAAAGCAACTCGACGCTCCAGCTGCATTGCTATATTTTCAGCAACTAACTGTGCATCGGCTTCAGGCCTCCGCACTTCTTGTATATCAACGACACAGGTACGGTTGGTCAGCTTATCCAATTCAGCCTTAAGGGTTTCTATCTCAGAACCTTTCTTGCCAATAACTATTCCAGGGCGAGCAGTATGCAATTTTATCCGGATTTTTTCTCCAGTTCTCGCAATATTTATCTGAGAAAGACCTGCGTGATATAACCGCTTTTTAAGAAATTTTCGCAATTTCTGGTCTTCAAGTAAATACTTAGAATAATCTTTACCTGCATACCAGGTCGATTCCCATGACCTCACTATATTAAGGCGTAAACCTATTGGATTAACTTTCTGGCCCAAAACCTTCCTCCGTTAAGATAGATTGTATATCTTTTCTTTAGTTTATTGCTCATCAAGAACAATAGTAATATGACTGGTTCGTTTGAGTATCCTTGATGCCCTGCCCATTGCTCGCGGACGAATACGTTTCAACATAGGACCACCATCAACATAGATTGTTTTTACAAATAACGTATCAATGTCAATTGCCTCATTTTGACTCGCGTTGGCAACTGCGGATTCTAAAAGTTTACGAATAATTCGAGCACCTTTTTTGGGCATAAAACGCAAGACATTGATTGCCGACTCTGCATTTTCACCACGAATAACATCCGCTATGAGCCTCGCCTTTTGAGGTGAAATCCGTGTGTTCTGTAACTTTGCTGTTGCTTCCATTGTAAATTAGCTCCTTATACCCTATAAAAACTGACTATTTCTTACCTTTTTTACCGCCAGCATGCCCATAGAAGGTACGTGTCGGCGAATATTCGCCAAGTTTAGTGCCGACCATATTTTCAGAAACAAAAACCGGTATGAATTTTTTGCCATTATGCACGGCAAATGTCAGCCCAATCATGTCAGGAATAATATCAGATCGTCGAGACCAGGTTTTAATGACCTTACGTGAACTAGTCTCTTTCGCTTTAATGACCTTTTTATATAAGTGATCATCTATAAACGGTCCTTTTTTTATCGAACGCGCCATTTCCTATCCTCCTATTTAGGACCTTTTAGTTACAATATATTTATCAGAACTTTTATTGGTACGAGTCTTGAAACCTTTTGACGGCATTCCCCATGGTGAACATGGATGCCTGCCTCCAGAACTTTTCCCTTCACCACCACCCATCGGATGATCATGGGGATTCATCGCTACACCACGGACGCTAGGACGCTTTCCTTTCCAGCGATTTCGTCCTGCCTTGCCAAGTTTTTGCGAATCATATTCAACATTGCCAACCTGTCCAAAGCAAGCCCTGCACTGTTTGTGGAACTTTCGCACCTCACCGGAGGGCAATTTAATAAGAACATAATTTCCTTCTTTGGCCATAAGCTGCGCCGAGACTCCGGCACTTCTGACCATCTGGGCCCCTTTGCCGATCTTCAGTTCAAGATTATGAATAATGCTACCAAGCGGCATATTCCCCATGGGCATGCAGTTACCGGTTTTAACGTCAACAGTCTCACCCGTTTCTATAACATCACCCACTTTGATTCCCAAAGGTGACAAAATATAACGTTTTTCACCATCAGCATACACAATCAAAGCGATATTCGCAGATCGGTTCGGATCATATTCAATTGCGGCAACTTTGCCTGGGATATTTATTTTATTGCGTTTAAAATCAATGACACGATACTTTCGTTTATGACCGCCCCCAATGTGTCGCGCAGTTATCCGTCCATTGTTATTTCGACCACCAGTCTTACCCAGTTGGCGGACCAAACTCTTTTCAGGTCTATCTTTTGACAGTTCAAGGTTAACGATTGAAACTCTGTTTCGTAATCCTGGCGATGTCGGTTTATAGGTTTTAGTTGGCATTGCAAACCCCGATTCTCAATTTTTAAGTATGTCTATTATTCTATCTTGATATAGTCTGTTGTATCTATGGTATAAAGGGCTACAGCTCTTCCAGAAAGTCAAGCTTTTGTCCTTCAGCCAGACTCACATAGGCTTTTTTCCAGTCTCTGGTACGACCGGATTGTCTGCCTACACGTTTCTGCTTATGATGCATATTGGCAGTACGTACATCAACCACCTTAATATTGAATAATTTCTCAGCAGCGCTTTTGATCTCAATTTTATTAGCCCTTGGGTCGACTTTTAAAACAATCTGGTTCTCAGTCTCTTGAAGAGACATCGCCTTTTCAGTCAAGCAGGCTTTCTTTATAATGTCATAAACGTTTTTCATGATAACAACCTCTTCTCAAGCAGCTCTACGCTATTCTGTAATAAAACCAGCTGTTTATGATGCAAAACATCATAGACATTAAGCCCGACAGGATGAATCACCTTAAAGCCATACACATTTCGGGAGGACCGTTCAAGTGCATCATTGGTTTCCGGTACAACAATCAATGCATTGGCAAGATCAAGTTGATGCATAATTGAGACAAACTTCTTAGTCTTAATTTCATCCATTTGAAAATCATCAAGCACGATACAGCTTTTTTCTGCAACACGAGCACTCAGGGCCATTTTCAGACCAAGCCGCTTGACTTTTTTGGTCAATTTAAAAGCATAGCTCCGCGGTTTAGGACCAAAAACCGTACCACCGCCGCGCCATAAAGGGGACTGCCTCGACCCTGCTCGGGCCCGACCGGTGCCTTTTTGCTTATATGGTTTGGCTGAGCTGCCACGAACTTCGACACGAGTCTTAGTACAGGCATTGCCGGACCGACGTGCTGCACGTTGCATCCTCACGACACTATGAAGCAGGTGGACATCAACATCAACGCCAAAGAGATCATCGTTTAAGTCGATCTCTCCCACTTTCTCTTTCATAATATTAACTACTTCTGTAACCGCCATTGTATTAACCCCGATTAGCTAACTCTGGAACACCAGGTTATGTTGATTATTTTGTGTAGAGCTGAACAAGACCCTGTTTTGAGCCCGGAACTGAGCCCTTGACAACCATAACATTGTCCTCAGAGCGTATATCAACAATAATAAAGTTCTTTTTTGAAACTCTAACATTACCCATTTGGCCAGGCATCTTTTTCCCTTTAATAACCTTACTCGGTGAAGCAGAGCAACCGATAGAACCTGGTGCCCGGTGATTCATCGAGCCATGACCACTGGGCCCGCTCCGAAAGTTATGCCGCTTGATTGTTCCCTGGAAACCTTTACCTTTTGAAGTCCCGGCAATATCGATCAAGTCTCCTACTTTAAATATGTCATCTATTGCTAAAACTTGGCCTGCTTGATACTGGCTGGAATCATTGACCCGGAATTCTTTAATATGATAGAATCCCCCCTGCTGCCCAGCTGCTTTCACATGACCGATCGCAGGTTTAATCATCCGGCTTTCTCTTTTACTGCCAAAGCCTAGCTGGATAGCGTTATAACCGTCTTTTTCAGTAGACTTTACCTGTAAAACAACACAAGGCCCAATCTCTAAAGCAGTCACTCCAGTGGCACGACCATTTTCATCATATATTCTGGTCATTCCCAATTTTTTTCCAAGTAATCCTAATGTTTTTGGCATCGTACCAATCCACTTAAATTTATTAATTTAGACCCTCTGTCTACACCGTTCGTTGAATTTGTAAACAGTGCATGTGTCAATCAAATACTTCACTAATTAGGGTTGTAGAGGATCTTTTCCAGCCCTACTAGATAAATAATAATCGGTGCGCTACAACTTTATCTCGACATCAACACCAGCTGAAAGTTCCAACTTCATGAGCGCATCGATGGTCTGCTGAGTTGGTTCCAAAATATCGAGCAACCGCTTATGAGTCCGCATTTCAAACTGCTCTCTCGATTTTTTGTTCACGTGGACTGATCGGAGCACACAATACTTGTTAATCATTGTTGGCAAGGGAATCGGCCCAGCCACCATAGCGCCAGTGCTTTTTGCAGTTTCAACAATTTCTCGTGTTGATTGATCTAAAAGCTTATGGTCGTAACCTTTAAGCCGGATGCGTATTTTTTGAGTTTGAACCATTATCCGTCACCTTACTCGATAATTTCGTTAATAACGCCGGCGCCAACTGTTCTGCCACCTTCGCGAATCGCAAACCGAAGTCCTTCCGCCATCGCAATCGGGGTGATAAGCACGCCTTCTATTGATACATTATCGCCTGGCATTACCATCTCAACGCCCTCGGGAAGGTTCACAATCCCTGTCACATCCGTTGTTC
>Ga0102953_1001924_pt1 | contig 12854 bp, 13 predicted proteins | sample SalPon2A_C_D2_MG_FD_78509 | JGI IMG/M metagenome (GOLD analysis project Ga0102953, IMG submission 78509) | Soil microbial communities from South San Francisco under conditions of wetland restoration - Salt Pond MetaG R2A_C_D2_MG | ecosystem: Environmental > Terrestrial > Soil > Wetlands | place... | reverse complement strand
GATCCCTGTTTCGTCTCGTTTCGGCCCTGCTGTCCGTCGCGCTGTTCTGTTCCCCGGCCCTGGCCACCGAGCAACTGCGCCTGGCAACCACCCACTCGACGGAGAACTCGGGGCTGCTCGCCGAGCTGCTCCCTCCCTTTGAAAAGGCCAATAATTGCAAGGTCGACGTCATCGCCGTCGGTACCGGCAAGGCGATCAAGCTTGGCGAGAACGGCGACGTCGACGTGATCCTGGTGCATGCCCGCGGCCGGGAAGACAAGTTCGTTGCAGAGGGCTACGGGGTCAACCGCCGGGACGTCATGTACAACGACTTCGTGGTTATCGGCCCGCCCGACGACCCGGCCGGCATCAAGGGGATGAGCGATGCCGCCGCGGCGCTGAAGAAGATCGCCGAGGCCAGGGCGACTTTCGTCTCGCGTGGTGACGACTCGGGTACCAACATCAAGGAGAAGGCGCTGTGGAAGGCCGCCGACGTCAAGCCATCCGGTTCCTGGTACCTGGAGTCGGGCCGAGGCATGGGCGAGGTCATCACCATGGCCACCGAGCGCCAGGGATACACCCTCTCCGACCGCGGCACCTACATTGCCTACCAGGGCAAGACCGACCTGCAGGTACTCACCGAGGGAGACAAGAAGCTTTTCAATCCCTACGGCGTTATCCCTGTCAACCCGGCGAAGTATCCGCACGTAAAGGCCAAGCTGGCAGAGGCTTTCGCCGAATACCTGACCAGTCCCGAGGGCCAGGCGAATATCGCTGCCTACCGCAAGAACGGCCAGCAGCTCTTCTTTATCTACAAATAGGATGGATACCTCGGGGGAGGGTTTCATACCCGCGCCACGGAGGACATCAAGGCGACTCATCCCGGCACGCCCTTGCGCTGGTCCTCTCTCCGGCCGCCGAGGGCGTGCCGGGAATTGCGGGGGGCGCGCATTCTGCCGCGCGATCTGCTGCGGCCCTGGAACTGGCCCGACCTGCTTCATTGTCTGATCGCCCCCACCGTGGTTCAGGCAATGGAGCTGGCCGACAATATCGCCCGGGCGGCCCGGGCCCGGGAGTTCGGCCATTCTCCCCGACGTACCAGCTGGCCGGGGTGACCAAGTTCTTCGGCACCGTGGCCATCGACCTGCTGGTCGGCATGGATCCCGCGATCGTCTGGCGCCATTCCCTTCTGGAGGCGCTGGCCGCGCTGGCCTTCGGCGCCGTCGGCGGACTGGGCGTGCCGCCGGTCCTGCGTCGTCTTCGAGCCTACGGCGTCCTTCACCCGGAAACCTAGGAGCCTGTCGACAGGCTCCGTGAAAGGAACGTTCATGAATATCCTTGTCTGCCTCGACGATACCGACAACCTGGAGAGCCGCGGCACGGGCGAGCTGGCCTCCCTGCTGGCGGCCGATCTCGACCGGAAAGGCTGGGGGCGCAGCCGCTTCGTCACCCGCCATCAGCTCCTGGTTCATCCGGACATTCCCTACACCTCCCACAACAGCGCCATGTGTTTCGCCGCCATGGTGGAGGAGAGCCACCTGGGGAGCTTCATCGACCACGCCGCCTGTTTTCTCGAACGGGAGAGCGCTCCGGGTTCCGACCCAGGGTTGTGCGTGGCGACTCTCGAAGGCCTGTCGCATCCCGAGCGGCTGGTCGGTTTCGGCCGGTCGGCCAAGAAGCAGGTCCTCGACAAGAAGGCCGCCTATACCCTGGCGCAGGAACTCGGGGTGCACCTGTCTGAACATGGCGGCAGCGGCCAGGGGGTGGTGGGCGCCCTGGCCGGAGCGGGGCTGCGGCTGGGGGGGAGCGACGGCCGATTGAAGGGGCGGCTGCAGTTCAGCGAGGCGGATGGAAGTGTTCCCGTTCGCGACCTGCTGGCTCATCCGCTGGTCGAGGAGGTCAGGACTTCGGACGGTACCCTTCCGGCCGCCGACGACCTTGTTCTTCTGGACGACAAGGTGAAGACGGTGCTGCTCGACGGCAAATCGGTACTGCTGCTGGCCCCGGACGAAGGGGAGGCAGCGCTCTGGAGGACCTTGTCCCGCCGGGAGCTGAAGAATTACTAGGAGGTTTCTGTCCGTAAACGGCTCTTTTCCGCAATCTCTGCGTCAATCTACGGTCTTGCTTGTGCGACGTACCATGTACGTCTCCGAGCAAGACCTTGATTTCCTTGACCTTGCGAAAAATTGCTCGTTTCCGAATCAGAAACACACCAGTGTCCATCCCGGGTTTCCGGATGGACACTAGGAGGTTGGTCCTATGGCCAGCAGAAAGAATACAACAAAGCCACCTTTGGGGCTGGAGGATTGGGCGGCGGCCGCCCGGTTAGCGGGCAAATGCGCGACCTTCATTCCCGACGTCGAGGAAGAGCAGATCGCCGATGAGCCGCGATCCTGCTACAACTGCCGATATCGGCGCTGGCAGGCCGATTCCGTCGCGTGTCTGGCCGCTTCCGGTTAACGTCCGGCAGGCCGGTGATCGGGGCGGGAAGCCCGCGGTCCTGGCCTAGGACGCGCTACGGGATGGGAGTGTGTCTGTTTTTTTCCCTTCTCTGCCATGTTTGGTTGCTCCTTTGCCCCCAAAGCTCCTCGCCGGTGCGCAATCCGGGAGGGGACGAGCAAATAACCGTCGTTCTCGTCGACAATTCCCCCTCGGCCCCGGCCGGCCAGGAGGCCCAGAGAGAAGGGACGTCACCGCGACGGGCTGAAAGTGTGCCGGCGCCCAACCGGACCCAACATGCCGCGCGGACCATTCCTCCTTCCCCACGGCGTGTGGTTGCCGCCGTCCCTCCCAGTTTGTCACCCAGAAAGAGGGCTCCCGTGGCGGACAACACGGAGCCTGTCCCGAAGAAACCCTCCCCCCTGGAGAAGTCGGAACCGTCTGCCCCGAAGCTGGAATCGCACCAGGAATCCCCTCGGGAAGTCTCTTCTTCGCCCCCGCGGGAAGGTGCGGGTGCCGAGCTGCAGTCTTTCCTTCCGGAAAAAGTCGGCGATCAGAACGAAGAAAGTGCCACCGGTGCCGCTGGCAGTGCCACCCCCGCCGGGCCGGTGACGGCCCGTTTCGGTACCACGAACGGCCCACGGGTCGAAAATTTGGTGAAACCGAAATATCCCTTCCGGGCCAGACGCCTGCACAAGGAGGGGAGGGTCCTGCTTCGCCTGCGCATTGACCGCTCCGGGGCCGTCCGCTCCGGTGAGGTGGTCGAGTCGGCCGGCTACGGCTTCGACGAATCGGCCCTTGAGGCCGTAAGGAAATCCCGCTTCAGTCCCGCCACCCGGAACGGCCGGCCGGTGGAGTGTCTGGCCCTGCTGCCGGTGCAGTTCGTGCTGGAACCGTATCGCTGAGACGAAAAAACCGGACTTATTGTTTTTTTGACCATCGGGCTTCGGTAAAGACGAAAATCTTTTTTATCCGCAGATGCACGCAGATTGAAGGCAGATAAAACCTGCTTCCAAAAAAAGACGTTTGGATTGAAGCTTTAATCCGCATTTATCTGCGTGCATCTGTGGCCATATATGCCTATTGGTTTTATTCCATGAATGCGGACAAGCCAACTTTTTGTGGTTCAATCGGTGCCAACTCCAGTGATTGTTCTAGGGGGGGTCGTCATTCATTTTCCGAAATTTCGAGGAGGATCAAATTTCCTCGAGGACTGAATTCTCTTCCGCAGCCGCTATACTTGAAGTTTCTTAATTTCCTTGTACTTGTCGGACCATGGGGAGGACGGTTCGACGCTTCTACGGAGACAAAGACATGGCGTTTCGACGGGATATCGAATCGAAGCTTAAAGGGGAATCCCTGGTCCGCAAGGGACTGATGCACAGGCACAAGGGGATTGCCCCGCTGCGGCTGGTCCCCGAACTCAACGTGGTCAAAATCGGCGGACACGGCATCATCGACTACGGTCGCGAAGTCGTCATGCCGCTCATGGAGGAGCTCGGCGAGCTGTCCAGGCGGCACAAGCTGCTGGTCGTCACCGGCGGGGGGGTGCGGGTGCGGCACATCCTCGACATCGGCATCGATCTCGGCATGCCGACCGGCGTCCTGGCCGAGCTGGCCAGCAAGATCAGCGAGCAGAATGCCGAGATCGTCACGCTGCTTCTTTCGCAGTGGGGCGGCTCGCGGGTCAAGACCGGCGACCTGCTCGACCTGCCGACCCTGCTCCATCTCGGTCTGCTGCCGGTCATTCACGGCACGCCCCCCTACGGCCTCTACGAGCATCCGCCGGGGGACGGCCTCATTCCTCCGCACCGTACCGACACCGGCGCGCTGCTGATGGCCGAGGTCCTCGGCGCCCGCAGCTGCATCCTGGTCAAGAACGTCGACGGCCTCTTCACCAAGAATCCCGAGGAAAATCCCGAGGCTGAACTGATCGAGGAGATTCGCGTCGAAGAGCTGATCGAGATGGACATGGAGGACATGGTGCTGGAGCGTAAGATCCTCTACCTGCTGCGCGACATGGCCAATGTCCGGGAAATCCGGATCGTCAACGGCCACAAGCGCGGCACCATCGAGCAGGCCATCCGCGGGGAGCGGATCGGCACGGTGATCCGGGTCTGATCCTGCGCAAAAGATCGGAAAGGGTGCTATCATGGAAGTGTACCCCCTCCGCAACAACAGGGAGGAAAACAGGAAAGGAGGCACCCTTTCATGGCAGGAAAAATGTTCTATCGGGAAAGGTCCAAGATCGTCGATGGTGCGCACCAGCCGCGCTACATCCTGGTGGCTGTGGCGGACCTCAACCTCAAGGTCTACGGCCAGCATCTGCGCATGTGCGAACTCAAGCACATCGCCGAGTCGGTCGGGGCCGAACTGATCTCCCTGCCGCGCGGGCCGAAGCACCAGGAAAAGGCCTGACGGCAGTCTCCGTTTCGAGAGATGAACGAACGGAGGTAACCGAAGCGGGCGGTTTTCGAACCGCCCCTTCACTTTTTCGACTCGACGTGTCCTGCGGGCGTTCGGATTTTTAAAAGCAAACTGTTTCACCGCAAAGGCGCAAAGCACGCAAAGAGTCGGCCTTGTCCGGTTAGGGGATTGCAGTATCCCCCAACCCTGGCCTTTTCCCCTCACCCGGCCTGCGGCCACCCTCTCCCCGTGGGAGAGGGGAAGCATATTCCCTTTTCCATCAGGGAGAAGGTGCCCCGAAGGGGCGGATGAGGGGCGATTTTGCCTTGGTGCATCAACCTAAGCGGACACTACTGGCAAAGAGTATTTCATCTCCTGTTTTTTCGGGTTTCATTGCGATCTTTGCGGCTTGAGTGCGCGAAGCGAACGGGCGAGAGGAATGCTTTGAATGATTTTGAGTTGATTAAGCCGAAATTGTCAAAATCGGGATGCAGAATTTTCCGAGGCTGAAAAAAGAAGGGAGGAGGAATGGAAAAGAAAGACCGGTTTTACATCGACGGCCAATGGCGGGAACCTTCGGGCAAAAAGACCATCGAGGTGGTCAATCCCGCTACCGAGCAGGTTCTGGCCACTGTGCCGGAAGGCACGGCCGAGGATGTCGATCGAGCAGTGGAAGCGGCCCGCAAGGGCTTTGGCGAGTGGGCCTTTACATCGGTCGGTGCCCGTGTCGAACTGCTGAAGAAGGTGCACCAGGGCCTGTCGCAACGGGCCGACGAAATTGCCGAGACCATCTCCAGGGAGATGGGAATGCCTCTGAAGCTCTCGCGGAAGATCCAGGCCGGGTTGCCCCAGGTGGTGACCGAAAGCTACTGCAAGCTTCTGCCCGAATTCCCCTTCGAGGAAACGGTCGGCAATTCGCGCATCGTGCGCGAACCGGTGGGGGTGGTGGGCTGCATCACGCCCTGGAATTTCCCCCTTCACCAGGTCGTTCTGAAGGTGATTCCGGCCCTGGCTGCCGGCTGCACCGTGGTGCTCAAGCCGAGCGAGGTGACCCCCCTTACCGCCTTTATTCTGGCCGAAATCATCGCCGCCGCCGGCTTTCCGGCCGGAGTTTTCAACCTCGTCACCGGTTTCGGTCCGGCAGTCGGCGAGGCCCTGGCCGACCATCCCGAGGTCGACATGGTTTCCTTCACCGGGTCGACCGCCGCCGGAAAACGGGTGGCGGAGCTGGCCGCCCGGTCGGTCAAGCGCGTCGCGTTGGAACTCGGAGGCAAATCTCCCTCGGTCGTCCTGGAAGATGCGGACCTGGCGAAGGCGGTGCGCAGTACGGTGAATTCCTGCTATCTCAACTCCGGCCAGACCTGCAACGCTCTCACCCGGATGCTGGTTCCGGAGAGCCTTTATCCGGAAGCCTCCCGCCTCGCCGTGGAAACGGCCCGGGCCTTCACCCTCGGCGACCCCTTCGACAGCGGCACCAAGCTCGGTCCGCTGGTGTCCGAAGCCCAGCGAGAGCGGGTCCGGCGGTTCATCCGCAAGGGCAGCGAGGAAGGTGCCGAGCTGCTTCTGGGCGGGCCGGATTCGCCTCCTGACCTGGATACCGGCTTTTTCGTCAAGCCGACCGTTTTCGGTCGCGTCGAGCCCCGGATGACGATCGCCCGGAAGGAAATTTTCGGGCCGGTGCTTTCCATCCAGGCATTTCGGGATGAGGAGGAGGCCCTACGGATCGCCAACGATTCCATTTACGGGCTGGCTGCTGCCGTCTGGTCGGGCAGCGAGGAGCGGGCCGGTCGCGTGGCGCGGAAGATCCGGGCCGGGCAGGTGGACATCAACGGCGGGAAGTTCAATCCCCTGGCGCCCTTCGGCGGCTTCAAGCAGTCCGGTTACGGCCGCGAGCTGGGTCGCTACGGGCTGGAGGAATTCCTCGAGGTGAAGTCCATTCAGCTCTGACGGGGAAGCCGGCTCCGCGGCCGGGATAAGTCAACGAGACTCGGCGACAATCGGTATCTTTCGCTTGTTTTCTGAGTTGATTTTATTTGTGTTCTCCCCTTGCCGCTGTATAATGTGACAGAGAAGGTCATATATAAACTCCTTCGGGAAGGGGGGAGAATTTATGCGTATCGACATTCTTTGCAAACCCGAAAGCGGCGGACGGTGCGAGCGAACGTTGCAGAATGTCCGTCAGGCTCTGGCCGAATTGCAGGTCGAAGCCGAGGTTCATCTCTACCGGGACCGGCGCAAGATGATCGACAACCGGGTCTATGTTTCGCCGGCTCTGCTGATCGACGACAGCGTCCGGATCGCCGGAAGGGTTCCCGAGATCCGGGAAATTCAGAGCTTTATCGTGGAAAGACCTCGATATCGCAGAAGAATTCAGGAAGTGGCCTGATCCTGCTTTTTCACCCGAACCAGTATCTGAAAGCCCCCTCTCGAAGGAGAGGGGGCTTTACTTTTTCCGGAGGCCCGGGTAATTTCGGAAACCTGCTTACCCCTTCTCCGGCGGCATGAGAAAGCCTTCGGCGAGGGCGAACTCGATGATCTCCTCGGCGTCCCGGCGCGCAAGGCTGCCGGCGAAGATCTCCTCCGGCGTCAGGGTGCCGTCGCTTCCGCGAAGCAGGCGGGAGAAATCCTCGGTCAGCGATTCGCAGAAAACCTCTCCGGCCTGACGGAAGAAGGCCGCCACCGATCCCACCGGCCGGAACATCGACGCGAACTGCTCCAGGTCCGCCTCCCCCATCTCCATCAGATCGACAATTTCATAGCGGAAGGAAACCAGGCGAAGCGCTTCGCCCGCCCGCCACGGCGTCCGCCACAGGTCGCTGGCGTTCCAGGTCGAGGCTGGCGCCGGCCGCAGGTCGTCGCCGAGCAGGGCCTCGGCGTAATGGAAGTGATAGCGTATCAGGTCGAGGGCGGCGGGAACCAGCTCCGTCCGACCGGCAACGCTGAGCTGCCGGCTCGCATAGTCTTCCTGGAGCGCCAGGAGCTGTCCCGACTCCCAGGCCTCCGGCGCCAGCAGACGCTGTCGGTCGATGCCGGGCTGTTCGAGGGCCCAGGAGGCGAACCCTTCGAGGAAGGAGACAGGTTTCCGGCCGGTCGCTCGGACCAGGGTATTGAAAAACCCGACCGCTCTTCCGTGGTTGTAGAAGAGATCGGCGGCCGCGGCGAGCAGGCGACAGCGTTCGATGTCGGCCTCGCCGCAGGTGTCGCTGCGGATAATCTCGTAGGGGGGATGGTCCTGGGCCTCGATGCCGTGTTTTCCCCGGTGCCGGTCCAGGGGGGTGCCGGGCAGGACGGCCAGGGGGAAGGTGTCGACATGGTTGGGGGAGAAACCGAGGGCCGCGTCGAGACTGCGGCAAAATCCCCGGTAGTCGTCCCCGGGCAGGCCGTAAATGAGATCGAGTCCGAAGGTGATCCCCTCTGCGCCCAGCAGGCGCATCCTTTCGCCGAATGCATCCGGGTCGATGGCGCGGTGGATGTTGGATAGGACCTCGGGACGGATCGATTGCAGGCCGACCTGAACCGAACAGGACAGCTCGGAGAGAAGCCGGACCATCTCGCGGTCGAGAAAGTCGGCCTTGGCCTCGAGATGAAAATGGATCTGCGGGGCCTTTTCCGCCAGCAGGCGCAGCATTTTCTTTCCCCGCGCCGGGGGATAGTTGAAGGTGGAGTCGAGAACCCAGATCTGCCGGACGCCGCTGCGAGCGAAGAGGTCGAGTTCGTCCGCCAGTCGCGCCTGCGAAAGGTGCCGCACCCCCCGGGCGCCGCGGGCATCGTAGCAGAAGTCGCAGCCGAAAGGGCAGCCGCGGGAGGTCTCCCACAGGACGCCGGGTCCCGGTGAAAGGACGCCGCTGAGCCAGGGCGAAGGCAGGGAATCGAGATCGGCCACCGGCGGGCGGTCCGGCCCGGCACTGATGCCGGAGGCCCGCCGAAGGGTGAAGCCGGCGAGGGCGTCGGGCCTCTCGCCCCTTGCCAGAGCCGCCGTCAGCTCGCGGAAGGTGATTTCCCCTTCGCCTCGTATCACTCCGTCGAGTGCTCCCTGCCGCAGAACGCTCTCCGGGGCCGCCGACGCTTCGGGGCCGCCGGCCAGAAGAAAGATCGCGGGGCGCCGTTTTTTGATCTTCCGGGCCAGCTCCAGAACGCGTCGGCGGTTCCACAAATAGAGGGGAAAGGCGACAATTTGAGGATCGCCGGCGAGGATCTGCGAGATCATCTCCTCATCGCCTTGCTGCGGGAAAAGATCGAGAAGCCTGGCCTCCTGCCGTCGCGACTCGGGCAGCGCGGCGACCAGGGAGGCCGCGGCCAGGGCGACGGCCTGGGCCGATGGGCGAACGTGCAGGGTCGGCAGAACGACCGCCGCCGCATCGATGGGGGCGGAACTTTTCATGCCGTCACCTTCGCTGGGGGTGGGGAGTCAAGGTGCTCCCCGGTGGTGTGGATACCGTGGCGACGGAAAGTCTCCCGGAGTTCCTCGTAGTGGTCCTTGAGATGGGTCATGGTCAGGTGGTAGCCGTGATTCATGATGTGGTGGCGTGCCGCATTGCTCATCGGACTCTGGAAAAAGAGGACGGACTCCTCCCCCGCCGGTTCGATAATCACGATATCGATCTCCGGATTCCTGTGCCGGTAGATCTCCAGGGCCATGTCCAGTTTCTCTTTGTTCTCGATGCGTTGGGCCTGTTCCCAGGCAAAGCTCAGGCCCAGCTTGGCGATGCTGGAGCATTTGCCGTAAGAGAGCGAAGGCAGACAGGAGCGCTCCGGATCGTTGTTCATCGGTACCCGGGGGTTGATCACCACGATCAGTCTGGCCCCCCGTTCGATGGCGAGGTCGATATGGGTGAGGCGGCCGGTGGAACCGTCGATGTAGTAGTTATCGCCAACCTTGTGCGGTCGGAAAAAGTAGGGGATGGCGCAGGAGGCGGTGATCGCCTGGCAGATGTGCATCCCGCGGTAGTCCTCGGCGCCGAAGACGACCCTTTGTCCCCGGTCGAGATCGTAGGCCGGAATGTAGAGTTCGGGTTCGATCAGATGGAAATCGTCCAGGATGCCCTCCTGGCGAAAGGCGCGGCAGAGGTAATTCTGCATCGGGCCGAGGGAGAAAATCCCGGAGGGAAACTGTTCCTGGAGGATGTGGATAATGTCGAGGGGGGTGAAGGACCAGTGGTTGCGCCGGTAGTTCCGGTAGATCCGGAAGAGGTTGCGTAGCAGGCCCCAGCAGGAAGTGAGCATCTCCCGATAATCGAGACGGTAGATGTCGTGGCGGCGAAAATTGAAGACGTTCTGCTCGTTGCGGGCGATGGCTCGGAAGAGGTCGGCGGGGGCGATCCGGTTGGCGATCAGGGTGGCGATGACAGCACCGGCGCTGACGCCGACGTACATGTCGTAGCGGCGGTTGCTGAACCCCGGGGCGAAGAGGTGGTCGAGGGCCGTGAGGGAGCCGATTTCATAGGCCGCTCCCATGATTCCGCCGCCCGCCAGGATCAGGGCCGTTTTCTCTCCATTCGGGGGCATTCCGGCGCCCCTACTTCTTTGCCCGGACCTTGATTTTCGGTTTGCCGTCCTCGGTCACCACCTTGAATTCCACTTTGCGATCTCCGAATTTCTCCCGAATTCTATGGCTCTGTTGCGCCAGAAAAGTCGCCACCTTTTCGCGGCTCGGAACATCCCCTTCAATTTTACAGGTTGCCCGGGCTTCGAGCAACTGATTGTAGACGGCATCGGTCTCGCTCTCGGAGGAGACTTCCGGGGCCGGAGCGGCCCGGATTTGCGGGCGTTTCAGATGACGGACGTATCGACCCTCGTCCATCAGGCGCAATATGCGGTCCCAGTGGCCGCAATAACTGTGAAAGCGGGTGGCTGAGTTCTGGTAGCGAAAACGAAGATCGGTCTGGACGATGTGGCGGTTGGCGAAACGGCGCAGGCGCCTGGCAAGGTCGTTGCGGGCCCGGATCGGTTCGCGTTTCTCCACGCCGGCAAAATACTGTTCGTATCTGATCTCGAGTTCCTTGAGGTCCTGTTCGATCTGAACAAGCTGGCGATCGATGGTTTTGCGTTCGTTCATCCACGCCCTCCGATTGCCCGATACTATACGGGAGTCGGGCAGGCTTTGCAAAAGGAAAAGCCCGTCTTTGCGGCCCGCGAGCCATATGCCTTGACTCCCCATGATGGATTCGTATAATGGGGCGTTTAACAAAAAAACTTCCTGGGAAAGTCCATGAAAAATCAAAACAATGATCGCCATCTGGCCGCCGTCATCCTCGCCGCCGGCCAGGGAACGCGGATGAAGTCGGAACGACCCAAAGTCCTGCACGAGGTGGCCGGGCGGGCCCTGGTGCGTTACCCCGCCGGGCTGGCCCGGGAGCTCTGCTGTGAGCCCAGGGTCCTGGTGGTCGGGCACGGCGCCGAGGCGGTGCGGGAGGCCATGGCGACGGAAGACCTCCGATTCGCCCTGCAGGAAGAGCAGCTGGGGACGGGCCATGCCCTGCTCAGCGCCGGGGACGTTCTGGAGGATTTCAGCGGAACCCTGCTGCTTCTCAGCGGCGACGTCCCTCTTTTGCGCCGGCGGACCCTGGAGCGGCTGCTGGACTATCATCGCGCCCAGCAGGCGGCGGTCACGGTCCTGACCGCCGAGCTCTCCGATCCGCACGGTTACGGCCGCATCGTGCGCGACGGCGATGAGGTGTTGCGCATCGTCGAGGAGAAGGATGCCAGCGCAAGGGAGAAGCAGATCCGGGAGATCAATACCGGCATCTATGCCTTCGAGGCGCCTTTTGTTTTCGAGGCCCTGCGTACCGTCGGCCGCGACAACGCTCAGGGTGAGTACTACCTCACCGACGTGCTCGCCGCCGCCCGCCGCGACGGGCGCAAGGTTTGCGCCCTGACCGCCGGCGAGGCCGAGGAGAGCATGGGTATCAACGACCGGGTTCAGCTTGCCCGGGCCGAGGCCGTCATGCGCCGCCGGATCAACGATTCTCTGATGCGCGCCGGGGTCACCCTGGTCGATCCGGAGACCACCTACATCGAAGCGGAGGTGGTGGTGGCGCCCGACACGGTCATCCATCCCGGCGTCCATCTGCAGGGTGCCACCCGGGTGGGGCGGCAATGCGTCATCGAACCGGGAGTGATTGTTCGCGACTGCGTCATCGGCGACCGGGTCCGGCTCAAGGCCGGGTCGGTGCTGGAGGAGTCGCAGCTCGGCGAGGACTGCGCTATCGGTCCGATGGCCCATCTGCGTCCCGGAACGGTTCTGGCCGGAAACAACAAGCTCGGCAACTTCGTCGAGACAAAAAAGGCGCTCATCGGCCGGGGCTCCCAGGCGAGCCACCTGACCTATATCGGCGACGCCGAGGTGGGTACCGGCGTTAATATCGGCTGCGGCACCATCACCTGCAACTACGACGGGACGCGCAAGTACAAGACGATCATCGAGGACGACGTCTTCGTCGGCAGCGATACCCAGTTCGTCGCGCCGGTGCGCATCGGGCGAAACTCCCTGATCGGTGCCGGCTCCACCATCACCCGGGATGTGCCCGCCGATGCCCTCGCCCTCTCGCGGGTCGAGCAGAAGGTCATCGAAGGGTGGCGGCTGCGCAAAAAGGGCAAAAGCAGGGAAAAGAAGTGATCAGTGATTCGTGATTGGACCAGCTCCCAGGCCAATCACTGCTTTTACCGATCACCAATTACCAATCACCAGTCACGAGGGTTTTAATATATGTGCGGCATCGTAGGTTATATCGGACGGCAGCAGGCCAGCTCCATCATTCTCGATGGCCTGCGGCGTCTTGAATATCGCGGCTACGACTCGGCGGGTATCGCCACCCTGGATGAAGGCCGGGTCGAGACCCGCCGCGCCGAGGGCAAGCTGGTCAACCTGGAGAAGGTGCTGGTTGACCGGCCCCTTGCGGGAAGCCGCGGTATCGGCCATACCCGCTGGGCGACCCACGGCCGTCCCTCCGAGACCAATGCCCACCCTCACTGCGGCGGCGGCATCGCGGTGGTGCACAACGGCATTATCGAAAATTACCTCTCGCTCAAGG
>Ga0102953_1001923_pt1 | contig 12860 bp, 11 predicted proteins | sample SalPon2A_C_D2_MG_FD_78509 | JGI IMG/M metagenome (GOLD analysis project Ga0102953, IMG submission 78509) | Soil microbial communities from South San Francisco under conditions of wetland restoration - Salt Pond MetaG R2A_C_D2_MG | ecosystem: Environmental > Terrestrial > Soil > Wetlands | place... | reverse complement strand
TCAACCTGGTTCGGATTGATTTCATATTTTTTGAGTGGATTCTCAGATATTTCTTTGTAGATCTCTCGGTTTTTATATATGTCGATCGCCAGGTAAAGCGCCTGCCTAAACGATTCGGGTGAGGCTTTATCTTCGCCTGCCAGAGAATAGGCAGTTCCATGTGCCGGCGATGTTCTGATTACCGGTAGTCCGGCGGTGTAATTCACTCCTCTTTCAAATGAAGCCAGCTTAAACGGAATAAGACCCTGATCGTGGTACATGGCTAAAATTGCATCGAATTTGCGGTAATCTTCCGAACCGAAAAATCCGTCAGCAGAGTAGGGACCCAATGCAATAATTCCTTCTTTTTTAGCCTGAATAATAGCGGGGAGAATGATCTCTTTTTCCTCGTTTCCAAGCAATCCGTTATCGCCCGCATGTGGATTTAATCCGAACACCGCAATCCGGGGTTTGGTAATGGCGAAGTCTTGCTGCAGCGATTTGGCAATGATTCTGATCTTTGATAGGATCATTTCTGTCGACAAACTTCCAGCAACTTTGGAAATGGGGATGTGCGTAGTAACCACACCAATTTTCAGGATTTCGCTTACCATTAGCATGGCATAATTTTCCGCATGAAACTTTTGCGCCAAAAACTCGGTATGGCCTGGGAAATTAAAATGTTCACTCTGAATAGTATCTTTATTGATGGGGGCTGTTATTAACGCATCAATGTATCCATTTTCCAAATCAGTTGTGGCACGATCCAAAGCCATAAATGCCGATTCACCGGCGATGGCTGTCGGTTTCCCCAGTTCTACCCGAACATTATCATCGACACAATTGATAATATGTGCTTTACGCGGAGTTGCTTCTTTGGTTGAGCGAATATGATTAAAACTCAGATTGTTAATGTTCAGCGCTTTTCGGTGATAAGCAGCCACTTTTGGCGAACCATAAATAATGGGTATGCACATTTCCAGGATTCTTGGATCAAGTAATGTTTTCATAATTACTTCATAACCGATTCCATTAATGTCTCCGTGCGATATTCCTATTTTAATATTATTCTGATGTGTCATTTTATTTCAATTTCAGATAATTGCAGTTCCCTTTTAAAGGGAGGGCAAAGTTACGTTTTTAATTGAATTTTTTCAAAAAGTTAAAAAGCAACCGTGTGCCAGCCCCGGTTCCTCCTTCCGGTCGGTATGCGTCTTTTTCAAAAAGAAAGGAAACACTGGCAGAATCAAGATGAATCCAGTTGTAATCGGTGAAATGTTCCAGAAATTTTCCAGCTACAGTTGACTGGGCTTCGCGGGTACCAAGATTATTTAGATCGGCAATCGACGATTTTAGTGGTTTGGCGTATTCTTCCCACAAAGGAACTTCGATAATACGTTCGTAAGTTTCCTCGCCAATGGTTTTTAGTTGTGAAAGATATTCCGGTGCATTTCCCATTCCAACAATTGCCTGATGACCGGCCACAATTTCGGCAGCTCCGGTTAATGTGGCAATGTCAATAACCAGTTTGGGCGAGTATTTTTTAGCATAGCTAAGGGCATCAGCCAGCAACAGGCGACCTTCGGCATCGGTGTTTTTCACCTCCACTGTAGTACCGTCGAACATGGTAATGATATCGCCAGGCACGTAAGCATTTCCATCGGGACGGTTGTCTGTGGATGGCACCAGACCAATAACATGAACAGGAAGTTTGTTTTTTGCTGCTGCATAAATCGTTGTAATAACAGCTGCCGCCCCGGCCATGTCGCTTTTCATGTAATCCATCGATTTTTGTGTAGGTTTTAAACTTAAGCCGCCAGTGTCGTAAACGACACCTTTCCCTACCAGAACCAGCGGATTTTTGTTTTTGGCATTTTCGGGCTTCCACTCCAGGATAGAAAACGTTGGCGGGTCGATACTTCCTTTGTTTACTGCCAGCAATCCACCCATTTTCAGAGCTTCAATTTTTTTCTTGTTGAAAACTTCCACCGAGAAACCGGCCTCTTCACCCAGTTTTTCAATTTCTGCCGCTAAACGTGTTGATGTTAAATATGAGAGTGGTTCGTTCACCAAATCGCGAGCATAAAAAACTGCCTGTGTTACATTTTGTATTTCTGAAATGAGTTCAGCTGTGGTTGACTGGTCAAAAATAAAAATTTCCTCAACAAAAAAATCATCCTTTTCTTTCTTGTATTTTGAAAAATTGTATCCCGACAACATCAGACCCTCAAGAAAAGAAACCATTAATTTTTTCTTGCTAAAATTCATCAGCTGAATCGATTTTATTTTTTCGGCTTTCAGCACATCAAATAATTTCGAACCGGCAACTCGTGCCTGTTCTTTTTGGTAACCGTTAACCTTTTCTTCCTTAATTTTATTGAAATACAATATATTGGGATAATGGTGTACAACACAATCATCCGATTTTTCCAATTTTGATTTAAAGTAATTTATTTCATTTTCCGGCAAAAATGACATTGAAAATTGTTCGATGTCATCAAAAATGGAAGCGATTGAAATATCTTCTTTAAGCTCTTTTATTTTTGAAATTTTTGGTAGCATAATTCTAAAATTTTTCTAAAAATAATACAATTAATTACGTTCAAAACGGAATGTTAAAAATAAACAGAAAGGGAGTGTGCATGTTTACAGCCGAAAAGGAAAGATTTGCAATGGGAAAGTTGGAAAGAGTTGGAATTTTCTTTCGGAATTATTTTCTTGTTTCGGATTAATTATCTTTTAGGCAACGCACTGAAAAGGCATATTTTTTGGGGAATGTGTTCCATCTTCCTACATTATCCTTTGTATCATCGAGTACTCTGCGCCAGGCGGCATTTTCGCCATATTCGGTTGATGTCCAAAGGAATTCGGCGCGGCCAAGCATAGAAAATTCACCTGATGTTTCCATGCGGCCCGAAAGCAACGCATCGAATCCGGAAGATCCTCCAAGTTTTAATTTTGTGCCAATATTTGCACCTCTCCAGGTATTCACCATATCGACCTCCTGGGTGCTCATTCCCAGCTGTTTCTCAAGAATTTTAAAATCTTCGTCGCTGGGCAGGTGCCAGCCATTCGGACAAATACCCTGAGTTTTATCCTCTTTTGATTCGTTCATTGCCACATTCCAGGTGTAAAGACGGCCGTAATTTTCTTCCAGGGTGTTGTCGTTATTGTAACAATAACTTTTTATTGTCGAGCCATCAGGAGCATGTTGTACTTTCAGGTTTTCTTTCATCCAGATTTGTTCGCCAATAACAACAGTTGGGTATTTGTTTCCGTCAACATCGGTTACAATACCCGCGACCATAACATTTTGAGTTACTTTGTTTCCTTTGCTGTCAGTAGCAGTTATTGAATATATCCCGTCACAAAGATGTTCGATGGTTTTGGAAACTTCTCCATTAGACCAAAGTAAACTGTACGGCGGGTAACCTCCGCTAACTTTTGCAGTGAGCGTTCCATCGCTGGCACCCGATTTTGTTGGATTGGATACATCGAAAGTTACAGTTAATTGGTCCGGATTTGGCTGGGAAATATAGAAAGTATCGGTAAACATGTGGTATTGCGAATCGGAAATAACCACGACATACGCACCGGCAACCAGGCTGTCAATGTCTTCAGTTGATTCATTGTTCGACCAGCGAAAAATATATGGTGCAATTCCTCCTCTCACAAAAAGATCAATTGCTCCGTCGGCAAGGCCATAAAAACTTACATTTTTAATATCAGCATTCACCTGAATAGAAGGAGCAATATCTTCCCCGTTCTCCTCGCATTGAACAAGGAAAAGAATCCCCAGGAATAAAAGACATATTTTAATCAAGGTTTTGGTCATGGCAAATGTAAATTCTCAGAACAGTCCGCAAGCTTTTCCTAACGGTACTTTAATGTTCCATTCCATCCCAAAATTTACCAATTTAAATAGTTTTTTCAGCGTCGAAATTTTGGTTTGTATCCTTTTTTAACTTGTAAAAAATATCATCTTTTCAGGGGATTAAATTAATAAAAATATTGAAATTTAAAAATATGTTTTTAAATTATTTAAACTTATTAAAATTCACGTGTTAATCGACACTTAATTTTGTCAAATGTTTATAATAATTAATGATTTTCAGAATGGGAGTTTTTATTTACTATTTGAATTTTAATGTTTTTGGTGGAATTCATTCAAATAAAATATTTATTTTATAGTAAGTAGTTTTTTATTATGTTTATGTAAATTGAGCAACTGAAAAATTTCAGAAACAGAGCAATAAAAAATCGTTCTTAGAAGCAATTCGAAGAAAATAAAAATTGTTATTTTATTTGAAATGCATGTTAAATCCCAGTTGCTATCTGAAGTCAGAATTGTTAGGCCTAATACCAGTAAACTATGAGGATTTTATCATTTATTACACTTGTTTTTTTAAGCTTGAATTTATTTGCACAGGGAAAGAAATTGTTTTGGAATATTTTACCGGAAAACCGAATTGTGTGGAATGTTCAACCCGGGCAGGCGCACACTGATCATATTGAAATGAGCGGGCTGCAAATATCTTCAATTATTACATACGGAACTAATGAAAACGGCGGGCTGGTATTACAAAAAAAACTGGTATTTCCCATGTTGCGTACCATTCCGAATAATACGCATGCAAGTTTAATTCATACTTTCGATGGCGACGAGCTACCTTTGATTAAAGTTAACGGAACAGTGGTAAAAGAACACCCAGAACAATTTATGTTGAGTGGCATTTTAACGGTAACGAGCTCAACAAATAGCGGAGTGAAAGTGAGCCGAACTATCTTCCCTTCAAAAAATAAAGCGGCACTTATAGAAATATTTCAACTTAAAAATATCTCAAAAGAACAAAAGAAAATAACGGTAGATTTTACACCTACTGAAATAAAAACTCCTGCCGAAAAAGGTGTTTACGGCGAATACATTTTGCAGGTGAGCATGCAGGGTGAGCATTTTTTTAATGTTTCTCCTTCAGAAGAAGTGACATTTGCGCTTATTTATTCAGGGAGAAAAGCATGCGAGTCAGCATATTTATTTTCGCCGGATTATGAGTTGCTGAAACGAGAGAAATTTCTCGATGAACTGTCGCACAATCTGGTTTTGGAAACACCCAACGATACGATAAATCGCGAATTTGCTTTTGCTAAAATCAGGGCAACTGAAAGTATTTACGATACTAAAGGAGGACTAATGCACGGTCCTGGAGGTGGCGCTTATTACGCAGCAATCTGGGCTAACGATCAGGCCGAATACGTCAATCCGTTTTTCCCGTTCTTGGGAAATCTGGAAGGAAACGAATCGGCTATCAATAGTTTCGGGCATTTTGCCCGTTACATGAATCCGGAATACAAACCGATTCCGAGTTCGATAATTGCCGAAGGCGTAGATTACTGGAATGGGGCCGGAGACCGCGGTGATCAGGCTATGATTGCTTACGGAGCCTCACGTTTTTCATTGGCTTACGGCAACAAAAAAACGGCTTTGCAATTGTGGCCTCTGATTCGCTGGTGTCTGCATTATCTCGAGTTAAAAAAAGGAAGTGACGGAGTTATTGCTTCTGATTCCGACGAGTTGGAAAATCGGTTTCCTTCCGGCAATTATAATCTTTCAACCAACGTTTTAGCCTACGGAGCCCTGATAAGTGCATCGCATCTGGCAACAGAACTTAATAAAGCCGATACTGCCCGACTTTACCAGCAACGGGCAAAAAATCTGAAACAGGCAATTGAAAATTATTTTGGCGCTAATGTGCAGGGATTCGACACATACCAATATTACAAGGGAAATGATAAACTTCGATCGTGGATTTGTATACCTCTTACCATGGGGATTTTCGATCGAAAAGATGAAACGATAAAAGCGCTTCTGTCTCCTTATTTATGGACAACAAACGGGATATTAACCCAGGCCGGCAGCAAAACTTTCTGGGACAGATCGACACTCTATGCCTTCCGTGGTCTGTTTAACTCTGGTGCCACAAACCAGGTGATGCCTTATTTAGCCTGGTATTGTTCTCAACGTTTGTTGGGCGCACATGTTCCTTACCCGGTGGAAGCCTGGCCCGAAGGAAACCAACGACATCTTTCGGCTGAGAGCGGGCTTTATTGCCGTGTAATTACCGAAGGTCTTTTTGGAATTCAACCTACCGGCTTTAACACATTTACCATTGCTCCCTGGCTGCCGGACGACTGGGATTTTATGCGGCTTAAAAATATCAGGGCTTTTGGTAAAAATTTCGATGTTGAAGTTACCCGCGATGGCGATTCAGAACAGATTGCCATTATTTTGAACGGTGAAAAGGTGGTGAATAAAAAATGGGATAAGAAAACAGCCATCGAAATATCGCTCGAATGAAACTATTCTGACAGAAAAAAGAAAGCCGGAACTTCCGGCTTTTCCCTTTTTCAAAAAATGTGGTTTTTGGTTATCAATTAAAGAGTTCTAAACTTGTAATGAGATTAGTTTTCTTTTGAAAATGTGGCTACGTACCAGCCATCTTCTGTCATTTTATGTGAAAAACCTGAGTTCATGTATCTGGCCAGGACAGAAATTATTCCAAATGAACAATCCAGAAAATCCTGGTAAGAAACATCAAACATGGGTCCATTTTGAAAGGCCAGATCCACATTCTTCATTTTAAAAGTGATGCTTTTTTCATCTTGTTTCACAATTTGCATTTCATTATTGGGATGCATTCCGGCTAAAATAAACATCATTTGATTAACCAGCATCGGGAATCCTGCATCAGGATTCCAGTAGGTTGAAAATTTTTTGCCAATAAATACTCCATATTCTTCTGGTGAAATTCCATGTGATTTTGCAAAGCTAATTCCTGTTGTTGCATAGGCAATTACATGGTTGTAGAGAACTTCTGTTTTTTGTTCAGGTGTTAACTGAGGGACTGTAAATTTTTCCTGGGCAGTTAAATAGGCTGAAAGCATGAATGCAATGAATAAAAAAGCCAACGATTTCATAATTTAGAATTTAAGTTTGATAAACCAAAAGTTACAAAAATTTTAGGTTTTGTTGTTAATTATATTTGGTTAACTAATTGTTTTTTAGACTTTAATTCTAATTCTGCCAATTGAAAACTAATTGCATGAGATATTACTAATATCAATTATTTCAAATGTATACATATCCAAGGTTAGAATTCCATGATAGTGTGTCCCCTGATTGCCAGCCAGATTAAAATGGCATGTAATAGTTTGTGAATCAATAGTTCCCAGCCACTTATCTGTTTCCCTTATTTTAAACACTTCACCTGTCGCACTGCTTGTCACCTCCCCTTTTATTTGATCAATTTCTTTGTAAATAACATAAGGTACCCAGCGCCGTGTGTAATGAATTAGCAATGTACCGCCCGATAGTTCATCCACTTGTTCACCATCACAGTAAACAGGTAACCAGTAAGTACCAGTTGTCCAGCCTTGGGTAGCTTTCATAGCATTACCTTTACCTTGTCCGAATGCATTTATAAAATAAACACCTGTCAAAAGGCTGGTAAGCAGAATTAATCTTAACGTTTTCATAATAATTTGATTTTAAAGTTTATGCTTCAAAGTTCCTGATTTAGTGGACTTATAACTTATCAATCATAAAGCAAAGACTTTCATTTTTGAAGCATAACTTTCAAATTTGAAGCATTAAGAGGGAGGTAAATGATAAGTGAAAGAGTTTATTGAATATCTTTTGCCGGAAAAATTACGCCAATTTTTTGAGCGAGCTCGTTAAATTCCGGATTACCATGGAGAGAATAGAAATCGGGATAAGTAATCATGATTGGCAAGTCCTCATTTTTTGAATGAAGTGCAACATTCAAATATTCGAGCGCTCCCTGTTCTTCATTTACCATCATAAATATGGAGGAAATAATGGAGGGATTTGAACAATACGGTTGTATACCTTTTTTAGCATTATCCAGAAAAAAATGTAAACAATCTTCGAAGCTGGAATCGTTATAACACTGATAGAGATCCGTGTTTCTCATAATCAATTGCAGTTTTTGCCACGATTCGACAGCTTTATCCTGATAACCCGCTTTAAAATAAGCATATCCGATCCCATTATAAGCAAGACCATAATCAGGATCCAATTCAATAACTTCATTGTATTTATCAATGGATTTATCAAATTCTTCTGCGATATAATAACGTTCTGCTACCAGGCATTTGGTTGAAAAATTCAGCGGATCGAGCGCTTCAGCTTTTAAGGCTTCATTGATTGCTTTTCGGTAATTTCCCTTTACAACATAATAATTCGATAAAGTTACGTGAGCATTTGCATTGCTGGGTTCAAGTTCCAGTCCTTTTTCAGCCAGTTTTTTCATTTTTTCCCAATCCCAGTCGAATTTACCGGAAAGGTTTGCTTTTGTAATATATACTTCAGCCAGATTCTTGTCTAAATCAAGTGCTTTATCCATTGCCCGCCTTGCATTGTCACGATTTACGAATTTTTCTTCATTATCCGATATCAAAAAATTTATGCCCAGATAACACTCTGCCAAAGTAACGTATGCAAGTGCAAAACCAGGATCTTTGGCAATAGCTTCATCCAGGTATTCAACGGCTTTTGTTAACGAATTATATCTGGTTTTCTGGGTATTGCACAAATGCCTTCCACGCAAATACAGGTCGAAGGCTTCCGGATGTACTTTGTAACTTCTCTCATCATTTTTGTTAGGTTCAACAACCGAAGAGATTTCCTCAGCAATTTCATTTGAAACAGTTCTGACCAGGTTTAAAGCATTTGAATAATCCTGGTCGTAATTGTTTTGCCAGAGATGTCTCTCTTTAGGAAAAGGTTCAATAAGCTGTACTACCACGCTCAAACTATCATCCGTACAGAACAGCGATCCTTCCAGGAGAAGATCTGCACTTAATTCCTTGGCAATTTCCGAATAAAGCTCTTTCGACCCTTTGTATTTCATAGCAGAACCCCTTGAAATAACCCGAAGGGATTCATTTTTTGCCAACTCCAGATTTATCGCTTCCGTTAAACCATCCGCCAGATATTCTTTGTCTTTATTTTCAGAATAATCAGATAAAGGAAGAACGGCAATAGAAACATTTGATTGACCAGTTGATTTGTTTCCCGGAATAACTAAAAAATATAGGGCTAAAATTACAATGAAGAACAGCAAAACTGTTACAAAGGACTTTCTGTGCCACAACCTAGTTTTTAATCCGCTTGCGGAAATTTCAACTAATTCTTCCGGCTCTCTATTCTTTTTATATTCTCCAGGAGTTACTCCAAAGTGATCGAGAAAACATTTGTTAAAGTATGAAGGACTGCTGAAACCTACCTGGTATGCAATTTCCGAAGCGGTTAAATCTGATTGTTTCAAAAGTTTTACTGCTTCTTTCAAACGAATTTCACGGATAAGCTGATTGACCGATTTTCCTGTGGCTGCCTTTACTTTTCTGAGCACTTGTGATCGGCTAAGTCCCATTTCTGATGCCAGTTCACCCACACCGAACTTTTCATTTCTTAAATGATTGAGGATCGTTTTCCTTATCTTGTCAATAAACAGTTCAGCCATAGTTTGTTAGCGTTCAGTTTTTTTAAAGATAAGAATTTTATCTGTTTTAAAGAATAAATTTGTTTTGGGACTAAAGTGCTGTAATCTTTAAACTTAAGAATTAAAATGATATTTTGAGAATAAATTTGAAATGGGGTATATTCTTGTGTAAGTAGATTTTGTCGAATTTATTATTACTGCTTATTTCATAATCCTTTAAAATTAGATTACAAAATTAGAAGATACGTCCGTAAAATTAATAGGGATTAAAAGAATATGTAATGTCTGTAAGCTTTTAGGATAATTTTAATCAATATTTTTAATCAAGCTGTTGAGCGTACTGTCCGCCAATATGTAGCTCGATTTGTAATCATTCTTTTTAAAAAAGCCTGTTGACAATTTATGCAATTCCAAATGAATATTTTGCAAAGATTGAACAATAGTACAACGAAACAACTTAGCACAGTTTGAACATATGTCTTCATTTAATTCGAATGTTTTAGAAAAAGCTGCATTTAATGCCTCTATTGATTCCTGATATTCTTTATTTTGATAAAAATAATCTGAATCACTATAATTCCTATTGATTTCGAGAAGATGAGTTTTGCAATTTTTCCCGTTTCGCGGGCAATTTATTAACTCAAATTTACTTTTTCCATTGTATACATTAGCGCTACTATCGGTAAAAGATTTTAAGGTTCTGCTTTTATCCATTTTCATCGCTCTAGTTTTATTTTCAGCTAATTAAGTCATTATTTTTTAATAATACAAAAACAAAAAAAAATTGTATGTCTTTTTTTGTTAAATAAAATTTGTTTTTAGATAGATATTAAATATGGCAGGTTGAAAACTAATAAATTACTGGCCAATGGCTTGTAGATCAATTTGTATTGTTAAATATCAGATGAGTTATTTCAGCATTAATGTTAGTATCTTTTTTAAATTTAATTTTGAAGAATTATAAAGTTACGACAACATTCCCTTTTTTATGGCCTTTATCCACATACCGATGGGCTTCAACGATTTCTTCAAGCGGGTATGTTTTGTCGATTACAGTATAAAATTTTCCTTCCTCAGCAAGTCTGACAAGTAATTTTAAATTTTCGAGAGTTGCGAGCGGTGTACCGTCATCAACCGAAATGTATTTTCCTTTTGGAGCCAGAACATTTTTAATTTGACTTTTAAAATCGGAACTTTTTCGTTTTCCAACGGCATCCAGAATAAAATTATATTGTTTGTCAAAATTTGAGATATTCTCTTTTGTATAATCAATTACATGGTCGGCTCCAAGCAATTTTACAAGTTCCAGATTTGTGGTACTGCAAACTCCGGTTACTTCGGCGCCAAAATATTTTGCCAGCTGAACTGCTGAAGTTCCAATAGAACCGGAAGCGCCGTAAATTAGTACTTTTTGATTTTTTTGAATTTTGTTATTTTTGATAAAATGCATGGCTAAAAGTCCGCCGTATGGAATGGCAGCAGCTTCTTCGAAATTTAAATTTTCAGGTTTTAATGTTATTACACTGTCTTCGGGCAGGCATTTGTATTCGGCATACGTACCCAGATTTATTTTAACGGGTGACTTTACGGTCCAGGCAATTACCTTTTCTCCCGGTTGAAACAGTTTTACCTCTTTCCCAACCGATTCAATTTCTCCGGCCAAAACCATTCCCAAAATCGGATTCCGTGGCTTCTTAAAACCGAGTACTATTCCCATCAGAAAACCAATAGGATTCCAGAATGGGAGTTTAAATCCCCGTACAATACAATCGCTGGCTGTTACCGATGTTGTCTTGATTTTTATCAAAACTTCATTTTTTCGTGGAACCGGTTTTTCAATTTCTTTGAGTTGAAGAACTTCTGGCGGCCCGTATTTGGTGCAAATTACTGCTTTCATCATTTTCATTATTTAGTTTTTTCAACTTGTGGTTCATAAAAAAAAACATCATTAATTGGAGTGTTAAAAACACGGGCAATTTTAAATGCCAGTTCCAGCGAAGGCGAGTAATTTCCTTTTTCAATTGCAACAATGGTTTGCCTCGAAGCGTTTACTTCATCGGCCAGTTGCTGCTGCGTCATTTCATGGGCATCGAAACGTAATCTTCGAATGTTATTCTGAATTTGACTTTTACTCATGTTAAACTCCTTTCCGGTAATAATACATTTGCGAACCGTTGTCAATCAATTCAGAAATTACACCACTGATTACAAAAAATATAAAAAGCCAGTAAGAAGGCATCCCGATGGCAATTACCATAATTGCCATAATAAATCCTACAGAAAATGAATAACTCGAATTCCGCGTGGCTTTTAATTTAATCAGTTTGTCCCGTTCATCTTCTGCCGGAATTTTTTCTTCCCGGGTGGCAATGGCATTTATTATGCTGAAAATAATGTAAATTATAATCCGGGCAACAATGGAAACGCCGACGAAAATAAGAAATATAATTCCCCATTTTTGGAAATCGTCGGTTAAATCGATTGTTCCTGCCAGTTGTTTCTGATAAATAATCCAGGTATAAACCGCTGTAATTACAATTGAACTGAAAATGTTTACAATGTTTTCTTTTTCTCTGTACGACATGACTTTAATTTTTAAATGTAAGAATATTTTTACTATTTGTAATTAATATTTGACACAAAGATAAATATATTTTACACAATGTCAAATATATTTTACATTAAATTCAGAATTTATATTTTATCCCCTTCATTTTGCATGTATTTTTTCGTAAATCCAGAAGCATTTTTATCGATTTAAAGAACGGCCCAAAGAATTTGTCGCCCACGTATTTACCTAAATAATTGGTCATTAAACAAACGCCATACAAATGAAGTGTGCCAAATGCATAATTTAATTCCTCGATAGCAACGTGTTGATTTAATATGGGGATTGTTGTAAAGACGTCAAAACTTTCAGGATCTTTATTTTTCGTGTCTGCTATAATTTCATTCGTAATGCGGGCCAGCTTTTCGGAAAAACCTTACGGAAATTCAACTCCAAAGGTTTTTTCAACGCCAGCGTTTTTTAATGCAGTCATTCTAATTTGTATTCTGAATATACAAAAGCTTACATTTTCTTCGCCAAAAACAAAGATCTGAATCAGAACAGGGATCTTTTACTTAAAGCTTTTAGTAAAGACACTACACGGCTCGATATTATGCCGGAAGTTGGAAAAATTTATTATTAACTGAGAGATTTAAAAAACGCATATCATTATAACAAAAGGTTTGTTGATGCCAGGAGAGCTTATAATTTGAATATTTACAGTTCAAAAAATGCAAAGATTGGATATGTTTATTCGAAAATGGGATTTATTGAAGAAGGGAAGAAGCTGTTAGAGGAGTTCAAGAATTATG
>Ga0102953_1001922_pt1 | contig 12860 bp, 12 predicted proteins | sample SalPon2A_C_D2_MG_FD_78509 | JGI IMG/M metagenome (GOLD analysis project Ga0102953, IMG submission 78509) | Soil microbial communities from South San Francisco under conditions of wetland restoration - Salt Pond MetaG R2A_C_D2_MG | ecosystem: Environmental > Terrestrial > Soil > Wetlands | place... | reverse complement strand
TTCGTGGGGATGTTTGAAAATGGAAACGAGAGATACCGAAAATGGATGAAACGAATGAGAGATCTTTACAGGAACGAATCGAGCGCCTTGAGGCCATCGTAGCCGAACTTCAGAAAACAGTCAAGAAGCAGGGGGAAGAATCCGGACAAAGAGAAAAGAGTGGGAAAGATAGCTTAACAAAGGTATCCGGCGAAAAACCCACCGGATACCCTGTTGCACAGGTTAAATCATCATCCTCTTCAGCTTCGAAAAAAGAGTGGTCTTTTGGACTTCCGGAAAGCGTGCGTAGTGGTGAGTTCTGGCTCAATAAGGTAGGAATCGCGCTTCTTTTGTTCGGAGTCGCCTTCTTGTTCAAGTACTCCATCGACCAGGGATGGCTGACACCGGCGGTTCGAGTCGCGTTTGGTATCCTTCTGGGGATTGGCCTGGTCGTTGCCGGTCTTCGTATTCCGGATGAACGCAGGCAGTTCCGACAAGTACTGATTGGGGGCGGGATCGCTACCTTTTATATCACGGGTTTTGCAGCGTTTCAATTACTTCACCTCATTTCTCATCCCGTTGCTTTTTTGTTCATGGTATTTGTAACGGTGCTTTCATTTGTTTTTTCCCTGAGACAGGAAGGAGTGGTGCTTGCACTCATTGGAGTTATTGGCGGACTGGGGACGCCGTTTTTACTATATACGGGATCAGGAAACCTGCCGGGACTGGTCGGATACACCTGTCTTGTGATTGCAGGAGCCGTTGCCATCTTCTTTTTTATGGGATGGCGTTCCCTCTTACTAACAACCGTTATCGGCGGCTGGCTGGTGTTCATTGCGGCTCTGACTAATGCCCACTCCACCGAACCATCGGATCAGTGGTCTCTTCAGTTGGGGCTCCTTTTTTGTTGGCTGTCTTTTTGGGTTTTGCCCCTTGTACGCGAATCCATATGGAACAAAAATCTGATAAAATGGAATGGTCCCTATCCCGATGACAAAATTGATGCCGCAGGAGATGATATATCCCGGCACCGCTACATGCATATATTGACAGTGTCAACACCGATCATCGTTTTGGTGATGTCAATGCAGGTTTGGTCGCTCTCCGAACACACCTGGGGATGGGTTGCCATGATCGCAGCAATCGGTTATGGTCTCATCTCATTGGGATTATCCCGGAGGAGTTTCATCAGGAATCTGTCCTATACTCATGCCCTCGTGGCCGTCGTTTTCCTGACATACTCATTTTATTTACTGCTTCACGGTGATCTCCTCCTGTTTACCCTGGCCGTGGAGGCAGGAGCCATACATATACTGGCAAATCGTTTGTCAGACAAATGGATAACCCTCGCGGCCCATATCCTGTTCGGTATTGTAGGATTCTGGCTTGTCGAGAGGCTGTTTGCCGGACCGGTTGAAGGAAGATTTATTCTGAATGTGCAGGCCGTTACTGATCTATGGGTTATCGGCATTGGATCTATAGTCACCATCTTTTACTTGTCAGGTGATGAGAAGAAGGTTTATTTCCTTTTCATACATATAGCCATTCTTGGTTGGTTTCTGCGGGAGTTATCGTCCATCCCGCACGGGCAGGGGTATGTGACGATCGCGTGGGGAATTTATTCGGTCATCCTGCTTATCCTCGCGCTTCGTCTGAATGATGGCTGGATGCGTGGGACGGCAATGGTTACCCTGTTTATCGTCGTTGGCAAGCTGTTCCTCGTGGATCTTGCGCAACTCGAAACCATCTGGCGTGTATTGCTTTTTCTTGGCTTCGGCGGATTGTTCCTGGTTCTCAGCTACTACTTCCGGACCTTGTGGAGGTCCGGTTACAAGTCACCTGAAGACAAAGATAATACCAGCGATGGAAATCATCATGATTTCCATCGTATATGAATACCCTCCAGTCAATATGGTGCAGTGACTTTACTCTTCGAGCGGCATTTTCTTGAAGCGAAGATCTTCCCAGGGGCCGCCATCTTTGAACAACTCCGGCTCCAACGTTTTTGCACGTGGATCCTCGGCCAGGCTCTGTTGTATCACCATCCAGCGGGGATAGGGGATACCCGGATCGGAGACCTTGTCAAGTTCATCGATGTCTTCAGGTGTCAGCTTCAAGTCGACCGCTTTGATGTTATCTTCAAGATGATCATGACTACGTGCAGCAATCAGCACGCTGCTAATTTTTTCCCGGGACAATGTCCATGACAGTGCAGTTCTTGCCGGACTAACGCCATGACGCGAAGCCACTTTCTTCAATGTTTCCACAATTTCGAATCCCTTGTCAGTATCGAACGGTACAAATTGCCCCGCCTCGGCAAAACGGCTTCCTTTGGGCGGCGGATTACCGCGGTCATATTTCCCGGACAGAAAACCTCCCGCGAGTGGGCTCCATACAATAATGCCGATGTTATGATACTTCGCAAAAGACATAAACTCGTGCTCCAGACCACGACCAACCAGACTGTAATACATCTGTGCGGTAATATACTTCTCGAGTCCCAGCCGTTCCTGCATACCAAGCGCCGTGGCCGCCTGCCAGGACATGTAGTTACTGAGTCCAATGTATCGGACCTTACCCTGACGAACCAGATCGTCAAAGGCTCGTACCGTTTCCTCAAGTGGAGTGTACGGGTCCCAGCTGTGAACCTGGTAGAGATCGATATAATCGGTTTGCAGACGATGAAGACTGGCTTCCACCTCACGCATGATATTCACACGCGTGGCGCCACTATGGTTGATGTTGTCATCCATCGGCAGTCGAAACTTAGTAGACAGCACGATCTCATCACGATTCCCCTTCAATGCATTTCCAAGGAGTATTTCGCTTTCTCCCAGGCTGTATACGTCAGCAGTATCGATGTAGTTGATGCCATGATCCATCGCGAATTTCACCATTGCGGTAGTCGCTTTTTGGTCCAGGCCTCCCATCTGCATGGCCTTGCCAAATTGCATGGTCCCCAGGCCCACTTCACTCACAATCAATCCACTGTTTCCAAGTTTTCTATAGTTCATATAATAATATTCCGTTTTAAGGATCAAATTTCTATCTGACAGACAGTTGAATTAACAAAAAATGAAACTCTTCGTTCCGGAAAAAGGAGTGCAAGTGAGTTATCAAAGTGAGCAGATCCGTCAAATTTGTTGTAATGTTTAAAAATCTCTGGTTATGAATGTGCTAAACAATTTAATTCAGATTTTGGATCTGTAGCATTTCTATCTGGATGATATGGCTTTGGCTGCTTGTATTATTTCCCGATAATTCATGGTGTTCAGGATTTATTTTTAACTGAAGGTAAATGTAATTAAGTAACCGGGGCATGCTATCTGATCTCCTCCCTTGAGGGAGGATTAAGGTGGGTGTTCCGGCGCATCTCATCGTCTAGCGTCCGGCATTATAATGAAACCCCGTGCGGACACCCCCTATAAGTCCCCTCAAGGGGACAAGGAGAGTGATTTCCTCCCTTGAGGGAGGATCAAGGTGGGTGTCCCCGCGCCTCATCACCTGACGTGTGGCATCATTGGCAATGGCCGCGGCTGTCGAGATTGATGCGCTTTCATTTTTCAATGGAGTATTTTGGACATTCATACAATCAGACAGCCGTTCCATCCGAACTGGCCACTTTCTACACACCAGCAACGATTCGTCAGGCGAAGGTGCTGGTGATCCCCTAAATGGCCTGTTCATCTGAGGCCATCGTTTCCGGATGCGAACGAGATCCTTCGGCCTGGGCGAGCATTTCCTGATTGACAGGTTCCGGGCAGGACCTCAGGATGACTTTTATGTTTGGGATCTGTTCCTCGCAGCGTGGGCTTCGACCCGCTGTACCCGTTGCCTTCCCCACGTGTTAGACTTTGCGCAGGCAGTTTCCTTTATGGAAATCCAAGTGACTAACACTGCGCGTGACAAGGCAGGGGACCATGCAATCCAAGGGATCTGCGATAGATCGATGGACCGAAAGGCCGATTTGAGAAGTGTGGCTATAGATTAAAAATCGCAGATCAAAAATCGGTCCATCGGTTCATCGCATATCAGATTAAAAAAATGTCAATGGCATCTACACTGGCTTCCCGTTTTTCTCCCGGTCGATGGCCTCGACGGCACATACCGCAGCCATGTTGACGATTGCATCTACATCGCAGCCTTGCTGAAGCACATGAACCGGTTTTTTCATTCCCATAAGGATGGGCCCGAGCAGAGAGGCATCGCCAATTTTCTTCATCAGCTTATAGGCGATATTCCCGGAGTTAAGATCCGGAAAGATGAGTGTGTTTACGCCATTTTTAAGGGATGAAAAGGGATAAACCTCTTCAAGCATGTCTGGCGAAAGAGCGACGTCAGCCTGGACCTCACCATCAATAATTAAATCAGGATCAAGTTTATGGGCGATTTTGACCGCCTCCTGAACTTTAGACGATTGCGGCAGCCGGGTGTCTCCAAAGTTGCTGAATGAGAGCATTGCAATACGGGGTTCCAGATTGAAGCGTTTCACGACTTCGGCAGTCATCACGGCAATTTCTGCGAGCTCGTCGGCACTGGGATCTACGTTAACCGTCGTGTCCGCAAAAAAGTAGGTCTCACGTTTGGTCATTACCAGGTAGAGTCCCGCGACCCTGTTTCTGCCTTCGGCCATTCCGATCACCTGGAGTGAGGGTTTGATCGTGCTTGAATAAGACTGGGTGAGTCCGGAGACCATACCATCCGCATCGTTCATGTGCACCATCATCACGCCCAGGTAGTTCGGCCGTTTCATGTACCTGGCGGCCTCGGCCCGGGTCATACCTTTACGCTGGCGCAAGGCAAACATCGCTTCGACGTATTCTTTCTGTTTGTCAAATTCGGATGGATCAATAATCTCAATATTATCCAGATCGATTTTCAGCTCAGAGGCCTTCTTTTCAATGCGGGAATGATTTCCAAGAAGGACCGGATTGGCAATATCTTCATCTATGATAATCTGGGCAGCCCTAAGTATCTTGGCTTCTTCACCCTCAGGAAATACGATGCGTTTGCCGCTGTGCTGAGATTTGATGATGGCAGTCCGAACGATCTCACGGGTGATGCCCATCCGTTCTTCGAGCTGAAAGACATATTTGTCCCAATTTTCGATCTTCTTCCTCGCGACACCGGTCTCAATCGCCGCCTTAGCCACAGCCGGGGCAACTCTCGTAATGACCCGTGCATCGAAAGGTTTGGGAATGATGTATTCCCGGCCAAATTCCAATTGAATCCCGCCATACGCCTTCCTGACCGAGTCGGGCACCTGCTCCTTCGCCAGCGAGGCGAGTGCTTTAACGGCAGCTACCTTCATCTCCTCGTTGATTGTTTTTGCCCGCACGTCAAGTGCACCACGGAAGATGAAAGGGAATCCGAGCACATTGTTGACCTGGTTCGGATAATCGCTTCTGCCCGTTGCCATGATGACATCTTTTCGTGCATCAACAGCATCTTCGTATTCGATCTCGGGATCGGGATTGGCCATGGCAAACACAATCGGGTTATCCGCCATCGAACGAAGCATATCCTTGGAAACCACATCGGCAATTGAAAGCCCTATGAAAACATCTGCTCCCTTCAAAGCATCCGAGAGGGTACGGGCATCGGTCTCCCTGGCAAATTCCTCTTTATAGATGTTCATCCCTTTCGTGCGTCCTTTATAGATGACTCCCGTCGAATCGCACATGATGACGTTCTCCGGACTGGCACCAAGACTGATATAAAGCCTGGTACATGCGATGGCAGCGGCTCCCGCTCCATTCACGACAATACGCACCTTTGAAATATCCTTTTCGGCTACTTCAACCGCATTAATAAGCGCCGCTGCACTAATGATGGCGGTGCCGTGCTGGTCGTCATGAAATACAGGGATATTCATCTTTTCTTTCAAGGCCTTTTCGACGATGAAACAATCCGGCGACTTGATGTCTTCCAGGTTGATCCCCCCAAACGTAGGTTCGAGTGCCTGGGTTACAGCGATAATCTCTTCCGGGGTTTTGGCATTGATCTCGATATCGAAGACATCAATGTCAGCAAATCTCTTAAACAACACTCCTTTTCCCTCCATGACCGGTTTGCCGGCCAGTGGCCCTATATTCCCGAGTCCCAGAACAGCTGTTCCGTTTGAAATGACGGCCACCAGATTTCCTTTTGAGGTGTACTCATAAGCTGCTTCCGGATCTTTGTCTATCACCCTGCATATTTCCCCGACGCCAGGCGTGTATGCCAGGGAAAGATCTCTTTGTGTCACACATGGTTTGGTGGGAACAACTTCAACTTTGCCCTTCCTGCCGCTTGAATGGTATTTAAGGGCATCGTCTAATCGAATTTTCATGGGATCTACTCCTTTTTATAACTTTTCCACAGGACCCAGATTTACGGTTATCCATCACTGAATGATCAACCAGTAAAGGAGTGTTCGTGAAATGATTCGCTATGCTGTAAATGAGGTTCATGTCACTAAATTCCTTTCTTCCATTCTACAAAAGCATAAGATGATTTCAACTACATTTATGCCCGCCTAAAAATAGAAAATTAAGCTTTCAAATCAGACAGAAAAGACTGTATTCCAAAATATTCCTTTAATATGATGATTTACAGGCTTACGTAGTGCTTTTTTCGAGATCATGATAGTATCAATGATTATCCGATGTTATTTTGAACTGATCAACCGGCACGCTTACACGTCATGAACCATTAACTTTTAACACACTATGGAAATAGCGTACAAAATCAATCATCCAATATCCACCGGGCAATTTGTTGAATTGCTGATCAACTCAACCCTTGGTGAACGTCGCCCGATCGAAGACCGGGCTTGCATGGATGGTATGTTGAAGAACAGCAATCTGATGGTGACGGCCTGGGATGGGGAAACCCTCATTGGTGTCGCACGCTCAATGACTGATTTTCACTACGCTTGCTATCTTTCTGATCTTGCCGTAGACAAAAATTACCAGGGGAAAGGCGTAGGTAAGCGGTTGCAGGCCATTACGCAGGAACAACTAGGGTCGAAGTGTAAGCTGATACTGATCGCGGCTCCGGCTGCCAACACATACTATGAGCACATCGGGTTTACGAATAATCCCCGGTGCTGGATTTTGAATCGTGATCGAAAAATAGCCGAATAGAGATCAGGTTCAGGAACCGGTCAGGTTCGTGTATTGAAGCTGGGCATTCAGCAGGTTTTGCAGGGCATCCTGATAATTCTGCTGGTCGTTACTGTATTGGATCTCTGTATTCAGCAACTCATTAAGCGGGATCAATCCTAAATTATATCTCTTCTGCTGCATGGACAACTTCTGTTGGGTCAGGGACATGTCTGATTTTAGAATCCGGGCTCTGCGCATGGCAATGTCAATATTTCGCCGGGCGATGGTTTCCTGTTCAGGGAATTGCTGTTTGAAATTTTGGGCCTGGTTTCGCAGCTCCTTTCGTTTAATCGACAATTTTTGGGCTTCGGCACTTTTCTGTAATCCATCAAAAATCGGCAGGCTAAGACTCAGACCGATGTAACTGCTCCCATACCAGTTTTGAGAGTTGGTCAGCGCCAGCCTGTTGTTGAAGTACTGGGACCCAATGAATGCATAAGCACTCAATGTCGGCAGATAATTTCTGCGGTTCCCGATGATGTTTTTCTCGTTAAGATCCAGTTGCATTTGTAATGACTTAAACTCCGGGATCGAATGGATATTTGGGGAGGCATTACTTATAAACGAAGAATTGGCAGAGACCAATTGTATCAGGGATGAGTCGCTCAGGTCCAGTTGCTGTGAACCCGGGAAACCGATATCCAGTTTGAGTTGCGCCAGGGTGTTGATATAGTCGAGGCTGTCGGCAGTGACCTGCTGTTTTTGATTCTGATATTTAACATCGATCTGGTGATAATCGAACGGATTGATCTGCTTGTTTTTTAAACGGGACTGGCTGATATCCAATAACTTCTGATAATTATGTAGATTTTTTATTGATAACCGTGACGTTTCCCGTGCCAGCAGTGCGGTATAGTAGTCCTGCCGTATCAGCAACTCGGTATTCTTTTTCTGCAGGGTTACCTGGTTCTCAACCAGATGCTCATTGACCTTTGACGTCTGAATGGATGAGATTAGTGACGGATCAAATATTTCCTGTTCCGCCTTGATCCCGGCATTGATATCATTTTTGGATCCAAACTTTGCCCTGACGTTCTCTCCGGGTTTACCTATGATGGCGCCGGGCAGGATTGTTGTCGGTAACTTCAGGTAATTGCGATAATCGGCGGTTGCCGTGATTTGCGGTAGATAGCGGCGAATCTGCCTTTTCGTCTCATTCTCAGAATAGGTGACATCCAGGTGGGCATTTATCATGTCCGTTCGATGCTTGAGTCCGTATGTTACCGCTTCATCCAGGCTCATGGTGGTCACGGAGTTCTGCGCCTGTGTTATCAAGGGAAATATCGATAACGACAGCAGAAGAGGTATGAATCCAAACTGAAATCTGTGGTTATGCATAGGTAATCGTTTATGCTCTGAAAATTCTGGCCGGTTCAACTTTGCGTATCCGCCGGGATGCGAATAGCGAACCCGATAGCGATATGATCAGTGTGATAATGAAAAAGACGACCCACTCCAACAGCGTGTAATGATATCGAACGCCTGCGTTCTGGATACCCTGTCGAAATCCTTCCATCAACACCCCTCCGATTATAAATCCAATGGTGGCAATAATCAGTGCCTGTATGACGATCAATTTGGTTATATAACCGTTCTTTGCGCCAATCGCTTTCATTGTCGCATAATCTTTCAGCCGGTCGATGGCAGAGGAATAGAGGGTCAACCCGATGATAACGATGCCCGAGATGACGGCAAATAAAATCAATGTTCCAATCGAGGCCCCGATTCCGCTTGATGACAGGATACTGCCGACTGTCGATGAAGAGAATGCCTTCGAAGGCCATGCCCGCACTCCGGTGATCGTCCGGTTGATTCTTTGAACAACCGCACCGACGGAGTCGGGATGGGTTACATTTACGAGGTAGGCGCTCACTTTGTTGGGAGGAAACTTTCCCAGGTATCGCGCCAGCGCAAGAGTCGTGAAAACGTAGTTGGAACCAAAGCCGCGGGCACCGTTAGTCAGCATGTTTAGCTGAACCAGTTTGCCGCCGATTTCGAGCTCATCACCGAATTTCAATCCCTTGAGACTCTTGATGTCGAACTTGTCGGCAGAAACAGAGCCTTCCTGCATCAGGGTTTTGCCGCTTCCTTTTTCGATATTCCATGGGCCGCCGACAAAGGAGGGAGGCTCGGATCCGATCAGCACCACCGGAGAGGTATTGCCGCTTTCAGTTTTAAGCTCGGAACCGGTTACGATGAGAGGATACACGTTTTTCACGCCTTCGATGGAATGAAGCTCGTTTCCTATGCGAACGTCCAGATCGGAAAGCCGGTTGACGTCGGTCACTGAATGATCGACTACCCATACATTCACGCCGGAATGGTCAACGAGTCCCGACATGGTTCCGGTGAGAAAAACAAAAATGCCGCTTTGCTGGCCAATCAGGAAGATTGCCACAATCACACCCAAAATCGCGCCAATCGATTTGGGTTTGTCATACATCATAAATCGCCAGGCTGTTCTGAGCATCGTACTATTGGCTTATTTGGATGAGTGCATTGACGCGTGATCCGATCAGTACCGGTTTATGCGTGAACAGGGCAATGGTCACTTTACGAACCCTTCGGTCTTCGAAATCCGATGGCTGATCTGAAAAAATGGATTTCTTGCTGAGAGCAGGGGCCAGGTAAACAATTTTCCCGGTAGCCACGGTATCCTGTTGCGCATAGAGGCTAATCTTCGCTTTTTGACCGAGCCTCAGCTTTTGGGCGAACAACTCGTCGACTTCGGCTTTCACTGCCAGCGGACCGGAAGGTGCAAAGTCACCAAACGACTGGTACGCCTTGACATATGATCCCTGGTTGATATTCATGTTAAGAATGGTGCCGTCGGTCAATGCCCGGATGAATCTGCGGCTCAGATCGACGCGGGCCTGTCCCAGTTCAGCCTGAAGTTCATGCATCCGGCTCTGTCCGGACAGAAGCTGATCCTTAAGCTCCTTCACCTTGCTGGACGCCTGGTTGTAAGCAAGCCGGGCGTCATCGACATTTTGTCCTGATTCTGCCTCGTTTTCATATGCTTTCTTAAGCCGCTCGTAATACTGTTTCTTATTTATATATGCCGTCTCAGCAGAATTCACCTGGGCATTCACGGATCGAATCGTCAATCTCTGGGTCTCGACCTGCGCCTCCAGTTGTCTGACTTTATATCTCTGTTCGGCATGATTCAAAACGATAATAGTATCGCCCTGGACCAGCGTGTCGCCTTCCTGTGCAATTTTCCTGATGACGATGCCGTCCACTTCCGAGCTTAGCTGGATCATATCTTTTAGCGGTTCGATCCTGCCGAAACCCGAGACCATACTAATGTTGTTTGTGCCCAGGGAGGGAGGTTTACTGACAGATTCTTTCTGTTTGCTCTTGCCGCAAGAACTCAGAAACAGAAAGATACTGCCCGCAACGCAGAGCCTGAGCACCCGCCAACCTTTATTAATTGCGATGTTCATATTCATATCAGTTTTGAATCATTCCATTTTCCAGTTCGATGATTTTGTCAGCATAATCTTTAAGGCGGATATCATGGGTAACACAGATCAGTGCTTTGTCGCGCTGTTTGGCCAGTTCCCTTAACTCTCCCATCACGATTTCAATATTCTTATGATCCAGCGCAGCTGTTGGTTCATCACAAAGAATAAGCGGAGGGTCCGTGACAAGAGCGCGGGCGATTGCGACACGCTGTTGCTGCCCCCCTGACAATTCCCTGGGTTTGAAATGGAGCCTGTCGGTCATCCCGACCATATCCAAAGCATCTTCGGCTTTTTGCCTGGCTTCCTTTTCATCAATATTCATCAGCTGGAGGGGGAACTGTACGTTTTCAAGAGCTGTCAACGGGGCGATCAGGTTGATGCCCTGAAATACGAAACCGATGTTGTTAAGCCTGAGGCTGGATAATTCGTCATCAGTTAAATCATTGGTACATATATTGTTAACGAATACTTTTCCGGAGGTGGGATAGATAACGCAACCCAGCAGGGATAGCAGGGTTGTCTTTCCGGAGCCGGATGGCCCGAGGATGAGTAAAAGCTCGTTGCTATGGACGGAGACACTTGTATGAGACAACGCCTGTACGATGGTATCACCACTCTTGAATTCTTTGGTAACGTCATGTAATTCCGCAACAACTCTGCCCATATTGAAACGGCCTGGATTTTCTGGGTTCCTATGTGAATGATCAATAATAGGTGATTATCAATAAAAATACAATGGAAACGTAATTATATGATATTTTTATTACGATATCATTATATTTTATGCATTCTTAAATACGCCATCGTATAAGATGTCGGGGTGTATGGTTATTTTGGGTTTATCAATCAACACAAAAGATCAGGTACGAGTATGAACAGGCGGTATGATTTACTGAAGGAAGTTATCCAACTAATCGGCCAATTTGAAGAGGAGTCGGCAGGGGATAAGTTTGATTTGCTCTCGTTCACGCTTTGGTTGAATGCGTACCTGGATAGTCAGGGTTACCCTGTAAAACCGGGAAAAGAAAAGGTCACCGATTCAAAACAAATCCTTGGTTTTGATTACACGATGGAAGCCAAGATTTCAACGTTATTAACCGGTCTCTTCAAATATGCAAAACACTACACGAAATATGCGCTCGATGGAAGTCCACTTGTGACCATGGATGATTTTGGTTTCCTGGCATCCCTCGCCTACCGGGACAGCATGACGAAGACTGAGCTCTGCAATCATAACCTGCTGGAGATTACATCCGGGAGTGAAATTATTAAACGGCTGTTAAAGAATGGGTTGATCGAAGAGTATCAGGATCCCGACGACAAGCGATCGAAACGGGTAAAGATCACGGAAGAGGGTAAAAAGTTACTGATGACAACATTCACCAAAATGGATAAGGTTTCACGGATTGTATCCGGAAACCTGAGAACGGATGAAAAAATTGAGCTCCTGACTATTCTAAACAAGCTAGACGATTTCCATAAGGATATACACAACAATGACTGGCGGTCTGATGTCGATGAGATCAGCAGCAAATACTTAAACGATCGGCCAAAGAATTAACTATGGTTCGGTATATCATCCGGCGGAATTTGTACACATTCTGTCTCTTCGGGACAGTATATTTTAATCCCCTATCTGGTATACTGATATCTGTGTGTGAAGGTGACCTGCGTATGCTGGCTATAGGACCCGGACAGATGTCAGCAGCAGAACCTGCTCCTATCCGGTTCATTTATGTAGTTGATATCGAAAAATTCAACAGGGCAGGTTACCCGGAAGAAAATGGGGATTAATTCAGGAGTCAGGAGTCAGGAGGTTACACAGAGGGTATGAAAAGGCGTATGTCGGACTACACCGGAAGCCGGGAAAACGTCAATGCAAATAACCTAATTTCGCCGCCCCCTTAGTACCTTAACACCTTAACACTTTAACACTTTAACACCTGTTAATTAAGAATTATCACCCACATATATTGATATTATTGTAAATCTAATTTATATAGAAGCTGATTATTGTTGAATGAGTTTCTTGGTGTGTAAAAGCATAATTATTCGAGTTGCATAATAATAATTCGTTATCCATCAATTAGTTATCTCATGGAATCAGGTAAAAGTGTACAAAATAATGGAAGCGATTCCAGCAAATTGACTTACATTGCCGGTAAAGGTAAAAAGCAAATTACGTATGATGCCATTGTCATCGGGTCGGGTATTACAGGTGGCTGGGCGGCAAAAGAGTTGTGTGAGAGGGGATTAAAGACGCTGG
>Ga0102953_1001921_pt1 | contig 12863 bp, 9 predicted proteins | sample SalPon2A_C_D2_MG_FD_78509 | JGI IMG/M metagenome (GOLD analysis project Ga0102953, IMG submission 78509) | Soil microbial communities from South San Francisco under conditions of wetland restoration - Salt Pond MetaG R2A_C_D2_MG | ecosystem: Environmental > Terrestrial > Soil > Wetlands | place... | reverse complement strand
TAGTCACCTGCACTTTCTGGTGTGTAGTTTCCAAGGAAAACCGAACCGGCGTTGACGATCTTTTCAGCTACGTCCAAATAGTTTTTCATGGAAATAATCAAATGCTCAGGCGCATACTCGTTGATCATTTCAATGATTTTGGGTTCACTGTTGACAACGATAGCAATACTGTGCTCCAATGCTTTCGTAGCAATTTCTTTTCGGCTCAGTTGTGCCAGTTGCGTTGCCAGTTCATTTTCAACTTCATCCACCAGTTTCTCCGAATTGGTGACCAGTACCACTTGTGAGTCCGGGCCATGTTCTGCTTGTGATAGCAGGTCAGAAGCAATAAAAGCAGCATTGGCTGTCTCATCGGCCATGATGGCAACTTCAGATGGGCCTGCCGGCATGTCAATCGCCACATCGCTAATGCTGATCAACTGCTTGGCGGCCATCACATATTGGTTGCCCGGACCAAATATTTTATTGACTTTCGGAACATTGTCGGCTCCGTAAGCCATTGCGCCGATTGCCTGAACACCACCCAGTTTAAAAACTTTGGTAACACCAACCACATGTGCAGCATATAAAATTGCCGGGTGAATTTTCCCTTCCTTGTTTGGCGGCGTGCAAAGTAGGATCTCTTTGCAGCCGGCAATTTTGGCTGGGATAGCCAACATCAGTACCGTGGAGAAGAGTGGGGCAGAGCCACCCGGAACATACAAACCAACCTTCTCAATGGCGACAGCTTTTTGCCAGCAAACTACACCAGGAGTTGTTTCAACCTTTTTTAAGTCGGGTTTTTGAATGGCATGAAACTTTGAGATATTTTCAGCTGCGGTGTCGATCGCCGTTTTCAGTGCGTCGTCGATCAAGTCACCGGCAGACACCAATTCTTCTTCGGATACCGCCAAATCCTGGAGGCGAATGCCGTCGAACTTTTCAGTGTACTTTCGCACAGCAGCGCCACCGTTTGATTTGATGTCATTCAGGATGGCCTTCACCCGGTCGGCCAGGTCAGCTGCGTTAAAGAGTGGACGCTCCAAAATTTGGGGCCACTCACTTTTAGCTGGATTGAAATATCGTTTCATGCTTGCTTTATTTCTTCGTTTATCGGTGTTTTTACAACTTGTGATTCTCAGATGAATTTAGAAAATCATTTTTTCAATCGGGACAACCAAAATTCCTTGAGCGCCTGCTGCTTTTAATTTGCCAATGATTTCCCAAAAATCATTTTCTGCAATTACTGAGTGCAACGAAACCCATCCTTCTTCCGCCAATGGCGTAATTGTTGGGCTTTTCATTCCCGGAAGAATGCTTGAGATTTCATCGATTTTATCCTTCGGAGCATTCAGCAAAATGTACTTTTTATCTTTGGCGCGCTCAACTGATTCCATGCGGAAAATCAACTCATCCAAAATTGCTTGTTTGGCCTCGGAAAGGTTTTCTGGTGCAATCAAAACAGCTTCAGAATAAAGTGCTACTTCAACTTCTTTCAGACGATTTGAAACCAGCGTTGAACCCGAGCTGACAATGTCGAAAATGGCATCGGCCAATCCAATTCCCGGAGCAATTTCAACCGAGCCTGAGATGACGTGAATGTCTGCTTCGATGTTGTTTTTGTCCAGGAAATCTTTCAAAATAACCGGGTAGGATGTGGCAATCTTTTTCCCGTTGAACCACTCAATTCCCTGGTAAACTTCTGATTTTGGGATGGCCAAGCTTACTCGGCATTTGCTGAATCCCAGTCGTTTAACGACTTTGACGTTTTGCTTTTTCTCCAGCATTTCGTTTTCACCGACAATACCGATGTCTGCTACCTCATCGGCAACCGCTTGCGGAATGTCATCGTCACGCAGGAACAGTGCCTCAAGCGGGAAGTTTTTGGCAGCAGCCAGTAATTTCCGCTTACCAATCATCAGCTTGATGCCTGTCTCTGAAATGAGGTTCATCGAATCTTCATTCAATCTTCCTTTTGTCTGAATAGCAATTCTCAATTGTGTCATATCTTTCTGGTTAAAATGAAAAAAGGCCTACCTTTCGGTAAGCCTTCTTTGGATTAATATTTTTCAAAATAAAACAAACGAATTACGGCCTACCGAGTAATAGGATGTTCCCATGATGGCCGTGATGTCCTGCTTTATTGTACATGTCATTTTTACTTTGTGCTGCAAGTATAATGATAAAATAAAAGTGTACCAAAATAAAATTTGACAAATTATAACTAAAGGCTGGATATTTATTCATTTTTTAATCTTCATTTTACAATGCAGTTTTCATGTCAAAATTGAATTAAAAAGAAAGGGCTTCCATATTTGAAAGCCCTTGAATTATTTTGTGTTTTTGATTGACTAAAAAATGTCGCGCATTTTTTCGAAGAAGTTTTTATCGCCGGCTCCCGGAGTCTGCTTAAAATTGTCAGATTCCTGTAATTTTTCCAGTACTTTCTTTTCTTCAGCCGTTAGCTTGGTTGGCGTCCATGCGTGGATTCGTACCAGCAAATCACCTTTCCCATAACCGTTAACATCGGGTAACCCTTTTCCTCGCAAACGCAGAATTTTTTCAGGTTGTGTCCCAGCATCAACTTTTACCTTCACCTTGCTCTCCACTGTTGGGATTTCAGCTGTTGTTCCCAATGCAAAATCAGGCATGCTGAGGAAAAGGTTGTAGATGAGGTTGTTTCCATCGCGAATCAATTCCGGGTGGTTGGCTTCGGTGATAACGATCAACAAGTCGCCATTCAATCCGCCGCGACGTCCGGCATTTCCTTTGCCCGAAACATTCAGTTGCATGCCTTCTGCAACCCCAGCTGGGATTTTAATGCTGACCACTTCTTCGTCGCGAACAACACCCTCGCCATGACAAGCGGTACATTTATTTTTAATGATTTGTCCTTCGCCGTTACAGGTCGGGCAAGTGGCTGTGGTTTGCATTTGTCCGAGCAAGGTATTGGTTACCCGGGTAACATGACCACTTCCGCGACAGGTTGAACAGGTGGTATAGTCGCTTCCACCCTGGGCACCTGTGCCATGACAGGTATCGCAACCCACGTATTTTTTCAGTTTGATTTTCTTCTCAACACCGTTGGCCACTTCTTTCAAATCCAGGGTCACTTTCACTCGTAAATCAGATCCACGATGCACTCTTCGGCCTCCTCCTCTGGAAGAACCTCCAAAACCACCGAATCCGCCACCAAAACCATGACCACCAAAGATGTCACCAAACATGGAGAAAATATCATCCATGGACATGTCATGTTGACTGAAACCACCTCCTGCAGCTCCACCCATACCGGCATGACCAAACTGGTCGTAGCGTTGTTTTTTCTGGGGGTCGCTCAATACTTCGTAGGCTTCGGCAGCTTCCTTGAATTTATCTTCGGCTTCATGATCGCCCGGGTTTTTATCCGGGTGAAATTGAATTGCTTTCTTTCGGTAAGCTTTTTTAATTTCTTCCGGCGAAGCGCTTTTACTCACTCCTAAAACTTCGTAAAAATCTCTTTTTGCCATACTCTCTTTTCTTTGTCTATTCGCCAATAACTACTTTCGAGAAGCGAATGACTTTATCGTTCATCAGGTATCCTTTTTGAATGACATCCACAATTTTGCCTTTCAACTCTTCGGTTGGCGCAGGAATTTTAGTAATTGCCTCGTGAAGATCGGTATCAAATACCTTTTCTTTCGCTTCAATTTCTTTAATGCCATTCTTTTTTAAGAATTCCTGAAACTTGTTGTAAATCAGAATAACACCTTGCTTGAGTGGATCCTCATCACTAATATCACTGAACGTGCTCAATGCTCGTTCAAAATCATCGATCACAGGAAGAATATCAACCAACACTTTTTCGCTGGCTGTTTTGATCAGCTCCATTTTCTCTTTCATGGTTCGCTTGCGGAAGTTGTCGAATTCAGCTTGCAGGCGAATGTGTTTGTCTTTCATCTCTTTAATATCATTCTCGAGAGATTCAATTTGTTCTTCCTTTTTATCTTTTTTCGATTTTTTATCTTCTTTTTTGGCTTTCGCCTTTTTTGTGTCTTCTTTTTCAACAGCAGCTTCCTGTGCAGTGTTATCTTTTACATCAGTTTCCTGTTCTTTTTGTACTTTTTCTTCTGCCATTTTTCTTCTGGTTTTAATTAACGCATTGACCGATTACAAAAATGTTGCCATTTGCCTTTGAGGGACAAATTGACACCTTATTTTGTAAATAAGGCTGACAAAATTAAAAAAAGAAAGGCAGCACATGGAGGCTGCCTTTATATCAATAGGATTTTATAATCTTATTTTAATAATTCACTCAACTTTTTTTCCAGGTTTGGTCCACGCAAATCTTTCGCTATAATGATTCCATCACCATCAATCAAGAAGTTTGAAGGGATTCGGTGGACTCCATAGACGGCGGCATATTTTGAATACCAGCCTTTTAAGTCAGAAATGTGGTTTTTCCAAGTTAAATGATCCGATTTGATGGCTTGTTCCCAGGAAGCTTTGTTTTTGTCCAGCGAAACGCTAAACACGGTGAAGCCTTTTCCATCTTTGAATTTTTTGTCTTTGAATTCATTATAGGCAGCAACTACATTCGGGTTTTCACGGCGACATGGCCCACACCACGATGCCCAAAAATCGATCAGAACCATTTCTCCTTTCAAATCTGATAATTTCAATTCTTTATCATTTACCGATTTTGCGATAATTTCAGGAGCTTTGTTGCCAATACTAATGCCAATTTTTGCATCATCTCCGGCTTTCGCTTGAAAGGCAAAAGCCACCATCAATGTTATTGCGATTAAAATTCGTTGTTTCATTTTACAATCAGTTTTTCCAGGTTGAATAATTTTCAAGTATACTAAAAATGAAAATATAAGGATATGTCGAATGTTGTTTTTTTATTCTTTTTAACAAAGAAATGAATGATGTGCTAAGCTAATCAATTCGTTTGATCGATGCTCCAACCTGTTTTAAACGTTCATCAATTCGTTCATAACCTCGATCAATCTGTTCAATGTTGAAGATTTTACTTTTCCCTTGTGCCGAAAGTGCAGCAATCAGCAGTGCGACACCAGCACGAATGTCAGGTGATGACATGGTGGTTCCACGAAGGATCTGTTTCTTATTCAAGCCGATAACGGTTGCCCGGTGCGGATCGCAAAGGATAATTTGAGCGCCCATGTCGATGAGTTTATCGACGAAAAACAGGCGGCTTTCGAACATCTTTTGATGAATGAGTACGCTCCCGTTGGCTTGGGTCGCAACAACCAAAAAGATACTCAACAGGTCAGGCGTCAATCCCGGCCAGGGTGCATCTGCTATGGTCATGATTGAACCGTCAATAAATGTTTCAATTTCGTATTCATCCTGTGCGGGAACATGAATGTCGTCACCCTGAATATCCAACTTGATGCCCAGGCGTTTGAAAGAATCCGGAATGATCCCTAAATGATTAACTCCTGCATTGGGGATGGTAATTTCTGAGCCTGTCATTGCTGCCAGACCAATAAAACTACCCACTTCAATCATGTCTGGTAAAATGGTGTGATCGCAACCGTGAAGTTCGGAAACACCTTCAATTCGCAATAGGTTGGATCCAATGCCTTCGATTTTCGCCCCCATGGAAACCAGCAATTTTGAAAGTTGCTGCAAGTAAGGTTCGCACGCAGCGTTGTATATGGTGGTTTGTCCTTCGGCCATGGTTGCAGCCATCAAGATGTTGGCTGTTCCAGTGACCGAAGCTTCATCGAGCAACATATATTGCCCTTTTAACTTTTCAGTAGAAACTTGATAAAAATGATTGTCGCGATCATAAACAAATTGAGCCCCCAGTTTTTGCAATCCAACAAAATGGGTGTCCAGACGTCGTCGCCCAATTTTATCGCCTCCCGGTTGAGGGATCAATGCCTGGCTGAAGCGAGCCAATAGCGGACCGACAATCATGATTGAGCCACGAAGGCTAGTCGCCTGTTTGGCAAATTTTTCCGTGTGGAGGTAGTCCAGATCAACCTGATTGGCTTGAAAACGATAGTGCCCTTTTGAAATCCGGTCTGTTTTTACACCCAACTCGCCAATAATCTCGATCAATTTCAACACATCACTAATCTCCGGTATGTTGTTGATTGTGATTGCTTCTTTGGTGAGCAATGTGGCACAAATAATTTGTAGGGCTTCGTTTTTTGCTCCTTGCGGTTGGAGTTTCCCGGAAAGTTTTTTCCCACCTTCAATTTGAAATGTCGCCATCTCGTAAAACAGTTTTTAGTCGTTTTTCCGATGCTTTTTTGGTCCCCGCGTTCCTCCAGTGTTTTGTTTTTTGCGGGTGCGTGAAAGGATGTCCCGTGTTTCGGTCAAGTCCAAATCATTTCGTTTGATTCGACCGTGGGAGAGGAGTTCCAAATCCTGGTAAATTTTTTCGTCATCAACAGCATCCTTGTTCCAAGCCAGAAAACATTTTTTCATGTGATTGGCCAGCAGTGTGATTAAAATTTCTTTTTCCTCACCACTTTCATATTCTGCTGCACGGTCAACCATCAATTCCAATGTTTTGCCATAATGACGCAACTTGATGTGGTTACTGGCGTAAGGAATTTTTTTAGGTGGTTCCTGAAAGGTTTCAGGTCTGGGGGGATCATAAGGATATTCAATGTCCAGTTGAAAATCAGACATGATGGCCAGATGGTCCCAAAGTTTATGCTTGAAATCATTGATGTCTCTTAGGTAGGGATATAAATTTCCCATAATATCAATAATTGTTTTGGCCGCAAGATTTCGCTCATCGCGGTCTTCAATGGTCATCACGTGATCAACCATATTTTGAATATTACGCCCATATTCAGGAAGGGGTAATTTTTTACGATTTGAATTGTAATCCATTTAAAAATATCTAAAAATAAGGTTTTGTGTCACTCAAGGTTGTACAAAATCCGGTAATTCAATTGATAATCTATTGTGAAGTGGGAACGAATCCATCTGCAAATCTAGCTGAAATAATTGTGCTAACAAAACGATTTTGCGCAATCGTCAACTATTTATACGCTCTTCGCTGGCGATTGATACTTTATTCAATAATTTTTAGTTTGGCGAATTTGAGCAAAAGTTGCTTTTGTCCGGCGTTTTGAAAAAAAACCGTCGCTTTCAAGTTCGGGAAGGCTCCTTCAACTTGCAATACTTTTCCTTTGCCAAATCGCTGATGTTCAACCATCATGCCTGATTGAATGTCACGAGGATCATCGCCGTCGAAGTTTTGAGCCCTCTTTTTGGCTTGTCGTAACTGCGTTAGTTTTTGATTCAAACCTTGCTGATCAGTTGCAACTGGACGCCGCGCTGTGGCTTTTACCCTCGTATTATTGAAACTTGGGTTAGCTTTTGTTTCCGTAGGCAATTCATCAAAATTGAAATCATTTTCGTCGGGCATGTCGACGAACCGCTCATCAATTTCGCCAATGAAACGACTGGGATTGCAAAAGTCCAGTTTTCCCCATCGATAACGTTGTTTGGCAAAACTTAGGTAGGCATTCTCTTCGGCCCGAGTGAGCGCCACATAAAACAGGCGGCGTTCTTCTTCGTAAGCTTCCGGCGTAACGTTGCCAAATTGCCCGGATGGGAAAAGGTTTTCTTCCATCCCAACGATAAATACATTTTTAAACTCCAACCCTTTGGCCGAGTGAACAGTCATGAGGGTTACCTTGTCTCGATCTTCTTCTTTCTCCGAATCCTGATCGGTCAATAAGGCCACATCTTCCATGTAGTTGCCCAAACCGTTTGGTTGACCTCCTTCTTTGGCATTGATGGAAAATTCCTGGATACCATTCAGTAATTCCTGGATATTCTCGAAACGGCTCAGGCCTTCCGGACTTTGATCCTTGTACAAATCTTTGATGATGCTGGTCTGTGTTGCGATTTCGCTGGCCATTTCGTAAGCATCGTTCATTTCCAATTTTTCCTGAAACTGATTGATCAAGCCAGCGAAGAGTTGCACTTTGCTGAGTGTTCCTTTATTTAATCCCGCATGATTGATCGTGCCACTTTCTTCAATAATTTCGAATATGCACTTGGTTTCAGCAATGGCGGCCTGTTCTAGCTTGCTGAGTGTGGTGGCGCCAATCCCACGCGCTGGGTAATTGATTATTCGTTTTAAAGCTTCGTTGTCTTTCGGGTTGATAACCAACCGAAAATAGGACAGCAAATCCTTGATTTCCTTGCGCTGGTAAAAAGAAAGGCCGCCATAAATTTTGTAAGGGATATTTCGTTTCCGAAGCGATTCCTCAAAAATCCTTGATTGTGCATTGGTGCGGTATAAAATGGCGTAATCTTCGTAATTATAATGATTGCGTATGCGTGTTTCGCTGATCTCGTTGGCTATTAAATAGCCTTCTTCGTTGTCAGTCAATGCGGAGAACACCTTGATGATCGAGCCTTCATCATTTTCAGAAAACACCTTTTTAGGCAGTTGCCTCTTATTTTTTTGAATCACACTGTTGGCGGCATTGACTATGGTTTGAGTTGAACGATAGTTTTGTTCCAGCTTGAAAACCTGATGAGTGGGGTAATCTTTTTGAAAATTGAGGATGTTTTCAATCCGGGCTCCGCGGAACGAATAAATACTTTGAGCATCATCACCAACCACACACAAATTCTGGTGTCTGGCAGCCAGGTTTTTGACGATCAGATATTGGGCAAAGTTGGTATCCTGGTACTCGTCTACCAGCAAATAATCAAAACGGTCCTGGTATTTTTCAAGGATTTCTTTATGGTCACGAAATAGAATATTTGTTTTCAGCAATAAATCATCAAAATCCATTGCTCCTGCCAGGAAGCAGCGCCTGGCATATTCTTTATAAATTTCAGTAATTCGCGGCATGCGAATGCTCATATCGTATTCACGGATTTGGCTGTTTTGAGCATATGCTGGAGGCGTTATGAGACTATTTTTAGCTGCCGAGATCCGGCTTAAGACGACATTCGTTTTGTAGGTTTTGTCATCTAATTTAAATTCTTTGATGATCGTTTTAATCAAGCTTTTGGAATCGGCTGTATCGTAAATCGTGAAATTTGATGGGTACCCCAATTCTTCAGATTCGGTTCGCAGGATGCGGGCGAAAATGGAGTGGAAAGTGCCCATCCAAAGGTATTTGGCTGTATTGTAGCCTACGATTTTGGCAATACGATCTTTCATTTCACGCGCAGCCTTATTGGTAAAAGTCAACGACGATATACTGCCGGGTTTAACGCCTTGTTTCAATAAATGAGCGATACGAAAAGTCAGTACACGTGTCTTTCCGGATCCGGCGCCGGCAATCACCAGCGATGGACCATCAATATTTTCAACTGCTTTTCGTTGGGCTTCGTTTAATTCGTCGAGGTAATTCACCAGCTTATTTTTTCAATTTAAGTTTTTTCAATTTTCGTATCTTGCTAGAGCTCTTTTGTTTGCTACATTCAACGGATGGAACTCGCCAAGCTAATTCACCTCTGTGTCAATAGGTTTTTTGTTGTGGCTCGTTTCACAATCTCATTTTTTCAAAGTCAGCTTCAAAAATATAACCTATTTTTTGAATTCGAAGTTCAGCGGGTTTTTAGTTTTCAACAAAAAGATTCCATACAAAAAAAGAAGTGCTGTAAAAGATAAATCAAATTTTAGCGTTAATATTGTATTGTCGTAAAATTCAAGATGATTTTTGAACATGATTTATAAAGGAACAACCCGATTATTCTTCATATTGATAACTTTTTTTATCCCCTTTTGTGTTGATGCTCAAATTACTTCCAACGCTGATGGGATGACAACTACCGAATACAGCTCTGGCCCACAAGATCAGATTTATTTGTTTTGTTCGGCGCCAGATCAGGCAATTGGTCAGTTGACAGCTACGGCGTCCAACGGGCAAGCCGCGAATTTTGAGTGGACCAAATACAATGCAGCATCGGGAACGTTCGATCCATTTATGTCCGACAATTCCGGGAACACTTCCTCGACGATCAGTAATTTGGTAGATGGTGGCTATCGTGTAAATGTAACAGCGAATGGCGTGACCGAAACATATACCGCCTGGGTGTTTAATAGTTGGTATACGGCAACCGCTGAAATTACGAATTCAACTTGCGATTATTTCTTGTTGAACGGAACCATTGAACAAGCCCAGCTTACCTATTACGACCTCTCGGATGGAAGCGCTAAGCAAGTCAATAAAGATGTGAAAGTAGAATGGACTGAAAATGGCGATCAAATTTCATCTGTATTGAGTCCGACAATCTATTCACCACCTGCTGAAGATACCGATTATAAATTGCGGGTTTATGACCAATTTGGCTGTAGTGTTGAAGTGTCCGTGACTTATCAATCAATCGTCACCAAAGCTTCTTTTACGGCATCTCCCATGAAAGGTGAGGCACCGTTGAAGGTTGCTTTTACCAATATGTCGCAAAATGCTGATCAGTATGAATGGTTCTTTTTCCGTGACAGGGATGAATTAGTCAAAGAGGGTGAAAGTGGTCCTATTCAGGATAGTACGATGTTGACTGCCGTTAACCAAAGTCCGACGATTGTATACGATAAATCAGGGCATTACAAAGTCAAGTTAGTTACTACAAAAAATAACGGCGATTTTGCCTGTACCGATACGTTTTACCTGCCAGATTATATCGTTGCAGATACAGCTTTCATAAAAGCTCCCAATGTGTTTACGCCAAACGGTGATGGCGCAAACGATGAGTTTGTTGTCAGCTATTGGTCTGTCAAACAGATTCATATTCAGATTTATAATCGCTGGGGCCGGAAAGTTCACGACTACCAAAACAGCGATGTCCAGGGTTTTGATGCTACCCAGTCTGCCTCTGCCTGGGATGGTAAAATCGGTGGAAATTATGCGTCTCCCGGAGTCTATTATTATGTTGTTGAAGCTTTAGGGCGCGATGGCAAAAGGCGGTTTGCGCATGGGTTTGTGCATTTGTTTCGAGAAAAATAACGGCTCCAAATTCCAAAATTCAATCCGCCAGCTGGCGGACAAAAACCAAAGTCCAATGTCTTGTTAATCGGCGTTAGTGTATTTGTTGAACACTACCTTTATTTGATACGACGGAAATAAAATTCAAATAAGTTCCAGGGTGTTTTAAGTTTCTGTAGCAGGTTTCATTACTGCCCAGAATGACATTGTCTTTCCAATTTCTAATCTCTTTGGGGTTAGTTCCCCGCAGCTTGCTGCGAGTCAAAAAAACTTATTCCTTAGGGATACCCCGTCTGCTTGCAACGGGGTAGTTCATTGATCCAATTACCAATGACTAATTATCCAGTAACCGTGTGAAAAAATAAAACCCCGGATTGGCTGATCCGGGGTTCATTTCATGTTAACTTGATTTGTTAACTAGTATGAAAGGATTAGAATTGGTTCATTATTAATCTTCTTTTTGTTCTGCAGCGTATGTAGCAAGCAGTTCGTCCTGTACTTCTTGTGGTACTTTTTCGTAGCCATCAAATGCAATGTTGAAACTACCACGTCCCTGGGTCAATGAGCTCAAAGCTGTGATGTATTTGTACATTTCTTTTTGTGGTACTTTGGCGTTGATTTTCTCAAAACCTTTTTCACTGCCCATTCCCATGATCAATGCACGACGTCCCTGAAGGTCGCTCATCACATCGCCCATGCGATCGCTCTGCACGAATACTTCAAGATTTAAAATGGGTTCGAGAATTTTTGGTCCGGCATTTTTAAAGGCTTGGGAGAACGCATTCCGCCCGGCTAGTTTGAATGAAATTTCATTGGAGTCAACCGGGTGCATTTTGCCGTCGTACACGTAAACACGAATGTCGCGGGCATATGATCCGGTCAGCGGGCCTTCTTCTATTTTTTCCATAATCCCTTTCAGGATGGCTGGCATAAAACGAGCGTCAATGGAACCACCAACAATGCAGTTGTGATAAATCAGTTTTCCACCCCAGGCCAATGGATGCTCCTGGGTGTCGCGAATGGAGAGCTTCAAGTCTTTACCATTCACGTTGAAGTGATTTTTTGCTTCAACACCTTCAACGTAAGGCTCAATAATCATGTGTACTTCACCAAACTGTCCGGCACCACCAGATTGTTTTTTGTGGCGGTAGTCGGCTTGAGCATATTTCGTAATTGTTTCGCGGTAGGGGATTCTTGGCTTCAGAAATTCAATAGGAATTTTGAAATCATGATCGTAGTACCATTTTAAGGTGTTGAGATGATATTCTCCCTGGCAATGAATCAGCATTTGCTTCAGTTCTTTGGAGTACTCAACAACATAAGTTGGATCCTGGTCGTGCAACTTTTGGAAGCTTTCGCCTACTTTTTCTTCGTCTGCTTCGTTAATAGCATGCAGCGCTACTGTATGACGAGAAGGTGGGAATTTGATTTCTGCAAATTTGTATCCTGCAGATTTTTCACTCAATGAATTGTTGACATTGACATCTTTCATTTTTACGGTAGCGCCGATGTCTCCCGTAACCATTGAATCAACTTTGGTTCGGTTTTTACCGGCAGAAACGAACATCTGGGAAATACGTTCTTTATTGCCGTTTTTGGCAATGATCAGGTCCTGTCCTTCATGGACAGTGCCGCTCATCACTTTAAAGTAGGTGATTTCACCAACATGAGGCTCGATGGTCGTTTTAAATACCATGAGCGATGTCGCATCATTTTCACCTTTTTTTACTTCTTTGCCATTGATTTCAGATATTTCAACGGCTTCGGCTGGTGACGGGGTGATGTTGCCAATAAATTCCATCAAACGGCCAACACCTATGTCATGTTTGGCACCCGTGCAAAAAACCGGGAACAAGCTGCGGTCAATCATACCTAGTTTGATTCCCTGGCGCATTTCATCTTCAGTCAATTCTCCTTTTTCAAAATAGAGCTCCATTAGTGCTTCGTCATTCTCAG
>Ga0102953_1001919_pt1 | contig 12873 bp, 7 predicted proteins | sample SalPon2A_C_D2_MG_FD_78509 | JGI IMG/M metagenome (GOLD analysis project Ga0102953, IMG submission 78509) | Soil microbial communities from South San Francisco under conditions of wetland restoration - Salt Pond MetaG R2A_C_D2_MG | ecosystem: Environmental > Terrestrial > Soil > Wetlands | place... | reverse complement strand
TTGGTTTTTTTTGACAGGGTTGCCGAACATCCCAACATAGCCAGTGTCATCATTGACAACAGAAAATCAGGTTACGAGGTGACGAAGCATCTGATTGAACAGGGTTGTACCGACATCATTCATATCACGGCTAATCTCTTGCGTAATGTTTATCACGACCGGATGAGCGGGTACAGGCAGGCACTCGAAGACCGGAATATACCTTTTCGCGATAATCGGGTTATTGTCACTGACCTGAGTGAAGAAGCCGGTGTGGAAACAGCAAAAAAGATCCTGGCCATGAAGAAGCTTCCGGATGGAATTTTTGCGGCTAATGATGCCTGTGCTGTCAATTGTTTAATCACACTTAAGCAAGCCGGGGTGAATATTCCAAAAGATATTGCCATTGCCGGTTTCAACAACTCGCCCATTTCACAGGTTGTGGAGCCACAGCTTACAACCGTAGATTACCCTGCCCGTGAGATGGGTGAAGTGGCCATGAACAATCTAATCAATCATCTAAAGGGAACTTCAAGCATCAGTGCTACCAATACAATCATCCTGCGGTCTGATCTGATTGTGAGAGGATCATCGCTGCGAAAAGCTACCGTGCATAAATGACCCAGGGATGCCCTTCCGGTACGGTAATTCGTTGATACTAATTGACGTCAGCTCGGAATTAATACCTGCTCACCTACCGCCATTTCCCACAGAATCGTGAATTCTACCTGATGCCAAACACTCGTACCGCACTGAGATTCGGGAATGACGGACAAAGGGGGAGTGAGGTATTGATGGAATCCTTTTGTCATCGTTTTTATCCCTATTCATCATTTTTTATATCAAACGGACGTTAGTTTATGTAGTTGTTGTGCCATTTACGGAGAGTCATTTAATAAAATTCTGAACAGCTATTTTTTTTGACGTTGGAGGCCAGAAGATCCCCTTATTCCCCCTTCATGCCCGGGATAACCCTTGCAGAAGGAGGAAAGGGGTGTGTGGGTAGCATCACAAAACAAAAACATGAGTAAGATTAACCCTTGGACAATGGTAGAGTGCACATTAATTTTGAAAATTTCAATCGATTGCATAATTATTTTTTCATCTATCTTCTTTATTTAATATTTCCAATATGAAATCGATTGTATTAATTATCTGATAAAGTGTACACCAACATGTAAAACAGCTTGCATCAAATAGGGTTTTGGAAATTCATGCGAGGCCGGATAGTAATCTTAAGGAGGCTTTGCGAAACCAACCTCATAAGCCTCTCCTGTAAATCAGGAGAGGTTTGGTGAGGTAAAAATAAAGGTTTTGCAAAGCCTCCCTTAAATCAATTTCAACATCAACAATTACCACATTAAATCAGGAACAATACACGATGAAAGTGGAAATCTAAAAACCGATGGAATTTCCACCGTCTACGGGTATATTCGTACCCGTGACAAACTCCGCCATGTCGGACGCCAGGTACAGGGCTGCATTGGCAATGTGCTCTGGTTTGCCAAACATATTCATTGGAGTCCGGCCGAGTACTTTTTGTTCCCTTTCGGGGTCAACATCCATTGCTTTCAACAACATCGGAGACTCAATGAATCCGGGGGCTATAGCATTCACACGAATGCCATGGGGAGACAGGTCAACGGCCAGGGTTCGGGTCAACCCGAGGACACCCGATTTTGACGCAGAATATGCTGCAACGCCGGGGATTCCATATAATGCCGCCATTGATGTGATCATAATAATACTGCCACTCCTCCGCGCAAGCATTTTCAAGCTTACTTCGCGTGTCAGGATGAAAAGCCCAATCAAATTGGTTTGAATGATATTGATGAACTCCTCATTCGTCACTTCTGTAGCTATTTTCTTCAGATTGACACCGGCATTATTGACCAGGATTTCGATCGCTCCGATCTCCGTTTCAATCTGTTCAACCATCGCTGTCAGCGAGTCAAATTCCCTGATATCATTCACTGCATATGTTGCCTTGTCTCCAAGCTTTCGGACGGCTTCTTTCAGCACCTCTTCCCTTCTTCCGGTTATGACAACACGCGCACCTGCTTTTGTAAATTTTTCTGCAATAGCATAACCAAGCCCGCTCCCTCCGCCAGTGATTAATGCATTTTTGCCTTCGAGAGATAACAATTCAGAAATATTTTTTGAGATCATAATTTTAAAAGACCAAATAATATACTTACGGATTACTGGAAACTCTCCCAATGGGGTACTTGCGGGAGAAATCGAATTACTGCTTCATTCATGGAGATTTTCTGATCGGACCATTATAGTCCCCCGATGGATATCTTCCGGTGAGACAAGGTGGATTATAGCCTGAACGGGCAATTGATTTAGCTTTTTCACTTCCATTTCATTCAAACACCATAACTCTTTATTTAAAAAAAGGAGTTGTACATAACAACTCCTTTTTTTTAAACGAGATCCTATGATATAAGCAATCAGGTTTATTTCTTTTAATTATATCCAGGGTTCTGGTAAGCCTGTTTCTCTGCATCACTCATCTGCAGCGCATCGATCTGGCCTTGTGGAATGGGACGCAAATAGAGATACGGCTTGATGTCGCGTGTTATGGTTTCTGGCTTGTGGTCGCCATAATTGCTTCCGGCAATTTCGTAAGAGCCGGCAAGTTTGCCCCATTCCTGGGTGCGCACCAAATCGAGCCAGCGTTTACCTTCTCCATAATACTCACGCGATCGTTCCTCCAGGATATAGTCAACAGTTATTGTCGCCGGTGTGGCAGCAACCATTGCGGCACTATTATCTGCCACTTTAGTGGAATCGCCATTATTGTCATAGTCCCACTTGCCGGCCCGTGCACGAATAACGTTGATCAAATCTCTGGCGGTCATACCTGCCTGAGCGGTCGCCCCCTTCACGGCAGCCTCGGCCGCAATAAAGTAGAGCTGAGAGAAATAGGCGATAACAACCGGACGGGTACTGCCGGCATTCGGCTGTCCTAGTCCACCGTTATTGTCAGTACGGTATTCCCCAAGTTTCCAAAGTCCCGGATAGACAATCCTGCTGATACCGTTCGGTCCTATCACGAAGTCGGATCTTCCCGGCAAGGTACCTGCACCTATATTACTGTTACCCTGACCGCTGGGGTAGGTAATTGGTGTTGATGGAGTCTGGTTCAGGAACGAGAGTACGGGATCGCCTGCTGCAATCGGTAAATTGTTTGCGTTGTACAAGGTATCCTGACTAATACCGGTGCCCGATAAATTCCAGTTGCCACGGTAAGAGGTAGTAAAGGTACCGTCGTAGCGCGAATCATTGGTTTTGTCGGAGAAGGTGTTTTCAATTGAGCCGATCGTTGGAGCCATTCGTATCCATGGACGCCCCAATGCCTGTGATGCTTCACGCTGGACAGAATTTACAGAGTTCCAATTCGTGGGGGACGTACTGCTAGTAAGGGTGGTGTAATTCCACGTCATCATCCAGACGTTCGTATTACTCCCATCGCCGACATTACTGTATGTAAGGCTCGATCCGTTGTAATATTCGTCAGACTGAGTGTGGTCGGCATACAACATCTCCTCTTTGTTGCGATCGTTTTTACCATTGTGCAAGTCATAGAATGTCGGCATTAGGCCATACGGGCCCGGGTTGTTGATGGCGGTTGTGGCCACATCGTATGCCATTTGGAAATACTGCTGGGCAGTCTTCCCGTCAGGATCCTTTCGGGATGACACCGCCGGATAGGTGGGAATGTTGTTTGGATTTTGCAGCCACCATGCGTAGGTCAGGTATGCTTTTGCCAAATAAAGACGTGCAACATCCTGGGTTACTGCGCCGGTTACACGGGGGTCTGCCGGTAAGGCGCTTACCGCCCTTTGCAGGTCCGGGAATATGGCTTTGGTATAGACTTCAGGTACCGTGTTGCGCTTGGAGACCCTTATGGGATTTGTGTTGAACTTCAGTTCGCCTGAACCTAAATCAAGGGGCACCCCGCCGAAGGTTTGCACCAGTTGAAAGTAGTAGAACGCGCGGAAGAACCGGGCTTCGGCAACCAGCGAGGAGTCAACACCTGCCTGAGAACCATTTTCGATAATACCGCTAGCCGTGTTGATGGCAGGAAATGCAGCTCCCCACAACACATCCGAACGACTGTTCGTAGAATTAATATCCCCCTGTCCGGAAACGTCCATGACCTTGAATTGATCAGATGCGCTTTGGCCATAGGTATATTCATCAGTACCGGTTTCCCCGGTGTTATTGTAGAAGGCATTCCCGTAAATGTTGCGCAAGTTTGCGTATAGCGCCGTTATTCCGCCCGTTACACCATTTTGTGTTTTGAAAAATTGCGGTGTATAAATGCTGCGCGGTTGCTCCTTCAAAAGACCGGAACACGCCATCATAAGCAACGCCATCATGACGGTTCCTAAAAGAATTTTTATGTTTATCCGTTTCATAATTTCTCTTCTTTAAAATGTCAAATTAATACCAAACAGGTAGTTGCGCGTTGCGGGTGCATTCGTTCCCACCGTCAAAATGCGGTGTGGATACGTTCCAGTGGTTGCCGCATTTTGATCGCCATAGGAATTGGTTTGGGGATCCAACCCTGTTTGACTATAGAATGGCGAGAATAATACAAACGGGTTCTGCACGGTTACGTAAAAGCGCAGTCTGCTGATCCCTGAGTTTTTCAGCCAACCCAGGCGGCTCAAGTCGTAGCCCAGTGTCAGGGTACTAATCTTCAGGTACGAGGCATCAAAGTAGCCAAGGGTATTTCCATACTTGGGATTGTCACCACTTGTAATTCCGCCGGGTTTGGGATACATGGCGTTGGTGTTCGTAGGGGTCCAGTAGTTTACATTTACATTATTCCGGCGTCCGCTCAGTAAATCGAGGTAACCTGAGGCTGAATACAGAGTACTGATGAGCATACCACCGTGTTGAAAGTCGCCGACCGCAGTGAAGTCAAATCCTTTGTAGGTTACAGTGGTATTGAAGCCGCCCTGATATTTAGGATTTACATTCATGATTTGCCGGTCGTCGGGCCCAATGGCCCTTTTCGGCGTTCCATCGGCATTATACCCACCGGTATATAGTACCTTGATCATACCCACATTTCCGCCCGGCTCCAGGGTACTCAGATATTTATCCCCCTGCTGCCAGAGCCCTATTTTCTGGTAATCGTATATGACGTTGATGGGATGGCCGACAAACCAAGAGTTGGCAATATCCTCGGTTGTTCCGGAAGTAAGCTGCACCAGCTTATTGCGGTTGCCATAGACGTTAATACCTGCCGTCCATGTCCAGCCATGGTAGTTGTTCAGGATCGTTCCATCGAGTGAAATCTCCAGGCCTTTATTCTGGGTTTTCCCAATATTGGCTGTGTAGCTGTTCACCCCTGAGGTGTTTGGCAGACTGACATTCAGCAGAACGTTATTGGTTTTCGTTACATAGTACTCTATGGTACCGGACAGGCGATTATTAAAGAGTCCAAAGTCCAGCCCGTAGTTCCATGTCTTGGAATACTCCCATCCCAGGTTGGCGTTTGGAAGTTGAGATACATAGTAACCCACCGCATAATCAGTCGGGCCAAAATTGTACGGATTCGTGCTCAAAAGCCCCAGAGTGGAATAAGGCGCAATAGCCTGGTTGGAGGTTTGCCCATAACCCACACGCAGCTTCAATTGACTGATCTGCTTGATGCCTTGCATAAATGATTCATTCGCAATATTCCACCCGGCTGATACGGCAGGATAGGTATGCCATTGATGTCCCGGCGCAAGCCGTGATGAACCATCCGAACGCAGGATAGCCGTCAAAAAATAGCGGTCGGCGTAGGAGTATATGAGCCGTCCCATCCACGACTCCAACCCGCTCACCTGGTAGGCTCGCTTGTTAGGATCAAGATTTTGGTTGTTGGGATCAATCGTGATAGTACCGGTACCAGCCCCCAGTTGATAGAATTGGAAAGCAGAGTTGGGAATACCCTTTCTCGAGACGTATGAACTGTGGTAGCTGTCTTTCGTGGCTTCGTACAGCCCCGTTATATTCACGTTGCTCTTTCCGAAGGTGCGATTGTAGGTCAATATGTTTTGGATATTCCAGTTGAGCGTAACCGAATGGCCGATAGCAGCAGTGGAAGGAGTTGTAGGGTTGCTACTGTTGATACCCTCTCCTGTGAAACTATTATTGTCCTCCGTGCGGTAATTCAGGCCCACGTTGATACGATAATTTAACCCCTTGACCCTTGGAATGGTCACTATTCCATAAAGCGTGTTGTCCGTTCCAAATGTATTGACCGGGTTGAGCCATTGATTTCTCAAACTGTCTACAATACCTCTTGTTTCATTCCAATTATTATCCAACGGCATCTGTATGGTTCTTCTCAATGAGCCGTCCGCGTTATACGGGCTTGCAATCGGCGACATGCTTAAGACATTATATATATTAATCTGGCTTCCGTCCGACGTGTTATAGTTCGTGTTTGTAGACAGGCCGAACTGCACATAGTCACCTACTTTCTGGTCAAGAGAACCATTCAACGTATACCGTTTAAATTGTTGGGTAGGCACAAGAGATTGATTCGTGTAATAGCCCAGGCCAAAGTTATAGCTGCCGTGATCAGTGCCGCCCGTGACATTTAAATTCTGACTGGATATCGCCGCACTGGGCCGGAAAAACAACTTTTGCCAATTGGTATTGACATTATTGCTTTCATCAATCCCGTTGGAATACTGACCGGCAGCTTTGCGGAGAGCAACAAATTGTGACCCGTTCATCATCGGGTAATAGGAGAAAATTTTCTTTATCCCAACGTAGCTGTTGTAGCTTATTTGTGGTTTTTGCCCTTCCTTGCCTTTGTAGGTTTGTATCAGGATCACACCGTTGGCACCACGGGAACCGTAAATAGCAGTAGCCGAGGCATCCTTCAGAATATTAATACTCTTGATCTGTTCGGGATTGATATCGCTCAGAGATCCTCCAAAAGGGACACCATCAAGTACTATCAGCGGATCGTTGTTGGCATTCAGGGAGCGCGTCCCGCGAATACGGATTTGCATGGTGGCACCCGGCTGAGAGGAGGTTTGCGAGATCTGCACCCCCGGCAGACGGCCTTGCAAAGCACTTGAGATGTTAGAAGATGGTACCTGATTCACCTTAGCCCCGCTTATGGAAACAACCGAACCGGTTATCGATTCCTTGGTTTGGGTACCATAACCTACCACCACCAATTGCTGCCCGCTGATGGCCTGTTGCTCCAATTTTACATTAATGACAGATCTGCCTCTGACAGGGATACTCTGCGTTGTGTACCCGATATACGAGAATACCAGCGTATCGTTGGCAGACGATATATTCAGGCTATATTGGCCTTTTGCGTCCGTTGCCGTTCCAACAGTGGTACCTTTTACCAGCACATTCACACCAGGCAGCGCTTCCCCGGTACCGGCATCCGTAACTTTTCCAGTGATCGTCACCTGTTGAATACTAGTCAAAGCGCTTCCAGACCTGCTACTTGAAGAAGTCAAGATGGCGGATACTTTAGCCCCGTAAGCAGTAGTCGCGCCACTTACCAGCACTCCCACTATTAACAGTAGCACACCCACCAATGTGCTTTGTTTCTGTTTTATCATATGCGTCATTTGCAGCCTCTTATTTTTTGAGGATTTTGTCATCTTTAGATTATGAGTAAATGAAATCCCTTCCAGGGTTTATCTAGTTGCGACACACACATCTTTACTACTAAAGATGCGCCTAATCATCATAGCTGATCCCTTCCCATATTCACTATTGCCGCCAAATAGTTACCACCAACTAAAGTGCATAACACACAACCCGGCAGTAAGGCTTAGGTATCCCGATCCGTACTGATTCCTAACGGATCAATCACAGATCACACCATTGCCAAAGTGGGGATGCTCATGTCAAAAGAAGGATCGTAACTATTTCTCATACTGTCATGGTTGGACCTTATTAATACGAGATCGAATCAACCGATTTTGGTCATGTACAACAATGCTAATTTAAATTTAAAAATGCAACCGATTGCAATAAATATTTCACAATTCCATCTTATAAATAATTAATTCATAGTGCAATCGATTGTTAGATAGATGTTATACCAGCTTTATTACTTATAGATAACCGCTTTATCACTCGTGGTATAAGTACATATCAAATCAGGTTCTTAGGATTCCTTCCACCACCTGCGTAGTAGAAGCATCCAGGGAGCCTGTAAAGCCGGGTTGTTTTCCACCCACGCTAACTCTGATCCGGCCGGATGGGGACACAGGAGCACCATGTTCATCCACCAGTTCAAATTGTTCCGGTGATAAAGTAAACGCTACCGTCTTTTTTTCACCTGGATCCAGACTAATCCGTTTAAAACTGTTTAATGCGCGAATCGGATGCTTCCCGGAATAGTCGAGGTGAGATAAATACAGCTGAACGACCTCATCCCCTTTCATCTTTCCGGTGTTCGTTACATCGACAGAAACTTTGACAGGACTCTTGCCCGGTAATCGTGGTGGTATTTGCAGATTGGAATAGCCGAACTCAGTGTAGCTTAATCCAAACCCAAATGGAAATAAGGGTTTCCCCTTGAAATACCGGTAGGTCCTGTTGTCCATGTTGTAATCCGTGAAACGCGGCAAGTCGTTAACCGACTCATAGAAAGTCAGGGGCAACCGTCCTCCCGGATTATAATCTCCAAACAGTACATCCGCGATGGCCGTACCGCCTGACTGACCACCATACCAGGCCTGGAGGATGGCCGGTACCTTTTCTTTTGCCCATGGTATGGCAACGGCACTTCCGCTAAGCATAACCAGAACGGTAGGTTTCCCAACTTCGACGACCTTCTTCATAAGCTCCATCTGGGAAACAGGCAAAACAAGTTTCGTACGGTCGCCACCTTTGAAACCATCAATCTCAATGGGCATCTCCTCACCTTCCATATGCGAGTTTAACCCAAGGCACAACACAACAACATCCGATCTTCTTGCGGCCGTGAGGGCGTCCGAAAGCAGGTTTTGATGCGGCTCCTTCCAGACGAGATGTGCCTGGGGATCCGGACCGTAGTTTACATATTCAACCTTCAGATCATAACTCTTCCCGGCTTCAAGGGTTACCGTGAATTCCCTGTCACGATAATTTCGCATGGTCAGCTTCTCCTGGTTATCGAAATATACTTTTATTCCACCCCTGGCATTGAATCCAATGGTATATGCTCCTGATTTTGGAGCCGTCAACCTGCCAGCCCAGCGCACCGAAAACGTTGCCGCCATCTTTCCATTTACCGGCGTGTCGTCCCTCCAGGTAAAATCGATATCTTTATCAACACGGGTCCTGGCAGGAGCGCCGGAGAAATCCTTATTACCGAAATATTCGGCGTAAAGGCCATGCCCGTTCCCTTTCGAAGGTTTCAGCATTTCCGACGGGACGGGCAGCAACCGCTTCATACCATCGGCCATTTCACAACCCCGGGCATAGTTGACTTCCGTGCCGGATGACACTTTATCGCGTATACCCTGCAGTGGAGTCACGATAAAAGCCGGAGTGCCCTTGTAATTGCCCAGCAATGTCTCCGCATCATCCGCATTCGGACCTATAACAGCTATAGATTTCATATCCTTACGCAAAGGAAGCAGCGATGTATTATCCTGTCCGCCGGCAGGTTCATTTTTCAACAGCACCATCGACTCCCTGGCCATTTTCAAAGCCAGCTGCTGATGTTTTTTACTATTAACAACTGAATAAGGAATTCCGGAATAAGGCGACTTTGCCATACCCGCCAGTAGTCCCAGCCGGTAGCGTGCAACAAAAAGTCGATGCAGTGCCTGATCGATCTCCTTCTCATCAACCAGGTTCTTCAACTCTGCCTTATCGAGCTTCCCGAACGTATACTCACCGTTAATACCGCAGTTCAGATCGGTACCTCTTTTCAGCCCCATAGCCGCTGCTTCTTCGGCAGTATCAACGACATGGTGGGCTTGTTTGTGAAAAAAATCACCGATGGCACCGCAGTCTGATATCACGTAGCCGTCAAATTTCCAATCGTCACGAAGAATAGAATCCAACAACTTATTATTCCCGCAGCAAGGCTCTCCATCCAGACTATTGTAGGCACACATTACGGAGACAACCCCGGCATCGTAAATCGTAGTTCTGAATGCCGGGAGATATGTTTCAAACAAATCGTGGTTGTTAACCTGCACATCGATCTTGTGCCGAAGCGGCTCAGGTCCATTATAAACGGCAAAATGTTTGGAGGTAGCTACCAGCTTCAGCCATTTCTTATCATCTCCCTGAAGCCCGGTTATATAGGCAACGGCCATCCGACCCGTCAGATATGGATCTTCCCCATAGGTCTCCTGCCCGCGCCCCCAGCGAGGGTCACGTACCAGGTTTATGTTGGGCGCAAAAAAGGTAAGTCCCATGTACCGATCGCGTTTACCTTCCCTGGCAAAGGCCTCGTGTTTAGCTCTGGCTTCATCAGAAATTGCCGCTGACGACTCATGGAGCAGCGGAAAATCCCATGTAGCCGCCAGCCCGATAGCCTGAGGGAAAGAGGTGGCAAGCCCGGCACGTGCGACTCCATGCAGACACTCGCTCCACCACACATATTGTTTGATGCCAAGCCTGGGAATGGCAGGTGCATAGGTCTGCAACTGCGATACCTTTTCTTTCAGGGTCATTTTATTAATCAGTTCCTTCACTTTATCATCAATTTCCGGGAACTGGCCGGGTCCGGTTAAATGCCTGGATAAGCTCAATAATTTATTCCTTCCCAAGGCCAAAAAACCGGCTGTCGCCATGCTTTTTTTGATAAAATCCCGCCTGGACAAGTCATTGTTGGCTGGATTGAGATATCCTTCTTTTCCCTCGACAGGATATTTTGATTTCATAGGATTTACGGCTTGATGCTTATAAATGGACTGTTACACACTCTATAAAAAGGCAAGTATGACCGGAAGGCATCGCTAACATCAACGACACAACCTCCAAACCATACTCGCCCCGGTTTTCACCATCAGGAAACTAAAATCTTTGTTCTCTTCAGATATTCAGCACCAAATTTTTCCATTCATGAATCGAGAAAATATCAGCGATCCTGTGAATCAGAGGAAAAAGCGAAGATGGCCAATCACAGAAACCATTCGGGTTGATTTGGTCACATCTGCCTTGAAACAGGTCTGAATTGCGCAAAAATCAAGTACTATCATGAAGATCACACTTAGCCTAAAAGCGATTTTTTTAAACTAATCTCGAACCTTTACTTACGATGCGAATTTCTCAGGATAAATGCAACCGATTGCATAATTATATTAATTTACTTTCCTTATTATCATTATTTCTATTACGAAACCGATTGTATGGAAAAGCGAAAAGATGTAACCATTTATGATATTGCAAAAAAGCTGCAGCTCTCGCCGGCAACGATAAGCCGCGCCCTTAATGATCATCCCGGTATCAGCGAGCGTACAAAAAAAAGAATTTTGGATACCGCTAATGAACTGGGATACCGGTCAAATACCTTTGCTTCCAATTTGCGCAGGCAACATTCCAATACACTCGGTGTCATCGTACCCAGGTTGAATAGTTACTTCATGTCAATGGCTATATCAGGCATGGAAAAAGTTGCCAACCAGTTTGGATATAATCTGCTGATCAGCCAGTCGCTTGAGACCATGGCCAAGGAAATCAAGAATGCGCAAACGATGTATGACAGTCGCGTCGACGGTTTATTGGTTTCACTTGCCTACGATACCCGGGATCTTTCACATTTTGATGCTTTTACGAAAAGAGGTATCCCCCTGATTTTTTTCGACCGGGTGGCTGATCAGCAGAAAGTAACCAGTGTGGTTATTAATAATTACCGCTCCGGGTATGAAGTAACCAGCCATCTGGTCAGTCAGGGTTGCCGGCATATTGCACATATCACCGGCAATGTGTTGCGTAATGTCTATGCCGATCGATTGAAAGGTTATAAGCAGGCCCTGTCTGATAATGGCCTCCCATTCTGTAAGGAATACCTGATGGAAACCGATTTGAGTGAACAGGCGGGTATTGAGAGTGCGAAGAAATTGCTGAAAATGGACGCGCAACCCGACGGCATTTTTGTTGCAAACGATACCTGTGCAATCAGTTGCATTCGGTACCTGCAGCAAGCAGCTGTCAATATTCCCGCTGATATTGCTGTGGCCGGTTTTAACAACAATCCAATATCACGGGTCATAGAGCCGGCACTGACTACCGTAAATTATCCGGCCCGGGAAATGGGCGAAGTAACTGTGACCAATCTGATCAACCATCTGAACGGTTCGTCCAATATCCATGCAACAAATACTATAATCCTGAGGTCAGATCTGATTGTACGGGATTCAACTTTAAGAAAAATGAAGATTGACACGGCGGATTAACGGGCAGCTTCACGGCATGTCACAAAACGATTTGATTGGGGACACAACGGTCCAATATGATTATTCCGGAATGCATAAAGGGGTCTGAAAATGAAGAAAAGAATCTTCCATTGTTTCATATTCATCACTTTCCTTCTCATTTCATTCAGGGCGAAGGCCGGGGATGGCTATCGACTGTGGCTCAGGTATGATTTGATTCAAAATCCTCAACTATTGAAGGAATACCGTTTGGAAGTACACGAGGTTCTTATTGATACCACTTCCCCAACGCTTTCGGCAGCAAAAAAAGAATTACAACGGGGATTGGACGGCTTACTGGGACAGAATACCCGGCTCGTAAACAACCTTACCACCGACGGAACACTCATTATTGGTACCCCAAAAAGCTCATCGGTAATCGCTTCCATGAATCTGGGGGATGCACTGACCAAAGTCGGGGACCAGGGGTATATCATCAGGACGGCTTCCGTGAGCCACAAACATTGCATCGTGGTTGCCG
>Ga0102953_1001918_pt1 | contig 12877 bp, 13 predicted proteins | sample SalPon2A_C_D2_MG_FD_78509 | JGI IMG/M metagenome (GOLD analysis project Ga0102953, IMG submission 78509) | Soil microbial communities from South San Francisco under conditions of wetland restoration - Salt Pond MetaG R2A_C_D2_MG | ecosystem: Environmental > Terrestrial > Soil > Wetlands | place... | reverse complement strand
GTTCAACGATGCGAAGGGCTTCGGCTTCATCACTCCCGACAGTGGCGAGAAGGATTGCTTCGTGCATCATTCCGCCATCCAGTCGCAGGGCTTCCGCAGCCTGACCGAGGGTGAGCGCGTCGAGTTCGACATCGTCCAGGGTCAGAAGGGCCCGGCGGCGGAGAACGTGATCAAGCTCGGCGCCTAGGCGCCCGCTGAACCGCTGTACGACCGAGAAGGCCGGCTCGCCGAGAGGTGAGCCGGCCTTTTCACGTTCGGGCCCGACGCTACGGCCCGGACGGCGACCCCGTGGACGTCTCCCGGCCCCGCACGATGTCGAGCCGGAACTCCGTCCATCCATCGACCTGCACGTACTCGACACGCAGACGATGCCGCCCACCGGCAAGCACCGCGTGATCCACCCGCGACTCGTGCGGCGTCCAATCGTCGATCACCAATGAATCATCTACCCAGACACGGATCGCCTTGTCGCTGATCGTCCGGATCGTGTAGGTACCGGGGGCGAGTGTCACGTCGCCCGTCGCGAGCACGGCGAAGTGATCGCCCGGCAGTCCCTTGGCCCACCGCCCGTATCCTTCCTCGTCGAGGCGCGAGACGTGTTCGGTATGAATCGGCGTGCCCTCGAGCACGCGCGCGAACGCAGCGGGCTGCGCAAAGGGACTCGTGCTGTCCGCCCACGTGAACATGCGCGCCGTCCAGTCGATCGGCGGCTCGAAGTGCTCGTACCCGAAGCGGTAGGGCTTGCCGGCAGGCGTTTGCAGATCCCGCGGCGACGTCACCGCAGCGCCGCGGTACACGAGTGTCACCCGCCAGTCGCCGGTCGAATCGGACTTTGGGGTGACGGTGATCGTGTCGCCTACCATGCCGGACGCGGGAGTGACACTCGCGAGGCCCCGCTTCTCGACCAACGTCCAGCGTCCCGCCGGTCCAAGGACCGCGAGTCGGAGCGGCACGGCGTGCGTGCTGTCCACCGGCCAGAGCTTGGGCGAGCGCCAGTCGTAGGGGCCCCACTGATCCACCACGATCGCCGAGCGGTCGCGTGCGGCGAGGGGTGAGGCGGGACGCGCGCCGGGAAGACCGGTGAGATCGGGAACGTGCGCCGCGAACGCCGAGGGGACGGGCAGCGCGCATGCGGTATCGGACGCCTCGGATGTGTAGCGTACGGCATTCCCCTCGGCGGCGTAGCGTGCGGTGTCGCGGAGCACGGACATGGAGTCGACGCCCACGAACGTATTGCCCGCGACCGACGCGCCGCTCGTGTTCCGAATGCGCAAGCCGACGCGCGCGCCGCTGAAACTGTTGTCCCGGATCACGTAATCGCGGCTCCGCGTGTCCCGCACCTTGGGGTAGCCCCAGTCGGACGGAGCGATCGAATCGGCCCACAGGCTGATCCCCGTAGTGCCCCCCTGGAAGCGATTCGCGGCGATCGTGTCGTCCTGGCCATGCTCGATCGCGATCCCGATGAGGTTTCCATCGAAACAGTTGGCGATGACCGGTGATGAATAGCTGTATCCGCCCCAGAGCCCGTGATCGCTCCCATCCGCGCGGTTGCCGATGAATGCGTTCCGGCTGAACGTCGCCTCCATCGCATTGGTCGGCGCGAAGCTGAAATCGTTCCGATAGAAGAGATTGTCGTTCGCGCCGCCTTCACCGGTATCCATCGTGTGCTGGCCGGCCCAGAGAAAGAGACCGTCGCCGCCGTGCGTCGCGGTGTTGAAGGCGACGACGTTCCCGTCGCTCTGCTCGTAGATCAGGAGATTCGCCGAGTCCTGGCCGCGCCGGTAATGCCCGTGGCTGTACCCCCGCACGTTGAACTCGAGACGGTTGCCCACGATCGTGTTGTCGCTCGAACGGTAGAGCCCCGTGCCGAGTCCGGAGTTGAACGAGAAGTCGTTCCCGGTGACGCGCACGCTGTCGGTGCGCGTGAGCATGAGCCCGTTCATGCCGTGCTCGGCGCGGTTCCCGCGGATCGTCCCCCCCACGACGTCCACGAGATAGATCCCCGCTCCGTAGCGCAGCCACTCGTCGTGCTCGTTGTGATGGTAGGAGAGCCAATCCACCAGACTCTCGTGCGAGGGGAGACTGAAGAGGCGTGGCTTCCAGTTGTCGCTCACGTCGTTGTCGGTGAGCGTGAGACCATGCGTGCCGCGGGCGAGGATCGCGACCTTGTACCCGGTGATGTGGGCGTGCATGAGCCGCACGTCGGTGCCGCCGTCGATGCTGACGGCGAGCCCGGCGTCCTGGTCGGGTTCGGCCGCGGGATCGGATCCCTCCATCGTGGCGCCCGCGAAATCGACCACGATGTGGCTTCCGCGGATGGTGATCACCGCGCTGTCGAGCGCGGCCGAGCCCGGCAGGCGATAGACCCCGGGCTTCACGCGCACCGAGTGGGTGATCACGAGGCCCGGCGTCAGCCTAATGGTCGGAAGCGGCCCGCCCTGCTGGGCGGTGAGTGTCATAGGTGCGGCCGCCGCGAGTCCGGCGGCCAGGACGGCGAGTCGGTGGTCGGTGAGGGATGATCGCATGCCGAATGGTACGCAGGCGACCTCGCGCCGTCACCGCGTGGCGGGCGGGTGCATCCGGTAGAGCGCGACGTGCTGCTCGCCGTCGGGTGCGTCGTACTCGCCCAGGACATAGTCACGCCCCATGTCCAGCACGCGGAGATCGCGCGGGATCCGCGCTTCGCCGGCAGGCTTCCCGTCGGGTCCCACGGCGTCGAGCACCGTCACGCTGTCGCCCGGGGCGGAGACCTGCGCCCAGAGCGTGTCGTGGCCGACGGCGAAGAGGGCGAAGTAGGGGGCGAGGGTCTTGGGTTTGGGCACACGGTGCATGAACGCGATGCTTTGCTTCCGCATCGACTCGTCACTGAACACGGCGGCCTGCTGCTCGATCGCCCGATCATACTCGCGGTCGCTCACAGGACGGCCGTCGACGCCAATGGCGAGCCCGCCACGCGGTGCGCCGTCGAGCGCGTAGACCAGTACCCGCGCAGAGTCCTCAGGTCCGACAAAGAGGCGGTCGGTTGAGAGCGCCAGCTGCGTCACACGTGGAAAGACGCGTCCCTGCCCGATGGACACCGAATCCACAACACGCAGCACGTGACCCGTCCGACCGCTCAGTGCGAGGAGCCCGGGTTGATACATGTTGCTGGTTGGACTGCCTGGACCACCCAGGAGCATCAGGATGGCCAACGGTCCGTTCGGAGCGCAGGCAACGAAGATCGGTGGTGACCCCGCGGAGTCGGCCGGGATCGTAAACTGTCGCACCATCCGCCCGGTGGGATCGAGCGCGGTGAGATGTGCCTGATCATCCCAGGCGAATACTGTATCGCCGCCGCACCGCCCGATCCATGTGAGGCGCCCGAGCTCCCCCGGTCCCTTCCCCGCTCGACCGTACGCGCGAACTTGTTGGCCGGCGGAATCGAAGTAGCGAATCTCCGCGTCGTATGGATCGGCAACCACGATCTCCCCATTCGAGAGATACGCCGCACTCACCACGCTGAGAAATGCCGCGTCCCCATTTGACATCGTTCCCGCGATATCCGTGACCGGCACGGAATCCACCGCCCACGCGGGCCCGGCGGAGGACGTCGTCGCGGACCCATGCCCGCCGCATCCTGCGAGGATCGGCACGAGGGCGAACGTGATCAGCGAAGCGCGAAGCGACACGAGAGTCTCCCTTCTCAACCGGATTCTCAGCCCGGCGGATGCATCCGATAGAGCATGACGTGCTGCTCGCCATCCGGCGCGTCGTACTCGCCGAGCACGAAATCACGCCCCATGTCCAAGACCCGGAGCTCGCGCGGGATGCGCGCTTCGCCGGCCGGCTTGCCATCGGGCCCCACGGCGTCGAGCACGGTGATGCTGTCGCCCGGGGCAGAGATCTGCGCCCAGAGGGTGTCGTGGCCGACGGCGAAGAGGGCGAAGTACGCTGCGAGCGTCTCGGGCTTTGGACGCTTGAGCATGGCTTTCTTCGCGATCGCCCGATCACTCGCGGAGCTGAACACGGACACCCGTTGATCGATGGCCCGCTCATACTCCCAATCCGACACGGGGCGACCAACAACGCCGATCCGGAGTGCGCGTCGCGGAGCACCATCCACTCCAAATGCGAGGACGCGCGCGGAGTCCTCGGGGCCGACGAAGATGCGGTCGCTCGACAAGGCCAACTGCGTCCAATGGCCGAACGCCGTCTGCTGGCCTATCGACACGGAATCGACCGTCCGCGTCAGATGGCCCGTGCGGTCCGCCAGCACGAGCACGCCGGGAACGGGAAGCGAGCTCTTGGAATCAATCCGGAATGCATGGTAGTTGGGCGCGAGCAGCGCGATGTCGGTACCCGGCCCGCACGCCATGAACACGGGTTCCGGTGCGCCGACGGTGTCGGCCGGCAGTTGGAACCGTCGCGCAAATATCCCCGAGGAGTCCAACACGGTAACGCCGTTGTTGCCCCACACGAACACGGAGTCGCCACCGCACCGGCCGATCCAACGAAGGGTCCGAAACTCACCCGGACCGCGCCCTTCTCGTCCGACCGACCGCACGCCGTGCCCCGTCGAATCGAAATATCGAATCGACGACGCATAGGTATCGCCGATCACGATCGTTCCATCCGACAACCGCACCGCACCCACCACGCTGAGAAACGCCGCATCCCCACTCGGCGTCGATCCCGCGATATCCGTCACCGGCACCGAATCCACCACCCACGCGGGTCCCACCGCCGCCGCCTTCGGCGGAGCGTGCCCGCACGCGCCGGCGCCGAGCGCCGCCGCGAGCGTCAGCGCGTCACGGAGGGCGTACCTCCAACGACTCGGCGCGCCCACGCGCCGGCGTATGCACCGGCGAGCGCGAACGCCAAGGCGGCCAGCGCCGCGTAGTTGCCCGATCGCGGCACCTCGAACGCGGGGATCCACGCCCCCACGGCGAGCGCCACGAGCCATGCGCGCTTCGGCGCCACGAGCAGGCCCAGCGCGCCCGACGCCACGAGGAGCAACGCGACGGTGATTCCCGCGTCGTCCCACCCCGGCGCGGCATCGATCCGACCGATCCAGTAGCCCAGCGCGAGGGCCACCGCCACGGCGACGACCGTCCACTTCCCTTCCCCCATCGGCATCCTCCAGGAGTCTCGTAATGTACTTTGCAATACAAAGTACATGCGGCGCGCCGGCAGTCAAGCGGCTGCCCACCGATCGAGCAGCGCCGTGAGCCACCCGTTCGCCGCCTCGAACCGCTCGGGCCGTGCGAGCATCTCGTCTGCCGTCTGCACCCACGGCCCGCGCGGAAGCGTCGTGCCGTCGTGCTCCGCGATCGCTCGCGCCTCCTCCGGCGTCATCTCCGGGTGGAACTGCAGCCCCAGGACACGATCGCCGATCGCAAAGGCCTGATGGGTGCACGCCTCGGAGTAGGCGAGGCGCACGGCGTCGGTCGGGAGGTCGAGGGTGTCGAAGTGCCAATGGAAGGCGTCCAGCGAATCGCTGAAGGCATCCGCGAATGCGGTTGAGGCGGCGTCCGTGGTGGGCTCCACCGGAAACCACCCGATCTCCGGTGAGCGGCCGCGCCGGACCGAGGCGCCGAGTCCCGCCGCGATCAGCTGGGCGCCGAGGCAGATGCCGAGCACGAGCTTGTCGGCCTGTACGGCGGAGCGGATCAGCGCGCGCTCGTAGCCGAGCCAGGGGTACTTCGCGTCGTCGAATGCGCCCATCGGGCCGCCCATGACGATCAGCATGTCGAAGGCGTCCGGAGACGGAAAGTGCGTGGCCTCATAGGCCGCCGTGCGCTCCACGACCGCGGCACGCTCCGCGAGCCACGCGGCCATTACCCCGAGGCCTTCGTAGGGTACGTGCTGGATCCAGTGCACACGCGGGCCGTCGGTCACCGAGGCCTCTTCACGTTCCCGCCACCGCTGCGTCGGTTCAGCGGCGCGCGGGGGTCATCCGTGCTGAATCGCCCCGGCCCATACCGCGGTTTGAATCGGCACGACATCCGCCGCCGACTGAAATTCGGGCAGCGATGCGACCCGCTGCGCGAAGGCGTCCACCGAGGCGGGGTGGTGATTCCATACCGTCCGCTCACCGATCACGTCCACGGCTTCGAGTCCGAATCCCATCTCGAGCACGATTCCGCGATACGGGACGCCGTCCTCCGGCTCGCGCATCGCGAACCGGCGCAGATAGTGGAAGTAGTACCGGAGCCCACCGCCCTCGTTCTCGCGGAGGCCGCACTGAAACGACGCCGCATCGGCGGCATCTGCGACGCCGAGGCGTAGGAAATCCGTGAACACCGCCCACGCGGGCGCGGGCCGAAGATGGTCGGCATCGAGCCCTGCGGCTTCCAGCAGGCGGTGCAGCTCGGCTTCGGCATCGAAAACGTTCACGGGCTCCCCAGGTTGGCCCCCACAGACTGCGGGCCCCAATTTCAGGCATTGGCCCACCGCCCGAAAGTGACACTTTGGGACATTTGAGTGCACTTTGGGACATTGACGCCCCCATCTGACGGTTACGGCCTGCCAATTGCCCGTCAGTGCGCCGTCCGACCACGTGGGTGACGGTCATCTAGCCGCTCGCCTCCGCGCCGCGGCCGAGCGCCGCCGCGATCTCCCGAAGCCGTGCCATCCCACGAATCTCATGGGGAAAGAGCGGCACTTCCACGAGCGGGAGTCCCGCGAATCGCGCGCGGAGCGCCTCGAGCTGCACGCGCTGCTCGTCGGCCTTCCGCGCCAGGAACTCGGAATCCCGCGTCATGATGACGTTGTTGACGATCACGCGATCGACGCCGAGTCCATGGCGCGCGAGCTCCTCCAGTACGCCGTCCACCTGCCGCACCGCCAGCGCCTCGGGGATCACGACGAGCGAGAACCGCACCTCCCGTGCGAGGAACTCCATGCACTGACCGGCGAGTGCGCTCCAGCGCCGGAGCACGTCCATGATCGATTCGCGCCCCTCGCCCGACGTCCGCAAATGCGAATAGACCCTGGGAGCCATCCGCAGATGCTCCGCGAGGAGCGAGGGCATCGCGAGCAACGCGAGGGTCTGGCCGAGCGGCGCGGTATCCCACACCACGTGGCGGTGCGTGCGCTGGAGCGCGAGCCGGCGGATGTGATCCACCATGAACTCTTCGTTGAGCCCGGGGAGGACGGACGTCATGAACTCCACGAACGTCCCGTACGGAATGTCGACGAAGGCGGAGAACACCGCGTAGACCTCGCGCCCGAACTGCTCGTCCCACATGCGACGCACGTCCTCGAGCCCGAGCTCGCTCACGCGGAGCTGCGGCGCGACGTCCCGCTCCTGCTGGTGCCCCTCGAGCTCGAAGATGTGGGAGAGCGAGGGCGTGGGATCGGTCGAAATGAGGAGGGTGGAGGCGCCGGCCTCGGCCAGCCCGAGCGCCGTGGCGGCGGCACAGGTCGTCTTCCCAACCCCGCCCTTCCCCAGAAATACCCTGACCTGGGTCAGCCCACCTGGTGCTCCCGCGTACTCGCCCACCGGATCGCCGTCCTCACCGCGGCCAGAGCCACCCGAAGGTCCCGGCCGTGAGCAGTGCGTACACGAGCCCGTCGATCGTGGCCTTGATGGTGAGCCCCCAGCCGCGGCCCCACCAGATCGACATCTGCCAGAGACCGAAGGCATAACCCATGAACGCCGACGCGCCGACGAAGCGGAACACCTCGAGATAATTGGCGCCCACGGGAAGGGCATGGCTCGCGATGTAGCCGGAGAAGATGGCGATCACCAGGGAGTAGATGAACCACATCGTGAGACTGCCCCCCATCGACGGCACGCCGTTGGGCCGTACGGTCATCACCATCACCGGCCCGCGCTCCAACTTCTCCTTGAACTCCGGGGATTTCATCTCGGCCATCGAGTTGCAGTGCGGGACCATGTAGTCGCCCGGCGGGATGGCCAGCGGTCGCAGCGCGGCGATGAGATCGTCCTCCCGCGGCACACCCGGATAGTCCCCTTTGTGCCATGGGAGAACGGTGTGAATGATGGAGCTCACCACGAAGACGATGACCGACGACAGCACGATGGGCAGCCACAGCGCAACAAGCCCCGTCATAGGGTCCTCCGGGATGCGGGTCGAGCCCGGCCACTATGGGCCGGTGGGGAAGGTCCAGGAGGAGAAGGTGCCGCCCGAACTCCGAGGGCGTCAAGCGACGGGTCAGGGAGGCGACAGCCGTCCCGGCGAACACCAGAGGAGGGTGACGAAGCCGAGGGCCGCGACCGCCGCGGGCAGCATGCTGCCCGTGAGCAGGAGGCCCAACGAGCTCACGATGGCTCCGGATTCCGCGACGAGCCACACGAGGATCGCTGGGCCGCGCGTGGCATTGGTCCATGGATGCTCGGCCGGCGCCGCGCGGAGCCGGCCGCGCGCCAGAGGACGGAAAGCCAGCAAAGCGCTAAGGATGGCGGCACCCCCGAACGCCGAGGAGACATACGCCACGATCGGCCGCGCCGAGCCCGCCGGCACATACGGCCCGACGAGCCGAAGCAATAGGATGAAGACCGCGATCACGAGGGCGACACCGACCGCGAGGATGGTGTGCAGGATACGCATGCCGCGCTCGTCCTGCGCAGCGGTCATCGCCGGCGGATCGGGCATCGCCTACGAGGCGGGCGGGGCCGGTGGCCGCTTCCGCGTCGAGAGGCTGAGCGGGATATAGAGCGGGCACCACCCCACCAAACTCGTCAGGATGAATGCGATGGCGATGATGCCGAGCACGATGGCGAGTGTTCCGCTGATCAGATGCGTGAAGTACAGCACCGCGATCACGATGGCGATCAGAATCCGGATGGTGCGGTCGGCCGAGCCCATGTTCAGCTTCATGACGTCCTCCCTGGCCCTGTGCGCGGGCCCTCAGCGTCCGAAGAAAACTTGCAGCGCGGGCCTGCGGGCCGCAATTCGACGGGCGGGCGGCCGAGGGCTAGAACAGCAGCTCACGGTATCCCGGACGGAACCGCCCGCGGCTGAGATAGTCGGCCAGCCGGCGACCGAAACGCGCGAGGGAGGTCTGGGGGCGCTTCCCGATCAGCACGAGGGAGCGGCCGTGCCGCGGGTCCCGGTTGAGGACGGGCCCGACGTCGTCCGCGAGCACCCGGCGCAGCTCCTCACGCGCACCGGGCTCCTCGCCCGTGGCGAGCACCACGTGCCGATAGCTCTCGAGGCGCGCGAGCGCGAAGGCCGCGATCTCGGGATCGTGCCAGTGCACGTACTCGACGAACCGACCCCAGTCGTACTCGTCCCGCACGCCGATCGGACTCGCGCCCTTGACCAGGATCCGCCCACCCGAGTCCCGCTCTCGGATTTCATGCCAGAGCGCGGTGGTGGCGAAGAGATGCCCGGACACGAGGGCTACCCGGAGCGCGCTCCAGACCTCGGGTGCGTTCAGGTGTTCGTCGAGCCCGACGATGACGCGATCGGGTGCCGGGCCGTTGCGACCCGCCCGTTCCGGTGCCGTCAGCCGCTCGGCGGCGGCGGTGTGATTGGAAGGCACGGGGCCTAATACCGACGGCGGCCCCCTGAGGTCCACGTGCGGGCGTCGAGGCCGGCGCCCGGGGGCACCGGCCTCGACGGAGGCGTCAGCGCGCGCCGGGTGACCAGTGGTTGTTGGTCGTGTCGGCATCCATCCAGATGCCGCCGTGCAGCGTGAGCGACGTGAGCGCCCGCTTCGGGTGCACCGTCACCGTCGTACGCTCAGGATCGGCCTGCCAGACCGCGGGTGTCTCGTGCACGCTGTCCACGGCGCCGTCCGCATAGTGCATGAACACGGTGAACGGCGCGTCCATGCCGCCGACGTTGTCCACCGTCACCGCATACGCACCACCGCGCCGGGTCACACCCGCGATGGCGAGATCGATGTAGTTGTTGGAGAAATACCAGTCACGCCAGAACCAGTTCAGGTTCCGACCCGACACGTCGTTGAACGTGTTGAAGAAGTCCCACGGCAGCGGATGCTTGCCGTGCCAGCGGGCGATGTAGGCCTGGAGGCACTTCTTGAACAGCGCGTCGCCCAAGAGGTCTTTCATGGCGAGGTAGCCGAGTGACGCCTTGCCGTAGGCGTTGACCCCGTAGGCGACGCCGGTCAGCGCGTCCGCCGGCGTCACGATCGGCAGGTCTTCGTCCGCCGAGGAATCGTGCGCCCAGCGGCTCACGCGGAACCGCCGGTAGAGCTCTGTCGCCGTATCCACGCCCATGTCCACGCGATTGATGAGATACTCGAACGTGGTGGCCCACCCCTCGTCCATGAACGCGTAGCGCGTCTCGTTGATCCCCATGTAGAACGGCATGTAGGTGTGGGCGATCTCGTGGGCCGCGACGAACTCCGCGAACGCGGGGTTGGAGTAGGACTGATCGTTCGCCATCATCGGATATTCCATGCCCGCCCCACCCTGGAATTCGGTGGTCTTCTCGTATGGGTAGGGGACGCCGGGCCACTGATGCGAGAGGAAGTCCAGCGAGTGGCGGCCGAACTGGACCATCTGGTGGAAATCGGCGGCCGTGTCGTTGTAGGCCGCCTGGACGCTGGCACGCCGGTGCGCGGCATCATCCACGAGCACGCTCGCCGCATCCCAGTCGTAGTGGTCGCTGACGCCGAACGCCATGTCGGGGACATAGGACGCGGTCCAATGCCAGCTGTTCATCGGCTGCTGGGCGGTGATCTCGTGGCCGACGACCTGCGCGTGGGTCCCCACGTGGATCGTCGAGTCGGAGCTGAACGAGCGCTTGAAGCGCTCGAGCGCCGCCGGCTGCAGGACGTCCGCCGCGTTGGTCAAGGTGCCGGTACCCCACACGATGAAATTCGTCGGGACGTTCACCGTGACGTCGTAATCGTTGAAGTCGCTGTAGAACTCGTGGCCGGTGTGATCCATCCGGTCCCAGCCGTTGTAGTCATCGTAGACCGCAACGCGGGGATAGAAGTACGCGATGAAATAGGTGGTGGAATCGATCATCCCCTCGCGACCGGCGCGCTTCGAGATCTCGTAGTGCCAGCGGAACGACAGATGCACCGAATCGCGCGGGGCGAGCGCGGCCGGCAACCGGACGCCCCAGGTGGTGAACGTGTACGGGCCCGGTCGCGATTGGTCCGGCTGTCCGTTCACGCTGAAAGCGTCGATGTGAATCCCGGACGTGAGGAAGTCCTCGGGCGCTCCCCCGAGACGCGGTGCGCCGGGCTTGTGATAGTTCGGGAAGAGCTTGAACACGAGGTCACGGAGCGTGTCCGGGCTGTTGTTGTGATAGACGATCGTCTCCGTGCCGGCGATGTGCCGGTCGGGCGGCCGCACCGTGAGCGTGATGGCATACCGCGCGTGGTTCTCCCAGTAGTTGCGCCCGGGCTTGCCGTCGGGCGACCGCGTGCCCCGCGCGTACGCCTCCTTCACGGCACGTGGCATGTAGAGCGGCTTGGGCGGGGAGACCACGAAGGCCGTGAGGCAGAGCACGGGAAGCGCCTTGAGCCAGCGAACGGACGGGTGAATCATGACAGCCACACCTCTCACCAGAAGGAATGCGAGTGGGAACGGACGAACGCGTCGGACGCGCCGGTGCTACCCCAGGGGGCCGCGGACGTTCGGCCGACCAGGGGACTGGACCCGAACGCCGGTCCGGTGAATCTTAATCGAACACTTACGGGGAGCACGTATGAGCGGGGTACGGGTGCTGGTGGGCACCAAGAAGGGCGCATTCCTCCTGACGTCGGACGGTGCGCGAAAGAAGTGGAAGGTGAGCGGCCCCCATTTCGCGGGCTGGGAGATCTATCACCTCAAGGGATCGCCGGCCGATCCCGACCGGATCTACGCCTCCCAGTCGAGCGGCTGGTTCGGGCAGATCATTCAGCGGTCCTCGGACGGCGGAAAGACCTGGGAGACGCCCGGCGGCGGGATGACGCAGGGACCGGGGGGGATGCCGCAAGGCGAGAGCAACAAGTTCGTCTACGACACCTCCGAGGCCACCGGGAAGCCGCTCACCACGCACCAGTGGTATGACGGGACACAGCATCCTTGGGAGTTCAAGCGGGTCTGGCATCTCGAGCCGTCCCCCTCGGATCCGGACACGGTGTACGCCGGCGTAGAAGACGCCGCGCTCTTCCGCTCGAGCGACGGCGCGACCACCTGGCAAGAAGTCTCGGGGCTCCGCGGGCACGGGACCGGGCCCAAGTGGCAGCCGGGTGCGGGCGGGCTCTGCCTCCACACCATCCTGCTCGATCCGAAGAACCCTCGGCGGATCTACATCGCGATCTCCGCGGCGGGGGCATTCCGCACCGACGACGGGGGCGCCACCTGGAAGCCGATCAATCGCGGCCTGCGCTCCAACTACATCCCCGATCCCGAGGCCGAAATCGGCCACTGCGTCCATCACATCGCCATGCATCCCGCGCATCCCAACCGGTTGTTCATGCAGAAACACTGGGACGTGATGCGGAGCGACGATGCCGGAGACCACTGGCACGAGGTGAGCGGGAATCTGCCCACCGACTTCGGGTTCGCGATCGACGTGCACGCGCACGAGCCCGAGACCATCTACGTCGTGCCGATCAAGAGCGATTCGGAGCACTATCCGCTGAAGGGGAAGCTCCGCGTCTATCGCAGCCGTTCGGGGGGCGAGGAGTGGGAGGCGCTCACGAAAGGGCTTCCGCAGCGGAACTGCTACGTGAACGTGCTGCGCGACGCGATGGCAGTGGACACGCTCGACGACTGCGGAATCTACTTCGGGACGACGGGCGGGCAGGTCTACGTGTCCACCGATTCGGGCGACCGCTGGGCACCGATCGTGCGCAACCTCCCTCCCGTGCTGTCAGTGGAGGTCCAGTCGCTCGTATGATTCGCGTCGTGATTCCTCCGAGTCTCCGTACGCTGGCCGGCGTCGGCGCCGAGGTCACCCTC
>Ga0102953_1001917_pt1 | contig 12878 bp, 6 predicted proteins | sample SalPon2A_C_D2_MG_FD_78509 | JGI IMG/M metagenome (GOLD analysis project Ga0102953, IMG submission 78509) | Soil microbial communities from South San Francisco under conditions of wetland restoration - Salt Pond MetaG R2A_C_D2_MG | ecosystem: Environmental > Terrestrial > Soil > Wetlands | place... | reverse complement strand
GTTCACCCCGCGCATCCGGCCGAGCACGAGCGCCACCTCCGCCCGGGTGAGCACCACCGGGAGACGCTTCGGGCCCTTCGCCTTGATGACGCTCCCCAAGCTGAGACGCCGGCCGACCAGGTGCTCGTACAAGAACCCCAGCGCCGCCGACGCCTGGTTCTGCGTCGCCGCACTCACCCGCGCGTTGACGGCGAGGTCGGTCAAGAAGTTGGTGACCTCGGCCTCGCCCAGCTCCTTCGGGTGCCGCAGTCCGGAGTAGCGGACGTACCGCCGCACCCACCCGACGTACGCCTCCTCCGTCCGCCGGCTGTAATGCCGCGCCCGTAACACGCGGCGCAGCTCACCCAAGAGCGCGCTCTTGCCCACGGCCGCACGATGGCCGAGCGCCGGAGACGGCGGTAACCGAACCCGCGCACCCGCGGACGAATGCCCCGCACGAATGACGCGTCGCCCGGACGGCCTGCTCGAGCCCCGCCCACCGAATCGTGAAGGGCCAAACCCCGCCGATGCGCGAAATCGTCAAGTTCCCGCGCGAACGGTGCAATCCCCGCCCACCCCTCGGGATGCATGCTCCGGACAACTCTAGCGGAGCATGTCCCCATGCATCATCCCATCTCCACCTACGCGGTACGGGTCACGGCACTCGCCGCCCCCATCTGGCTCCTCGCCCTCGGCGGGTGCGGCTCCAGCACCACCAGTCCCACCCAGAATGCGTCGCCCACGGGCTCGATCAAGATCACCGCGGCGACGACCGGCACGGACCTGTGGACCAATACCTATTCGGTCTACGTCGACGGCTCGAGCCACGGCACCGTGCCCGCCAACGGCACAGCGACGGTGGACAGCCTGTCCGTCGGCGACCACCAGGTGTCGCTGTCCGGCTTTTCCGAAAACTGCGGCGCCGACAGCGCAGGCCCGCGCACCGTCACCGTGGCGGCCGACCAGTCGGCGACGGTCACGTTCAACGTGACGTGCGTGGCGGACGTCGGGACGTTGAAGATCACGACCAGCACGGACGGACTCGCCATCGATGCCGATGGCTACGTGATCGTCGCGGGCACGGACACACTGTCCCTCAACGCGACGGACACCGCGATCGCCGACGTCGCGCCGGGTACCGTCACCATCACGTTGACCGGCCAGGCCGCGAACTGCACACCGCACGGGACGCCCCAGACGTCCGCCTCCGTGACGTTCGGCGACACGACGAACGCCTCGTTCGCCCTCACGTGCTTCGCCGATCCCATCGTCTTCGAGCGGCGCTCGTCGAGCGGCCGCAACGACCTCTACGTGGTGGACGCGAGTGGGGGAACCGAGGTCAAGCTCACCGACGCCACGGCGCAGTTCTACAGCTTCACGACGGGCCCGAACGGCGGGTCGCCCTGGAATGCCACGAAGACGATGTTGGTGTACCAGAGCTCCGGCGAAACGGACTATACGAACTACGACGAGTACGTCATCGCGCTCAACAAGTCGGTCTCGTATCATCTGACGCGACCGGCACCCCAGTTCGCACCGAGCTGGTCGCCCGACGGCGCACACGTCGCCTTCGCCAGCTACGAGCCGTCGGGTTCCACGTACAACGCCGCGATCGACGTCGCGGGCGCGGACCTGACCGGTGTGTCCACGCTCACCCCCACCAACGTGTGGTCGGGTGGCCCGGTGTGGTCACACGACGGCACCCGTCTGCTCTTCTGGGTCGATTCGACGAGCGTTGGTGGGCCCAATGCCACGATCGGGATCATGAACGCCAACGGGACCGGGTGGGTCAACGTGTCGAACGCGGACGGCACCCGCAACGCCGCATACGGCGACTATTCCCCATCGTGGTCGCCCGATGACTCGCGGGTCGTCTTCACCCGGGACTACGCATCCGGAGGCTTCGCCACCGACATTTGGGTCGCGAACCAGGACGGCACCGGCCTCACACGCCTCACCACCGATTCCACGATCCAGAAGGAGAACCCCACCTGGAGCCCCGACGGGTCGCAGATCTACTTCGAGCGGTGCGGCGATTCCACCTGCAGGGGCCAGGACGTCTGGGTCATGAACGCCGATGGCACGAATCAGACAAAACTCACCACGAGCCACAACGAGCATCTCGGCAGCTTCAATCCCGCAGGGACGGAGCTCGTCACCTGGGACGTCATGGGCACCGATCCGAACACCCAGTCGTCGATCGGACAGCTCTTCATCCAGGGATTGGATGGCTCGAATCGCGCGGCCCTGACCGCGGCAGGGGTCGACGCCGAGAACCCGCACTGGCGTTAGTGCAGCTTCGCTAGATAGCGCTCTCGTCAGTGCGGTAGAGGCCGCCCGGGCAACCGGGCGGTCTCGTCGCGATACTGCCCCGGCGTCTTCCGAAAGCGCCGCTTGAAGGTGCGGGAGAAGTGGGCCTGATCGCTGAATCCGACCCGATAGCCGATCTCGGCGAGGTTGCCGGCGTTGGCGGCGATCAGGCTCGCCGCGCGTTCCAAGCGCATCCCACGGATCAGCTGGGCGGGCGACTGATCGACCAGCGCGCGAAGCTTGCGCGTGAGCTGGGAGGTGCTCATCGCCAGTGCGCCCGCCAGCTCCTGGACGCTGAACTCGGGATTGCCGATCTCATCTTCCACGGTCGCCACGACCCGCTCGAAGAATGCCTGGTCCACCGAGCGCGCGGAGACGTCCGCCGGTTTGACGATCACCCGCTCGCGGAAGCGCTCGCGTAACGCGCGGTGCCGCTCCAGCAGCCCCGTGACCCGCGCCACCAACTCGCGGGCGTCGATCGGCTTGGGTAGATACTCGTCCGCCCCCGCCTCGAGACCGCCGAGCCGTGACTCGACCTCAGCGCGAACACTCAGCAACACGATCGGGATGTGACTGGTCCGCTCGTCGGCCCGGAGCCGGCGGCACAGCTCCACACCATCCATGTCCGCCATCCGCACGTCGGAGATGACGAGATCGGGAACCGCACCCTGCGCCGCGTCGAGTGCCCGCTCGGCGCTGTTCACGCCGGTCACCGCGCCGACACCCTCCAGGGTGGCGGCGATCCAGTCTCGCAAATCCGCGCTGTCGTCCACCACGAGGATCGCCGGCAAGGCGGGATCGGCGGGACGCTCCGCGTGATCGCCGGTCGTGCGGTAGAGGATCTCGTCCGTCACCTCCGGACGTTGGGTCGCGTCGAGCGGCGCACGCGGCGGCTGCTCCAGCGCCAGCCCAAGCGGGAGGACGACACGAAAGCGCGCGCCCTCGGGTGCCACCGTGTCGAGGGTGAGATCGCCGCCCGCCACGCGCGCGAGCTCCCGCGCGAGCGCAAGACCGATCCCCGCCCCACCCGGATGGCGCACGTCATCATCGGGTCCGCGACGGAACCGCAGGAACACATCCTCCTTGCGCTCGGCGGGAATCCCGGGCCCCGTATCCGCCACAGTAATCAGCAGACGATCGGGCGGCCGGAGCTCCGCGGCGACACCCACGCGCCCGCCGGCGGGCGTGTACTTGAAGGCGTTGGCGAGGAGATTGGAGACGATCGTGGTGAGCTGATCGGGGTCGACCCGTGCCGCGACCCGGCGCGGCCGCGCCACGAACTCGAGCAGCACGCCTTTCCGCTCGGCCAGCTCCTCGAACGACATCACGAGCGACTCGAGAAACGACGTCACGTCCAGATCGCGTACGGTCGGCTCGAGCGCGCCGGCATCGAGCCGCGTGAGCTCCAGGGCCTGTTCCGCGAGCCGCTCGATCCGCCGCGCGCTCCGCTGGGCCACGCGGAGCTCGTGCGCGCGCTTCTCCGGGTCCGTCTCGCGGAGCGCGGCGTCGATCTCGCCGAGCACGAGCGTGAGCGGCGTGCGGAGCTCGTGCACGATGTTGCCGAAGAAGCGGGTGCGACCCGCGTCGTCACCCACCGGAGCCGCCGTTGGCCGCCCGGCACGCCTCGCGATCCACCAGCCGAGCGCTCCCCCAACGAGGAGCAGCAGCGCACCCACCAGGACCTCGGCGATCACTCGACACCCATGAGCCGGCCCAGCACGTCAGCCGTGAAGGGATTCCGCCCCCCCTTGAGCTCAGCCACCCACGCCTCGCGCTGCGCCTTGGCGATCGGTGCGGTCGAGCGCGCGATGTAGGCCTCGAAGTCTTGGATGGCTCCGGCATCGTCCCCGGCGAGTGCGCGCGCCACGCCGCGACTGTCGAGGATGCGGGTCCGCGTGTTCTCGTCAGCGGCCCGCATCGCGGCATCACACATCCCCAGCACGCGCGAGGCACTGCCCGCGAGACTTCCCCACCAGCAGAGTGCGTTCAGGTCGAGCGCGGTCGTCCGATCCTTTGGTGCGAGCTGCGCAAGCGAATCCGCGATCGCGCGGCTCCGCACCGTGGCCGCTCGTGCCTCCTCGGCATGTCCAGCCGCACGCGCCACCACTGCGTACCGCGCTTGGCCGGCAAGCCACCGGATCGCCGCGTCGAGATCGGCGCGATGATCCGCCGCGTAGCGCTGATCCTGCGCGAGCATTTCCCGCGCGACGGCAAGCGCGCCCGCGCGATCACCGGTCCGGTTGAGCATGTGGGCATAGTACGCCAGGATATCCTGCCGGTACTGGCTGCCGTCGGGAAACGCCGTCCGCGCGAGCGTCGCGGCGGTGCGCGCGTAGTGGAGCGCCGAATCCACCATGCCGGCCCGCTCGAACGTCACCGCCATGTCACGGGTGGTGAACACGAAGAGCACGTGCGCCCGGCCGCCGTAGAGCGTATCGCGCATCGCGAGGCTCTCGCGGAACGCCGCCAGCGAGGAATCGTACTGCCCCTCCTCGCGCTCGACGAGCGCGAGATACTGGAGCGCGTTCGAGGTCGTCCAGTTCGGGCCGGCATGGAGTCGGCGACTGATGGCGAGCCCGGAGTCGCACGCGGTGTGCGCGCGGGTCAGCTCGTGCTCGAACATCCGCGTTCGGCACAGCTCGTTCAACATCTGGGCGACGCCCTCGTCGTCCCCGAGGCCACGGTGCCGTTGCAGCGAGGCCGTGAGGAGACTGTCCGCCGCCCCATACCGGAGCGTCCGGTTCCACTCGAACGCGAGGCCCGCCGCGACGCTCGCCCGCTGCGCGTCCCACGTGTTGCCCAACTGGCGGTCGAATATCGCCAGCGCCTCACGCTCGAGCGGCTCCACGCGCGGGCCGCCGCCCGCGTCGTTCAGCATGACGGCCAAACCGGCCTTTGCCTTCGCGACGTCGAGGGGCGGCGCGCCGGGCAACGAGTCGAACAGCCGTACCGCCTCCTCGCCGAGCCGCGTCGCGCGGGGCAGCTCGCCGATGTTCCGATACGCGTTGGCAATGCTCATCAGCAGGCGCGCGCGAACGAGCGGCTGATCTTTCAGCTCGGTCCGGATCCGCTGCGCGCCGGCATCGAGCACGTCCACGGCGCTCAGGTGCTTTCCGCCGGCTGCGCTCGGATCCGCCACGTCGAACATGCTCGTCATGAAGTCGGAGACCTGCTTGGCCGTCGCCGCCTCGGTCCGCGCCGTCCGCTCGGCCCGTGAGGCGCGGACGAAGCCCACCGTCGCCACCACGAGGCCCACCACCAGGGCGGCCGTCACGGCCACACCCGCCGCCACCGCCACCCGGTTGCGCCGTGTGAACCGCCCGAACCGATACCAGGTCGTCGGCGGGCGTGCCGCCACCGGCTCGTGCTCGAGGTAATGCCGCAGATCGCCGCCCAGCGCGGCCGCGCTCTCATAGCGCCGATTGCGGTCGTATTCCAGCGCCTTGAGCACGATCCAGTCGAGATCGCCCTTGAGGACGCGGCGGATCCGGCTCGGCCGCGGGGTGTTGGTCGCCCCCGTCACCAGGTCGTGCAGGAAGCGCTGCGCGCCGAGCGCCGCGGGATCGATCGGGAGCTCGCCCACCAACAGCTCGTACAGCACGACGCCCAGACTGTAGATGTCCGCTCGGGTGTCCACGTCCGTGAGCGACATCTCCGCCTGCTCGGGACTCATGTAGGCGAGCGTGCCGAGTGCGCTGCCGAACGAGGTCACCAGCGTCTCTTCCGTGAGCTGGAAGCCGATCGCCTTGGCGATGCCGAAGTCGATGATCTTGGGCGCCGCCTCGCCGTCCACCTCCGTCACCAGGATGTTCGACGGCTTCAGGTCGCGATGGATCACGCCCTTCTGGTGGGCGTGCTGCACGGCTTCGCAGACCTTGATGAAGAGCGCGAGGCGTTCGGCGAGGGCCAGACGGTGCGCGTCGCAATACGTGGTGATGGGAGTACCGTCCACCAGCTCCATCGCGAAGTACGGCCGGCCCGCGTCGCTCGCGCCGCCGTCGTACACCTGCGCGATGCCGGGATGCTGCATCACGGCGAGTGCCTGCCGCTCAGCCTCGAAGCGGGCAATCACCTCGCGCGTGTCCATCCCCTGCTTCATCACCTTGAGCGCCACGCGGCGCCGCACGGGCACCGTCTGCTCGGCCTCGTACACGAGACCCATCCCGCCCTCGCCGAGGACGCGGATGACGCGGTAGGGCCCGATCCGCTCGGGGTGTTCCGTGGGTGGCGGCGGGTTCGTCATTCCAGGAGTGTGGTTTCCATTTGCCGGGGCGTCCAGGGCCGGCGTGGCGCCCCGCGGTTTCACTCCCAGGAGCGGGGCAGGCGGGCGTCACCAACGTCGGCCAATATTCGGTGTGGTACGCCCGGGCGGAAGCAACACCTTTAATCAGTCGCTCGGGAGATCCTCCGATCCGCCGTAGAGGAAGGTGAGCGCCAGGGGCAGCCGCGCCGCCCACGCCGCCGCCCTGTGGCGACCGCATGGCGTGATCACGGTGCGGATGCGCGAGGAATCGACGCCGGCAGACTCGAGTACACCGCGCAGTCGCAGGACGTCTCCCACCAGCTCCGGGGTGCCGCCCGTATCCGGTGGACAGGTCGCGGCGTTCCGCTCGTTGGTGCCCACACCCAGATAGATGCGCCCCGGCCACTCCCGTACCGGCGCGGCCTCGCGCAGGACGTGATAGTCGTCGACGTACACCGACGGGCTCTCGATCAACAGCCGGCCGAATACGCCCGGCCGCTTGACCGCCGCATACAGCGCCGCGAGCCCGCCGGCCGAGGATCCGCCGATGCCGGTGGCGCTCGGCGCGGTGTCGGTGCGGTACCGCGCGTTGACGAAGGCGCGCACTTCGTCGAGAAACGCGGGATAGCGATCGCCCTCCGCCGGGACCGGCGGCTGGAGATACTCGTCGTGGTAGGGGAAATACTCGCGGAAGCGCTCCTGGGGACCGACGTTGTCGATCCCCACGACGATCAACGGCACGATCGCCTTCGCCGCCAGCAGGCTGTCCACGGTCTCGTCCACGCGCCACTCGCCGGTGCCGAGGTTGGCGGTGGCGGTATCGAAGAGATCCTGGCCGTCGTTGAGATAGAGGACGGGATAGCGACGGCCACGGTTCTGGGCGGCATCGTAGCCGGGCGGCACGAGCACCCTGAGCAGGCGCTCGTTGTGAAAGACCGCACTCTGCAACGTGTCGGTGCGCAGCTCGGCCACCTGTGGTGCCGCGACCCGTGGGGCCCGCCCACACGCACTCAGGACGAAGCTCCCCACCACCAGAACCGCTCGTTGGACGATCCGCTGCACCTGCCCTCCCTTCGCTCGTAGACGGCTCGTGGGACGCTCAGATGTGCCAAATGGTTGGCCCCTCCGCAATATCGGCACGAGCACCCGAACGGATGCCCGCCTCCCGGGTTTCAATCGCGCGACCCTTCAGACAAATTCCGGCGAGCGCCACATCGGCGCCGTCGCCGCCGACTCGATTCGGCCTCTCTGGAGATACCATGCTCCCACGCAGCGTCCCGCTCGCCCTGCTCGCACTCTGCCTCACGGCCGCGCAACAGCCCACGACCCTCCTCACCGTGGACGCGCGGACCCAGCCGGCACCACCCGAGACGGGCTGGCTCCACATGGGCACCGCCACGGCGCCGGACGGCCGGACGCTCGACGTGAACAGCCGGTATCTCGTGCTGAACGGGAAGCCATGGCTCCCCATCATGGGCGAATTCCACTTCGCCCGCGTGCCGCACCGGTTCTGGAAGGAAGAGCTGAGCAAGATGAAGTCGGCGGGCGTGGAGATCGTCTCCACGTACGTCTTCTGGAACTTCACGGAGAAGACACCGGGCGACTTCAACTGGACGGGCGATCGCGATCTCAGAGCGTTCGTCACCCTCTGCAAGCAGCTCGGTCTCTACGTGTTCATCCGCCCCGGCCCCTGGGTGCACTCGGAAGATCGGTTCGGAGGACTCCCCGACTGGGTGGTGCACGCCATGCCCACGCGCCAGAGCGATCCCGAGTTCTTGAAGTACGTCGGCCGGTGGTACGACCAGGTCGGCCAACAGGTGACGGGGCTGCTCTGGAAGGACGGCGGGCCGGTGATCGGCGTGCAGGTGTCGAACGAGTACTCGGCACGCGGGCCGGAACGCGGCGAGCAGTACATCCTCGACCTGAAAAGACTCGCGATCGCCGCGGGAATGGACGTGCCGATGTACACGGTGACGGGCTGGGACAACGCGGTGGTGCCGGCGCACGAGGTGATCCCCTTGGAAGGCGGCTACGCCGATGAGCCGTGGGGCCTGAGCACGACCAAGAACCCGCCGTCCGAGGTCTACGCCTTCCGGTTCCAGAGCCGCGTCCGCGGGACGTTCGATGCCTCCAAGCCCGCACCGCTCTCGGATGCGGACCGACTCGCGCCGCACGTGCCGTTCTTCGGTGCCGAGTTCGGCGGCGGCGTCCCGACCATGTACCGCCGCCGGCCGATCATACGGCCGGATGACGTGGCGGCGATGCTCCCCGTGCAGATCGGCTCGGGCGCCAACGTCTACGGCTACTACATGTTCCACGGCGGCCAGATCTCGCCCAGTCACGGAGAGATGGAAGAGAAGACGGCGATCGGCGGCTACAACGATCTCCCCATGATCGATTACGACTTCCAGGCCCCACTCGGCGCCTACGGGCAGCAGCACGCGGTGATGGGGAATCTCCGGCCGTATCACTTCTTCGTGAACGCGTTCGGAGGCCGCCTCGCGCCGATGACGGTGCACCAACCGAGCACGATCTCCAAGGGCCAGGAAGATCTGGTGACGCCGCGCTTCTCCGTGAGGAGCCTCGGGAACAGCGGCTTTCTGTTCATGAACAACCACGTGCGCCAATACACGATGGCCGAGCAGAAGGACGTCCGGTTCGAGGTGCGGCTTCCGAACGAGACGCTGACGTTTCCGTCCGCGCCGATCACCATCCCCACCGACGCGTACTTCATCTGGCCGATCAACATGGATCTCTCCGGGGCGACGCTCGCGTACGCCACCGCGCAGCCCGTGACCGAGATCGACGCGAGCGGCACGCCGACGTACGTGTTCATGGCGCAGAACGGGATCGCGCCCGAGTTCGCGATCAGTCAGACGGGCGTGGCGCGCGTGACGACGCGCGGCGGGAAGGTGTCCCGAAGTGGCGGACGATACGTGGTGAAAGGGATGACGCCGGGGACGAACGCGACGCTCGACGTACGGCTCCGCTCGGGGAAGTCGGTCCGCGTGCTGGTGCTCACCGAGGCGCAGGCCGGTAACCTCACGCTGCCGACTCTCGACGGCTCGACCCATCTCCTCCTCAGCAGCGCGCAGGCCTTCACCGATGGGAGCACGCTGACGCTCCTCTCGACCGGCGATCCCGATATCCGGCTTGCGGTCTACCCCGCCCTCTCCAAGGCGCCCAGCGCCAACCTCACGATGACCGAGGGGAAGCAGGACGGTGTCTTCCAGACGTGGAGCGCGCATGCCGCGCCGCGCACACTGTCGGTGACGGTGACGCCGCTCCGCGAGGCGGGTCGCGTGCCGCCGCTCGAGCTGGGGCCCCCGCAGAACACGGCGCACGAGCCGATGCCCGAAGTGTTCGGCCGCTCCGCGGCGTGGAAGCTCACGCTCACGGGCGCCGTGACCGACAGCCAGGACGCGTTCTTGCGGATCTACGCGCGCGGTGACGTGGCGCGGCTCTTCTCGGGTGTCACGATGCTCGACGATCAGTTCCTGAACGGGAACGTGTGGGAGGTGGGACTCAGGTACGTGCAGAGCGCGCTGGACGATCCGCTGACGCTCACCGTGCTCCCGCTCCGGAAGGACGCGCCCATCTACCTCGACAAAGGCGTGGACGCCATGGTCGAAGGCCAGGACCAGCTCGCCAAGGTGGACAGCGTGACGGTGGTGCCGCAGTACCGGCTCGACGTGTCCACGGGACGGTCCCGATGAGCGACGCTCCGAATCCGGTGATCGCCATGCTCGGCAGGCGGCTCCGCCTCGCGGTGATCGGCGGCGGACCGGGGTCGTTCATCGGCGAGACGCACCGCGCCGCCGCCCGCATGGACGACCGCTACGAGATCGTGACGGGCGTGTTCTCGTCCGATCCCGAGAAGTCCAAACGCGTCGCCGCGGCGCTCGGGTACTCGGCGGAGCGCGCGTATGGCACCGTGGACGACATGCTCGCCGCCGAGGCCGCGCGGCGGGACGGCGTTGAGGTGGTGGCGATCATGACGCCGAACGACAGCCACTTCCCCTTCGCCATGGCGGCGCTCGAGCGCGGGCTCGACGTGATCTGCGACAAGCCGATGACCAATACGATCGAAGACGCCGAAGCGCTCGAGGCCAAGGTGCGGGAGACGGGACTCACGTTCTGTCTCACGCACAACTACACCGGCTATCCGCTGGTCCGGCAGGCACAGGCGATGGTGGAAGCTGGCGAGATTGGCACGGTGCGCCTGATCCAGATCGAGTACGTGCAGGGCGGCAAGGCGGACGAGAGTAGGCCCGATCCGACGGATCGCTGGCGCTTCGATCCGAAGCGGGCGGGGCCGTCGCTCGTCATGGGCGATATCGGCAGCCACGCACACAACCTGGTGCGCTTCGTGACCAGACTCGAGGTCGCCGCCGTGAACGCCGAGATCGGCGCGATCGTCCCGGGCCGCACGGCACACGACTACGGCGGCGCCCTGCTCCGCATGGAGGGCGGCGCACGCGGATCGTTCTGGGTGACCCAGGCGGCGGCGGGCGTCGAGAACTCCATCCGCTTCCGCGTGAGCGGCACGAAGGGCTCGCTCGAGTGGCAGCAGGAGATTCAGCAGCGGCTCCGCTTCAAGCCGCTTGGGGCACCGGCTCAGGTACGCACGCCCAACGGGCCCGGCTCGCTCCCGCTCGCGCTCCGGTCGTCCCGCCTCAAAGCGGGCCACCCCGAGGGGTTCCTCGCGGCGTTCGCCAACCTGTATTCGGACGCCGCCGAGGTGATCGCCGCGCGGCGCGCGGGACAAGAGGCGGATCCACTCGCGCGTCATTTCCCGAACGCCCACGACGGACTGATGGGCGTGCGCTTCCTGATGGCCGCGCTGGAGTCGAGCGCGGCAGGCGGGACGTGGGTGGCCTGCGGGGCGTGACGCCGCTGCCGGCGCTCGCGCACCCTTCATCACGCGCGCATCTTTGACGGATCGGCGCACCACCCTCACCCACCCGGAGAGCCCTCGATGCGCGCTCGCCCCCATCCGTTCCCCCGCACCGCGCGGGTCCGGCTAGCCGTCCTGTTCCTCGCCGTCGCCTCGGCCGCGCTTGCACTCGGCGCCCCCCTCGCCGCCCAGAGCACCGTCCCGGGTCTCGATACCGCGGCCATGGACCGCTCCGTCCGCCCAGGCGACGACTTCTACTTGTACGCCAACGGCCGCTGGGTCCAGAAGACCGCGATCCCCGCCGACCGCTCGGCGTATGGCGCGTTCAACATCGCGGCCGAGCGCGCCGAGCGGCGGCTCACGCAGATCGTCCAGGACGCGGCCAAGGCGAACGCCCCGGCAGGCTCCGATCTCCGGAAGATCGGCGACTACTACTCGAGCTTCCTCGACACGGCGGCGATCGCCGCCCGCGGGCTCACACCCCTGAAGCCCGCGCTCAACCGGATTGCCGCGATCGGCAATCGTACGGAGCTCGCGCGCTACATCGGCTCCACCCTCCGCGCCGACGTGGACGTGATCAATGACGGCGCGCTCGACACGGACAACCTCTTCGGCCTCTGGGTGGATCAGGACTTCGATACGCCGACCAAGAACTTCGCGGCACTCCTCCAGGGCGGGCTCGAGATGCCCGACAAGAGCTACTATCTGGATACGTCCGCCACCATGGTGACCGTTCGCGAGAAGTACCGTACGCACGTGGCCCGCATGCTCTCGCTCGCCGGGTTCAGCGACGCGAAGGGCATGGCTGATACGATCCTCGCGCTCGAGACGAAGATCGCGCGCACGCACGAAGCCCGGGAAGACACGTGGGACGTGCGGAAGGGCGACAACCACTGGGCGCGCGCCGAGTTCCCGACGAAGGCGCCGGGGCTCGACTGGGACGCGTTCTTCACCGCCGCCGGGTTGGGTGACATCCCGACGTTCGTCGCATGGCAACCCGCCGCCATCACCCAGCTCTCCGCCCTCACCGCGAGCGAGCCGCTCTCGGCGTGGAAGGATCTCTTCGTCTACCACACCATCGAGCATCACGCGGCGGTGCTGCCGCCCGCCTTCGATCACGAGGCGTTTGCGTTCTTCGGCAAGACCCTCTCCGGCATCGAAGCGCAGGCACCGCGCGTCAAGCGCGCGGTCCAGGCCGCGAGCGGCGCATTGGGCTTCGCCGTGGGCAAGCTCTACGTGAAGCGCTACTTCCCGCCGAGCGCCAAACATGCGGCAGAGCTGATGGTGGCGAACATCATCCACGCGTACAATCTGCGGATCGACCGGCTCGCGTGGATGGCGCCCAGCACCAAGCAAGAGGCCAAGGCCAAGCTCCGGACGCTGAAGGTGAGCGTGGGCTATCCGGACACGTGGCCCACCTACGCGGGGCTCGACGTCGTGCCCGGCTGC